>Ga0265798_10000718_pt1 | contig 53988 bp, 79 predicted proteins | sample P3T30metagenome_FD_192430 | JGI IMG/M metagenome (GOLD analysis project Ga0265798, IMG submission 192430) | Plant litter microbial communities from East Loma Ridge, Irvine, California - P3 T30 | ecosystem: Environmental > Terrestrial > Plant litter > Unclassified | place: USA: California...
ACTGCGGGGAGGGCGGTGTTGTCGCTGTCGTTGGTGCATCCGGTCACTAGGAATGTGACGGCGATGACTGCTGCGAGGGCTGTTACTAGCTTCTTCATTATCTGCTCCTGACGGCGGTCGCCGCGTGTTTTGGGTTCTCAGGGTAACACCTTGATGGCGGCTGGTGGGTGGGTCTGCGTAGTTGTCATTGAAAACGTTGTGTGATAGGGTAAGAAGATTCCTTTTGTCCGTCCATCGTATCGAGAGATAGAGTATGTCCAGCAAGCGTCGTGTCCGCCGCAATGAGTGTGGCGACAAGCAGAAGTTCAGTACCCAGAGTGCTGCTGAGGACACCGCCTACGGTATCCAGCGGCGTACTGGTGGAGACCTGATGAAGCCCTATGTCTGCACGTGGTGCCAGAGTATCCACATCGGTCACCCTCTTCAGACGGCTGATTCGGTTGCTCGTACGAAGAAGCGCCGTGAGGACCATGAGGCTATTCGCGGTGAGGTCGCGACCAAGCGCCGTGAGGGTACTCTTGCTGCATCGAACAAGGCTCTGATGCCCGCTCCGGTTGCTCAGAAGACGACGAGCAAGAAGGCGAAAAGGAAGAAGGCTCAGGCACTTCGGGGTAATGATGCCTACTTCATTCCGAAGGCTCGTGCTGATGTTGACTGGGAGTTGATGTCGGAGAGCGAGCGGGATGAGTACCGTAAGACTCAGCACAAGAACGTCATCGGTGGGTACACTGACCACTCGGCAGCGCTGGATGCTCAGCTTGCCGCCATTCTCGGAAACCGATAGGTAGGGGTTATGTCTAGCAAGCGTCGTATTCGCCGCAATCACTGCGGTGACAAGCAGCAGTTCGCGACCCGTGATGAGGCACGTGATGCCGCCCGTGCTGTGCACTTCCGTAAGGGCAGCGAGGGTAAGATGATGAACGTCTACCTCTGCCTGTGGGCTACCCACTACCACTACGGTCACAAGCCGAAGACCGACATCAAGAAGAAGGTGAAGGTCCAGAAGCACCGCGCTCAGCGTGAGAAGACCCAGAAGGTAAAGGCTCGGGAGAGGGCGGGCATTGTCGAAGAGAAGAAGGTAGCTCCCGTACCTGAAGTTGTCGGTGACATCGTAATTCCTGAGTACCGCGAGGATATGACCAAGCAGGAGAAGGACGCTCGCTCGCAGCTTATCTACCTTAAGAAGAAGCAGGAGTTTGAGCAGCGAAGCCTTGATATCGATGCCAAACTACAGGAACTGATTCGTCGTGACCCGAGCGTTTTGAATTACCAGTAGTCCCGCCTCTTGTTTGAGTTGAGCCGTGACGCTATGCTGCCCTCATGAAGAAGACCCCGAAGAAGCAACTGAAGATCAACTGGCTTGTTTTGGGTATCACCATTTTGGGTACTGGTGTGTTTGTCGGTCTGCCGTTTGCTGCTTATGCGGTGGCTGATGGTGCGACATACAGAGTCGATAAGGTCAACGAGGTAAGAAGAGATGCCGATAGGCAAGTGGATCTCATCTTGGGCGTTGCTTCTGATATCAAGGAGTGCACGGGTTTCCAGAGCATGAATACTGGTCCTGCTTCCATCGCTTTGGATAGCAAGATTCAGACGAGTCGTGGTCTGGTTGTGAACGATGACAATACCGTCACTGCCGCTACTACGACGTTTTCCAAGGAGGATGCCACCCTCACCATCGAGGGTGGAGGGGTGACCTACTGTGTCATTCCGATTGACCCGAGGATCGTCGAGCGCAACTAGCTCAGGCAGGCTCACCTCAAAAAGCCAACAGCCTGTTGACCATTTGAGGATGAGTCGCTGTAGCGGTCTATCTGAGGTGTTCTTGTCTCATGGCAGCATCGATGACAAGCGAGCTACAAAGCCCTTGACGCGCCATTGACGAAAGGCTATGGTGTGCGCTATGAACGATACTAAGAAAGAACCGATTTCGAAGCGCAAGAAGATCACCATTGGGTTGATCACCGGTGTTTCGTTGGCTGCTTTTGCCCTCTTCGTTGCGTCTGGTATCGATGACTACCGCGCATTCAACGAAGCGATGGATTTTGACACGGCTAATCAGAAGAAGATGGACCTTATCGCCACCGACTTAAATGGTCAGCTTGATGACTGCCTGAGTACAGAAGATGTCGTCTCTCAGCCTGTTTATGTCAGTTTCGAGAGCGTGATTGGTGCCTACATCAATATCGATGATGCCTTGGTAGCTCAACCTGATGATTCACTGTCTCGTGTATCCAGTGCATATTCAAAGGAAGACAGGACCATCACGATTTCTGATTCTGAGAAGACGTATTGCACGGTAGAAGTCCCTGCGGAGTTTGCTGATGCTACCGAGGACTACCAGTCGGCTTACTCGAAATACAGGCAAGACAAGTAACAGGCGTTCATGTAGTCAGCAGCATGTTGACCGATTGGTCTTGTCATTTTGTGCTACCACATGATAGGATTTAGTTAGGTCAACTGACCCAATGTCTTACGGAGAGCATCATGGACCAGCCTTACTATCCCGACATCCTTGCCGTCGATCCCGATGGTTGTGGCTGCACGGAATGTCTCATCGGTGAGTACGTTCCACAGAACCAGTGGGTTCAGAACGCGAACCTTCTCGACGTACTGCGCCTTCTTCGCGATGAGGTCAGGAACAACACCTACACCCCCGACACGTACGAGTTGGTGATGAGCGACCTGTACGGCATCGATGGAATTAGTGATTTGCGGGTTGCCCTTTCTCATGAGGTGAGTGCTGCTATTGCCTCGGATAGCCCGGTGGATATGGATGCCGTGTACAACCACGTGCGCAACTACTACTAGCTAGCGCATAGCAAAAGCCCCGGAAGGTTATCCCTCCGGGGCTTTTGTATGGTGTGTTGATTAGCCCTTGAAGTAGTAGTCGTAACCACCAATTGATACGACGAACTTTTTCTTAGCGATGAGCTTAGCTAGATCTTCCTTACTGATCGTAGAAGGCTTAAATCCTGCTGATGTGATACCGAATGTAAGGAACTTAGTTCCGTACGCTGAGTTATCAACTTGATTGAAGTAAAGCTGCTTTGTGTAGTCTGCTGTCAGTAACGTTCCATCATCCTTGACTAGGCTTACCGTGAATTCAGGGGTAGGATTATTCGTTGACTGGTATGGCTGACTAAGGTAGCGCCATACTGTGCTTGTGGTATTACCATTGACGGTGCTGCTTTCATAGGGCTTATCGCGGAACGCTGTAAGCTGTTCAATAATCTTTGCATCTGTGGTGTTGATGTTGATTTCTGCAAGGTTCATTCCGTACAACTGAAGCTGTCCTGGTTTTGCACTAAACGAAGTTGTAGGAACGACCACATCGGCTTCAGGCTCTGGCTCAGCAGGCGGCGTTGTGGGTTCTGGTGTTGCTTTACCAACGTAGATAGGCTTACCAAAGCCAGGCAACTGAGCGGTACCGAAGGCGTAAGGCTTTTTCTCGATAGATGCCGTGTACATGTTCTTCGCATCTGCAAGTGTGAGTCCTTGGGGTACAACGACCTTCTTGCCGTTTGCTCCGTCAATGACCACTTCTTCACCGGCTAGAGGTGCAGCAAGTGACTTGAATGTGTCAGCATTAACCTGTACGGTCTCTGCCGAGTCAGATGATCGGATGAAGACTTTTCCCGATGACGAATAGCTCGTGCCCATCCACTTCTGTCCGTTATCGCTTACATCCACGATGAGTCGCGGTGCGGTGCTGACGGTGAGGTTGACCGAACCTTCGATGCCTGGTCGTTCGAGCTTGCGATATTCGCTACTGGTGTAGTTATCGTATGCCCAGTACTTACCGTCTACGGCAAGCATTGTCTCTTCGGCATATGCCGAGTTTGCCAAGTCACTTCGTGAGTTGTTGTCGCGTGCATTGTTGATCAACCCTGGTGCAGTAACGAGACCGGAGGCAATCAAGATGGCGGAGACCGCGATAGTGATTGTCTGCATGATCGAGTTTTCAGCAGAATCGGAACATACAGCGCGTCTGAAAGCAGAGTTTTCCATTGCGTTGTTCCTTACATAACTAAACGACATGTGTCGTTCTGCTATCATTTTACCAAACTGGTTAGTCTGAGATAAAACAACCGACCGGTATGCTAATTTTCACCCCACAACACGGGTAATTTCACCCCGAAAATTCCATATCGGGTTACAAATCGTATGCGCCCAGTTCGCCTTTTGCGTTGATTGTAGCAACGGTTAGCGTAATGGACAGTTGCGCATCATCCATGATGGGAGTAAACTGAGGGCATGACTGATATCGCTGAGACCGCAGAGACCCCTCCTGATCCCGACAAGATCTTCTACATCGCAAGTCAGAACGCTGACTCGACCGAGGGTCGGGGAGCGAATGTTCCCATTGGCTTCTTCACGAACGTCGAGGATGCCGTCAAGGCAGTCAAGGGTCGAGGTGTCATGGGTGTCGGTGATGGTGACGTGTACTACGCCGTCCTCGATGCGCCATACGTCAACATGTTCACCCGCTCGCGGCTCGTCTACAACGGTGGACTCCGCGTAGGAGGTGAGGTCACAGGTGGCTACACCAAGATGTTCAGTGAGGCGACTGGCATCGACCCCGAGTACTTCAAGTACCTCGAACTCAAGAAGAAGTTCGAGGGTCGGTAACCCGTAACCGAATCACTTCGCAAAGCACCTACGACCATTTCAATCGTAGGTGCTTTGTCGTTCTGGTAGCATCAGCGCATGGCTTCCAAAAAGCGTCTATTCCCCAATGTCTATCCGTTGCATATTCGCGAGTACGACAACTCTCTTGCGAGTCGAATGACAGCCGGTGAGACAGAGACGTATGCAGTCGAGTACAGCAGCCAAAGCAAGGTGAATAGGAACGAGTTCAACCCTCCCTTCGCAAGGTTCCTCACGCTGTTCAGTCATGGTCTTGTGTCATGCACCATTGAGGATTTGCGTCGTTTTGCAAGGAACAATAACCGTGACGATGCCCAAGACATGTACATCTGGAAGCGGAAGGTGACGTACGGTGAGTGGGAGCTTGTCGAGAAGGTTTCTGGCTCTGAGACGAATCCTGGTAGATGGTGAACCCTAGCCTTCTCGAACCCGTCTACTACGAGCTACAGTGCTATGGCTGCGGCGTGATCTTCTACTGGACGCAGCGTGACTCTTCGGAAGAGCCGCCCTCGTTCCACAACACGAATTGCAAGAAGCGGAAGAACCGCCGCATTGCTGATGCTCCTAACGTCAACTGCCCACGTCCTGACAAGGAAACCTTCGCAACGTCCGAGGATGCCAACACACGAGCAAGAAGCCTCTCGCGTCCTGGTGAGTTCGTGCGCGCTTATCGATGCTCCTGCGGTGAGCTTCATGTGGGTCACATCTGGTACGAGATGGTTGCTAGCATTCCTGTCGGTAGCTTGACTGTAAACTAGGTACATGCAGGAGGTATCGTGAATCACCTTACCCCGACCCAGATTGTCGATAAGAACGGCAAGCGCACCACTGTTCACAAGAGCCTGGTGCCCTCTCAGCGACCGCCTCGCACCGTCTCAGAGCCTCGTGGCGCTGCTGCGGGTACTCGCCAGGAATGGGAGTCCTATGGCTTCCAAGAGCCTTCTGAGGCTCGCGTGTATACCGACTTCTTGGAGCAGGCTCAGGAACGTAGTCGCAGTGAAGTTGAGGGACTGAGTGATGTGCAGAGGAATGCACTCTCATTCTTCACCTCGATGCATCATAAGAGCATCAACAACGCGCTCTATGGAACGGAGGCGCTACCTGCCGAACAAGATGTCGATGACGCATCGCAAGGGTTTCCCACCCTTGATTCAGTCAACTCGTTTGAGCTACAGAAAGCATCGAAGAACTACTCGTTGAAGGTGCATGATCGGTTGTTCAACGATGTCGTCACCAATATGGATTCGGCATTCGAGTACGCCAATCACACCCCGCGTATTGTCTACCGAGGGGTAGACACTTATGGTGAGTATCTTGCTGATGATGGCAGGACAGCAGAGTGGGTGGATGAGAACTATGCGTTGGGTTCAGAGGTGGTCATCGACGGCTATCAGTCCGCATCCAATGACCCTGGTGTTGGATTGAAGTATGCGAACAAGAGCGGCGTTCTCTTGGAGATGAAGACTGGTTCTGGTATCAGCATCACTGATGTCTCTTACTACAAACTCGAAGATGAAGTGGTGCTCCCTCGCGCTCGTCGTTGGAGGGTTGTCGGGGTACACCATGACCAAGAGTTCACGGTCCAGATGGCGCGTGGTTCCAAGTCAGAACGGGTCACTCTGGTTCAGATGGTCGAAGTAGACGAAGATGGCGATGAAGTCAAGGGGTACATCTCACCGCCGAGCATTACCTAGTCGAGGACTATCCATTCGGCTGTGCCGAGATCGAAGTTACGCCCGAGCGCAATCTCGCCTTCGGCATCGTCTGAGGTGTTGTGACACTTCGTACCTGCGGGCAGTGTTATCTTCGCTACGAGTCCGCCCCGACCTAATCCACCAGCGAATCCTTGTGCTGTCGAAAGGTTTACTGAGGTGGAGAGGTAAGACTTCTCGACAAAACCCTTCTGTAGTTCAGTCCGCTTGGCGGCATCTTTCACACGGATGCCTCGATACACCGTTACCGGCTCGGTGAGGGTGTCGGACTCCATGATTCCGTCCAAGGTCTCGATGAGCTTAGGGTTGAGTTCAGAGTCGTTGCGCAGTGCTTCATTGATGTCAGAGAATGCCTCTCCGAAGTACATGAACTTAGCGGCATCAACTGATGCGTTCCAGTCACTTTCGCCTTCTTCAAGAAGCTCCACCATCTCAAAGAGGTTGTCAGCCACCATCTCGCTTTCCCAACCTGAACGGTGATAGGTCTCATCTCGTAGCTCTGCAAAATCCCTCTTGATGTAAGGCTGTGCAGAGGTCAACGGCGTGTACTCATCGCTCAGGAAATCGTCGTCTTGTTCATAGCTTTTCCACACCGCGACAGTCTGCTGCCCTTTGCTTGACTTCTGAATATGAGCCTCATAGCGCGTTCCATCAATCGATGTCATCTCGACAGTCATGTACGAACTACCGCGTACGTTCGTTCTGATGGAACCCGGCTTGAACAACATGTCTCCGCCGTTGTTCAGATCATCAATACCCTGAGCGATTTTGTCTGCATCAAGAGATGAGATGGCAACATCCGCAGTCGAACTAGAGCCAGGCTTAGGTGTTGTCGGTCTTGACTTCGCAGCAGGCTTACCGTCGATACTGGCATGGACGGTTGTGTGCTTGCCGTTCTTGTCCACTATCTGCTTGGGTGCGGTTGCCATCAGTCATTCAGTCCTGCGAACAGACCGTCTTTACCTCGTGAGAATGACTCTACGACAGTGAGCTTGTTGGGGTTCACCGTAAGGCTGACGGAGCCTTCGTTCTCGTATCGATTGACGTATCTGGTTGCGCCGCCTCCTTCGTACCAGTCGTCTTCTTGCGCAAGGTAGACCAAATTGGGTTCGGCATTGTCATCCTCGATTACTGTGGCGTGAATGGGAATTTTGGGGTCAAGCTGGATCTTGTGGATAACCCATTCCTGGTCTTTACCTTCGGTCTGAAACTCTGAGACGAACTTGATCCTATCTAGTGCTGCTTGAAGGGTTCCGAGGTGCACCATAGCGCTGAGACTTGGGTCTTTTCGACCGTCTTCGTTGATTCCGGTAATGACCCTATTGTGCCAGTCGTCGATGACCGTCGCGTGATACCACGCTTCTTCGCGTACGACATTATCGTCAAAGAAGCGTAGCCCATCCGGCGTTACACCGATGTTGGCGTTCTCGGGTGTGAATGCTTCCTTGCACTCAAAGCACTTCATAGACTTTGATGCCTGCTGTGCGTCACGCTGCTCTTCGGTGTAGAACACGCCGCAGAATGGGCAGCCGTAGCCGGTAACACCCTCTGGTGCTACTTCCCAGCCGTCTACGATGAGTTCGCGCTCTACAGCGGCAGATGAGACCGTTCCGTTTTTGTGTCTGATGGTCTTGCGCTGAACTTCGTCGCTGACATAGACGGTTGTCCGCTTGCCGTTCTTGTCGATGATCTGTCTTGGTACTGTAGTCATGGTTAGTATCCCATCGGCTTGGTAAGTGGTTTGTGGTTGCGCTTGATTACTGCTTCTTCGAGACCGTCGAAGCTGCCATCTGATTTCATGGTGAAGCTTTTGGTGACGGTGATGCGGTTGGGATTGACAGCCAGACTGATCGCACCTTCGTGCTCGAATCTGTTGACGTATCTCGTCACGCCTTCTGAGTTGTAGTCTGGGTTCTTGGAGGCTTGGTAGATGTTCTCAGGCTCGAATGAGTCATCGTCGATTACTGCTGCATGGATAGGGATGTCTGGATTTAGTTTGACCTTGTGGATGGTCCATTCGAGCGTAGAGTCCTTGCCGCCGACCTCTTCGTTGACGAAGAAGATTCTGTCCATTGCTGCTTCCAGCGAGCCTAGGTGAACCAGAACGCTGTAACGCTCGTCTTCCTGTTCTGGCTTGGGGTTCTTGCCGCGCTTTGCGCCATCTAGCCAGTTGCCCTTGATGGTGGCGTGATACCACTCGGTCTCTCGTACTACGTCATCATCGAAGAACTTGAGCGATTCCTGGGTGACACCGATATTGGCGGTCTCTGAGTCGAACGTCTCACCACATTCGTAGCACGGCTGGTAGTTGTCATGCTGTTGCCAGTTGCGTTGCTCGACGGTGTAGAAGACACCGCAGAATGGGCAGCCGTATCCAGTCTCGCCTTCGCCTGCGATATCCCAGCCGTCAACAACTGGTTCACGTTCTTCAATGAAGGTTTGCATGTTACCGTTGAAACCGTATTCGGCAGTGTTGAGACCAGGCTTGACGTAGGTGATTGTGTGCTTGCCGTTCTTGTCAACGATGGGTCTGGGGATGAGTCCGTTCTTAGTCATCATCCCTCTCAGGCTGGTAGTCCTTGGTGATACCGAAGCTATCGATTACGGTGAGCTTGGAGGCGTTGATTGCCAGGCTGATGGAACCCACTTCTTCATACCTGTTGACGTACCTTGTGGCACCTTCTGCTTCGTACCTGGGGTTGGTTCGAGCTACTGCTACGTTGCGCGGCTCGTAGTCGTCATCTGAGATCACTTCGTCTGCGATGGGTAGGTCAGGGTCTAGCACGACTTCATGAATGGTCCACGTCAGGTTCTCGCTTGGCATCTCGAACTCAGTCATCCACTTAGCCCTAGCGAGGGCGGCATCAAGGGTACCGAGGTGCACGATGGCGGGTGTGTCGTTATCGTTACCATCCTCTCGACCCTCTTTGACTCTTTCGTGCCAGTCGTTTGATGCGGTGGCGTGGTACCACTTCTCTTGCCTCACGGTGTCCTTGTCGAAGAACTTGATTGCAGACGGAATGACTGCTACGTCAGAGTCGGTGTTCATGAAGAAGGTTCCGCAGGAATAGCACTCTCCGTCATTCTCACGGCTCTCGTGGTAAATGCGTTCCTCTTCCGAGAAGAAGACCCCACACTCAGGGCAGCCGTATCCGGTCTTGCCCTCAGGAGCAATCTGCCACATGGTGTACTTGCCCCACTTCTCATTCTCATGCATAGCTGCGATGGGAGCAGGGAAGGAGCGAGGCGAAGCAGGATTGTCTTTATCGGGATTGATGTGAACGGTCGTTAGTTTGCCGTTCTTGTCCACTATCTGACGGGGAATGCGCGTCATGATGCCTCTTTCACTCATGCCTATTCTAGTGCAGGCATATGACAGGCAGGCTAGTACGCAGCGAGGATGACCTCTTCATTTCCCAGGATGACACCACTGCCATCTGCCAGTTTGGCAAATACCCTATCTTCGGTGTTCTCTACGCTAGTGATGTTCGTGAACACGTAAGGGCTATCGAACTTGCTACCGAGGACAATAGTGACCTCCTTGCCAGCCTCTGTTGCCTGTGCGATAAAGGTATCGAGTGCCTTGGCATGTAGCCAAGTGTGGTGGTTGGCGTTTCTTGTAACGTGTCGATACGTCATGGCAGTTTCAAGCGCTCGCTCGGTGTGTGGGTTGTCAAGCAACTGGTCGATGAGATCGTAAGGGTAGGTGATTTCGTTCTTACCTGCGATGCTCAGCCCACCTGTGGTGGTGCTGACAAAGGGCTTGTCGTTGACTGTTTCCATGATGTCTCCTATCGGCGCTGGTGAAGCACCTTGATATCTATAGGCGCATCTTAGGCAGATAGATAGACAGGTTGTTCGTTCTTGAGCGATTGTAGGCAAAGGCTCAGCTATGTCGTTGGAGAGCGATAAAGTAGAACCGGATTGGACAAAAGATGACCCAGGCGAATCAGAAGACGGCGAAGAAGATCGTGGACAAGAACGGTAAGCACACGACCGTTTACGTCAATGACGATAGTGTTGCTTCATCGCCAAGAGTCATCCCCAATGTCATCATTCCGACAGCACCATCTAAGGTAGAGACTGCGTTCACGATACCGGAGAACCCGCCAGCCAGAGCGAAACGAGCCATACAAGAAGACACGGGCAAGATGGACTGGGATGGCAAGCCGATTGACTACACAATCTTCAAGGCAGGAGATAATTCCTGGGTCTGGAGGGTCGCGCCTGTTGGGTATTCTGGTGTCACCTGCCCCAGTTGTCACTCATTTTTCACGGACAAAGAGCTTGGATTAGAAACCCCAAGAGTCAATTGCGCCATATGCGAAACACCGACCTATATCGGTGGATATGTCACGGCTGTTCGATACGACGACTTACCGCTCTTTGATAAGCAAGAAGTGTATGACCGCGATTGGTACCACATCACGCTCAAATCGGACTGGTCGGAAGCAATCACTGAGGCACATCCCAGAGATCAACCATATGTCCACCTTGGATCTCTGGCATCAGCCAAGCACCGGATGCAGATCCTTATCAGTCAGAGTAAAGGAAAGCTCTCCGAGGATGACTTCTATTGCTATGAGGTCTTCATCAAGCCCGACGCTGCTATCGCTGACCGGGTGGTTGGTGATGATGATTCTGAGGCTCCCAAGAGCGCCGGTAACCGCCATTATCAGCTAACGGAGGGCTTGGGAGAACAGACGCATTTCTACGAAGAGTTCGGCGTGACGCGGTACGTGAACAGCTACGAAAGTCAGGGCGCTATTTCCCTCAGTACCCATCCATCCTCTATCGTAATCTCTGACCGCAGTAGGGGCTTCGAGATAAAGAGCATGGAATAGCGTTACTTCACTCCGCGCAAAACCTCGTTCATCAGGGTCGTCGCAACAATGCTCTTGAACTCCGACACGACATCATCGCCATCAGCGTGCTCAGTGACGTTGTTGAGTAGCCGCTGGTAGTCGATGGTCCACGTGTTCTGATCGAGAACCTTGACTCCATCGAGGAACTCGACATCAACAAGGTCAGGAAGTGCACCGCGCAGGTTCTTTACAAGGGATGCCAGCCGAGTGTCGATGGTCTGTCCATCGCGGGTGACCTTCGACCTGTCAAACGACTTGGGGTGCATCTCGACACCTCGGAAGGTCTGCGTCTCGTAGACGCGCACACCGCCGTGCTTGTCTCCCAGGGCGCGCTCGACCGTAAGACCGACCAGTCGCGCCTCTTCTGCCGTGTCGAAGAAGTTGGTGGTGTTGATGTTCAGTGCGAACTTAGGCATGATGCTCTTCCTGCATAGACGATAGTTACTTACTCATCCTATCAAGGTAAAGCTTTTTCGTCAATCTGAGTATTGCTACTCTGCGAAATGCACTTCGGTAATGGTGTCGAGCGAGATGTACGCCTTATCGAGTACAGGTTGGGTCTTTGCAATTTCTTCACCCAGAGCTAGCTTGATGGCTTCCCACATGAAGTTGGTACCGGTTAGCATCGTGGCATAGAGACCACCAGATGCGCGAGTGTTCGTTTCCAAGAGTACTGGCTGACCCTTCCACCAACGGAACTGTGTGTTGGTGAGGTAACGAAGGTCGAAGTGCTCGTGCATCTTTTCAAGCTGCTCGATAGCTTCCGGGAAACGGTTGGAGATTCGAGTGAACCTATCGCCATCCTTGGTGCGAGGGATGTACTTGATGAGGTTGCCCTTGTCGTCTGACAAGGAGTCAATGCTAATCTCCGGAGCGTCTAGCCACGGTAGGAGCATGATTTCGGGAGCGTCCTCCCCGCGTTCTTCTGCATGACGGTAAGCACGCAAGACATCACTCACTGCAACGTCATCATTCTCTACAAGAAGGTCGTCAATGCTGAAAGGCTTATGAGTGAGAACGCGGAATCCCTGAGCGCCAACACCAACGGTAGGCTTGATGACGATTCGAGTATCCTGACCTACCTCTTCGGATAGCGATTCGAGAGCATCTCGAATGGACTGCTCTGTGTCAGCAATTCGCCACGGAGGTACACCAACGCCAATCTCTTGTGCTCGCTTGTACGTCAGATTCTTGTCACCTAGAAGCCTGATCGATTCATGAGATGAAGCGAGTACCTTGATACCTGCTGCGGTAAAAACGTCGATGTTCTCAGCAATGAGGTCGATGTTGTTGCGAGGAATGAAGACATCGATAGCGTTCTTGGCGCAGTAGTCGATGCACCACTTGATGTAGTCGTCACCGTCCAGCGTGGACTCTTCGCCAGCATGGTCAGCCGCCTGCAATACAGGACTGCTAGGATCGACATGAGTAGCGAAGATGGCAACGGACCTGCCGTCTGCATTCTCTCGAATCATCTTGATGAGCCAGTAACTTGTGGCGAATGATCGGTTGAACCAGATATGCAGCGGCTTGTTGTTTTCCATGTTGCCGCAAAGCTACCATCACTAGCTTTCCAAGTCGAGCGAATTGGCGTTTGACACTGTTCCAGTTTTACTGTTAGGATGTAAATGTCTCCCAGAAAGGACACCACAATGACCTCCACCGCTCAGAACACCGTGCTCAGCTACATCGAGAAGACCCGCCCCTACGCCGCTCCGGTGTCGGATGAGATCATCCGTACCGCCACCCTGCGTTTCCTGCTCAGTGACCTCATCCCCAACGCCATCGGTCGCTACACGCACCTCGCTCTCGGTGTCTTCGACCACCCCGCCAACGACCCTGCTGTGTACCGCGAGGATGTCGAGGATGCACTCAAGGAGTTCAGCGTCCTCGTGAACGCCAACCTGAGCGAGAAGCACACCGCCTACATCAAGCAGCGTAAGGTCATGTCGCAGGCGTTCAGCCGTGTCTACGCACTTCAGGCTTCCAAGACCCCGAACGAGAAGGCTATCGACGCTGCCTTCGAGGTCGCGAACGGCGAGCAGTCCAAGCTCAACGGCACCTTCCTGGCGGACCTGCTGGACGCTCAGCGCGTCGAGTCCTACTTCCGGGGTGTCATCACCGCCTACCACTCGCAGAGTACCGAGGATGCAACGTGGTGCCTCCTGACGTTCCTCCGCGTTGGTCAGTGGAGTCCCCGTACCAACGACCGCGCCAAGGTGGAGAGCTTCTACAGCGACCTGCTGGGTCGCTAGTTGTTCGCGATATACTGAAGACGTAGCTCTGCCGTCTCTCGCAGTTGCTCATCAGGGTTCATCGACAAGATTGTCTTGTAGAAAATCACGCTTGTCTCGTCAGGGGTCGAACCTTCCGGGGTGTTAGCCTGGCTGATTGCGCGGGCTTTGTGCCAAACGATTAGACCTTCGGGCGTAATTCCATTGACGGAAACCGTCTTTGCTGCTTCCTCCGCCTTGGCAAGAGCCACCGGAAGAGAGAACTGTGAATGAGCAACCTTTCTAGATCTATCCCTAGGTATCCAGAATCCATCCTTGTTGAGAAGGTCGCTCCAATGCTCATTGTGTCGAGAGACTACCCACTTACCTTCACTGGGTAGTACGTAGATCTGCCATAGGTCGGAGTCGCTATCCTTCTTCATCTCATCTGATAGTGCGCTGACGACGAACCCCGTCGAGCTATCGATGATGGCGATGAGTTCTTCTTTGCTGAGGTCTGAGAGCTTAGGCATGGCGCGATAGTAACACAGCCTTTCTGGGCTAAACAGAGCAACGCCCCTACCGGACCAGGATGGTAGGGGCGTTGCAGTTTGTGGAGAGCGATTAGCTCTGGAGGACAGCCTGAACATCGACGGAGATCTTGACATCCTCGGATACGAGGACACCACCGGTCTCCAAGGTGCTGTTCCAAGTCAGCCCGAACTCGGTGCGGTTGATGGTCGTGGTGAGTTCACCGGCTACCTTGGTCTGACCGTATCCGTCTACAGCTACGCCGCCGAAGTCCGCAGCAAAGGTGACGGGCTTGGTGATGTCTCGGATGGTGAGGTCGCCGTGAATGAGGAACTCATCAGAGCGCTTGCCAGACTCTACCGAGGTTGAGACGAAGCTGATCTCTGGGTATTTCTCGGTGTCGAAGAACTCAGGCGAACGAAGGTGTCCGTCACGACCCTCTTCATTGGTAGTGATGGTGGAGACATCGATCTTGGCAGTGAGCTTGCTGTCGGTAATCTCTGTACCAGAGACCAACTCGCCGGAGAATGCACCGAACGATCCACGGACCTTGGAAATCATGAGGTGGCGCACGACGAAGGAAACATCAGAGTGGGTGGGATCGATAACCCATGTACCTGCTGGAATTGACATAGTGAACTGCTTTCTGTTGATGAGGTGTACCACAGCATAACCACCGGATTCCAAAGTCTATTCCTTTGCATAGACTTTTCTTTCTACTCTCAGGAAATCCAAATGATTAGTCAAGGTGAACACTTTGGTTCGCTATGCTATACCCGAGATGGAGAAAGCATGAATCAGTCAACAACAAAGCATCAGCACCTAGTGTTCGGAGTAAGTGCATGATCGCGGACTGGCAGATCAGAGAGATGGCTCACCGCATCGTTCGTGAGTCTGATGTTATCCACAGCGAAAGCACTGCGGTGGCTACTGAGCAGGTGTTTGCCGAACTCAAACGTAAGCAGTGGCATCACGCCATCAACACAACGCGCAAGAGCCTCCTAGGGACGAACGAGGACAACCCCATTTCATTGCGTTCGCTCATCTTCTCGGTAGCAAACGAGATTGACGAAGGTCCATCTGTAATCAAGGGCGCGATGGATTACTTACAAGGTGAAGAAGAGGCTGTCTACAAGTTCGGAAGGGGTGTTTGGGCTACATCTCGCCTACAGGACGTAGAGCCTGACACGGCGTATTACGTTCCTCCCAAGGGAAGCAATTACTCTGCAAAATAGTCCTCAGAACGGTTGACTATGCTGGCTGGTGACGTACAATAAGCACACCAGAAATGGTACCGACTTGGCGGAAATCCAAGACCAGCAAACAACCGAAAAGGAAACCAATCATGGCTAGAAAGTCAGTAAGCAACAAGTATATCGAACTGGAAGATGTTCGTCTTTCACTCAGTCCCAAGGACGACCGCGTTCGTCTCACTTCGTCAGATCCAGACCTAGACGGCGAGTTCATCGTCACTCTCAGTCAGGGCACTCCGACAGAAGAAAGCGCCCGTGAGCTATTGAAGAAGCTCGGGGTGACTACAAAGCATGTAGATGTCCGACCTAGCATCGACATGATCCCCATTCTCATGGGAAACATCACACAGGGTGGCGACACCTACCTCGTGAATGGCGCTAAGCGCTCCGGTCGCAACACCTTCATCAAGTCCGTCCTTCAGACAGCACAGAACGTCGGATTTACAACCTTTGAGCTTACTGGCTCTGGCGTTCGTATCAACGGTGATGAGGTCGAGCGTTTTAGCTCGCTGGACAGCGCGGAAGATTACAACGCTGCCATTGACTACATCATCGCGGCAAACGACTACGAGAATGTCAACGCGCTCTCGGACTACCCTGTGATCTCAGTGAGTCAGAAGTTCATCGATGGACTCATCTACGAAGCTGATACCGCCAGAGATGGCGATACCAGCTTTAAGGAGGCACTGGATCATCTTCTTGATCTGAACGAGGTCGATGGAGTAATGCTCTTCATCAACGTCGAGAAGGAAGAGGCTCGATTCCGCGAGTTGTTCTCTGTCGAGGACTACTACAACGAGATTCTCTTTGATGCCGGTCCTGTGGTGCGGTATGAACCCTGGGTCTACGACATCCTCCGAAGCAAGCCGAAGTACTCCTACCTTGCTTCCAATCCGTTCCCCATGAACGAGCAGCCCGCCCGAGTTGTCGGTTTTAGCGAGCCGAGGGTGTAACCGATGTGACATGTTTGTCTGGGTTGCGGTATTCGTTGCTGTAACCTAAGCCAAACGATTTCGCTCGATGTGACGGGAGTGGGTATTCGTACTCACTCCCGTTCTTCGTGGCATAAACGGAAAGGTTCTCATGCCCAATAGCTATAACCCCACAGCCAAGATGATTCGCTCTCTGTTCGAGTCGCATGGTTTCTCGGAGTACAAGAGCGTCAAAGAGCTAGCTATCGGAGGGCTGGTCTTCTTCCGCGAGCATAGTGATGGTCGCTTGCAGATGACTTATGTGTTCAGTTGGAGCAACTTCCGTATTGCTGAGAAGAAGGGCACATCACCCTGCATTCTCTGGGTCCGCTCCACTGTTGATGCCGGTACTTCACGAGAAGACGTGTGGCGTTCCGCACCGAATGGGATTGCAGTCAGTATTCCATTCAAGCCAGATGAGTGGGACTCTGTGAAGGAGAGAATCGATGACATCATCATTCCGGCTTTTGACGCTAGCACTGATGAAGGCAACCGTCTGCTTGAAGAAGCAGCGGCACAGAACTCGTTCTAAGCCACTGGACCAACGTCGCGGATGTAGCAGTTGCCGCATAGCGATTCGTACTGGACATCGCCGTCAATGGCTACCTGGCTACCTTCGCTGATGAACTTGCCGTCCACCTTGCGTCCATTGAAGAGAGCCTTGCGACCGCATCGGCAGATAGTCTTCATCTCTTCGAGGGAATGGGCAATCTCCATCAGTCTCAGGCTGCCAGGGAACGACTTCGTTTGGAAGTCAGTTCGGATGCCGTACGCAATGACCGGTACACCGATGACCACGGCGATATTGAAGAGGTCGTTGACCTGCTCCGTGCTAAGGAACTGAGCTTCATCGACAATGAGGCAGTCAATCTCCGCTCCCGCAGAACGGTGACGTGCAAGATGCTCGTTGAAGTCATCATAGATGGATGACTCGGGGTGAACGGCAATGTCCACCTGTCGGTCAAGACCCAGACGCGAAAGCACATTCGCGTCTTTGGTGTCGATGGATGGCTTGGCAATAAGAACAAGCTGACCCCGCTCTTCATAGTTGAAGGCAACCTGGAGCAGAGCCGTGCTTTTACCTGAGTTCATAGCGCCGTAGCGGAAGTAGAGTTTCGACATGTCGTGGAGCAATGTACTACGCGCGGTCGGCGTTCTGACGCAAATACGAGAAAAGCCCCACGTCTTTTCAGCGTAGGGCTTTTCTCGACTCAGGTGGTACTAGCGGATGTTCACGACATCCTCCTGCTGCGGAACGAGCGTCATGTAGTCAGCGAACGTACCCAGGACTCGCAGGAACGAGGGGTCGTCCGAGGCGAGCTTGTTGCCGAGAACATCGTAGACCTCGGTGACGGTCATCTGGTAACCGCCCTCGTCGCTGACGGGACCGATGACGACACGCACAACGCCGTCGTTGAGTTCGCTGACGGACTTGCCGAAGCTCTCCAGAGCCGCGTTGCCGACGATGACGGCGAAGGAGTTGGCGAGGGTGTGGAGTCGAACGTGACCGATGAGCGCCTCGTCCTCGACGGAGAGATTCAGCATCGACTCGGTAATGCTGAGCATGTCTGCCGTGGCGAAGTACGTGTCGTATTCGAGGTTGTGGACCTCAGCGGTGAAGATGTCTTTACTCATGGTTGTCCTGTTTCTCTCAGTGGTTTCGGTCGTAGTTACACACTAGCACTATCAATCAAGATTTGTCAATCGCATAGTTGTTCTAGATGTCTTGTTGACAGCAGTTGTTGTCTAGGCTAGCCTCTGCGCAACAACAAGGAGAAGCATGAAGTACAAAATTGGTGCGTGGGTCTTTGCCTACTTCGCTCTAGTCACACTCAGTCTCATCGTAGCGTGGCTCTTTGGGAAGTCCGAGTACATCTTTGGAACGGCTTTGGTTGCGACCGGAACCGTCCTCACCATTGCCGCCGCCGTAGTCTCATTGAGCAGCCTTGTCGCGTCTTGCAGTGCTGCAACCACGACATTCAAAAGCGAGTCCTACGGTTCTCGCGAAGAACGCGCACAGAGCATCGTCAATGCTAAGGACGCTGCTCGTGGAAGATTCAGCGCCGCGCTTGTTTACCCTCTTGCCATTTTGTCCTTCGCCGTAGCAGCCTACATCTGTTACTGGAATAATGGTCAATACGAATTCCCCCTGAGTGGCGACTCGCTCAACATTTACGGACTCATCTTCCTACCTGCGGTAGGAGTTTTGCTTCTTTCTATTGCTGACACCATTGCTCGTATCATTGTCCGTGGTCAGCGTGATGAATATGACGAGGCTGTCGAGATTCTCAATGCGGACAAGAAGAGCACATCTTCTGTCACAAAGGTCAAGAAGTCCAAGGGTTTCAAGATTCTCGGTTGAGCAAATACTAGTCAAAGCGCCGCTAGCTCAAGATGACTAGCGGCGCTTTGTTGTATGGTCAGAGCCGTCGAGTACACTTTGCTCAAAGGAGTTTCACTTGAAGAACAACCTGCAACCCACCTCCATCGTGGACAAGAACGGCAAACATACGACAGTCCATAAGAAGTTAGCGGTTGTACCAGATAGAGCTAGTGACATCACCGTCACGCCTCTAGCAACTACCACTCAGGATAACTTTGAGAACACCCAGTCACATCGTGTAGGGAAGTGGCGTGTCGCACCCGAAGGTATGGCTGGTGCTATCTGCCAGCACTGCGGTGAATTCGTCACCCGTTCATTCGTCAAAGCGGTGACATTAAAGGCGCGCCGATGCGAAAACTGTGATGAACACTGCGACCTGTTTTCTCTTGATCCAGCAATCCGAGCGGAAGATGCTGAGTTGGTAGATCCGCAAAAGGTGTATGAACGAGACTGGTATCACTACACCACGAACAAAAACTGGTACGAAGATGTCACGAGGCTGAATGAAGAAAAGGGTGCTGGGGGTATTCTTGTGCACCTTGGAAGCGTTGATGCTGCACTGGAAAGATCAGAGGCTTTTACTCAGACCAACAATCCAACCGTCATCTACGGTTACAAGATTCGAGTCAAGGTCGGCGCGCCTATTTCAGACACCATCAATGACGATCACAACGACAACGCTCCGATATCTCCCCGTGAATGTAAGGACGATTTTTGGAACAGCATTGGGTACGATGACAACGACGAAGAGATTATGGCAGCGCCAGAGGACACGCAACGCTATGAGCCGTATGGTGCTACCCGGTACGTCAACAACTTCGAGGCTATCGGCTCGGTCAGCCTGCTTGCCAACCCACTAGCTCTTGAACTGGTGGATACATTTGTCGTCAAGTAACTAGTTGTATCTTCGCAGCGCTTGTTGTATACTCTCGGTAGTGGCTGCAACACCAGCCCGCCTCAAGATGGTAACTCCTACGCAGTAACTGTCGCTGAGAGCAAGGTTCCGAGAGCCGTGTCACTTCAACTTCCATTAGATTATGGCGGTTGGGCGTAGGACTACCGCCAGAGAGAAATCTAATGCCGAAAGACAACTTCAAGAAGACCGCAATCCGTCAGCGTATGGCTATCACGGATGAGTCGTACTCCGTAGCACGTCGAGCCATCGAAGCCTCCGACTGGTTCTCTGACTTTATGTTGATGACAGGCGGAATGAAGCCAGGACTTCACGTCGTAGCAGCAGAGCCGAAGTCTGGGAAGACTACGTTCCTGATTGGGGTGATGAAGAGGTTCGCTAACAACGCGAATGCCCTGTATGTCAATGCCGAACTCAGTTCCGATGAGATTTCGACTCGCATGGTGGACCTAGGAGTGGGCAATGATGTACGGGTGTTGAGTGGCGGCATCTCGCTAGGCGACATCGCTGATACTCTTCGCTTCATCAGAGATACCGGGAACAAGACCGATGTGGTGATCGTTGATTACATCAACCTGTTTATCCCCTCGCCATCTGATGAGCGTTACAGGTTTGCTCTGAGCGTTGATCAGAACGTCAGGATACTGAGCGAGCTTGCTGCCGAGTTCGAGGTTCCTATTGTTGTCGCATTGATGGCGAGTAGAGAGAAAGCTCGTGAGTTCAGTACCGGAGCGCTCTCCTATTCAGGATCTGTCGAGCAGAGTGGCAGCACGGTGATTCATCTCAGCCGCGAAGAGGGCAAGAGGGCTATCTTGTTCAAGCTCATCAAGTCTCGGTTTGTGCCTTCCGGCGCTGAGAGTGCAATGCCGACTCGCTGGTAATGCCAAGAAGCCCTTCTCATGAGATATCGAGAAGGGCTTCTTGAATGGGCTGTTAGATACCGCTTCGCAGCCCCTTACCGGCAGGGTGGCGCTGCATTGCTGCACTGCGCTTGTCCGCCTTGTACTGTTTGTAGCTCACGCCCTTGCTGGAAGCCTTGATGAAGTCACTGATCGCGTTGATGATGGTCATATGTCTACCTTACTGGGTATTTGACATCATCTCAAATTGACACGCCGGTATTTTGAACCTATTGCTAGGTCATCTGTCCTGAGGTATCATCCGTGCATGACAAAGGTACTGAAAGCTGACATCGAACCAGGAACCATCATCGAACCTGATATCGAAGGCTACGCCATCTCTGGCGGAATCAAATCGGCGCGGTTTGAGTTGGTGGATGACATCATCGTAATGACCCTCAACCTTGCCGCAGTGGAGTTCGAAGAAGGCGAAGAGCTATTCCTCACCGTGGGATGCTTTGCACCGGGTGAAAACAACGCCGAATACTTCAGCGGTCATGAAGTCTCAATGGGTCGCTTTGATATTGGTGGTACGCCATATGAGATAGTGGCTGAATACGTGACTGCAAACGATATCGACACTATCCAGATGCGAGATTCCCACCGATAGAGCACTTGTGTTACTGCCCGGATGGTAAAGTATAATTATTCCCCTGAAAGGCTTATCAATGTCCGCAACGGTGCCTACGGCTATCGTTGACAAGAATGGTGTTCTCACCACACGACACAAACGCACTGCCGCACCGGTAAAGTCTCGATTGGTCACTCTTGCTTCAACACCTCCCAAATTTCAAGACGACCCCCGAGACACATTTAGCGAAGTCAACAATCGAATGCATGAAGCTATCTCCATGCTCACCACATCCATTGCCGAAAGAGTCGAATACAAAGCCGTAGACGACGTAGTGCGGCTCTCTAAGAAGCTCACAGCCCTCTCAGACGCTATGTCTGTCTGGGAGGCGATTACGCGCCATGCTGACTCTATCGAGCAGGCACGAGATGAGTTCAATACGGAGATGAAGGAGCGCATCAGCAATTCATCTCCGCTGCTGAACGAGCCAGAAATTTCAGGCTATACGTTGGCATTGGGCTACATGAAATCCGCTGACTTCCAAGTCGTCAGAGAGGATGAAGACGTACTAGCTCTGCGTGCGCACTTCGCTGCTCATATCGGCAAGGATGTCATCATCACCGACGTTGACGATCAGCAGAGTCGAGGTATCCTTATCGACAACTGGCGACATGACATGTACTTCCTGGTTCAAGATGGTGAGCGGTCAGACGAGATAGATATGTTCTCCGTGGCTAGTATCGAAGAAGACGAAAGCGCACCAAAGGACTCGTTTACCCGTCGAGCCATGAGTAACGACGACAAAGAGATGGTTGCTTCGGTTGCTGAAGTAGACAGGCTCTCTGAGCAGTGGCTGGGCATCAAAGCTTTGACTCAGCCAGGAGAAGTCGAGGTCCAATATGACCGTCTTTATGGACTCACGTCCGACATCTTGGACTCGCGAGGACCGGCGACAGGTCAGGTTCCCTCCTACGCCATGACCGGTCTAATGAACGAAGTCTTGGGTATCGATGATGCCGAATTCGATGACCTCATCAACAGCAAGAGAAGCGTATCTATCCCCGTGAGCAAGATAAGGCAGTACGTAATAGAGGTTGCTGTATCTGAGGACTGAGGTCACTGTTACCATTGATGTAGGAAGGTGACACATATGTCCAACAACGTACAGCCAACGCCCATCGTCGATAAGAACGGCAAGCAGACAACCGTTCACAAGAAGACCGGTCCAGACATCAAAGATTCGCGAGTGAACAAGCTCACGTCTCAGAAGAAGGCACCTGAGCGCACTGGTATGCCGTTCCCTGATGACCCTCACGACACTGCCACTGAGAGCATCGAAGAGATGACGAGCGCCATCCGCTCTCTTACTGAGATCATGGCATCGACCGAAGATCCAAGTAGGATCATGGACCTTGCTGAGAAGGCATACGCGGTAGCTGATTCTCGCAAGCTTTGGAAGGAGACTATGGGCAAGCACAAGTACCTCGCAGAAGCTCGTGACGAACTTACGTCCACACTTAATCTTCTCGACAGCGATGCCATCACCTCCATCAGTGAGCCAATGAAGCAGGGTTACAAGCTTGCTGCTGAGCGCATCAACAGGGTCAGACCAGAAGCCCCAAAGACTACTTTCGGTAACGCCTCGTAGTAGCATCCAAGCCCCCAGAAGCGCCTAGTGAACTATCGCTAGGCGCTTCTTCATTCTCACTGGCATCGAAACTGAGTACGCGCTGTGTATTGCCTTGATTTGTGCCCCCATTAATGAGGACAAAATCGTCTAGGGTGCAGAAAATGCAATTTGGCATCTGTTGACCAATAGCATTGGGTATAACCCGACCCAAAACCCGACTATTTGGACAACCTAAATGAACTTGAACATCCACAGCGACAGTGCCGAAAACTCCATCATGCAGACCATCACCATTGCGGTGTCTGCAATTCTCATCGCAGCGGGTCTCGTGACCGCACCAGGAATGATCAACAACGCCCGAGACGGTAACTCCCGTGGGGATCTTGCCAACATCGCCTTCGTACAGTCAGCAATGGTGACCATCAAGGGTAGCTACTGGGTGTACGACAGCTATGACTATGACGGAACTGACTACAAGCTCTTGGCTGATTCCGGGATAGAAGGTGCCATCAACTTCACGCCGAGCAACTCACCTCGCTTGATTGTTGACATCACCGAAAATGGTGACGGCTGGGTAGCTGTCAGTGAGTCCTCTTCGGGAAAGGTGTTCGTGAGGACATCGAATAGCACCAACACCACCACATTGAACGATGCCACGTTCTCGTCTCTTGCTGCTCCGCTAGCCGGAACAGACAACAGTAGTAGCATCAATCTTCCTACTGGCATTCGTCTGAACGTCGTCAAGAACATGTACACGGCAGCAGTCAATGACGCTCCTTACGCATTCCGTGAAGGGCAGCCAGGTGAAGGTAGCAACGCCGAGCTTCCTCCCACTAATCCTGGCACGGTTCCTACCACGCCCACCAACCCTGAGCCAAGTACTCCTGCCGTTCCGACCACTGAGTTCCGTAGCACCGTGAGCAAGCAGATCAGCCGAACCTACAGCGGTAATGGTCACCCTATGCTGGACTTCACCTCTATCAATGAGTCTCAGGACTCCATCTGGAAGATGAACGGTCTCGGTAATGCAGAGGGCAAGAATGTCTCTCAGAGCGCCGATAAGGTCACGCAATGGAGGATTGCCAACCCTGACTACAACGACAGCGTTGAACTCAGCAACCCCAACATCACCGTCAGTCTTCTTGGCACTGACGGTCGTTGGATCAAGGCGAACTACGTCAACAACGTCTCGTACACGAAGTCGGTCTCAGCAAACAACGGATTCACTGTTGAAACTATCAACATCGCAGGTGCTGTATTCAAGACACTCACTGACGAGCAGATTGAGAATTACGTTGGAACCCGTCAGTACCTTGTTGAGGCAGACGGATACAAGTACTACTTCGACGCAACTGGTGCCATCAAGGGCTAGTCTTCACCTGATGCACAAGAGCCTGGGCGGGTCTCAATACGACTCTTCCCAGGCTCTTGCTCTGTGACTACAGACTTCTGGCGAAAGCCTTGCGGAACACGCTGAAGTAGAAAGCAGGTCCGTGATGCTCCACCTTGAGAGTCGTCCCATCGATGGTGATGCACTTCACTGGAGTAACGCCATTCTCGGTGATATCGATGCTCACCAGGAAACCGTACTTGAGTCCCACCTTCTCGACATCGACAGGATATAGACCTTCGAGCATACGCTTGATGTCAGAGAACGAGTCAGGAAGCTCATCGAGTGCGTAACCGCCACGAGCCGCTAGTCCTTCTACAGCCTCGATATTGTTCTGCTCTGCGGTGGGCAAGTTGTATAGCTCCGATTCACCTGCAAACATGATGCTTCCACCGTCAATGAGATTACTCGCGATGCGCACGGTTTCTGCGCTCGGAATGAAGGGCAGGTATCCGACTACAGCCTTACTGTCTTCGATGAACAGGTTGATGTTCGGTGTGACAGCCTTGCGAACTACGTTGGAATCCATGTCTCTCCTAAAGTGATCGATATCTAGACCATATCAGGATTCGAGCGAGCGGGTCAAATGAGGCGCACTTACCCTTAGCGGCTCGTGCATTCCCAACGATCACAATCTGGCTAAAGAACGAAGGGGTTTATTCCAAATCGTCACTAGGCGTGTATGCGAGCGCTAAACTTACGCATCGCAACATACGCCTTAGTGCGTAGAAATGGACCATTGATGACTCTTCTTGCCGAGACCCCTGTACTTGATGATTACTACACCGCCAAGCGTGATAGCAAAGGTGGCATTCGTCTGAGTAACGGTACTGGTCTTCTTGTGGCTGATGCAGATCACACCATTGCTGATGTTCAGGGCTGGCTCAACACCGCAACGAACGAGCGATACAAAGCGCAGTATCGCGCAGCACTCAAGCTCATGCTCAACGAAGCGTTCTCGGCGTTGGCTGCATAATGGATCTTCAAGAGCGCTATAAAAAGGGCTATGACTCGATACCTCCATTGCTGTCGGATGGTAAGCCTGTGTTCTCGAACGTTGCTCATGGTAAGGGTCTCACCGAAGTAGCTACCCATGCGAGGTATAAAGCTCTCCTCGAAGCCGCTATCGACGCTGAGCGTAATGGTGAGTTCGAGATAGCACTCTGGTTGACGAATCGCGCGGCACACGAGATTGGTGACAAATCAGCCTCGTTCCCGTTTGCTGGCAGGTCGGCTTCAAGATAAGTGGTTTGTATGACCCCTACAGTAGCAAGGGTGCTTCTTTGTAGGGTATCTACAACACGACGATTAGCCTTTGTAGGAAACCTACAAAGGATGACGTGATTACTTGTGGTGTTTCGACAAAGCGTTTTTCTCTGTCCTTGATAGCTCTTACCCTATCAAGGACCACTGACATTACTGTCAACTATGCTCCCTGTGGACTGAGAGATCCTCAAAACGACTTGAATCAAGCATGATGTTGTCTAAGGTTGATGTAGCGAGATGAACTCGTCGTGCATCTCGTATTACCCTTAGAAAGGAATACAGCCATGAGCGTTGACAGCGTAGATTCATTTGATCGAGGTGCTAGTTCTGCCTTAGAGCACCTCGTTGAGGGCATCAAGAAGATCGAGGGGAAGGGTTACGATGTCACTACAGAGCCAGTAGTGACATCAGTCAATGATGACGACCTATCGAACTATGCCCAGTTGGCTTTTCACATCAATATCAAGAAGGTAGAGATTGGTCAGGTGATTGTTGATGTCTCGGCACTGGGTGCGAGAGCAACTAGCCGGAGCACAGCCAATGAGGTTCTCGAACGCATCGAGGCAATCATCAAGTATCACCAGAACTACAATCAGGTGATGAAGTCGATGGGTCTCTGACTTATCGCAAAAGCCCCGCTGAATAGTCCAGCGGGGCTTTTGTCGTACCTACCTAGTCGTCTAGGTTTGGTGTGATTCCTTGGAGTTCACCGATGACTCCCCATTGGTCAATCACCTCAGCAAGTTCAGGAAAGAGCGTTGTGTTGTGAAGCTCGTTGTAGCTAGCCGCGTACGCCTCGGAAAAGCTCATTGCTGGCTCACCCATCAACTCTTCAAGCTGATCAAGGAACAGCGTTGTTGCTGCGTAACGCTCGTAGTTCTCTTTCTCGGTGATGAATTCAGGTAGTCCGTCGATTGCTGCATGTAGCTCTTCAATACTTGAAGGCTGGAACATGATGAACCCTTCTTGATAGTCGGTGCGCACTTGTAGCCTACATCGAATGATTGCCAAAGAGCAATCATGTCTTTAATTGACAACGATGGTCATGGCAGCTAATATCCAAGCTCACAAAGGCAGGGAACAGGTATGGTCAAGCTTCTTTCTTTGTTACTCGGGTACATCATCTCCGCAGTGACAATGGCAGTCTTCACAACGATTCGAGGTGAAGAGTATTCCCACGCTGTGAACTATCAGATCGGATTGGTTTCCGTCATTCTGACAGTTGTGGGTGCCCTCCTTGTCATCAATGCTCTCAGCGGGTACTACGTGGTCAACACGCTCTTGGGTTGTAATAGTTACTACTCCGACGATGAAGATCGGGTTGCAGGTGCTTACAAAGCGGGCACCGGAAAGCTGCTTGCAGCCTCGCTGTTGGTTCCGCTACTAGCTCTTGCTGCATCTGCACTAATCGCGGTGAGACACGGAGGTGATTGGGACTACCCCGTAGATAACTCAGACGGATATGCGTACTGGTTCATCACCAACATTGCCGTTACGTCTATTGCGCTCATTTCCATCATCTGGAGCCGTATCGCTACTAGTGACAAGCTCAATATTGCTTATGCGGTTCTGAGTAAGAACGGCATCGGTGACTCACATGACGATGATGAGCGCGACATTGAGGTTCTCCGATATCGTCTCAGGGAGCTTCAGAGAAAGAAGCTTGACGAAGAACACAAGTTGCAGAAAGTCCAGCAGAAGATCACTACAGAAAGCCCAAAGCGCCGCTGGCTCTTTGGTAAGTAACGGAGGATAGTCATGAAGAAAATTTTCTCAGGTGTAGTGCTCACCTATGCAGTAGTACTTGGCGCTATCTTGCTCTGTGGTCTTCTCTTCGGCAGCGACAATCTGTGGATGACCATACTCGTATACACAGTCATTGCCGCCTATATCACGAGCGGTGTGTTTGCCGGAGTAGTGGCAATGGCGGAGTACCAGCGTTCCGGTGATATCTATTCCATAGGTGATAGAAGCGTTGGAGAGAAGGTTGCTTACTACTACCAGCACAACTGGAAGTCAAGAATGCTAACTCTGATGCATCCGGTGGTATGGATGGTTGCATCGACAGGTGGTCTCATTGCTCTTGCTAAGCATGAGTCGATGACGTTTAGGGCGGTTGTTGAGGATCGTTGGTGGGTAGCTGAAGGTCTTCCAAGCCCAACCTTCCCTATGTACACCGAAAACTACCCCTACATGCTTCTCACGGCTGCAATCATCCTCACCGCCATCATGCTGTTCCTGTCTGGTGTCCTCTTGATTGATCTCAATGACACGCGACTCGTTGCGCTTGGCTGGAGGAAGAAGTATGCGGAGCATGCCAAGCTTCTCACCGAGATCAATGAATTGACCCTCGATATCGAAGACATCAAAGCGCGGCGGGTAAGTAAGCACGTCAGTTGACGGCTACCACAGTCTATAGTAGGATTTGACTATGGCAGTTGAAGACTTGGTGTTTTCAGACGAACTCATGGATGGTTCGCTCACTCTTCGTCACGCCTCTAAGCTGAAGACCAAATCCGTCTTTGACAAGATATGGCTACGGGATATCTACCTGCCGAACTCTTTCGACATGAACGAGTACCTCGCAGGTGATGCATACAAAAGTCATCCAGCGGCAGAGATTCAAAGGATCGTCAATTGGGTGGATGTACACAAGCTCAATAATCGACACTCTGTAGAGTTCAAGCGCCGCGACTACTTCACTTTTTCTCCCAGTGAAACGACTGAGTTCCTGCTTCGGCAGGGTGATAACGGCATGTTTGATTTCATCAACGGGTTTCTATCTTCCCGGATTGTGCTTGGCAAGGGGACATTCGAGTACAAGATTTTCAGCCCCTCCATTCACAGGACCAAGACCAATGTGGTGAATGGGTTCATGCTTTCAGACTGGGCAAGCAAGCTGGGATTTAGCTCGGTCGTTGCCGACCTGCTGACTATCGATCATCTCAAAACAGCCCTTCCCATTTTCAGCCCTGACAACGTTGAACACCGTTCCAAGTTCAGGGAGATATGGACAGATGGGCAGTTTGAAAACCTGTGGGGTCGGCTAGACGGCGTATCACCTGAGCAAGAGAAGTGCTTCTGGATGGTCGCAGCTAGCTGGGGTTCAGAGCCTCATGAGCGCAAGCACCGCATTGTGTCAGCTATCGATCTCATCGATTCTTACAGTGATGTCGTGCCGTTTAGTGATGTCCACAAGTTCCTTCATGCTGGTGTTCCCAACCTTGACGTGGTTCTCGACTTCGCCAAGGCGCGTGTGACCTTCGATGAAGCGGAGCGTTTCATCCTCAGTGGTGTTCTTGATCCCCGCACGATCAAGAAAGCCGCCGTAGCGGATGTTGATCCTTCGCTAACGGCGGCTCTCACTCACTAAGTGTTACGACTGTTCGTCCTCGTATGGAGGGTTCTCTTCTGCGTAGACCCTCTTGGGACGGCGAGCTAGTGCTGCGCGGATGAGTGGCAGGAAGATAACCACTACCGTGCTGAGCGCGGTGAATCCGAAGACCACAAAGAACACGCTGAGGACCGCTGAGGTGTCACCTAGATTGCGTCCGAGGATGAGGACTGTCAACGTAGCAATAGCGGGCGGTGTGAGCGCGTACGTGAGGTAGTTGGTGCGCTCGGTGGGGTTCTGCACAATGGGCAGGGGAGCGGGCTGTTGGACGGTTGCTGGTTTGCGAGTTGTAGTAGCCATGAAGAAAAGGTATCAGCGTTTAGTACCCTCGCTTGGTGAAACGAGTAACTTGGTCACACTCGACTAGACATACACTCGGTTTTCGGGTAGAGTTAGTCCAAATGACAAATTCAGCTATCAACCTAGCCAACTACGACAACAAGTCTGTCGTCGTCAAGCTCGCCTCTGGGCGCGCTATCTCTGGGTTCCTTCAGAAGGGTTCCACCGGATACACCATCCGTCTCGGCATCCTTGATATCGATATCGTCGCAAGCGATGTCAAGAAGGTAACCGTCCTTTAACCGCCCTCCGGCTTCTAGCAAGCTGGACCTATTCTTTTGTCGAAAGATGCATGATGACAAAACTCATCGATATCAGCACTGAAGACGTTTTCAACCTCTTTGAGACAACGATGTCTACGAGGGTTGGCAACTTCTTGCATGATGATGGTGCGTGGGCTGATTCCAACTTCGACAGGTACATGGTTGAACACCAAATCAAGACGGAGTTCAAGCTCATCCCTGAGGACGAGCAGCCCACTCACATCTACATCGATGATGATCACGTCTTGCAACGTCCCTATGATCCGGACGCTCTGGGTCTACCCAAGAACCTAGTTGGTGGTTATCTCAAAGGCGTGATGTACGACCTTCATAGCCGACCAATCGTCGTTGATAACCCGTGGCAGACTGTTGATGATAAGTTCTTGGATGAGCTACGGAAGCTACATCCGTTTGCCGAGCGCATCTTCATCATCGATGAGGTGCATTTTGAGAAGAACTTTGAGCGAGCTTTGGACATCGCGACCCTTCTTTACCCAATTCTCTACACCTTCCCCAAGTTCGTCGCTTGTGTTGTCAATTCTGTCTACGTACCGGATCTCACGGATGGTTCGTATACCACGCACGAGAACTTCTTCATCATCGACGACATGTACGAAGATGGCGGTGTCTTTCTTCCGGCAGTCAGAAAAGCTGAGCCTTCGCCCTCGACGGTGTTCAGCATTGGCAGTGATATCCCCATCAGTCCAAAGCTGACAGCAAGACCCTCGCTGCTGCTGGATGAAGCATTCGACGAGAACGACACCAAGATCGGTCGCGACAAGTTCTGGAAGATGGGATTCAATGCACCAAGGTTTGCAGAGATAGCAGAATTTGCTTCATCAAGCGAGGCATCTGAGAAGTATGACGCAGCAACAATTCGAGAGATCATGTCGTCCGATTTGATCGCTGCTATTCATGACAATGACACAACCCCTGCGCCTCCTAGCCTTCGTTCATTCACGAACTTCAATGAGTGCATCTTCACAGCCGAAGATATTTTCGACATCTCTTGCCATGACTTTGGTGATTTCTACGTTGACACTGATGTGTCTGGTGGGCACGGACTGAGGCTGGAAATTGTCAGCGACGACAAGCCCTCTTGTTCTGAAATCGACATGTTTGGACTAAGCGTCGAAGGTGGTTTTTCGTTCCTCACCAAGGACACGAGTAGCTATTGCACCACGATGGAGGTGGCTCATGCGATTGGGATTGAGAAATTTTCAGCCGGTCCTCGTGGCGGTTATGGCTGGGCGCTTGGAACCAATGGCAGCAAGATGCCTGTCGCTATCGATAAGGTCCGTGGCTTCTGTGCGCCTAACGAGGCACTTGTGTGGCTGCTACTCATGTCATGGGTAGATCATCGGCGCGGTGAAAGTGATAACGATTACTTCTCCGTAGACAGGGCAATGCTGGGTTTTAATAGCGCCAAGTCACTCTCGCATAGCATGGATGCCGGTCGTGCCCTTGAATTCCTTCGGGCGGGGGCGCAAGACATCAATGAGGTTATCGAACTGGTGGATAACAGTGTGGATACCGAAGAAGCTCTCACCATGCTCCGTCGCGGCATGACCATTCAGCAAATTGTCAATGCCATTCACAATGGTATTGATGTCGATTTGATGGGTCAGCTTACAGCCTGATTACTGGTCGAGAAGTCGTAGCAACCGTCTTAGTGGTCGTGCTGAGGTGTGACGGTCCTCAGGGTGCCACTGAACGCCGTACAGGCGGTTGTAATCGTCTTCGATAGCCTCGACCACCTCACCGCTTGTTCCGACGATAGAGAAGCGCTGAGGAATGTCTTTGATCGACTGATGATGATTGCAGTGAACTCGAATGCGACTCTTTCCGAGAGCGTCTCTGATCTGCGATGGTTCCAAGTCGATGACGGTCTTAGCCATGTGGTTCTCTTCGAACATCTTAGGGTTGACGTGGGTGTTGTCTTCGCCTAGGTCTTGAACGATTCCACCACCTGCAACGACATTCAGTAGCTGCATCCCTCGACAGATACCAAGGATGGGGATTCCGGCATCGACAGCAACGCGGATAGCATCAATCTGGATCTGATCGGCACGAGCAAACACTTGTGCGCGGCGACGGTATTCCTCTTCACCGTTGTAGAAGCTCGGGTCGATATCTTCCCCGCCACCAATGACCAAAGCATCAGCGTGTTCGATGACAGCAAGTACCTCTTGCGGGTCTCGTTCAAGCACAGGAATGAGAAGCACCTCGAAGTCTTTGCGCGCGACCTTTTCAAGGTTCAGGTAGTTGTGATGGGAGAAGTTGTGTGCAGCCGTGTTCATACGCTTCTCAACATCACTCGTCACTTCGAGGATGGCTAAGCGCTTACGGATTCTGGGCATGGTGCTGAGTGTAGCAAGTTGAAGATCCAGATACCATCATTGAGCATATCTACGTCATCAGCTAGTAACACATGTACTATGTGCGCATGAACGAAGAAGAGCAGAAAGCGCTATTGGAGCAGGACATTTCTGACTTCGTTTCCATCGTCGAGAAGGCAGGTGGATGCATGAACTACCCCTCATTCTTCAAGCAAGCTATGGCTGTCATTGGTGGTAACGAGGATGATGTCAAGCCCGGTCTTCGTGAGGCTTCTGACAGGGGATTGCTCGTCTTCAACCGCGCATGGCAAATCGTGACACCAGAATACGAATTGCGGCGCGTCCAGTCCTGAGCTATCATCCGGCTGTGCTAGATAAAATCAAGGCTTTCGTTGCTCGTGATGCTGTGCAGGTGGTGCTCTTTTGGAGTGCCCGAATCATCGCACTGACACTAACCATCTACCTTGCTGCCTCGTTGCTTCCGGCTGTTGTCCAGATGCTGAGTGACAGTAACAACCTCGCACAGGCACTGGTTGTTCTCGTCATGGTCATTGCCTTCTATGCATTCTTGGTGAGTCCGTTGATTGTGATGACCAAGAACTTCTTGCGTGCCAACCAAAAGCAAGCCGGTGTCACAGATGCGATGCTACTCAAAAGCCACAAGTCGGCTTCATACATCCCCAAGGGCGTTCCTGAGGTAGTAAAGCCACTCATTGTGTGGCGGGCTGAGATGAGTGGCGATACGAGCGCAGAGGGCATCCAGCGGGCTTCTGCGGCGGTGATGGAGCGCTATTCAGGCGGCATCAGACCTAATGATGTTGCGTACGAGCTTGCTGTACACGAAGCTGGTCACGCGACCGTAAGCCTCGCCCTTGGTCGGGCTGTCGTATCCATCGAACGAGGACATCGCGAAGGAGCAACCTACTCCCTTGCACAGACCGCCGCACCTCGCGCTAAGGACGTATGGGATGACTTGGTTGTGACTGTTGCTGGGGCGCAGGCAGAGAAGCTGTGGTCCGGTTATCAGTTGATGTATGTCACCAATAGCAAGGATGATCGGGAGGAATGCGTTGGCTACATCAACGCCCTGCTTTTTGCAGGCTGGACTCCCAACGAGGAAACATCATTGAGCTACGACGGAATCCTTTTCGCGGCGCAGAATGAAGCCAGAAGGATTCTTGCCAACTACCAGCCCCTGCACGATGAGCTAACCCAGCTAGTGAAAGAGAATGGTGTTGTTGACTCACCCCTCATCATCGAGGTTGCCAGGAAGCATCTTCGTAGCTGAGGAAGCGTTACTGACTATTCCTTCTCGTTTTCACCGCTGACAACTAGAGCATGGTTGGGATTACCCGGTTCGTAGTGGACGACCACTTCTCCCTGACTCTCGATTGCCTTGGTGGCAAAAGTGCCCAGTCGGTACTTGGTTTCACCCTGAACGGTATATCGCTTGCCACCCACTTCGTACTCGTATTGAATGACGTATTCTGTGTGATGAGCGGCTCGACCCGTCTTCACCCTGACCTCTTCATAGCTACCCGAAGGTGAGGCGGCGATGGGCGTTCCGTCCTTGATGAGGGCGCGCTCTTCCAACTTGCCGGGAAGTAGCGCCACAAGCAGTACTACTGCCGTAATGAGAATCGTGATTCCGATGATGATGGCGCTCTTGCGATTCTGCTGAGCCTTGGTCAGGGTAGCCATTTTTCCTTCTTGTTGTTGGGTCAAACCCATACTATACGCAACAAGGTAGGAGTGTCGCATCCTGGCGCTAGAATAGAGCTAACCCAAGGGAGAAAAGCGTGAGTAACCTACAGCCAACCGTCATCGTTGACAAGAACGGTAAGACCACCACCGTTCATAAGAAGATTGATACCGGCGCATCGGCAGCACGAGCTTCAGCAGCACCTGCTACTCCCAGTAGGAGTGACGGACAGGCTCATTACGAAGGCTTGCCGCTTCCTATCGAAATCTCTGAGGCTGAAATCAAGGCTGCTGTCCAAAGCTTCTTGGAAGTTGCTGTATTCACCAGCACACATTCCGAGTACAACGAAGAGACCCAAGAAGAGTCGGAGCCTGTTGAGCTTGACTCACTCGGTAAGGGCGTTTCTGACTTCTCAACCGACAGTAGCTACAAGGCACGCAAGAAGGTTATCGAGTTCATCGAGAACAACCCCGAGCTGGTCGAAGAAGCCTTGGAGCTTGACGACTATGCTTCTGACGACTTCGGTGGAGACCTCTATTACACCATGCATGGTCACGGCACGGGATTCTGGGACAGAGAACCGCTCAAGGCTAATGGTCTCGGTGACAGGCTTACTGCTGCCGCCGATGAAGCCGGAACGATGGAAGTGTTCCTAGGCAACAACGGCGAACTGGACTTCATCTAGCAACATGCAGTCATGACAATCGTGTCACAAGCCTGAGCTAAACTAATATCACCAACACGGAGAGTGGACCAATGAGTAACACCGTACCTACACCCATCACTGACAAGAACGGTAAGTTGACGACCGTTCATAAGAAGACAGACACCACAAGTGCATCTAACGCGCGTCTTGCCGGACTCAATGGTGAGACCAAGCCTACCGAGAAGCGCACTGTGTTCAAGCCTGGTAATGGAGCTACACCCGATTGGGTTCGCGGGGGTCATAAGGTTGAGCTTGGCGCAAAGCAGGAAGATGGCAGACAGAACATCTATCTGGATGGAAAGGTCATCGGTAACGTTTCCTCTTCGGATGAAATGCAGAGTGTGAACATCAAGGGAACTCGCCTCCGCCGCGATACTGGCTACAAAAAGACATGGCGCACCACTGGCTCAAACTCCGAAGAGAAGTTGCCACATATGCGAAGCAACGGCGGCTCGTCGTCACGTACCAACGCAGTCAATACGCATGCCGACCGTATCGTTCGATTCAAAGAGAACATTCGTGAAAGCGAGAGGTTCCTTGAGAATGAGGGCATCGCATTCGGTAACGATAAAGAGTTCGAGTTCGGCGCTCGTGGTCATAAGATTGACCTGCCCCAAGGGTTCAGACCTATGGTCGCCAACTGGTATGACACCATGTCCAATGGAAGGCTCTCTACTAGTGTGGAACTTAGAAGCGAGCGCCGAGAGTACGTCTTCGTAGAGCCAAACGATTTCGATACTAACGGCAAGCCACTCGAAAGAGGTAGGCGACTTGTTGTCCAGGTCGCGGGAGACAACGAATTCCAGACCATCGACATTCCGGAAGACGGAATCATCGACATCGAAGACATCGAAATTCCTCCATTGAATACTCGTGCGCAGGATTTCCGTGAAGATGTACGAGCCATTGTCAAGCAGATCATGGACACTCGTGACAAGCCCAACAAGATGGATGTGGTATTCCGATGAGCAACCTACAGCCCACCCCGATTACCGACAAGAACGGTAAGCTCACCACTGTCCATAAGAAGGTCGGTGAGACTGACACTAGCTCTGCCCGTGTTGCTGGTCTCAAACCTTCCAGAGCGAGCGCCAAGAGGACTGCTGTCAAGCCGCCTAAGTTCGAAGCAGCCAACTGGTTCAGAGACGGTCATGCCCTAGAACTAGGTGCCAAGGATAAAGAGGGAGGACAGCTTGTCTATCTCGACGGCAGTCCGATTGGTACTGTCACATCGGCAGATGAGTCTCAATACTCGCCGCTTGCCGGAACTCGACTCATTCAGTTCACGAGCGAGAAGAAGATTTGGCGTGTTTCCTTGGATGGTTCAGAGGGCGAAGTGCCAGCGTATATCAACTCCTACAACGGACATGACTCTCGTGCAAGCGCTGTGTCAGACCATGCCGACAAGGTGCTTAACATGCGATGGAAGCTGGCGCGAAGCGAAGAATTCCTCAAGCAGGATGGCATTGCCTTCGATAGGCACAAGGGTTATGATTTTGGTGCAAGAGGTCATGGGATTGAGATTCCTGACGAGTGGATGACTGGCTTTAGCGGGACTATTACCTCGGGAGAGCTACACACGACCGCTGAGTTCTTTACCAAGGATGGCAATTCCGCTACTCTCCAGCCGAATGAGTTCGATTTCCGTGGCATGGAGAAAAAGCCATCGGTCACGGTCCAGCTTGGAAAGGGAAGCGGATATCACGCGCTACCCATCTCCGAGGACGGGAGCCTCGATGTCAGCAGTATCAATCCCAAGAACGATACTGAGCGCAAATTCCTTGGTGACCTACAGGGTGTCGTCAAAGACATCATGGACACACGAGACAAGCCATCAACAATGAGGGTTCCCCGATGAGTAACCTACAGCCAACCCCTATTGTGGACAAGAACGGCAAGCAGACAACCGTCCACAAGAGAACCGATTCGGTAGAGCCAACAAGGTCACTACCAGGCATCTCTACCTCAACGTTTATCCGAGGCGAAGAGACAGCACGAGATGTCAACCTTGCTGACATTGACGACCTTGTTGCTGAGTCCGTATCGAAGCGAATTCTCATTGAGAGACCAAGCACTCCTGGGATACGCAACTTCGTCAGCGATGCAATCGATTTCGGTCAAATGGGGAATGGAAATCGTCTTGTAGTGAACCTGAGCCTTACATACGATGAAACCTTGACAGGTAGGGTGAATGACGAGTTGGAGCCTATCGATGATCATTGGCGCATGAGTATCAAAGCGAGTGTTCAGGACAACACAGGTCACGGTGTTGGTTACTCCGGTGACATCAAGAACGCCCTCGATGATGTCCGCGTAGATGGTGAAGAGCACCCTCGTGCCGAGAGCTTCCGAGCTATCTGGGAAGAGTATGAGTTTGATGGTGTCCGACCAGGAACGGTATCTCAGATGAACCACTTGGAAGCACTTGGTTACGACTGGAAGACCGATAACATCAAGGATGCCATTGACAAGATCCCTGATGACAATGGTCACGCCTTCGGTTCGAAACCGCTCGTTCATGAGATCAGTTCAGGGAATCTCGCGTATGTCCTTGACACCGTAGAGCTAGCTAAGTCGAAGTGGTAGTACCCCATAACTGGGTTGCTGAAATAAGCATTTCATCAGGTGTCGTGTAATAGTATTCCTTCTAACGCATGTAACCGACATGCATGATGATGCCGAAAGACAGCACCTTGCCTAGCAAAATGAAACGAGCAAAAAGCTCCAGTACCGATTACGTCACCCTCCGAGATTGGGCAAAGTCTCCTAACCCCTGGTTACGAGCAGCAATCGCCGGAAACACCAACACACAGAACTACGTTCTTGACGAACTATCGTCTGACCGTAGCTCTACGGTAAGACTGTCACTTGCCTCCAACCCAAATTTGCCGCAGAAGGCATGGGACAAGCTCAAAGATGACTCATCGGAAAAGGTCAAACAGGCACTGTGGCAAGTGCATCCTGAGAGACCAAGCAAGCTCGGTCACCGAGCCTAGTAAGAAAGCCAGTACTAAGCGTACTGGCTTTCTTCGTATCGGGATTCATGACGGTTGCTGAGGGTATTCTTGGTCCTATCCCACCAACTATCGAAGAGGAACTAGTTTGTCTGTACCGTCACAATTCAACGCACCACTATCTGAGGTAGATCCGGAAGTTGCTGCCATTCTCAATGCTGAGCTAGGTCGCCAGCGAGACACCTTGGAGATGATTGCTAGCGAGAACTTCGTCTCTCGCGCAGTCCTTGAATCACAGGGTTCCGTTCTCACCAACAAGTACGCCGAAGGTTACCCTGGTAAGAGGTACTACGGTGGATGCGAGTTCGTCGATGAGGTGGAGACTCTCGCGCTCGATAGAGCCAAGAGCCTGTTCGACGCAGCCTACGCCAACGTCCAGCCACACTCAGGTGCATCCGCTAATGCTGCCGTGCTTGCTGCCATCGCTTCTCCAGGAGATAAAATTCTCGGACTCGAACTAGCTCACGGTGGTCACCTCACCCACGGCATGAAGCTAAACTTCTCAGGTAAGGTCTATGAGCCTCATGCCTACGGTGTCAACCCAGAGACCAACCTCGTAGACATGAACATCGTCCGAGACCGGGCATTGGAAGTTCGCCCCAAGGTCATCATTGCAGGTTGGTCAGCATATTCACGTCAGCTTGACTTTGAAGCGTTCCGTGCTATTGCTGATGAGGTCGGAGCGGCGCTGTGGGTCGATATGGCGCACTTTGCTGGTCTAGTGGCTACCGGTCTTCACCCGTCACCAATTCCATTCGCAGATGTCGTTTCGTCAACCGTCCATAAGACGCTGGCAGGTCCACGTTCGGGAATCATCTTGTCGCGTGACGAAGTACTCGGCAAGAAGCTCAACTCGGCGGTGTTCCCAGGTCAGCAGGGTGGTCCGCTTATGCACGTCATCGCTGCTAAGGCAACAGCATTCAAGTTGGCTGCTTCAGAAGAGTTCAAGGATCGTCAGGAAAGGACACTCAGCGGCGCGAGGATCGTTTCTGAGCGCCTTACTGCCGCAGATAGTACGAGTGCCGGTATCAACGTTCTCACGGGCGGTACGGACGTTCACCTCGTTCTGGCTGACCTGAGAGAGGCTGTTATCGATGGTAAGCAGGCGGAGGATGCTTTGCATGAAGTGGGTATCACCGTGAACCGCAACTCGGTTCCTAACGACCCACGTCCGCCATTGAAGACCTCTGGTATTCGTATCGGAACACCGGCTCTTGCTACACGAGGATTTGGTGACGATGAGTTCCGCGAGGTTGCGGACATCCTAGCTCTCACTCTGATTGGTGAGACTCCTGTTCGCGAGCTAGCTGATCGGGTCGATGCACTTACGGCTAGGTTCCCTCTCTACGAAGGTCTTACCTCGCCAGGCACTTGGAGCTAAGAGACAAATAAAAAAGCCAGCCCGATAGATGGGCTGGCTTTGTTGTTGCTGGGGGGTTACTTACCCTTACCAGCTACGATCTCGTCGTAGAGCTTCTGTGCCTCTACGGGGTCGAGAACGTCCTTCTGGGTCGTTTCCTTTTCTGCCATGCGTTTACTCCTTCATCTTCTCGAACGTCTCCTTGCACTCCGGGCAGACCGGGTACTTGGTGAAGTCACGGGTGGGGGTGTCCTGCTTTCCGCAGAGTGCGGTGATCTTTGCGCCGTCGAAGAAGGCTTTGTCGAGATCCTTCTTGGCGAAGTAGTGAGCGAAGCGCTCGTGGTCGCCATTGTCGGTCGTGCTGATCTTCTCTTCGACCTTTTCGTCGAACAAGGTGCCTGAACTCATGATGTCCTTTCTACAACTCTGACTGTACCAGATGAATGGCTAATGCGCTACTTAGAGTGTCGATAGCGGGATGGTGGTGTAGACGGAGTAGAAATCATCCTTAGCAGTTGACTCTCGGAGGTAGATTTCCAGAGCGTTGCCTTCAACATCGATAGTGGTCGGCTCGTACTCACCCGGTGCGGCGTAAGCACCATCGGTAATCTTCTTTAGCTGATCGTCAGTGACGGTTATCTCGTATCGCTCGATAAGGAACGCACGCACCTTGTCTTCACGGTCATAGCGAATGCTCGCTAGCGTGTACAGAGTTCCTGCGGTTAGTGCGAGGGCAACAATAGCGGCAACACTCATTCCTGAGACGAATCCAACAAATCCCTTGGAACGCCTTGCCTTCTTCCAGAAAGAAGCAGCGAGTATGGGAACAAGAGCAATGAAGATGACCGCCACGACACCGAAGATAAGTGCCTGACCGAAGGCTCCGTCCGTGGAAAGGTCTACGAAGTTGTCTGCGTCCATGATGTCCTCACTATGATTCCAAAGAAGGTAGCACTTGACTTCTGTATGGTCAAGTGGCTTGCGTGACACTGCCTTGCTCTATAATCAATTTATGCCTGGTGAACACCTCATCCCAAAGCCTATCGTTGACCGAAACGGTAAGCATACGACCGTGCGCATCAAGCCGTCTTCACCCATATCGAGCCGTGAGCTACCTTCTGTAGCAACAGTCCCCAAGCCACTACCCTCTCAGAGCTTCTCGTTCCCCAAGGAGACCGTGCAGGCGTTCACCGAAGGTGACTGCTGGGTGCTTGCCGAAGAGGTTCGGAAGATGACCGGCTGGGAAAAGGTTGCGGTGGGCTATGACGACACCGAAGAGGGTCAAAAGCCTGACTTCTACTGGTTGCACGTTGCAAACAGACTACCCGATGGACGATTGCTCGACATCACAGGAATTCACTCTGACGAAGAGTTCATCGATAGGTGGGGCGGACCAGTAAGTGAGTCATATCTCTTTCCTGTCAATGACCCTTCATACTTCGACCATGTTGAGCCGGAGTACAACATCGACGCACGCCGTACGGCTGATGTTCTTATCGAGATGCTCCCGCTCTATGGAGTAAGACGTGAAAACATCTAGTCGAGTGCGTAAGTCCATCATCGACAAAAACGGTAAGCGAACGACCGTCTACATCAACCCCCACAAAGGTATCAAGTCATCACTACCAGAACCCCCATCGCCAAGCGTTGCGGCTGAGCAAAGGCATCAACCAATTCACTCTTTCAGCTTCTCAGAGGAAGAGGTGGTGGCGTTTACGGAAAGCGACTGCTTCTTGCTTGCTGAACACATCCAGACGGCAACAGGGTGGGAACGAGTTGCAATAGGAACTGAGTGGGGTGAGGATGGAAAACTCGATAAGCCCGCAGACTATGACTGGGTTCACATGGTCAACCGAATGCCTGATGGCAAGCTAGTGGATATCACAGGCATCTACGATGAAGACACACTCGTAGACAAGTGGCTTAGTAACTTTCACTACGACAGTAGCCGTTCGCATCCAAGCATACGACTAGTGGACGATGAGGGTTATATGATGAATGCCTGGTCTCGAAACATCGTAGATCCAGTACCTCGCGCCAAAGCAATCGTTGAACTTGTTCGAGGTATCGAGGGCATCTAGACAGAACAAAAGCCCCGTAGCGAAGATGCTACGGAGCTTTTGCCTTGTACTACTTAGAGGGCTTCAACTTGGTATGCGAAGTCATATCCGTCAATGTTGATGACGAAGCTGTATGCGTTCCACTGCATCGACTCGCGGTCGGCAGCAGAAGCGAACTGCACATCGGTAACCTCAGCGTAGACGAAGGTGTTACTGCCAACGGTGTACTCGGTGAACTTAAAGTCGCCAACGGACGATGCGGTGACGTTCTTGCCATCAAAATCGGTGAGGTTCATCTTGACATTTTCGAATGTCCAAGTTGTTGCCTTATCGATAGGTCCCTGGTACGAGGTGAAGCTCTTTGTGGTGTCTGTCTTCACTCCAGTCTTGAAGTAGGTCTGCTTGAACCAGTCCTGGTCGTAGGAAGCATCGTCGAACTTGATGTTGGCACTAGTTGGTCCCTGGAAAGCCATCTCGAAGTTCGATGCGTTGAAGCTCGTTGGTCCGGAAGGTACTGCTGCTGGTGCAGGAGCGGGGTTGACAGGTGCAGGGTTAGTAGGCGTTGTGCTACCAGTCGAAGGGACACCTTCACCAGGAAGGTTAGGACTGCGGGTAGCTGCGCGGCTGAAGTCATATGGCTCTTCCTCAACGGAAGCCTCATACATGTTACCGACTGTCGCTACTGTGATGCCTTCAGGAATGATAAGACCGCTACTATTGGCTGATGCATCAGCAAGAACAATCTCTTCACCAGCGAGTACGGAGCTAAACGAAGAGAAATTCTCATCGGTTAGCTGGACAGTTTTGGCAGACTCAGATGAACGAGCGAAGACCTTGCCCGAGGTGGAGTAGCTGGTGGCGACCCACTTCTTGCCACTGTCTGTGGTCTCAACAATCAGTCGAGATCTCGCACTAGGAAGGAAGTTCACTGCTCCGTCAATGCCAGGCTTCTCCATCTGGCGGTACTGGCTTGCATTGAAGTTGTCGTAGACCCAGTACTTGCCATCAGAAGCCAGTAAGGACTCTTCGGCGTAGGCAGAGTTAGCGAGATCGGTGGTTGCGTTGTTGTCGCGAGCGTTGTTGATCAAACCGGGAGCGGTTACGAGTCCAGCAGCAATGAGGATTGCAGATACGGCAATCGTGATCGTTTGCATGATGGAGTTTTCAGCAGTGTCGTCGTGAACAACGCGGGTGAATGCGTTAGACATGATGGGTTTCCTAGGGTAAAGTCGTATCAAAGCGATACGTGTCGTTATGTGAATTTTAGCAAAGAGGGGTGTCTCTCTTTGGCGGAACCTATTAATTGGTTAGTGCACTAAGCTTTTGGTCTAGACAGAAAGAAGCCCCGTAGCTTTCGCTACGGGGCTTCTTTACCTCTATTCGATTTAGAACTCTTCGATGTTGAAGTTGAAGGAGTACTTTCCATCCAACGTCAAGACGTAGCTTGTGAAGTAGAAGTAGGGGTTGTAAGCAGTTCTGTCGAACTGTGGGTTTACAAGGTCAATCTGGGTGTAGACATTGCTGTTTCCATTGACCGTGAACTCGGTGTATCTGAACGAGCCAAGAGGTGCGTTGACTTTCTTTCCGGCAGAGTCGGTGAATACGACAGATGCGTTGTTGATGGTCCACGATGTTGACTTGTTGACGGTTCCATAGTCCTGTCGAATGCTCTTGTCGGCAGTGGTGTCAGTCTGGGTACCAGTCTTGAAATAAGTCTGACTCGTCAATGGCGAGTTGCCATAGTAGTTATCGCTCACCCTGATGTTCGTCTTGGTGTCAAGGTTGTCCGAGAAGTTGAACGTGGTCGGACCCGATGGCACTGGTGCAGGAGCGGGTGCAGGTGCAGGGTTGCTTGGCGTGGATGCGCCCAGCGTAGGAATGCCCTCACCAGGAAGGTCAGCAGTACGAGTAGCTGCACGAGTGAAGTCGTATGGCTCTTCCTCGACAGAAGCCTCGTACATGTTGCTTACCGTAGCTACGGTGATGCCATCAGGGATGATCAAGTCGCTACCCTTAGGAGATGCGTTAGCAAGAACGATCTTCTCGCCTGCTAGCACAGAGCTAAAGGATGAGAAGTTTGCATCGGAAAGCTGGGTGGTCTTAGCGGACTCAGATGAACGAGCAAAGACCTTTCCTGAGGTGGAGTAGCTGGTAGCGACCCACTTCTTTCCATCGTCAGTGGTTTCGATGATGAGTCGCGACTTAGCACTCGGGGTGAAGTTTACGGAGCCTTCAATAGCAGGCTTCTCCATCTGGCGGTACTGGCTTGCATTGAAGTTGTCGTAGACCCAGTACTTGCCGTCAGCAGCGAGCAAAGACTCTTCTGCTAGTGCCGAATTGGCGAGGTCAGTAGTGGCGTTGTTGTCGCGGGCATTGTTGATGAGACCGGGCGCGGTGACAAGTCCAGCAGCAATAAGGATTGCGGAGACCGCAATCGTAATTGTTTGCATGATGGAGTTTTCAGCATCGTCATCATGAACAACGCGAGAAAATGCGTTAGACATAGTGGTGTTCCTAAGGGTAAAGACGTATCCATCCGATACGTGTCGTACTGGTAATAATACCAAAACCCTATGACGCTACTGAGGGAAACCTATTTTTTGAACGAGCTACTGTCGTTCTGCGTATAGCCTCAATCGCCTAAGTTGGGGTTCTTCTTGTTCTCTACCATGAGCACAGTCGCCTCGGTGCTAGTCGCATTAGCATCATCATTGACGACCACCTTGCTGATAGTGATGTTCAACAAGTCAGTCTCACAGTGCACATCCAAACGGTTTGCTGCACTGTCTTTTGTGCCTTCATCTGCTGTCTCTTCTTTGGGTTCGCAGGTCGCTTCTTCGTGACTGCTCACAGAGTCATAGAGGTAGTCGAATGCTGTCTCACCACCATAGATGGTGCTTCGTGATGCTGGCTTGTCTGCCGAGTACGTGAGGTCATCATGAGAGATGACTTGACCTGCTCCATCAGCCTTGATTTCGACTAGAAAGTCATCGATATACTGCGTCTGCGCACAACCTGTGAGCACCAATGCTGTAGCAGCGATGAGACCAATAGCGGCGGTCTTCGCGATACGTCTCATAGTCTTCCTGTTCTATACAACAAGCGCGGTGTACCAGTATAGGCACACCGCGCTTGTCATGGTGGGTTGTTTAGCAGCTAGCCCACAGCGAGTTCTTGACGACCTTGAAGTTGTAGGTTCCGCCTGAGAGCTTCTTCCACTTGCCGCCGCCGAACCACGAGCCGTGTGCCTGGGTTGCGCAGTATCCGGCAGGAACGAAGACAGCATCCACATCCTTGATGGAAGTGCTCTTCTGACCAGGCTTCAGAGTGATGACCGTACCGGTGGGCTTTGAGCCGTTCCAGTCTGCACCTACCTTGATAGAGGTTGAAGAGTTCCCTGAGTTGATGACCACGCCGCAAATCTCTCCAAGCGGAGTCTTGGTACAGGTGGAAGCGTGTGCGGGAGATGCAACGAACAAGGTAGCGATGACGAACGCTAGTGCTACGAGAACAGCGATGAAGCGCTTCGATGCGGGCTTGGAAATGGTGTTGATGTTGGACATAGGTGTGCCTTTCGGGTAAGTAACATCGGGTAGATGACAAACTACCGACTAATGCCTAGCATTGTCAAGTTGTCATCTCTAGGGTACAGTAAGAGTAGAAGGGACGGACATGATTGACTCCAAGCAGGTCGCTGCCATGATTTCCCCTGGCGATCTTGTGCGCAAGATCTTCTTGGGCGCTGGCAGTTCCAAACGCGCCTTCATTCAGTTCCGCAATGACGCAGGCGGGAACAAGGTTCTTGCGAGCGCACTGGCTCATCCTCTAGAGGTGTGCGCCCTGAACATCGATACGTCTTTCCGGTGGTATGACTACGATGCATCTCAGCGCGCTGACGAGTTCAGTCGGTACATTGTGCGTTCTCGTTTGCGGGGATTCCACGAGGATATCTACGCCAGTAACCCTCCCGGCAACGGTAGGAACGCGGCTGTCATGGTTGCGCTCAACCTCCCGAGCTTCTACGACGTTGATGTGCATGAAATGAACGCTGTGGTCGCTGCTTATGGCTGGAAGAACACCATTGACCTCATCAACCGAAGTCAGGGTGGTAAGAGCATCCACGAACTCTTCATGGCTTCCAGTCACGGTATCGATAGCTCACTGCTAGCGCAACTGTAGCGCCGTCTGATTACCGCTGGGATGCTGCTAGTCCCACTACGCCTCCCACTCCGTAGAGGTTGGGTAGGTCGTCTGGCACACCAGGGAACAGAGGACTGTAATACTCGGGGTTCTTCCTGACTAGGTTGCTCTGGTGTGAGCGATGGAAGTCAGGGTCGCCTAGCCACAGAGGGTCGGTGTTGGCTAGCGCTAACTCTTCGGGTGATGCACCATCGAAGAACTCATCCACGAATGCTTGGGTCTTCCCCAGCACCGTATCCTTGTAGCCTCGCACATTGATCCACTCATGGAGAATAGCCTCCTGGTACCTCATGAGAGCGAGTTCATGACCCTTCCACTGAAGAGTTGCTGGGTGAGATGCATAGCCTGCATGGTTGGTAGTGAGAGCACGCATGATCACCATCGTTTCGTTTCTCTGGTTGCCGAGATGAGGTCGGCTGAGAGCAGCAGCGGATTCCGCAAAGTTGGGGAATGGAAGGAACGTCTGCATAGCTATCTCCTGAGGTAGGTAGATAGTGTAGCTACTGTGTTTGGGTGGTCAAGCAGGTTATGCACTATGCGCACGGAACACACAGAAACGCTCTCCAGGTAACCACTTGGAGAGCGTTTCTGAGTACTAGCGCTAGATGGACGATCCTCTGTTAGGGGTTGGGAAGGCTCTCCTAATAACGTCAGGGAGGAAGCCCGATGTGACATCTCTGATGAAATTCACGGCTTCCTGGGTGTTAGCGTGGTGCGGATCATCGTAGAGTCCCATCATGTCTTCGGTGCTGTACTCGATAGGTCTATCGACAACATCGTGGGGTTGGGACTTAGTAGGTACCATGATGGAGAATTCATTACCGTCTTCGTTTTCCGGGAGAACTACGCCGTCGTACCTTCCGCGAACAAATCCTTCAAGTACAGCGCGTCTTTCCATCTTGGACTCAGCGAAGTTTTCATCGATGTTGCCAGCAAGGCTATCGAAGTCCACCTTGTAACCGGCGTAGACTTTGAAGACACCTTCGGTATCTCGCTCAGCGAGCTTGAAGTCAGGGGCGTGGCGAGGATATGAGAAGTTCTCCTTGTTGACATCGAAGCGTACCGAGTCACCCTTATCGAGAGACACATAAGCTTCAGTGACATTATTGACGTGACGATTGAGGTAGGGGTACTTTTGCTGAACAATTTCGGCAGTGCCTTCGAGTGTATAACTGGTGCCGTCCCCAAAGGTTCCGGTCGAGTCATCCTGAATGGGTGCAGACGCGGCACTGATGGTGACACTACCTGCTCTGGCAGCAGAGCGACCGTCATCGACTCTCTTATGGACAGTAGTCTGTTTGCCGTTCTTATCAACGATGGGCGTAGGGGTTAGGTTACTCATGGTTCTATTGTAGTGCGTAGTTCTGACACAGTGGATGCTTCTTGTAAGCCCTAGGGGCTACCGCTAAAGCGGAATACCCTGATTAGGATGTGTCCCCCCCCCTACCCATTATTGATGATGGGTAGGGAACTTTCCCATTCTGCACGATAAGCAAAAGACCCTGCTGTAACCTGCTAAGACGTAAGTATCACTCATAGACCAGGGGTTGCACCAAAATGTCCGTATTCGACACCATCACAGGCTCGCCCAACAGTGCCGCAGGAGCCTTCCAGTGGACTCGTGACGCATCGGGAGCTATCGTTCTCCCGTCCCTGCCGCCCTTACCCCAAGAGTTCCTTGAAGACGCAGATGAGGTCTCTGTAAGCTTCACTTCATCGGATACGTCCATCAACGATGATGGCTCGATGCACACAGAAAGCGTCGAGGTGAAGGCAACCAAGCGAAAGACTCTCAATGCCGGTGTGATGCGTCCCAAGTGGGAGACAGATGCCAAGGAAGCATTGAAGAAGAACCTCAAAGACATCGCCAGCCCTTTGCGCGACCTCGTAGACCGTGATGCCAATGAGGGTGATACCCGAATGATTATCAACGAGATCCTCGTGAATGGTCTTGGCTACAACCGCTACACGGAAATCACGACAGAATTTATGGTGCGCGGTGAGTTCTGTGACTATGGCATCGTTATCGATGGTGATGTCAAGGTCATCGTAGAGGTCAAGAGGGTCGGCAAGAGACTTAGTGACAGAGATGTCAAGCAAGCAGAAGCGTACGCACTACGGAAGGGTATCCCGTGGGCTGTGCTGACGAATGGTGTGACGTGGAGGCTGTACCACGTAACCGCCAGCGTACCCACCAGGCTCGATATCGTCTTCGAGGTGGACATCTTGGATGACGCGACTAAGGCTGTTGAGAAGCTTTTCTATCTCACCCGTGGTTCGCTTGGTAGGAACCAAGTTGAAGCAGTGTGGGAGTACGTTGACGCTACCAACCCCGAGTCAATCAAGAACATCCTTCTTTCTGAGAGTGTTATCGATGAAGTAAGACGCGCTCTCGGTCGCACATCCGGTATCAGACTGACAGACAAAGAGGTTGAGAAGCTTATCTTTGACGCTCTTCACTAGGAGCCTTTTCGTCTACATCGGGCGGACCCTCTTCCGCTTGCAACCCACCAGCGCAGTGTGTATGCTTGAATCAACGGTAAGGGAACAGCCCAAGCCCCATTCAGAGGAATCATCATGGCTAAGTCGGACAAGGAAGTCGTTCGGGATATTCTTCGTGCACAGGGTATCTCGGCTGAGCCGACCCCTGAGGCTATCAAAGTCTTCGCTAATGCTCGTGCCCACAGCTACCTTGATGGTGTTCGTGACACGAATGCCGACAACAACTTCAGCCCCGAGATCTTCGACTAGTCTCCGCGTGTAAAGGTCTGAACCAACCGGTACCCCATCTGTTACACTGCGTATCCGAGAACACCTTTGGAGACTAAGATGACGGATTCTAACCCAAGCGCAGCAGACTACAGATGGACGCACGTCCGTAGCGATGATGGACTCACTCTCACTTCAACTGTGAGTACCGAAGGTCTTGAATACTCAGTGAGCATGAGGTGGGATGACCGCAAGACCGCTGACGCTATGGTGGAGCAGGCGAAGTCTGACGTTGAAGAGCGTGCGTCTCTTGTCATCGGAACTGATCCTGCGAAGGAAGCAGACGCAAATACCACAGTCAAGGATGTTGGAGAACTTTTCGGCTACAAAATTCGTCTTGGTCGCTCCAGCGGTGGACCTAGCTCTAAGGTTGCCAAGATCGCCCTCGGTGGGCGTGAGGCTTCACTGAACCTCAACGAAGAAGGCAAGTGGGACCGCAAGAGCATCAACTTTGCAAAGCGAAACCCTGAGACCTCTAAGACTAGCCTGTTCGCAACCTCTGCAAAGAAGAGTCTGTGGCTGAGTGTCAGCAAGAGTGCGAGCTAGAACAAGAAGCGCTAGTAATTTCACTTGCGCTCATTCCTAGGTAGTGCTAAGCTATAGATATCGAAAAAGCTTAGACAAACAACCAAAAGGAAACCTCATGTCGCTCATCAACCTGTGTGCTCTCTGCAAGTCGCACGCTGACCAGGAATACCACTCCACGTACAAGGGATACCCCATCAATGTTGGGATCTCGTGGATCACGAAGACGCGACACTACCACTCGAATTGGTGGGAGGCTAACACGCTTGCCGGAATCAAGGCGATCATCAGCGAGAGCGTGGACCCCGACCGTGCAATTACCAGAAACAGGCGACACACAAACTAGGCAATAGCTCAACCCCTCTCAATCTATTTATCTAGATTGAGAGGGGTTTTGCTATGTCAACCTATCTAGCTGCATCAAAGGGGTTATTTGTACCCCTCACAGAGTTTTAACAGGATATTTTTACGCCACCTCTTCCTTTGAAATGCAGATTGCGGGCATAACACCCAGCAGCGGTCAAAGCATCAGAACCACTTGGTTGAAAAGCAAGAGTTCAGAAGTCGGCACTTGCAGTAAATATCCTGTTCAATAGCACTTTTTCACATCTCATAGCGTTCCGAGCAAAGGCGCTTGCTCGGTAATTCTCGATGACATAACCACTAGAAGACTTCACTCTAATGAGCACACAGGGTTGGGGTTAGCGTTCGTGCTCGTAGGGTCACGAACGCTAACCCCATTGACGAGCATCACAACACATGAGAAGATGCGACCTCGGGTATTGACATGCCATTTTTCACACTGTTAGCTGAGCACTGTACGGAACGCCATGAGCGACCGTCGTGAACACTCAGTACGTAGTTCTTCTACGTTGTCTACAGGAGGCAAGTCATGAACACACCGACCACAGCAAGAGAGCCAATCGTCGCATTACGACAGATCTCAGACGAACATCTAGCTCGTCGTGGAGCTACGTCTATCGCTACATTTGGTGACGATCTAAAAACCGGCGCTGCGGCAGAAGCGGTTGTTGCTAACCTATTGGGTGTTAGCCTCGGTGCTACCAATAGGGATGTAGGTGACATGATGGCACCTACCACGAGTGGTGTTATCCCTCTGGAAATCAAGATGGATAGGTCATTTGACCGAACGGGAAACATTGCATTGGAGTTAGCCGATGTTCACCCTGACAAAATGGTCGGTACCGGTGTCGGCAAGCAGTCACTCATCGGCGTACCGTCATTGAACTGTCACATCATGGGCACCAGTGGGAAAGTGGCTCTCTATGAAGCTGCTACGGTACTTGAACACATGCAGTCTCACCCGAAGACCTTTAGTCGTCTTGTCTCGGTACGAAACAGGGGCTACAGCACGGTCAATGGAATCACTGCCATTGACGAAGCACCATACGCAACGGTGATAGAGCTAACCGATCTGCGAGCATGGCTTTCCAATTTCTCCGCTCGGGATGACGTTGAGAAAGGCGAGGACGATATCAAGAGTATCGTCACCAAGGTCATCTCTGATAGCGGTCATATTGACGACAGTAGGTTCTTCAATGATAACTTCTACATCAAGAAGAGTAGGTCCGCTGAACCTATTGTGCGGGTCGCTTTTGATACTCCCAGGCGTAGCAGGAGATGGAACGGGTGATACAGAGGGTGAGTCAAACAATACTATCAATCACCCTCTGGTCACCCTATAAAGTTATATAAAACATAGTAATTTTCTGGTGTATTTGCTAAAAGTGTGCTATAATTAGAAGGTAAGCAAGTAACAAATACAAAAGAATAGGAACTTACACTATGAGAAAATCAACAAAGGTAATCACAATCGCAGTATCATCCGTAGTAGCATTTGCTATCGCCATTCCGTTGGGTGTGGTGCACACGCAGGACAAGGAGCCTGTTACTGTCAATGAGCCAATCGTGTCTGTATCGGGTTCGGCTGGTGTGCTCAGTGGTGGTATCACGCCAAAGCCTTCAAGCGAGGTCGTCATCAAGCCAACGGCTTTGCTCACCAGCACAGCGAAGCCACTTGCTGCGGCTAAGTGTGTGGATGCGTTGAAAATCCCAGGTCAGACACCAAGGTCTTACCCCAGCTTTTCAGTGACACAGAAGAGCACTCCATGCCAATACAACGAGGCGAAGTTCAAGAAGGTGATGGAGACCTACCGTAACCTCCACACCCTTGCGTCTACCTCCGCGACTAACGCGAACAACAAGCTCATGAACGCCAACGCACGAGCTACCTACAGTAGCCACGCCAAGATGTATCTGGCTGAGATGGTTGTGTGGTCAGCGTTACCTCTCCCCGCGAACTACACAGGTAACGTGAACGCCATTGCGGCGAACATCATGGGTGGAGGCACAATCACTCAGGCTCGTGTGGAAAAGGTCTCTCGTGTCATCCTCTGGCACTTGGCATACACCGGAGCAGCGGAGAACACCATCAACGGCTACTACGCATACGCAGACATCGCCACCAAAGAGGGCTTCGGGTTCGTAACGAAAGCATTTGGTGTCAGTAAGCCTCTCGGCTTGAACGTTTACTTGACCGTGTTGAAGAAGAGCAAGCACGTCACCAAGTTTGTGCTCAGTGCTCAGACGGCTAAGGTCTTTGTGCCTAACTTGCTACAGGCATCACAGTAAGAATTACCAGGGTGGTCTTTGGATATCAGAGACCACCCTGTCTTTCGCTAACTCTATAGCGGTAATTAGACGGAAAGGATTTGCAGATAGATGCTACACTCCGAAAATGCCTCCCTACACCCGCATCAGTGAAGACACCAAGTCAGCCATCGCAAGCTACGCCAAGCTCTTCCATGAGAAGACGCTAGACCCGTCCAGTGACGAGAACTACGTCGCATCTCCCCTAGGCTCTTGGCTGCTCCTTGCAACTCTTGCTGCGGCTACTGACTTCTCTGGTGCTGAGGATGCGAAGCGTCGTGTGGAAGAGACCCTTGGTCTTTCTGTAAGCGTTGCGGAGCAGGAAGCTAAGGCACTGCTGGGCATTGATGGTGCTGAGGTAGCTATCGGTGCATGGTTCAACGCTGAGCTTCCCGGTCGTGCCGACAGGATTGCCTACTGGCTGGACACCAACCGTCTTGCCACTGCTGAGGGTCGCATCCCCTCTCAGGGTGAGATGGATGCATGGACCAACCGTCTCACTCATGGTCTGATCGAGAAGTTCCCGCTGGATGTTACGCCGGATGTCGTCTTCATGGTGGCTACTGTCGTCTACACCAAGTTTGACTGGTATCAGGAGTACGAGGTAGTTCATCACAGTCACGCTCCCGTCTCGGGTTGGTCTGTGGACAAGATCCTCTACTCCAACAACTCTGACCTCAGCTTCTACGAACTCAAGGAAGACGCAGATGTCATCCTTGCCGTCCACACTCGTTTCTCCCAGAATGACCAGATTGTCTACAGTGTGGTTCCTATCGCGGAAGAACTGACCGACAGCGAGATCCTTGAATACGCTCAGGAGATTTCAGAAAGAAGCACCCGGTTCACACGTCTTGGTTACGAGACTACTATGCACCGCCTCGGTCTTGCTGAATTGAGCGAGCCGTCAACGACAAGTGGTATCTCGTTCACCTATGACACGGAAGCTACTGCTGAGCTTGCTTCTGTATGGCTTCCGGCTTGGGAGGCTGACAACAAGCACGACCTGACTGCTGATGCTTTCGCCTTCGGTGATGTAGTGCGCACCCTTGCTATCGGCAGCGATGAGATTGGTGACTTTGATGCCATGCAGGCAGTGGTCGCCAAGTACGGCGCAAAGGGCTTTGAAGCTGCTGCTGTGACGGGTGTTTCTGTTCTTCGCTCCGCCGTAATGCCTGCCCGTGGTAACTACGCGGCTCACCTAAGCTTCAACAGGACGTTTGCCGCTGTCTGTGTGGTCGCTGGTCTTCCGTTGTTCTCAGCGGTCGTCAGAGGCGCTACGGAGGCATAACAGTGGCTTCATTCGTTGTCCTGTACGAAGACAGGAAGGGCACAAAGTGTCTCTTCATCAGTGATGAGCCAACTGCGCCAGAAGCTGCACACGCGGTCAAGGTGGAGCACAGCGGTAGTGTTATCACTAACGTCTACATCGCTGACAATGACCTCACGCCGGTCTGCATTCTGCATGGCAACCATTTGCCCTGTGCTGAATGTGATGGGCTATCAGGTGGTAAGTTCTCATCTGAGAAGATAGACCTCGCAGGTTAGTCAAAGAAGAAGCCCCGGTAGATGGTTACCGGGGCTTCTTTGATGTTGATCAGAAAGGGTTGTCGAGACGACGATGTTCTTCTTGGATGCGCTCTTGCTCAGCGACATCTTCGTCTGAGTAGGACTCCATCTCGGGGTTCTCATCCTCGACCTGAACATCGAACTTCCAGAAGATGTAGATGCGTGCTGCCGCCGCAAGAAGAGCGATTCCAGCGAGTATAAAGAACACGATGGGGATGTTGAACGCTGCTGATGAGCGGTTCTCTGGGGCGATGGATTGGATGGGGCTAAGTAGCGCGAAACCAATGAGCGTCAGCACGATGGAGGCAATGACGAGAGCTACTCCTTGCGCAATGGCGACGATGGCTGTTCCTCTGAACATGATTTCTCCTGTTGGTCGGTGGTCAGCATAGCAGGCAGGCTGTACTTGCTTACTGGTATCGATTGTCTTATGATAAGGAGACAAGTATCCATGACAGTAGGGAAGAACATGACCACCAGCTTCAACTTCATTGAGATCGGTGACGCTTTGCGTCTCGCAGATGGTGTCGAGAAGGTCAACCTCGCGCCAGGTCTGTCTTTCAAGAGTGCGGGTCGCAACCGCCGAGACGTTGTGGTGACCGATGTCACTAAGAACGATGCCGGACTGGTCGTTAGCATCGAGGTCGAGGGTCAGGATGGTGTGACGGTCATCAGTGCTGATGATGACGTTGACATCGAGTTCCTGAGTTATGCCAACATCCTTCCGGACTCCGACTACATCACGTGGGCATACGACCACGTTCAGCACCTGGCGATGCGTACCGGTCACCCTGCGAACAACGTGTGGCTGTACAACGGCAAGCAGTACAGCGCTGCTGACCTTCGTGACATCATCGGTGATGCTCGGATTCACACCCTGGTACTCCGAGACCAGTAACACGCCTCTCAGCAATGAAGACCGCCCCGTACATGACGAACGGGGCGGTCTTGCTATACGCCTAGACTCTCAGGCTGATTGCCACGAGGGTGAGCTTCATCCCAGCACACTGTGTGGGTTCCGGTAGCGACAATCTGCTGGTAGTTCTTGTCTCGATGAGCAAGGGCTTCTTCAACCGACAGTCCCTTGTCGAGGTCACCTAGCTCCTTGGACGATAGGTCGAGTACTGACTTGTGGTTGCAACGAACGCAGGGGTTGCTAAGGAAGAGGGTCATGACGGCTTTCTGGCGGTTGTCGTTTCGGGATAATAGAGCGGTCCTTCCCCGTTGTCAAACCAATTAGATTGACACGCACTTGATTGTCTTCTATCATCAAGTCATGGACGAATCGCAGTGGGAATCCACTTTGCCCCGGATGGCTAAGTCGCATCCTCATGCTGCTTCCATCGCAACCGAGATGAAGAACCTCGGTATGACGTTTAGCGTCTTGGTCTCTATCCCCGCTGTGGTCTTCACGGCTGAGAAGTGGAGGGATGGACTCAACGATCTACCCAGCAACTTCGGCGCTGTCGTCAACACGCTTATTGCAAGCGGTGAGGATTTGGACCGTGCATACCTGTGGGCTACCATCTGTCTCAGTAATGGCTACACGCCTGATGAGACGACCGTCCTGGCAAAGAGCGGGTTCGACTTCATCAAGGTCTTGGAGCACCTTCGTAGTGGCATACCACTTCAGGTTGTTCAGGAGCTAATGGCAAACGAGATCGATTCCAGCATGATCAAGTCGCTCATCAACTAGTTGGTTCGTCGTTGTCCTTCTGGAGGCTTATCCCACTATCAGCGGGACCATCCTTGCCGGGGTACGTAGGTTCTATCTCCGCTTTCCACTTCCGGTAGTACGAGAATGCCACCAACAAGAAAAGGATGGCAGTGAAGA
>Ga0265798_10000719_pt1 | contig 53944 bp, 63 predicted proteins | sample P3T30metagenome_FD_192430 | JGI IMG/M metagenome (GOLD analysis project Ga0265798, IMG submission 192430) | Plant litter microbial communities from East Loma Ridge, Irvine, California - P3 T30 | ecosystem: Environmental > Terrestrial > Plant litter > Unclassified | place: USA: California...
AGCGCCTTGACCCTTCCTTCCATATGCGCTGCTTTCGTTCTTCCACACATCAAATCCCGAATCACCCAATCCGCTTCGTCGCCGTAGATAGTAGGTAAGGTATCCTCTCCTTGTGATTACTGTAGTCGTTTGTCCCCAATGCCTAGGTAGGTACCTGGGTAGGATCCTCGCTCCATCTCTCTTTTTTTTTTTCTTGTCATCTCTCTCCCTCCCATTTTCTCCATTGCAATTTCATACGGAAGCTACAACCCCATCTTTTCGCATGCACACACTGCCTCATTCTAACCCCAATCCAGTCCAACTTAGTGATGATTTGGTATTAGGTGACAGGAAGCCTTGGAGGAGGATTGGGATTGCGTGTTGGTTTTTCTTTTTTTTGCTGTTTTGCAGACGTTTACTAGGCATAGAATCGATTTTTCTTTTCTTTTCTTTTCTTTTTTTTCTGGGGGGGTCGCAGAAAATGATTACTTCCCAGTTCGTCGATACGTGGATGAGTAGAAACAAAGACAGGAAAGAGGTGTTGATCCGGTCGTTTTGCCGATACTTTGTAACTTTGTAGCGCTGACGCTGGGTAAATTGGAGATAAGTGAGGCGTGGGAAAAAGAAATTATCGGACAGAGAAGAAGAAGAGAGGTTACGAAATATCGATTTCAAAGTGAAGGAGACAATATTAGAAGCTGCAGTAAGCGATCTGCCTTCTCTCATGCCTTTTTCATAATGGAAACGACGGAAAGAAACAAATCGAGGCCGTGGTGATCAATGATAAACCCAACCCATACCCAACGCCTTGAGTATCCAATTCAATGCATTCGACTTCCTTTCAACGCCCTAGCATGCTGCCATTACTGCTGCTGTTCTTGCTCTATTGAATAGAACACTAGCCCCTCTAGTTAGACGGTAGCCCCCTCGGGCTATTGACTGCCCCCTTCGATAGAGCACTGGCCCCCCTGCTTAAGCGTCACAAAACTCGTCTAGTAGAGTAGTACCACCGTCACTCTTCATCCCTATGCGACCGCGACCGTGGATATAAACCGCTTCGCGCGGTGTGTCGTCGATGCGCCACCTCCTCCCCACCGCCTCCCCCACCCACCATCCCCCATTACTGCTGCTGTTCCTTGGACTGATACCCCTGCATCATAGCCTGATGCATCGCAGTGGTACTGGTGATCATTCCCTGGATGTCTTCCATGCCGTCTGTCTCGAGCGACCGCATCAGTTCTTGCTGCTGCGTCTCGGTCAAGCCGTTGTTCCACGCGTTGCCGTCGAGTTCCCAGAACTGCTGCATGTACTGGTCGGCCACGGGTTGCGACTCGAATGCTCCTTGTGTAGGATAGGGACAGCCGGGTTCGAGGAAATTGGTAGTGGCGGTTGTTGAGGGTCCGATGTAGGTCGGGAAGGATTGCTGTTGCTGATGTTGCTGGGGGTAGAAATTTTGCTGTTGTTGTTGGTGGTCTGGGCCGGTGGCGTTGGCGTTTTGGGGCCAGTTGTAGGTGTTGACAAATTGAGGAAGGTGGTTCCATTGATTCGCCAGGTCGTAAGTCGGATTGGGTGGCGGTGGCATGACGTTATTATTATTGGGGTTGTAATTGTTGTAGGTGTCGTTGTTGGAAAAGTATTGGTCGGCACCAGCCTGTGTTTGCGGAAGTCGTTGCGGCGCAGGAGGAGTCGCACCACTCAAGTAGGGAACTGGTGGCGCTTGCTCAACACTTCTTCTGGATTGCTGGTTGATGTAGCCGAAGGGTGCTCCATTCGTGTTACGTTCGGGAGGTGTCGCGACAGAGCTGCTAGCCACTGTCGCCGGGCTTGTCACGGCAGAGTTGTTGTTCGGATCTTGGACAGCAGGCGATGCTGCGTCGGACGGTGTGGCTGCTGATATTGGGATGTCGCCATCCTTCTCGTAGACCTTGAGAATCGCATCGATGAGATTTTGATACAACTGCACGGCCGAGGCCACACCGGGCCACCTCTCCGACGCAACTTGGATCGCTTCCATGGCGATTGTCATGTGGTTCTCTACAGATGCGCGGGAATGTTTGCGCCTGACCTCGACATAGCTGAGCGACCAGAGCATGGTGTTCATCGCCATGAAGATGGCCTGCGTGAAGATCCAGGTGAGATCGACAGCCTTCTTCGCAATCTGTTCCCGTTGGACGAAGATGTTGAACTCACAAGCCTCAAAGCACTTGAGCGCAGCCTGTGCTGATGGTCGTGGAACCTGCGGAGATGGTCGATACAGGAAGGCGATCATAGTGTTGTATCGCACTATGAACCAGCGCTTGTCAAATCCAGTGCCTTCTTCCTTGTTGGGTGATGAATCTCTCCAGACAATAAGCTTGGCGTCCATTTGATGGAACCAAGGATCGCTGTCATCCCTGGGCTCAGGCTGTTTGCTGCGATACAATTTTCGTCGAATCTCCAATTGTAGCAGTCGCATCTTGAAGAAGTGGATAGTAACCCATTTCTTCAGTGTGGGTGTGGCAGCTGGGTCGATACCGTTCCTGGTGATGTATTTGTCCTCGCACGTCTCAAACCATCCTACATCGAAATGCTGCTGGTCTGTGGCAAGAATGGAAGGTCGGCCCAGAGCATGAGCGAGACCGAAGTCCATGACAATGATGCACCAGTACAACCTTCTTCTCATGTCGATTTCCAAAGGGTCTGCGCGCTCACCATGTGAGCCTCGCGTGATGGTCTTCTCTTCGTGAAGACCCAAGGCTTGCGCGAGCCGCACAGCAATTCCGACCACGTAATAGATCGCAGTCCGCGTTGGTGTGAGTAGTGAGTATTCGGCCATCAGAGCAAAGCATTGAAGCGTTCTAAGATCCATTGGTCGCACGCAAGGTTCCAAATATTTCAATGCGGCGAGATAGAAACTGTCTGCCAATCCAGCGTACTGCGTGTCCATCTTTTGCAGGCTGATCGATATTACCATGCGTGCGACAAAGTTTTGGTACGCGGATGATTGCATGTCTTCGTTATAGACAGCTTCGATATCTGCCTCAAGCGTGGGCTCATGCAAGGCCGGGTACATGGGCTGGACCTTGAGTATGTACAGATCGACGAGCACTTTTGCGAGCCCTCTATTCGGCAAGTCCGGTGCGGCGACATTGCTAGTGATTGGATATACTTTGGAAGTCGGCTTCGCCTGTTCCTGCCGGTACAGATCGTTGATCTGCTTTGCGCGAGCGTCTGGTACGATTTCCCTGATGCTTTTCGAATCCGTGAATTGTTTGGCCAGCTGCATGACCAGCCTCGTGGTTGTGATGCCGGACGATGCGCCCAGGTACTTTGGCTCTGTCGCATCTTGCATCCGCACGGTGGCAGCGCGCATCATAGCCTCCGGGTCGTCGGCCGAGTCACCGCTCTCCTCCCGCTCCAGTTGTTCCTCGAGCTCCTGGACCTTGTGCTGGAGATAGATGACATAATTGCGGTTGATGAGCTTGCCTTTGCTGGAGTCGTAGTATTCGCACTTTGAGTTTGTCCGGTCGCAGGGACCGCATTTTGGTAGAGTCGGATCGCATCTTGTTTTGCGCTACGGAGATGATGTAAGCGTGCGGTCGAGAGGACGAGATGGAACGAACAATGGACCTACCACTCTGCATCTCGTGCACGCAGTCAAGGTGTGTGCAACGGTGGAGGTAGCGCTCGAGCTGGAGGCATCGTTGGCGCCCTCTTTCCTGAGGCTCGTTCGGCCGGTCATGCCGTGAGTTTTGAGTGGGAGAGGACTGGCGTGGATTTGATTGCCTACTTGCAGGTTGGGCGGCTAGGGCCTGCAACCGCGGCGTTGCTCAGCTGTGATGTGCCGACCGGGGCGCTGTGCTCGGTCTACGCAAGCGAGGGCGTCTATGATTGCGGCTGAAGGTTAGGATGGACGGGACGATGATGATGTAGTGGTTAGATGATGGCACGACGATTGCACGATCGAGGAGGCTATGGCTCTATGACTGCTTGTGCTCGTGCGTGTGCGTGTGCGTGTGCATGTAGCGCGTCGTGGGCAAGACATTAGTGGGGAGAGATGGCGGGGTGTTTGGTGACACGGTGCTGCTGATGTATGGGAGGATAGTGGGACAAGGGGAGAGGAGAGGAGAGGATTGGAACAAGAATGGAAGGTGATGATGGCAGCCACACTTGCCTTCTTTTCCGAATGGAAGTGAACGCGGTGTCACATGACGGGACCGAGTACCTCGATGCAAACCGACCTCTACGATTGGCAAGAGGGGGAATAACTAACTATCAAGAGAGTGGAAGAGAGGCTGAGAGAGGAAAGTCGGAGACACATTTGTTCGGTGCGGATTGAATTGCGCCACCAAAGCCTAGCAGGTGTCAGCCGGGTCTGGAACCGAAGCCCCACGTTGATCTTGCCAAACATGTTGATTAGAAATTGACTAAGCCAGCCGACATTGGTGGGACATTGGTTAGAATTGCCGGGTTGGAAGGTGAATTGACTTTTGACACTGGCACACTGGTCTTTGTCTCCCCGCCATCCCCGAGAGTATACCGGCGTAGTGGTAGAAGAAGCAATTCACTTGATCCGATCCTTATCTCTCTCTCTCTCTTCCTCTCCCTCGCTGTGGTAGTGATGATGATGACGATAGCCCTGTGTCTTCCTGCTGCTGCACAAGCAAGACTGGTCTAGCCGCCTGCTGCGCTTGCCCTGCCCTGCCCTGCCCTTTTACCGCGGTCCGGCTTCCATCTCAACGACGGCGAAACTCGCTGCCCACTACCTTACCTCGTGGTAGTAACTTACCCATTCACCACTACCGCTCTGCATATCTCGAGCCACCTCACTTCAAATCCCACTCCCGCACAGACATCCTTCTCTCACCCATCGACCATTCACGGCCGGTTGTAAATTAGCCTGCATGCGCCTTGCACATACACGACACTAACTACACCATCCTACACTCCACTGCTACTACCACCACGCCTCTTGTACATGCTAGCCGGCCACTTCAGCTCCTCAGGCACACAGGGCTGAGGCTGAGGTTGACCATTGCGCTGCAAGGAATCATATTACAGGTGCGTGCCACCACCATGCAGCCCCTACCTCTTCCCTTCCCGCGACAGCTGAGAGTCTACATGTCTGTCTCGCCCAGACGAGCTGCACTCCAGCTGAATCGCTTTTTGTCTTGACTTGCCAGAAGACTGCTGCCGCTGCCGTCCTTCAGCCAGCCAGCCTCACCCACCTTCAAGCCACTCCCCCAGCTGATCCACGTGATCCCACACTCACCATGTTGTCAGTAGACGATATCGATGGGCTGGATCTGATGCCACTCGAAACGCCGATCCTCAAAGTTTCCCGGCCGGTAGCAGCCTGTTCTCGATGCAGGACTGCGAAGATCAAGTGTGATGGCAAGCTTCCTGTAAGCCTTTGTATTACACGCTTCTGTCACTTCACTCATCTAACACTCAAAGGCTTGCACGTCATGCGAGAGAAACGGCCGAGCCGAAGAGTGTACAAGTACAAACGACCAATTCGCTAGGGGTAAGGAACGCAGCTATGTGTCGACCTTGGAAACTCGTCTCGACAAGCTTCAGACCAAATTAGAAGAGATCCGCCGCAGAAAGCCGTCGGTAGTCTCGTTGCCCGATGATGATACGGCAACACTCGTCCCTTCAAGGCGACCATCTTACGAGCCGCGAGTGCCCTCAGGACCGTCGACACCCACGACCAGCAAAGCTCAGCGTAGGGAAGAGGCTACCGCGATTGATGAACTCGTCTCCGGCTTTGGATTTCTCTCGGTAAATGCAACCGCTCGGGACTTTTATGGCTTCACCAGCGCCATGTCTTACGCCCGTCTGATCCTCTCGGCCTGCACCAAGGATCCCTTGCCCCAGATAGTGACTCGAGATCTTCCACCACACAACGTGACCGCCCAGCTTCTGCAATACTACTTCGACCAACATTTTCAACTAGTACCAGTCTTCGACAAGGCGAGCTTCTACGCCTCAGTAGACAACGTCTACCGTGGTGACCCCAGTCAGGTGGAGCCTATCGACCATTGGATGTTGCGACTGGTTCTTGCCATCTCCAGCGCTACACTCTCCGAGCGCACCGGTGACCAACAATACCTTGAAGCCATTGGCCATGTCTGCGCAGCGCTGGAGCATGCCGAAGCTGTTCTCCATCCAGGGTCAATCACCAGTGTACAGGCCTTGGTCTTACTTATGGAGTACGCGATGCTTGACCCACATCACTTCGATTCTTGGAGCCTGATCGGCGTGGCTTCCCGCGCGATGATTGATCTCGGCCTCCACCAAGATCCGCCCAAAGGTGCCGCTATGTCCAAGCACAAACTGGAAATGAGACGCAGAGTATTTTGGTCCGTGTATTGTTTTGACAGATCGACGTCGCTGGTTCAGACTCGGGCATTTTCCTTCTCGGATCCCAGTGCAAAGGTCAAAGTGCCTTATACCCGACCATCAGCCTCTCAACCTCAAACGCCACAGCCACAGGAAGGCAATGCAAACACCTGGCTCAACTCTTACCAGTATGCACTGGCTCTCGTCTCGCTACGCCGAATGCAAAGCACTTGGTATTCAGACCTCTTTCAATCAGGACGGACGAGGTGGGAAGATCCAGAACCGTATATCTGGAACGCATGCGACGAGATGAAAACTTGGTTCGACAACATTGCAGCAACTGCCCCACCGAACATGCTTGCCTTTTTCGAAATCGACCTGCTCTACTCCTACGTTTACGTACTTTCGCCATCGCCTCGGATTCCGGTAGTCAGCCCTTTTGCTCAAACGCTGATCTTTGAGCATTGCATCCGGTTCGCGGACATCATGCTGCAGAGAGTCAGCGATCCGAGCCACTCTGCACCCACAACCTTCTACGACGCCATGAGAGTGTATATGACGGGCCGTCAATTTCTCGACGTGCTGCAACAAAACACCGAAGATTTGCTGAACGGCGTCATGCCCACCAAACCCGAAGTCGAAAAGGGCAAGCGACCCCCTCCTTCTTTCCCAGAGATTCACATTCCGCCCGGAGAGACCGTACAGCATTTCAACACCGCCCGCAGTATCGCCTGTATTAGGAAGATATCCGATTGTCTCTCTCGATTTGGTGTCAAGTGGGGATACATGAGTTGGAACCAGCGCTTCCAGAACGAGACTTCGGGGTTGCTGGATGAGCTCACTGGTCGCTTGCGTGAGTTAGAAGTCATGGCCGGTACTAGACGTCCCAGTATGTGGCATGGGATGGCAGGCGGAAGTGGAGGTAGTGACCAATTTCCCGGAGAAGGCATGGCAGGGCCTAGGCGTCCCAGCATGTGGCAGCACACCAACTCGACTGGCTCTGTTGGTAGCAACAACAGCGGTAGTACTCTGAGTTCGCCGCAAAACAGCGCGGTAGGTTACACGATGTACCAATCTCCGCCTCGACCTGGGAGCTTCGGCGAACCGACATTTTCCTCGCCTCAATTCCAACCGCCACAGCAACAACAGGACAGCAACTATCAGCGTCGGGGTTCTACCATGAACCACAACTTCTTCGCCCCGCCCACCCAACATTTCAACTACGGCAACAACGTACCTGCTCCCATACAGCAGTCGCAACAGCAACCATTCAAGAACGCGAATCCCCACTCTCAGTTCGGCGCTTGGGGAGGTTACGGCGGGCCTTCGATGCCGGACACTTTGGATGAAGAAAACGCTGTACCGCCTTGATCCCCCGCTCTCCCCTCATTTTCGTGCGTTTCTTGGTGGTGATAATCTTGCTGAACGCGTTTCTTCTTTAACAGGCACCAAATGAGGTCGCGACTACGTCGGAATCGGTAGGTATCTATGGGAATCGCGGAGAGGAGAGATTGGCGAGTGTCATTGTTAGACTGCCGCCGGCTACTGGTGTAGTGGCGAGTGGGTCAATGAATCTCGTGTCTACAACTGGCACCGCGCTTGTACCAGGTAAGTCGACGCTCTCAACTAACCGATGGTGTTTATCACTTTGCTGACTTTCGATCCCTGTAGCAAAAACGACAAATCTGGCAGCTCCCCGGTATCTCTACGAGGAGAGCAGGATCACGAATCCGCCACCTCCGATTGAACAAATGCCACATGAGCAAATATCAGATCCACCAATCGTCCAAACGGCCGAGACTTTTCCGGTCATAGCCAGCAGCATTCGAGCACCACGGCTTAGTGATAGCGGCCGACGTCGATCATCAATGCAAGAAGCTGCTGATGCAATCATGGGGGACACCTTCGACTTCCCTGGTGTAGCCACCCAAGCAATGCTTCCTCCACAGCCCTCACGGACTTGTTCACAAGGACAACGAACGTCGTCTATCGGCCAACCTTTGCAGCAGATGGACTCTAACCAGAACGTGCCCTACACCGGGAAAGGAAAAGGCAGAGCCAGAGACTTTGACTCTAATCAGCAGCCAGTCTCCACTGGTTGGGACCAAACGACTGTGGCAGAGTTCGGCCAGCTCAGTGTGCCATACGTCGAAGACGTTCAATCCTTTCCTCCACAGTCACAGAACGTCGGCCCCGGAACTTTCACCTTTTCACAAGAACACTTCACCACCTGGCAGCCTGCACACCCTGACTATGCACAGCCGAACCTGCAGCAAGTAAACTTCAATCCACTAGCTAGAGAATTCCAGCCCGCTCAGCCCCAAGCACACCCCCACGCCCATCCACACCCAGTTCAAGCCGGACCAGCTCCGCCAATCCAACAGCTTTCGCAAATACCCTTGCAACAGCTATACCAACCTCCACCTCCCGTGCCCCAGCATCCTCAAAGCCCAGGCATATTCCACCCGGAAAACCAGCCACCTCCCCAACAGCAGCACTGGCTGGGTCTGCCACCAGCACTCATCAACGTACCACCCGTCAATCCACAGCACCAACAGCAGCAGCAGCTGCTGCTACCCCCCACGCCACTCCGCGTCGGCGTCGGCTACCGCTTCCGCCCAGGCCTAGGCTTCGTCTGCCAAGCGTGCGGCACCGTCATGGCGCAGCCGAACATGCACTTCATCGTGGTCGGCGGACAAGGGCGGTGGTGCGAGGCTGCGGGCATAGAGATGGCGGAGCATTTAAGGGCTTTGCAAGATGCTACGCCGAGGAGGATAAGTCGGGGGGGATGATGTTTGAGATGGGGAAGGGAAGGGAAGTTTGTCAGGAAGTCTTGAGTGTTTGGCTTGTTGCTTTCCGTTGGGTTGGCTGTGAAGCCCTCGACTATCACTTTTTTTTCTTCTTATTGTTGTATTCTTCTGGGAGGAATCTGTCGGGGTTTGCCGTTGGCCTGTTCACCTCGTTCTGGAGCAAAGGGGAGGATGGCGCTTGGGTACCTTTTTAGATCGCTTGATGGGAATCGAAAGGCGGCACTCGGGTGTCTTTTACAACGTCACGGAGGGGCAGCTCCTTGTTCCTGTTCCGTCTTGTTCTCACTCGGCATGGCCCAAGCACATCAGGTATTATTAGTGGGTATAATTAGATAGTGAACATTGAAAACGGGATGATGCCAACGAAATCATGACAAAATAGACTGTTGTCTCGAGATACAACTCTGGTCCCACGGATAGAATTCTTGGTATATGTAAATAAAACAAAACAAAAAGCGCATCCTCACGACGAAGCAGCGGCCCCTTCCTGCTGCTGCTGCCGCTTCCAAGCCGCCGCCTGCGCCATGAGCCTCGACATGCCCGCCGCGCCCGCATCGTCCGCCGGGAAGACATAGTCCATGTACTCCTCGAACGAGTCGTCGTCCAGCCTCCTCCGCTTCTTAACCTTCCTCGGCATCTGCTTCGCAACCGCCTCCCTGTCGGCCTCGCTCCCGTGCGCGTCCTCGAAACTCTTCCAAGCGTTGAGCAACGCCACGCGCTCGCCCGTGAGCTCCCGCGACTTGTACAGTTTGTGTGCGCGCGCGAAGACCGCTCTCGCGCGGGCTTTCGCGGCGTCGGATATGGGCGCTTCTTCCGCGTCTTCTTCGTCGGCGGCGGCTTCGGCGGCGTCGTTGTCCGGCACGTTGATCTCAAAGTGCGCGTACGACGTCCAGACCTTGACGTGGTCCGTCTTCTCCAGCAGGCGCTCGTAGAGCGCGCGCGTGCGCTCGTACTCGGCCTCTTCCTCCTCAAAGTCGATGTAGGCTTTCCAGAGCAGCTCGGGCATGTCGAGCTGCGGCTGCACGACGGCGAGCTCGAAGATGGCGCGCACGCGCTCGTAGTCTTCCAGGCCGCGCTCGAGCTCGGCGAATTTGATCCAGGCGGTGCAGTTGCCGCTGTCCCACTCGATCCACTTCTCGTAGAGGGTGCGGCAGCGCGTGAACTCGAAGAGCTTCAGCTCCATGTCGATGTAGGCGCGGAAGAGCTTGTTCTTGGGGCACATGCCAATTGCCGTGCCCATTGTTTTGCGGGCTTTGTCGAGCTGCCCTTGGCGGAGTTCGAACTGGGCTTTGAGGATCCAGATTTTGCCAAAGGTGAATTTCTTGTGGGGGACTAGGTTGAGGCATTCTTGGTATATTTGACCGGCGCGGTCCATGTCGCGGTTCGTGAGCTCTTCGTAGAGCGCGTAGAAGACCCAGAGGTAGATGTAGCGGCGCCAGTGTCTCTTTTCCTGTGAGGGTGGTGTCATGGATATGGCGCGCTCGTAGACTTCTCGCACGCGGTCTGGGTTTGCCGAGGTCTCTTCCAGCCTTGCGTAGTCGAACCAGGCGTCGTAGTTCTTTGGGTTTTCTTTGACTTGCTCTTCGTACATGACGCGGCGCTTGCTGAGTACCACATCCTCGACGCCGTCCTGGTCGCCGTATTGCTTCTCGAATTGCGTGTATTGTTTGTGCAGAATGGCACTCTTGCTTCGCGGCATTCGGTCCAAGGCATATTTGTAGATTGCTCTCGCACGCTCGTACTCCTTGAGTTTCGACTCGAACCTGGCGTAGGCGATGAAGAGCTTCTCGTCCATGAAATCGTCTCCAAGCGTTTCAATGGCCATGCCAAACACATCCCGCACCAGATCCGAAGTGCCGTTCTCTTCCTCAAATCGAGCCCATTTGATCCAGTTCCTCGCTTCAGGGTGCACAATCGTGAAACGCTCAAAGATGTTCCGGGCACGGTCAAACTCGGCATACCGCTTCTCCATCTTGATGTACGCCGACCACGCCGCCTCATCAGGCTCCCAACTCATCCACCGCTCAAACACCTGTCGTACATTCGGGATCTGGCCCAGCATCTCCTCCATGTAAACATATTTATACCACAGCTTATCCAGGCGCGGCTGGATAGTCACCGCACGATCCAAGACATTCCTCGCATGGTTGATGTTCCGCTCCTTCATCTCAGAGTCCACATAGCGCATCCACAGCTGCACATTCGTGGGATCGACATCCAATGCGCGCTCGAAGACGGACCGCGCGCGGCGGAACTCTTTCTGCTCCAGCTCCCAGACGGCATAGCGCATCCAGTTGCCTGTGTTGAGGCGATTGCGGCGCACATAGTCCTCAAAGTCCTTTCGTTTTCTGCCCTGGTACTCGTGGAGCTCCTCGAGGTCGGCAAAGCGCTGGGTGGGTTTCTCGACTTCCGGTTCCTGTCTGTCGACAGCTTCGCGAAGAAGTTGTTCGGCGCTGATCTGTTGCGGCGCCGCGGCCTTGTTTTTCACCCTAGGGGGGCCACGGTCAGACTCCATGATTGTAGTGGCTTCCACTGCAAGTGGTGGTGCGAGGACTGGAGTGGTATTCGTGAGGTTGAGGTGTTGAAGTCTTGCTTCTACGTCGGCTTCTGTCACATGCGCGCCTGCCAAGCTTCGCGCGTCTTCAAACTTCCTGGCTTTGGCTCTTACCTCATCCTTCGCGATCCATCAATTGACCAATACACATTTTTGCGACTCGTTATTCTCAACCCGACTTCAGCTGCTGGAGCCCGTCACTGCGACTGTTTAATCCTTGGAAAAGCGCGCATAGCGCAACACATCACCGACCATGACTACCATTGCCGAGGATCTTCTCAATGACTTTGAGAGCGACGAAGAGGAGCAAGAGAATGGCGCACTCTTCGCAGACCATGGCTACTCGGATGAGGGACTGGTCGATCCCATCAACAAGCTGAACGGAGCATCTAATGGAGAGCACATGGAACTTGAAGGAGACGAGGAGCAACGCGACGATGCAGACCCCGACACTGCTGCGCCAGCACACCTCACCATGGACGACGCAGAAGACGAAGAGGAAGCGAAAGCGCGAATCGAGAAGATGCAGCTTGCCAGCGTGTCGGATGTGCGCAGTGTCGCTGGTCTCATGAAACAGCTCGAGCCCGTCATGGAGGTAAGCAATTCCACTCCCTTTGCAAGACGAAGGATCGCCGTCATTTACATCGTATGAATATAGCCCTAACATTCCCGCCTCGCCTTCAGAAAATCGAACACTACAAGAACTTGCCTCCAGAGAAACAAACTACGAACATCGGCAGCATCGAGGACAACCCAGAATACAAGCTGTTGACCCAGTCAAATACCCTTTCGACAAGCATCGATAGCGAGATCATCCTCGTGCACAAATTCATCCGCGATCACTACTCTGTGCGATTCCCAGAGCTGGAGACTCTCATTCAGAACCCGCTAGACTATGCCAAAGCTGTTGCGATCATTGGCAATGGGCCTATGGAGAACATTAGGGAGATCTCAGAAAGCAAGGACAACATGCTCGGGCAGACCCTCAGACAGGTCTTGGACGGACCTTCAGTCATGGTCGTCACTGTCGAAGCTACGAACACACGCGGCGAGCCTCTCTCGGAGAATGAACTCGCTACGGTCAAGCGCGCATGCGAAATGGTACTCAAACTGGACAAGGCGAAGAAGCTACTTACGGACTATGTGCGATCAAGGATGAACCTATTCGCTCCAAACCTCACCACTCTCATCGGCTCGTTGACCGCAGCGCAACTTCTCAACTATGCGGGTGGTGTCACAGGCCTGGCAAAGACACCAGCCTGCAACCTTGCGCCGCTGGGCAGCAAAAAGAACACTACGGCAATCGGTCTGGCAAGCAACACGGGTGTGCGCCACCAAGGTTTCCTTTACAGCAACGAGATTATCCGTGCGGTGCCGTCGGACCTGAAAAAGCAAGCGATGCGCATTCTCAGTGCCAAGGTTGTACTCGCAGCCCGAATTGATCAAGCACACGAAGCGCCGAACGGCGAGCAGGGACTTGCTTTCTACGACCAAGTCGAGAAGCGCATTAACAAGCTTTCAGAGGCCGCGCCCAATTCAGGCGTACGTGCTCTGCCAGCACCGGATGAGAAGCCGGCGAGAAAGCGTGGTGGACGTCGTGCTAGGAAGGCCAAAGAAGCAAACGCGGTCACGGACTTGCGCAAGGCACAAAACCGTATGGTGTTTGGCAAGGAAGAGGCAGAAGTCGGTTACGGAGCAGGCGACAGCACGAAGGGTATGGGTATGATTGGTGCGCAAGATGATGGGCGTATCCGCTCAATGCAAGTCGACGACAAGACTCGTGCCAAACTCAGCAAGAAGAACCCCGGCTGGGGAGGTGCTACGCCTGCCAGCAGTGGTACTGCAACATCACTGCGCGGCTTCGGTGGAGGTCCCAGCAATGCGAACACACTTAGGAACGCCGGACTACGGACAGCTGGTGTCGGCTCAGGAACGAAGACACAGATCGGCGGCGGTTCCGCGGGTACCGCTAGTACGATTGCATTCACCCCCGTGCAGGGCTTGGAACTTGTAGATCCCAAGGTCAGAGAGGAGATGAGCAGGAAGAGAAAGGCGGATGAGGACCGCTGGTTCAAAGGTGGCACTTTCACACAGGTCGGAGGCAGTGGGCAAGCAGCCAAGACAGACTCCCAAGGCTTCAAGGTGCCTGCGTTGCCGGTGAAAAAGGCCAAGCATGATGGCTGAGACTGGAAGTGTGTGGGAGTGTTGTTAACACTACTATACGGCATACGACTGAAGCAACCAGGTGGTATGCATGTGTCACGCCGCAACAGATCGGGCCGGCCTAGCCTAGCGAGACAGTATGACACTGAGAGTCTGAAATTAGGACGGGGAAGCGAGCGTTTGCTATACAAACCTGTACGACGCTGTTTGTACTGCCTTGGGCTTGGCCGGTACGCCACAACGGTCTACATGTTTCAGGGGGCAGAGGGGAAGAAGAAGATGCAGGCATTAGTTGGAGGTTGCTATACTACTATAAGCCCTGCCAAATACACTATCACCAATCAATCTCGTAAGCTCATTCACGTTCTCCCTAGCGAGAGCAGCGAGAGGAATTAACATACCTAATAATGATAAGGGTCCTCCAAACTGTCAGCCTTGCAACAGGCTGGCTGCACCTGCATTGATTGGCGTTTCACGTCCACGCTTGCGGCGCCTACACGTTTCACAAACGGCAGTCATCAGCCATGTGGCACGGCAAGGTACCACCTTCCTGCATGTCGTGTATAAGTTATCAACAAAACAATAGGAGCTGCAGTCAGTCAGCCTCCGTTTGCCATTTCTACATTCCTTTCTACAGCTGGTACTTCTCTCTACCTTCATCACCTCAATCTCTTCTCTTCTCCACATCTCAGGCTGTATCTCATTCGTGCATCCACCCTACTCAGCACCTCGCTGCCTTACTCCTTTCACACTCAACAGCTGGCTGTTGTAGACGACGACATAACGACCTCAGACCCACCTATACCCCATCAACAATCATGCGTTCCTTCAACCTCGCCCTGGGCCTCGTAGCTCTCCCGCTAGCCTTCGCAGGCGATGCTCCCGTCGTTCAAGACAACCCGACCGGCGCGCAGTACATCGCTAAGCTGCCCGACAAGACTAACACTTCTGTTCGTGGCGCTGTTGTTGTCGAGGCGAGCGCAAACGGCACCGGCACCAACGTGCAGGTCTCCATCTCTGGTCTTCCGGCTACCGGAGGTCCTTTCAGTGAGAATCAACCTCGTTTTGTATAAATCACTCCAAGCGTCGACTAACCCTGTCTTCCCCCAGTGTACCACATCCACAAGTTCCCCATCTCCGACAACAACTGCACCACCACCGGTTCCCACTTGGACCCGTACAACGCAACCGAAGTCCCGGCCTGCGACAAGGACTCGCCTTTCAAGTGCGAGGTTGGCGACTTGTCGGGCAAGCATGGCAACATGACTGGACCAAGCTTCTCCGCAGAGTAAAATCGCTTTCCTATAATTCATTGGCGATGAGTAGTGTGCTGACATGAACGATTCAGGTACGGCGACATGTTTCTCTCCACCCAGGAGGGCACTCCGGCCTTCATCGGCAACTTGAGCATTGTCGTTCACTCCTCGAACAAGACACGCCTCACTTGCGCCAACTTCACACTCCAAGGTACGCATATGGGCTCGGGCGGTTCTCGTCCTGACAGCTCTTCCCGCTCTTCTTCTGTCTCTGTTATCCCCGTGGTGGCGACGGCTGGTCCGCCGATTGTGATGCCTCTTCCTTCGACCTACAGCTCTGGAACGGCAATGGCATAGAATGCTGGAGAACCGGCGCCCTCTCATTCTCCGACTAGCCTGCCTGGCTCGGTTATCGAGATTGTCTCGTCCTCGACAATGGTCACTGTTCTGGTGTCGGCTGTTCCCCCTGAGCCGATCCTCACCTCGTCGACTTCGACTGTCCTGGTTCCGGTCACTATCCTGCGATCAGCTCCGTCGCCTTCTTCTACGACTTCGACTCTTGTGGTCCCTGTCACTTTGACTCTGATGCAACCCGCGCCGAATCCTTCGTCCCCGATGTCGACTGCTGTGGTTTCGGGTGAAGCGCCTCCGGGTTCAACTGCAGTGGCCTCGTCTCCGGCTTCTACTGCCGTCGTTATGGTCGGCTCGTCCCCGGCTTCGACTGCCGTTGCTTCGTCTCAGCCTTCAACTGCCGTCGTGGTGGTCGGCTCGCCCCCGGCTTCCACTGTCATGGTTCCGGCAACTTCGCAACGACCAGTGCCGAGCACTTCGTCTTCAACACTCAAGACTGTGATTCCCATCACCCTCCACCCTGCACCGGTCCTGTCAACCTCGACGTTGAAAACTGTACTGCCTCTCACTGTACAGCGTTCACCAATCGTGACATCCTCGACGTCGACGGTTGTTGTTCCTGTAACTTTGCAGCCTTCGCCGGTGGAGTCATACTTAACTTCGACGATCGTTGTTCCTGCTGGTGTTACACTGCCTACATCGCCCCCTTTGCCTACGACGCTTATCAGCACTACACCGTCGGTGCTAGTCGTCATACCTGGCACACATGGCACTACTATCACTATCCCGACCAGCATTCCTCAGGGCACCACCTACATGCCTGTGACACTCCCCGCGGGTCCAACCACCTCTTTCGAAGTTTCGGTCGGAAGTCTCACGACTATCGTCTCTCCTCCTGAGAGTGCCACCGTCACCACCGAGACACCAACTTTGCCGACTACTGAGCCTCCCACTACCGAGCCCCCTACTACCACGGAACCTCCGACCACCACGACCGAAGAGCCAACCACGACAGAAGAGCCAACAACAATTACTAACACTCCTCCAGCAGAAAACACTACCACCGCCGCTCCCAGCTCGCCAGACTCGTCTGCAGGCCGCGTCACCGCTTACGCTGGTGTTCTCGGCTTTGGCGCCCTCATCGCGGCTTTCATGTAGAGGAAGGATCCTCTATGCAGAAGAAACCCGCTTCTGCAAGCAGTGATGAAGCAGAAGTTGGAGTGCGTCATGCTTTGGTGTTGCTAGAGCTCGGCATGTCGTCTTGTACAGACGCTGCGAAGCCTGAGTGGGAGACCTTCAAGGCAGTCGTTGAGGATGCAAACTTCCGAAGCGTCGTAACGTTAGACTAAGCATGTTTCAGCTTCCATCTTGTTGTTCCAGTGGTGCCTCTTTCAATCTCCCGCGTGATGTTCAAGCTGCTTTTCAAATGGCTTTTTCACAGGATCTGGGCGCTTCCTGTCGGGTCCAAAGCGTAGGGCCAGCGTACTGAGCAGCATTGAAGATCCATGCAAGGGCTGGCCTTGTCCAGCAGTTTGGAGTAGTATGTGTATCGAATGGGACCAAAATGAGTAAAGGCGGGTAAAGTGCCTGATCATTACAGAGCGACAGACTCTTCAATATATATGGGCAGTCGAGTAAGCTCAGCTGGGAGCAATCCGCGGCAATTTCCACTCAAACTTGCTCAAAACAACAGATTTGTGTCTTCTCAAACATGCTCACTCGTCGTGCAGGGGACTTTTTGTGCGCCTTCGCCCATTCACTTGTTTTGCTTTTCAATGTCAAGCACTGCTCCCCACAGACCAGATCCAACCCAGGATTCAGCTGCTGATTACTTACGAATCTCTCTATAATCATCGGCAACTTGGTACTTCTCCCGGACACACTCCTAATCTGCAACATGACGACTGGTGTGGTCCATTGGGGCCCGGTAAGGTGGCTGTTTAGGCGGGGCGTTACTGGTGGGTTGATCGAAGAGGTAGATTTTTGGGTAGTTGCTGTGATTATCTTTTGAGGCTTGGCTTGGTTGGAGTGGAGTGAATTGGAGCGATTGATGGTTGGAAATGTTGATTGGGCTGGTATTTTATTGAGTGGGTGTGGGATCATGGATGAGCTGGATTTTTGTATCCATTGAGGTAGCCAGTAACCAATGTATGCGACTACTGGTTGTATGTAATCAGAGACGATTTATTGCTGTGTGTTAAGACGAACCGAGGCTGTCGGCGTTGGGCTTCAGGATTGAGTGATGTTTCGTGACTCTCGTCGATGATGGAGCTTTGAGATTACAGCAGTCAAGGCGAGTCGATTCTGTATAACCATGAGGGAGGTCTTCGAACTCCTCCATGAAGCTTGTTTTGTCGCATCGCTAATCGACGCAACGGTGGAGCCCGAGATCACCACCAGAAAGATTAGGAATTCATTGATCATTATGGCATCATCACATTGCACATGCTACATAGTAAGCCGCCGAAACATTGCTACATCATATCATTACAATTCAGAATAACATCCACGACTACTGTTCATCAGACCGATATTACCTTATCCGAAGCCATTGGACCATGTCTACCATGAAGGCAATCGGAGTTGCCACCTATGGCCCTGTCGATAACTTGGAATCTCGCGATGTCCCGCGGCCAACCGCTCCGACCGGACGTGACGTTCTTGTCCAGTAAGATTTCCGATTTCTTGTATCCAGTACAATGCTGAGAAGACGATCGATAGGGTCAAAGCATGCTCCGTCAATCCAATCGACTGCAAAGTCCGCGGTGGAGTCTACGACGATGCCCCAGGTAGGGGATCTCGCTACCGTACTGGCTACTGGCCAGCCGCTGACTCGGACCAGACTACTATCAACACGTTCCCAAAGACTTCCATATCATTGGCTTCGACGGTTCTGGTACTGTTGTCGAGGTCGGTCCGGACTGCGAGTTTTACAAGCCGGGCGACGACGTCTCCTACGTTGGAGCCCCGACTCGCCAGGGCAGCAACGCTGAGTATCAGCTCGTCAACGAGTTCAGCTGCGCTCATAAGCCGAAGTCGTTCGATTTCGTTCAGGCGGCGAGCTATGGTTTGACCTTTGGCACAGCCTACCAGTCTCTCCATGACAGGTTTGAGATTGAGCCCGGAGAGAAGGCCGGAATACTGATTGTACGTCGAGGGTCTTGCTTCCATTCCTTGGAATTGGATGTTATCTCAGTACACAACGACTGACTTGCAACCAGATCAACGGAGGCGGGGGAGTTGGCAGCGCAGCGATCCAAATGGCTCGCAACGTGTTCAACCTGCCCGCAGTTGTTGCGACCGCGTCTCGAGAAGAAACCATCGAATCCTGCAAACGCATGGGTGCAACTCATGTGGTCAACCACAAAAAAGACCTCGTCGAGCAAGTCAAAGCCCTAGAATTGGACGTGCCAATCAAGTAGGGCCCACCGCCGTTTCCTCCCCTCTGGCATTTCTCACTGACCTCCTCCGTCAATCAGATACGTCTACATCCTCGGACCAACAGAACAATACCTCTCAGCAGTTGGCACGATCTGCGCACCCTTTGGCAAAGTCTGCTCGATCGTGCAGGCCGACGTTCGCTTCTACGGGACAGAGTTCATGTCCAAATCACTGGCTTTCTCCTGGGATTGGATTGGTTCTGCTGGATACCACCACACCAATCTCGAGAGTTATCGGACCATGATGACAGCTTTGGCGAGTCTGTTCGAAGAGGGGAAGTTGGTGCTGACGCTGGGCAAGCGATATAAGTTGACACTTGATGGGTTGAAGGAGGCGCACCGTCAGATTGAGTCGAAGACGACTGTAGGGAAGATGGCACTTGGTGTTGATGAGCCGGGCGAGGGTGTTGCTTTTGCTTGAAGACTCTGTTCTGCGAGAGTCACGCTACTGAAGCCTCCTGCAACCATTTCCTCAGCATTCCCATTCAGCCTGATGTTTTCTCCTCGGAATCTGGTCCTATTGTCGTGTCAGCGAGAGGCCAACTTTGCATATCGCGATCCACCTACGCACTCCTGGGATCGCCCCACGTTGTGATATGGACATTATGGTTCGCAAAATAAGCTATGCCTTCAGGAGTATACAGCATCTCCCATCCCGCCGGTAGCTCTCCTGCAGGACCTTTCGGTCTTTCAAATGTGGTAGTCCTCGACTCGTGGTTGGCGTAGTACGTCCTGCCGTCAATGTCCACCAGTGCTTGCCAAGCTGGAGGCAGACCTGTCTGGATATTCGCACCATCTCCGCCTAGATCTCCACCTGGCCTTCGCCATGTCGTGGTTCTGGCAGCATGGTTGGCGTAAAAAGTCTTGCCATCACTGCTTGTGAGTTCTTCCCAATACTGAGGTAATGGCGCTCGTGGTGTTGCACTGTCCCTCGCCGGACCGGCATTGCCGCTTGCTTCTTCTTGCGAACCGTTTTCTGGCGTGGGTTCGCTGTTGATGGTGCCTTGAGTCGCCTCGGATGCTCTCTCGAATCTGTCGGCCATCACTTTGAAGTATTTCCAAATTGTCGCTCGAACTCGGTCTCATGATGGAATGGCTGGAGAAATTGCATCGACAAGAGTAGTTATAGCTGGCTGTGTCTCGTGAAATCGCGCAGCATAAATCGCGCAGGTTTGCGATACAGTCATTGTCGCTGCCTGGCCGGCTTGTAGGTTTGCATCCTTCCGATCTCGCTACCCAATGTAGAGAGGCGTTAGTCTGATTGCACGAAAGCATTGCCGTGAGTTGCAGGTACTTAGATCGCCACATCCGCTTCTACCGGGGCATGGTGTGTCGGTGTGGACGCCCCAGCCGAAGGCTCTGTTGTGGGAGGTCCGATTGAACCGGATGCCGAGCGATCCAGTTCATCGATCGTGGAGCAGATTTTGGCGCGAGTGCTTCTATGCACGAGAGCGCCAGTGATTGTGTAATGCTGTGCTACCATGAGCACTCGAAGTCTAACAGTGCCATGCTACCTTGAGTACTTGGGATGAAGGAAAACGCAGTAACATCTTCTTTTTCAAGACCATAAGAAATACTCGAAAGTGACCAGGTTCCGCGATATCATGTTATCACCCCAGGAATCCTTTGACTTGAAATTCCAACAAACTCTTCTCCAGGTCCGACCGTGTTGGTGTGGACGAGGACAAGTGATGTACTTCTAGTTGAAAACCCAACACTAACCCTGAAGCAGTGATCCAATGAGAGGTCATGATCGCCGCTTTTCATCTCCGCCGGCGGCAACTCAGTAGTGGAACAAGGTAACTAGCAAGGAACTTCGACATCAGGAAATCCCCCCTGGATAGAAGCTGCATTACCTTTCGTTCTCATCCGACTAGGAAACATCTCCGTCACACGACTCGTGCAAGTGTACGGATACGCCGAGGCTGAAGACGGCTCTCCAGGACCGCAACTGAGAATCGCGAGCATGTTAAACACCTCATTTTCTCGGCGAAAACGTAAGCCCAAGAACTAAAGATAACATGGTGTTACATGAGTATGTAACCAGCCAATCACGCCGAAAGCGCCGAGGTACTGTGATACCAGGCTAGAAGACTTCGCATATTTATTCACATTACCGCCAGGACTGGCAGCACGAATCCAACGAGAACGCTATAGGCGCGCGGACTTGGATATTTGAGACTGTTCTACTGTCTACGATCGAGCTTCGAGCTTCTTATCATACGCGAGGACTGCGTCAAGCAGGACCTGTGTCCCTATGGCGCTGTGTCCAAAGTCAGCGAGATGGATTACAACATGAGGAGGCGGCTACTCACCAATGTTCAGGCGTCGAGTACTCAGAGGGGTGATGCGAGATTCCATTCTTGGACGGGATGAACACCATGGACGTGGGACACTTATAAGACGTGTTGACGCTGTCATGCCCAGCACCAGCTGGCAGCTCACGAAAACCGTCCTTGCCCGCATGCAGAATGGCAGCGTCACGAACAGCGCCGATGCAGTCCTCATCGAAAGCTACGGCAGCACTTCTCCAAGTCTGTTCGATTTTGATAGTACAGCCGTGCTTCTTGGCGATGGCTTCAATACTCTCCCGAACCGAGACCGTCATCTGATCCATGGTGTCATTGCTCAGGTGCTCAATATCGACAATGAACGTCGCCTCCTCTGGAATCGTGCCTGGACTTTGCGGACTGGATCTGAAGACGCCGACCGTCGTGACACCTTTGTTCTCCCAAGCGATCTCATTGACGCGCGATACCATCTGTGATGCCGCCAGGAGAGCATCGGACCTCCGGTCAATTGGCGTGGTACCACAATGTTGCGACCGGCCGACGACATTTACCATCAACCAAGTCATACCCTGGACTCCCGTTACCACTCCGACGGACTTTTCCTCGTCTTCAAGGAACGGACCTTGCTCGATGTGATACTCGAAGTGTGCTGAGAGCGGGTTCTTCTCAAACGAAGCTTCCACATCACCAAGGAACCCGATTCTTTCCAACTCGCTTTTGAGAGTCAGACCTTCCGAGTCGACATGGTCGTACGCTTCCTGCAAAGTGGCGTTTCCTGCCCAGACTGCACTGGAAAGCATACCAGTGGTGAATCTTGCACCCTCTTCATTGGTCCAGTTGATTACAGCCAATGGTGCGTGAGTCTCGGTGCCAGTCTCTTCGAGTATTTTCAGGATCTCAAGACCAGCCTGGACACCCAGAATACCATCGTAGCGACCGCCAGCTGGCTGAGTGTCCAGGTGGGACCCGATGCCGATTGGTGGAACGTCGTTGTTACGACCGCGTCGGATAGCGAAGATGTTACCCATCTGGTCGATCTTTACGGAGCAGCCGTACCGTTTGACTTCGGCAACGAACCATTCCCGCACGGATTTGTCCAGATCAGTCAGAGCCAGACGTCGCACGCCGCCTTCTGGAGTTGCTCCCCATTGAGCTGTATGGTGTATGGTATCCCAGAGTCGAGTCTGGTTAACCGAAAGTCCGGATCCGGAATGTACGTTCCGGCTGCTCGCGAACCCGCAGCGCTGTAATGTGAAGTTATGGCGGGTTGATGCAGTTATTTGGAGTTTGGGAATCGGTTGTAAGCATTGCGTGCCCTGCAGGACTGCAATTCCTGACCGAAACGCTGCTCGCGAGATGGCTCTGTTCAGTGAGAGTGACATGCTGATTCACACACGATACCGAGTGAACAACGAAGGAAACCTCCCGCTCTTTTGAGGAGTCAGGATTGTGGAGTCTCAGAATGTGCAGGGCAGCATCACCAAGTCGCATACTGATGCAGCACCTTCTCAATTCTGCGTAGCACCGGCCGTCCTCACATATCGCCGGTGGTAAAGTTGCCCTTGATCGTCTGCAAGTTTGCAACGCAACACCGGACTTTTGGCCTATCGCCCATGCCTAGCTGCATGGGTGCCAAGTACCCCACTGATACAGCATCGTGCCAAGAAATGATATGTGATCGATAAGGTATTCGTCACAATCGTGCCCGATGACAAGGTTCTTCTCTACAACCTTCGAGATGCACCCAATGACCGAGTATACCGCCGCCGGCATGCTTGTCGCCTAGTTCGGCCGGGCAAATTTTATGGCAATGTCGTTGATAGCTGATAGCAGATACAGTACACGTCTGCCACTCACGTCGATATAATTCACCAGACTCCTTACTTCAGCTGCCTGGTCGAATTGTGTACCTCTCAAATATTGATGCTCTTGTGCCCATATCAGCATCGCTGGCCCTCTTGAGTCTCTTACGACTTTTTTACGAACATTGCCGAGTACTGAATCCATCATCTCGAAAATTCATTATAAATACCGCCGTCATGTTTGGACGATCCGGGAATACAAAGAATCCCCAGAATGTGTGGCGTCTGAACCATCCGTTCGTGCAGAATGTCATAGCTGGGTAAGTGGGTTGTGAAGATGCGGGCAGCAGTGTGTGCTAATCCATACATTTCCAGTTTCATGCTGTTTTGCTTGCCCGGGATTTACCTTGCATTGACCGGCCTTGGTGCTGGAGGTGGTCGACCATCGTCCCAAGCGGTCGCAGCCAACGTCAATGCGATTCTCTACGGCGTCTTCTTTCTAGTAGGCTGGTTCGGAGGTAGCATCATGAACATTGTGGGCCCGAACGTGACTATATCCATCAGCGCAATCGGGTACGCGCTATACACCGGCATGTTGGTTCCATTTTGACTACTGTCGCATGCACTGACAAAACCACAGGCGGTCTCTGGTACTTTGACCAGAGCGGCAATTCTTGGCTGGCATATCTCGGCGGTGCTTTGGACGGTGTCTGTGGTGGATTGCTCTGGGCAACCGCCAACGCCATTGCATTCGGATACGCTGAGGAGAAAGAGAAGGCCTTGTATTTGGTCGTCCAGTGGGTACTCTGTCAGACTGGCTCGACACTGGCAGCAATCGTAGCGCTCGGTATCAACATGCAGGTCGATCCCGAAACAAAAGACGCTGGCGCACCAAACGCGGTATACATCGTCTTTGTGGTCATCCAGGTCGTTGCTATGGTACTGGCTCTCGTACTTCTAATCCGACCGAAGAACGTAGTCCGAAGCGACGGAACGAGACTGGCCATCTTCCAAGCTCCCACCGTCAAGAACGAACTCCTTGGCATGTGGCACATGGTTACGGACATCAAATTCATGATGTTACTGCCGCCGATGATTGCCGCGGAGATGGCACTAGCACTGCAGAGCTCACTGAATGGTTTCTACTTCAACCTCCGGACGCGGTCGCTGAACAATATCATGTTCAACTTTATTCAAATCCCGGCGAGCTTCTTGATGACTTGGATACTGGACAGCCCGAGATTTGGACAGCGAAAGACCAGGGCGCTGATCGGCATCACCGCAATGAGCACTGTAACTCTTGGTATCTGCGCGGCGGAGGCTGGATGGCTTGTCATCAACGACATCGATAGGAATGCGGAAGGCCCTTCGGTCGACTGGACTGACTCCGCTTTTGTTGGTCCGTTTGTGATATACATCATCTACGGATCCGTGTACAGGTATATATTTTGTCCACGCAGTCATATCAGAGGTTCCTACATACTAACGCACACCACCACAGCATCTACCAGATCGCGACCCAATACGTGATCACCGCCCTCACGAATGACCCGGAGCGGCTCGCGCGTATGGCTGGCGTCTTCAGGGGCATGACGGCCTTTGGCATGATGTTCAGCTTCATCATCGACGGCAACGGCGGTTCGTACATTGGCCAGCTGATCTTCCAGTTCGTGTGCTACTTCATCGGTATTGTCTTCTTGTACATTGTCACTCTCAAATGGGTGACCAACTCGAATTACTTTGCCGAGTCGTCGGTGATCGTGCCGGAGCACGTCAAGAAGGAGGCAGAGATCGAGGGTCGGGTCACTCACGAGGACGTCGTTGAAGAGTACCGCAAGGAGAGCGTGGGAGGTGGAAGGGCAGATGTTGAGAGCTCGTAACTATTCTCTTCTTGTCTTGTGCTCGTGAGAAGGAAGAATGATACAATACCCACAAAGTCATCGGCCGAAGTTGCCTTGCACTCCAAGTGCTACTGCGTTGAAATTTTCAGTTGTCGGCATAGACTGACTCCAATCTAGCTGGGCAAATAATCCAAAACATACAACAGGCGGGATCCCCAGTTCTCACTGACCTATGAACGTATGTGTCATGCTCACGCGTCAGACTCACCTTTCAATGGACCACATATTCCTTTCCTCTCATCGAGCGCTAGATTCAAGACCGCCCGAACTCATAATCCGGCAGCACAAACCCACCATCTCCTTGCTTGACATCAATCAACTTCCAAACCCCCGTCCACGCAACAAGCCAGAACACGAATCGGAAAACCCAAACCCCAATCCGGCTCTGTGGATTCCCAATCTTCGGCAGCAACCCTCCCAGGGGAATATATTGTGCTCTCTCAACAAACCCCCTCAGCCGCCTCTCGTACCTCGCAAACGCAGCTTGCAAATCATGTGGACTCGCTGCTATCTCCCCAGCGAGAACGTAAGACCCAACGATGGCGAGAACAGTTCCCATACCACTCGCTGGAGAAGGACAGTAAGCTGCGTCTCCAACGAGAGCCACCCGGCCCTGCGACCATTTGGGGAGTTTGATCTGGGCGCTCTGCGCGCAGTAGAAGTCTTTGGCCGACCACATGCTCTCGAGAACCCGGCGGCCTGTCTCGCCTGGGAAGTCCTGAAAGCGCTCGGCAAAGAGGGTTTTCTGCTCTTCCACAGAGTGGGCTGTGGCAAGAGAGCGGGATGCCTCGCCAGTGTGGATCATGTAGCATGAAGATTTGGAGGGCGATGCGAGACTCGTAGGGCGGATTAGGATCGCACGGCCGCGGACGGCTTGTTGCAGGCGCGCGTTTGGGATGTCTTCTGGCTGGTGGGAGAGGGAGAAGAAGGCTGTGTACTGATCAAGACCTTTGTAACAGGCCTCGACCATGTTGGGTGGAAAGGCCATTTTTCGCGTCCGAGACATCAGGCCGTCCGCACCGATCACGAAGGAGAAGTCTTCGGATTCTGCAATGTTGGCGAATACCGCGGTTACGTGAGAGTCGGTTTGGCGGAACTCACTGATAGTACAGCCGTAGCGATAGGTGACGCGGTCGTTTTCTTTTGCTTTGTCGGCCAGGATCTGGGCGATGTCGCCGCGCATGATCTCGATTTCTTGGGTGAGGGATAGGCCTTTACCCTTTTCGTTTGTTGCGGTTCCGATGATGGCGATTGGGTTGCCTTGGTCGTTTAGGATGGCGAAGCCCGCCTCGCCGGTCACTCTTGACTTGATCTGATCATAGACTCCCATCTTCTGTACCACCTGGATTGCCGGACCCGTCACATCAATACCTTGTCCATAGGCGAACTTGTCGGTAGACCGCTCTGCGACAGTGATGTGGAAGCCTGCTTGAGCGAGCCAGTAGGCTGATGTTGCTCCGGCTGGCCCACCGCCTACTATGAGGACTTTTTGAGATGTGGGTGCCATGAGTGAGAGGTCAATGTGTGGGATGAAGTGCTTGGCTATGTGATAGGAAATGGAAGTATTCGGTTGGAGAGACGTACCTGTCTACCTTACCTACGGTAATTATATATGTTGATTTTCTGTCTGTTGTTTTCCTGTTAGACACGGCGAATACTCGCCGGATGAGCTGCAAGGTGTCATAACCACCCGCAATTTGCACACAGGCAATGCGATCATAAATCCGACCGTATAACGCATCAGGTCATGGAAGAGGTTATACAACATGATTTGCATCAAATGATGAAGATCTTGCACTAGACGGACGATGCCTAATGTCAGCTTGTACGTTCGTCTAGGCGCTAGCCTAGAACCGTGAGGGCGATGTCGTGGAGCCGTATCGTAACAATTAGACAACTTGCATTTGCATTCGCTCCACCAGATAAGCGTCATTCGTTGATCTGCCTGAATGGGCACAGTTCAATTCACATTAAACCCTTGTCAACGTTGATCAAGACTGAATGCCAAGTACTTAAGGTATGTTAGAGAGGGTGAATCCCGTCTGTCCGTCTTACTACAATTGAGTCGACTGGCAAAAGACGTAGCAGCCAGAGAGGAGCAATGTATAGAAAGAAATGTGAATTGCAGCCGTATTCCGCAAGGATAATCGCATCGTGACGCCCTACCTAGCATACAACCGATCTGCCCGTCCCATTCTTTGGCAACAATAACTCCCATCCCCGGCTACTTTCCTTAGGGATTCCCGTTCCCTCTTTCTCTCTCGAAACGAAACACAAAATGCTTTCTTCGTGACTGATTGTTCTAAACTTTGTGCTCGTGCACGGCTGTTCGCGCTTCTCATGGGTTCACGTGACGACTTCGCGCGGTTCGTGCGTTGGCGGGTCTTGTGTGCAGGTGCACATTTACTGGTGGCCAGCCTTGCGGAGGGAGTTGCTGAGCCACTCGAGACCCTCGTAGAGACCGTCACCGGAGGTAGCGCAAGTCGACTGGATGTACTGTGGGGGGGAGATCAGTAAGTTGTGCCTGTCATATTCAATGCGTTGCAGGATAGACGTACCCAGGCGCGCTGCCTCAGGGAGTGCAGGCCAAGCTTGTCGGTGATCTCGGCTGCGTTCATGGCGTTGGGCAAATCCTGCTTGTTGGCGAAGACGAGGAGCAGAGCGTCACGGAGCTCGTCCTCGTTGAGCATGCGCTGGAGCTCCTCACGGGCCTCGACGACACGGTCGCGATCGTTGGAGTCGACGACGAAAATGATACCCTGGGTGTTCTGGAAGTAATGTCTCCAGAGGGGGCGGATCTTGTCCTGTCCACCGACATCCCACACGGTGAATTGAATGTTCTTGTACTCGACAGTCTCGACGTTGAAGCCTGTGACGAGGTCAGCGCCTGTTTCGGGTCGCATTCTCGGCATTATTGCAGCCAAGTGCAGACTCGAATGTTACTGACCGATTGTGGGAATGGTGGTGACGATTTCACCAAGCTTCAGCTTGTAGAGGATAGTGGTCTTTCCGGCGGCATCGAGACCAACCATGAGGATTCTCATCTCCTTCTTGCCCCACAGGCGGTCGAACAGCTTGGAGAAGGTAAGACCCATGTTGGCGGTGGGTTGTGGTGGGTGGTAGTCGTGTGGTGGAGGAAAAGGGTATCAGGTCTCGTGTCCTGTACAGCGCGGGCGATTCGGTCAGCAAATGTGCCTGTGTGATTGTATATCGAGACTCGGAATGCGCCTCTTGATATAGGGTGGCCTCTTGAGGTGAATGCGGCTGCCTGAAGGGAGTCGCATATGTGTCCCCTCCGCCGCGCGCTGACCATGGCACGAAGGGTCCAGCGCACGGCGGCGGTGACGGCGGAAGAGCAGCCATGATGGAGTGGGCATGGGATTGAGTTTTACTCACCAAAAGTGACACTGGTGTTGAGCCTGGTAGTGGGATTGCGGTGGTGGATGGGCGGTGGTAGATCGAGGGGTGGTGGTGTGTGATGAATGGGGTCTGGTCGTCGCCTCCGCTAACATCGGTGAGGGCGGGTTCTGCCGCATGCGCCTTCCACTACTTCAATCGGCACCCGCTTGGCGTGCGCCGTGACCCTGTTGTCGGTGGCCTACTTTTATCCTGCCTCGACGTTATCAACACGAACAACTGCAATAGCATCATCTTTTGATTCTCTGATACGCCTTCACATGACCATCTCGTCGCAATACAGTAGCGGTCGTACCGAATCAATCGTTCGACCGAGAACCCCTAGTCGTGAGGGAAAAAGTGGGACACGCAAGCCGAGTACAACTTTCCAAAACACGCGGATCTACCTACACCTCCGAAGGGAACAAAAGGCATGATGACCTCGAATCGAATGACACTCTCGAGTCGTACTGCTTTAAGACTTCGACCTCATTCGATCTTGTCATCCCACCGAGAGCGATGTAATCGAGCATGAGACGTTTTCCACACTTAGGAAGCTTCGAGGTGCCGCCTTTGGACTCCGGATTGATTTGATCGTATGGTACCACTGAAAGAGCTATACTCAGTTGAAGGCCTTTCAATGGTCCTATTAAACCTCAAAAGTGGCACTTAGGGTTCTCGACTCGATTTATCTGCGCATCGCCGCGGAGACAGGCCTACTCAAGCAGAGGCATCTCAATGGTTGCTGTGAATCTTCAAAGCAACACCCAAGGCTCCGATCACTCCCTTCTGACAAATGCTGCTGAGAGAGCTTCATGTAGTGATGTGCAATTCTAATGTACCCGTGGATTTCCAATGTGGTACCCTCAATTTCCGAGAAAATTTGGGGAGAGACTACCACTGAGTGTAACGTGTTTGATGAACGACTTTTGTTTACTCATAGCCTAAGAAATGCTGTGCCAACTGATCAACCAGGACCGATAAATGCTCTAAACCCCCACCGCTGATTCTCTAGCCAACGCCTCCTTCTCATCAGCAGTCAAATCGCTCGTCGCACTATCAATCCTCACAAACCCAACAAACACCACCAACGCCGCAGCGCCACACGCCAATTCGAACCAGAAAACGTTCTGATAACTCTGCCTCTCACCCTGGTAACTAGTCATAGTCGCCACAATGTCCGAGAATCCCAACAACAGTGCGATGCTGAGCTGTAGAAGTGCGTTTGCCAGCGCACCGGCGAGGCCCTGCTGGCGTGCTGGCAGAGTACTGCTAAGGAAGATGTTGGCGACGCTGAAAATCAGGTCGATCGCGAGGGTGGCGCATATCATCGCTGGGAATACCCACCGCCAGTAACTTGCGTGTTCTGGGAGGATGGCGAACAGCAGACTGCCGACGATGATTGCGGAGCACGAGATTATTGCCAGGAATGTTCCAGGGATCCGGTGCAGGATCAAGGCCCCGATGCCTGCCAAGATGCAGCCGCCGGCGGCCATTGGGACGTACCAGGCAACGACCTGCATTGGGCTGGCTCCCATGATGTTGGTAATACTGTTGATCAAGGTCAGTCGGGTGCATGTCTTGGTTTCGAAGTCTGTTGTCCGACTTACTACAAGGTTGCATATAGCAGGAAGATGCCTAGTGTGCCATATGCGAAGAGCAGGCCCAGAACAAATGGACGCATGTACTTGATCTTAAATACCTCGAAAGGCAAGAGTGGCTGTTCCGCAACCCAGCCTTCGACATAGAAGGCTACTCCCAGGATTAGCACTCCGAGAATTAACGTGACAGGGATATAAGGCGTTGCCCATCCATCGGAGGCATGGCTGGACTGCGTGATCGCAAAAACGACCAAGATCAGACCACACACCACCGATGCACTGCCAAGCCAGTCCATTTTGACGCCGTTGTTCTTGGTCTTCTGGTAGTCGGAAGGGATAGTGAGATATGCCACAACGGTCGTTAGAGATGTCAAGATGGCACCGATGAAGAAATACCATCGCCACCCGGCATATTCTCCCGCAACACCGGCGAAGAAGATGCCGATGAAGAATCCCAAAGGGGCCATAGAGCCATACACCGAGAAAATCGCGTTCTTGCGCACGCCTGGGCGATATGTACTCCCAAGCAAGTGAAGGCTCGCAGGCAAATAAGCAGCGGGTCCCAGTCCTTGGATCGCTCGACAGAAATCCAGCATGAGTTCGTTCTGGGAGAACCCGCCGATCAGAGCCCATATCGCAGTCCAAGCGATTCCTGCCAGGTACACCGGGAAGCCGCCGTAGATGTCTGCCAGTCGGCCAAAGGGGATGAGGAAGGACGATACAACCAGCGAGAATGCACTGGCGGGCCAGGTCGCTGATGTAGCGGGTATGTCCAGTGCCCGGGTGACAGTAGGGACTAGTACGACGAAGCCGGAAACGAAGTATTCGGTCAGGAGCTGTGACATTGTGACAGAGAAGACGAAGCCCACTTCTTTCCACGCCGAGCCGAGGGCCTCTGGTCGTTGTCGGCCAAGTCTTTCGATTCGAGCTTTTTCGGATTCTCCCTCCATGAGAGCTGGGTCGTGATCCACGTTGTTTTCCAGGACCGCAGTGGCATTGTTGGCGTCTTGAGAGGAAGACATGTTGATATCTAGGGGAATCTTTCGATCACCTTAGTGCCAGTCCGTTGAGAAACGAGGAGGATGTTGCAAGAGTTAAACAAACAGGTCTTTAATCCGAGTTGTTCTCCTTGACGAGTTGAAATGTCCAAAAATGATCTAGAAAGAGTCCACGAGGTAATATACTCACACCGCCACGTTGATGCCCTCACGCTCGCCTTCGCCCGCTCCTAGATTCCTAAGCAGTAGTGGACTCAAGTAAGCGTTACTTGCAGCAAAATGACGCCCCAATATGACGACTCGGCTAACGGTATGCGAGTGTAGCAGCCAATGGGAATCCAGATGAGAAAGTTCAAGTGTAGTGACGACCTAGCCAAACGATGCCGCAACAGGCCGGTGAGCGAAAAAGAAAGAACCAAAGAGGAAATGAAGACAACAGACCGGATGTTAGAGCGAAGCAATTGCCTCTATGGAATCACAAGCTCGTCTACACGACAACTAAAAGACTTTGGACCGGCGGGCGAGGAGCTTGGCTCGACATTGAATCGGAAGGGAAAGGTGAAAGTGTTACGTCTAGACTTTTCATGGGCCAAGGATGTCGGCGTCCGCGGGTTCCGGATTCTCGCTCTGTTGATCATATACCCTTGATATGTCCGCGGAATCCGGGCGATCATCATGGCTGCTGACTATCAAGAGGCCATCCAAAACATTTCAAATACCGAATACCTATGGGATATCGCACTCGTCGTTTCTATTCACACACTCTCGCGCCCAAACTCAGACGACCAATCCCTATCGACATCACCCAAGCCCACGCCGTAGTCGTACAAACACAAAACCGCTTTCTCCAAAAAAAAAAAAGTAGTACCTGTCTGATCCGCGCAACCGCCCAAAAACATAAACCACCCTCAACGGTTAAGTGATGAGGATTGATGAACCAAAGAACGCCTAGCAGGGTGAAATCGGGGGAAGTCGCAATCGAAGATGTTCTTTTGTTTTTGGCACGCGCGCCGCCATGCTATGCTCAACACCCTTCCCCTTGTTGCTTTTTTCCGCGCGAATGCACAAATGTGTTTCGATCCGAGGAGGGGGTATGTGATCTCCTTGAAAATCAATTGTGATGTGATGTGACGTGATGTAAAAGGGAGAGAAGTCGCCCGATCCTGATTTCCTTTCAAGGCCAATCCTCTATGAGACGTCGTTATGGTGGTCGTAACAATTAGAGACGGGGAAATCCGTCTCGTAAGTCAAAGATTAATACTCAAGCCGCCCGTGAGGTGTTTGATCGAGAAATTTGCCTGGGCGCCTCGAGCAAGAGGCACTGAGCCTGGGAGATTGTTTGTACAAGTTGCTGGTGATGATGATTTCGTTCCGGGGATTGTCCTGCTATATTGAAAGCAGAGACACTCGGCCCATGTATGAGGCGTTTTCGCTGATTAGGGTAGAAGACTTTGCTGGTGAGGGCCGTAGGAGGAAGTCATGGTCGGCTCGGCTTGATCGGAAAGTGCCAGAAGTAATTGAGCCAGGCAACGCTTGGTAGCGGCGTCATCTCGCAAGACAGGAGAGAATGTAGCGTCTCTCAGAGGTTCTGGGAGACACTGACGAAGTGCCTCTCTGGCGCGAGCGTTGTCTGAAAGCCTGTCCCAATGTTAGTGAAGAGCTGTGAGTTTACATCTGCTTGAATCTGCCGTACCTTAAGAAGCACCTAACGACATGCTTCAGGAGCCTCACAGTCTGCTGGTCAACGAGCTGAGTGACCATATTACTTAGAACGGTGCCAACAGCATAGAATCGCTCGTAGGTCTGGCAGATGTACTGCAGACCCATGTCATCGAGCAGGATCTTCTGAACGATGAAGATAGCAACGGTCTTGCTGAGCTCCGACCCAGTCTCCATGATACGGAGGCAAAGAGGAATGATCTCGGTGGTCAGGAGGAAGTTGATGACCTCTGTCGAGTCATTCTTGACCAGAGCGCCGATGACTCCAAGGGACGTCAAGCGGAGATATTCAAAGGGTCGTGATTTTGATGTGGTGTTGAGGAATGGGTAGAGGAACAGAGGGATGTGTGCTGCACGCCTTGTCAGTTACTGTACGCGTCAAGTTCGCACAGACCGCTGAACCTACCACCAAGGAAGAGACCGCGAGTCTCGCTGTGAGAAGCAACACACTGCAGCAGAGCCAACGCGTTGCAGACTCTATTGGAAGCTGCAGCAGTGAGCTGGGACGGATTGAGCAGTGGGTATACCGAGATGATCTCTTGCAGCAGGGACGTCATAACGCCTAGTTCGAGGTCAGTACTTTCCTCTCAATCGTCGACGTGCGCGCGAGCCTACCGAAGGAATGCCACAATATGAGCGCCAATTCGGGAACTTGTTCTCTCTTCTTGCTCAGCTCGAGGAGCGCGCTCTCTCTGGTGTTTGTGTTCAGGACCTGTGCGATCCACTCCAGTACCCTCCTGTTCTCTTCACTAATCGAGTCGCCGGCGCCGAATATGCTCCCATCTTGAAGGTCGCGCACAGGTCCAAGTCCCTGGCCCATGCCGCCGTTCGCGCCACCACCACCATTCTGGTTCATACGTCCATAGTGCTGTTGCTGCTGTTGCTGCTGCTGTTGTTGTTGTTGCTGTTGCTGCTGCTGCTGCTGCTGCTGCTGTTGTTGCTGCTGCTGCTGTTGCTGTTGGGCTGCCGCGGCAGCGGTCGCAGCGGCCGCCGCTTGTTGACTCTGAGCGTAGTGATGCTGCGAAGGACCGTGTGCGTGATGCTGCCAGTCCGGCTGGTGGTACGGGTTCTGGTGGGTGAAGACGTGCTGCTGCATGGTCTCGGATATCCTTTTCACTTGACACGCATGCAGGCCGCCTCACGCACAACAGAAAAGGCTGAAAATGTTGAGGAGTTGTCGCGAGGGCAGTACGCAGCGTCGGGTAGGTATATCGCCGAGGTAGATCGAGTGTGCGAGGATGAATAGACCGAGGTGGAGTGGATGGTTGCTGATTGAAGGGCTTCGGTGCTGCTGCACCAAGTAGCAGTAGCTCAGGGCTGCGCGCGCGGAACTTCCCCGCAAGAGATTATCTCAGGCGCCTGAAAGATTGAGCCAATGAGGGGATCGGGATCTGGACCGACATATGACTTTCATGTGATACATTGGAGTGATGAATTTCATCAGTTATTATGGGAGTCTCGATATGTAACAAGATGAACGTTCTTAGTGGTGGATTAACTCTGATTCGGAATTTTCATGTCCGGCCTTACCAATAGCTGAATAACTAAGTAGTAGTTGCGAGCAACGGACGAGTGATTGTCCGATCGTGGAATTTACATGTATTTGTACACTGCTCTCATATCCTACACCTCCGCCACGTATTTACATCTCCATGCTCATGTAAAGTGAAGATAGCGAAATTAAAAGCATCTCATGAGATGAGGTTCGCACCTGAAGCCCAGCCAATGAGCAAGCTTCGTTTCAGCTCGGTTCAATGATCAGTCGTTGAAACACGAAAGCCAGGAGTAAGTCGGTCTTCTGGCGGTCGCTCGGCGGATAAACGCTTCATATCGGGCGTGGAAGTGGAAGGTAGGTCGATAACCTTCCCATGAAGGTCACGCGTATTGTTGCGTGGCGCTGACGCTCACACATGCGGGCGATTCGTGATGCTTGCACACGTTGATACGATCACTCCCTCATAGCGAGAGCGAATTGACGCTCGGGGTCACCAGATGCCAAACCACTTCTTCTCCACTGGCCGCGTGTTTCCCTCGAAGTCGACGTATGTCTTCTCTGTTGCATCATTTGCGACGGGTGGTTTGACCTCTGCTTGAGCCAGATCCATGGCAATCGAAGACCCGAGTTCTACAGGTAGCTGTCCGCCTTCTCTCATAGCTGGAGTCGGACCCAGAACCTCATCATCAGACTTGGCAGTCCAACCACCGAACTTCGAATCATCCGCGTCCTCCAGACCATGCGCTTTACGGTACTCCGAACGCCTCTTCACATCCTCGACTTTCTGTCGTCGCATCTCGGCGGTCTTGGCAGTGACGTGCTCGGAGTGCATCTGGTAGACCTCGATATATCTCCACATAAACTTGAGTGGATGCGCAAAGAACAAGCTATTAGGTGGGAGCAGGTCCATGAAGGGAGTCGAATGGAGGAAGTCTCCGATCCAGACACCGCCAGTAAGCATGATGAGAATACCCTGGAGATATATTAGGACATATTCGTGAGCCGCATCCGATGTCATGTACACACCATGGAGATCCACAAGTGAATGCGCCTGTTCGTGAGGAACCAGTAGGTGAAGGTACCCTCGGCCGGCATCATGTGAGGGTACGAGCGAGTCTTTTGAGCCTTTCGCTCATGCTCGGCCAGAGGTGCGCCATAGGACCTGTGCTTGCTGCGAAGACGAGATGGATGTGAGGGCGGGTTGAATCGGTCGGGCTTCTCTAGCAGTCGAGGCTTCGGTGGAGGGGTCGAGGAGGCATGGCGAATGCCAACAGGGAGCGCCAGGAAACGCTGGAAGTGCCGCGAATGGGCAAATGCCGTGCTCCTCAGGGCGGCAGCCATTGTAGGTAGTGGTGATCTGAAGCGCAACCAAAGAATGATGGTATGGATCCTTGAGCCTCCAATGGACCGGAAGGCCAAGGCGCGCTAGCCGCATCGGAGACCCACAAGTTACCTGAGGCCTCAGCCTCAGCCAAACAACCGCCCTTTCCCATCTTCACACCGCCGCTGCAACTCCTCGTCCTCCGCCGTTCGCTCCACCTCACCTCGCCTCTCCGTCTCGACAATACATCCCGGCACCGCCAACCCATACCCACCCTCACACCCTCCAGAACTCCCACCATGCGCGAGATTGTACGTATTATCCGTCCGCCAACGGCCAAACAGGCCCCTGAAACACCACGCGTGCCCCGCGTGTTTGCGTGCAAAACAACACAGCTAACCATCTTTTCGCGCATAGGTTCACCTCCAGACCGGCCAGTGTGTATGTCGAGCACCCCATACCTGCCTACTATAATTGAAGAGCTTGTGATTGACATCCGCAAAGGGCAACCAAATCGGTGCTGCCTTCTGGCAGACCATCTCAGGCGAGCATGGCCTCGACGGCTCCGGCGTGTACGCATACACCGATTGACAACAGGCACGCAACTTGGACTGACAATACGCAGGTACAACGGCACGTCTGACCTCCAGCTCGAGCGCATGAACGTCTACTTCAACGAGGTATGTACTCTCAAGGCACCAGCTTATGCACGGCCCACGTTCTAGCACTGACAACACCCCACCACAGGCCTCTGGCAACAAGTACGTTCCCCGTGCCGTCCTCGTCGATTTGGAGCCTGGTACCATGGACGCTGTCCGCGCTGGTCCTTTCGGCCAGCTCTTCCGTCCCGACAACTTCGTCTTCGGCCAGTCTGGTGCCGGAAACAACTGGGCCAAGGGTCACTACACTGAGGGTGCCGAGCTTGTCGACCAGGTCCTCGACGTTGTTCGTCGCGAGGCCGAGGGCTGCGACTGCCTCCAGGGTTTCCAGATCACCCACTCTCTCGGTGGTGGTACTGGTGCCGGTATGGGTACGCTTCTCATCTCCAAGATCCGCGAGGAGTTCCCCGACCGCATGATGGCCACCTTCTCCGTCATGCCCTCTCCCAAGGTCTCCGACACCGTCGTTGAGCCCTACAACGCTACCCTCTCCGTCCACCAGCTTGTCGAGAACTCCGACGAGACCTTCTGTATCGACAACGAGGCCCTCTACGACATCTGCATGCGCACCCTCAAGCTCTCCAACCCCAGCTACGGTGACCTCAACCACCTCGTCTCCGCCGTCATGTCCGGTGTGACCACCTGCCTCCGTTTCCCCGGTCAGCTCAACAGCGATCTCCGCAAGCTCGCCGTCAACATGGTTCCCTTCCCGCGTCTCCACTTCTTCATGATCGGTTTCGCTCCTCTCACCTCTCGCGGCGCCCACAGCTTCCGCGCCGTCTCCGTGCCCGAGCTCACCCAGCAGATCTTCGACCCGAAGAACATGATGGCCGCCGCCGACTTCCGCAACGGCCGCTACCTCACTTGCTCCGCCATTTACCGCGGAAAGGTCTCCATGAAGGAGGTTGAGGACCAGATTCGCAACGTCCAGAACAAGAACACCGCCTACTTCGTCGAGTGGATCCCCAACAACGTCATGACCGCCCTCTGTGACATTCCTCCCCGTGGCCTCAAGATGTCCTCCACCTTCGTTGGTAACAGCACCTCCATCCAGGAGCTGTTCAAGCGTGTCGGTGACCAGTTCACTGCCATGTTCAGGCGCAAGGCTTTCCTTCACTGGTACACCGGTGAGGGTATGGACGAGATGGAGTTCACTGAGGCCGAGTCCAACATGAACGATCTCGTTTCCGAGTACCAGCAGTACCAGGAGGCCTCGATCTCCGAGGGTGAGGAGGAGTACGACGAGGAGGCTCCTCTCGAGGCCGAGGAGTAGATTGCTACTTCAAGCGACTGTCAAACGTGTGGAACTCTAGGGTATGGGTAAAGCAAAGCGATTGTTTTAATTTGTGTGTTCTTTTTTTCTAGCAGAAAAGCGAGGAGTAAAAAACATGGTAGTATTGTCAATTCTTCTCCTCGCTTTACGAGCTTCTGCAAGCGAGAGACTGTTACTACAATTTCACGAACGGTATGATTCTACAAGATTTCAAGAGTGATGTGTCGTGTCGCGGAGATACTGACTATGTGACCGTTGTTTTTGTGTAACGATGTTGGCCTGTATTATGCAGGGCCGGTTCGCTGACAGCACTACATTGACTGCATGTCATCTCTTTGAGTTCGACTGCATACGCGTGCTGGTATCGGCGGCATTAGCCTGCTTTATTCGGACGTACACCACTGAGAATAAGAAATCGGCTATTGAAATGTTACGACTCTGGGTCAACAACAAACAAGGAAACCACTCGCCTACTGTGTACCGCTTGGCCGGGCGGCTATGCGGCACGCTTAATGTACTGTCGATCATCCTACACCTTGGCCGGCGTACCGAAATGCATTGGACCTCATGCGGTTATTAGGTAAGGAGGTCGTCTCGAGATATGTGGAGAGCATGACTCCGATTGTTCGACCTTTCCGACTCCTTCGAGGTAGGTAAAAGCGTTTTTCCGGTCTTCCTTTGATCAAGACCCGCAGTTTTGCTGTCTCGTCTGTCGAAGCGAACCTGCCTTCCTACACAGTACATGTACCGCTGTGGCGATACGCAAAAGTCAAGACCAGAGACCTCTACCGACGTTAAGGAAACAAGAGAGCTTCGCACATTTGTGAAGAGTCACGGGGATGAGTGACGAAAAGAAGATATGGCAGGAGGACGTCGATGCTGAGCGTAACTCTCCATCCACAGGCACGCCACACGAAATGCACAAGAAGGACCAACAAGACACCGCACGAAACCAGGATTCGTCATCAAACAGCCCTACTAAGGAATCACAAGCACCACACACCTCAGCTGAAATCGACGTACCACCCAATGGAGGCTATGGCTGGGTCTGCACAGTCTGCTGCGCAACAATCAACGCCCACACCTGGGGCCTCAACAGCAGCTACGGAGTCTTCCTGGCCCACTATCTCGCCAACGACACCTTCCCCGGCGCCTCATACCTAGAATATGCCTTTGTAGGCTCCCTCTCAATCTCCTGCGCGATGCTGGTCTCCCCACTCGCCACTTTCACCACCAGACAATACGGCACTCGCTTCTCGCTCTTGCTAGGTGTCGTCCTCGAAACCGCCAGCCTAATCGGAGCCTCCTTCGCCAAAACCATCTGGCAGCTCTTCCTCTCGCAAGGCATCTGCTTCGGCCTCGGAATGGGCTTTATGTTCGTCGCCAGCGTCGGTATCGTCCCGCAATGGTTCACCACCCGCCGCTCGCTGGCCAACGGCTTCTCGACTTGTGGTTCTGGTTTGGGAGGCCTCATCTACTCCCTAGCAACAGGCGCCATGATCCCCGCCATCGGCCTAGCCTGGACCTTCAGGGTGCTCGGAATCGTCGCCTGCGTGGTGAACACCATCTGCTCCCTGCTGCTGCGCGACCGCAACAAAGCCGTGGGCTCCTCGCAGCTCTCCTTCGATCATCAACTGTTCCGCCGTCCTGAGTATCTTCTGTTCTGCGGTTACGGCTGGTTCAGCATCCTCGCTTACGTGGTCCTCATCTTCTCCCTGGCGAACTATGCCAACGACATCGGCCTCTCCGCAGCACAAGCAGCCATCATCAGCGCCCTCTTCAACCTCGGTCAAGCCCTTGGCCGCCCGCCCATAGGCTACTTCTCCGACTCGATCGGCCGCATAAACATGGCCGGCCTCATGACCCTGCTCTCAGGGGTCCTCGCCTTGGTAGTCTGGGTTTTTGCCAAATCCTACGGTGTGCTGATCTTCTACGCCCTCATCGGCGGGACTGTAGCCGGGACTTTTTGGGCGACTGTGGCCCCTGTGTCGGCGGAGGTTGTGGGTTTGAGGGGAGTTCCGAGCGCGCTGAATTTGATTTGGTTGGTGATTGTGCTGCCTTGCACGTTTTCGGAGCCGATTGCGTTGGAGATTGTGGGCGGGACTGGGGAGTATATTGGGGCGCAGCTGTTTACGGGTTTCATGTATGTTGCCGCGGCGGGGTGTTTGTTAGGGCTGAGGGGATGGAAGATTGGGGAGGTGGAGGCTGGGGAGAGGGCGAAGCATGGCGGTGACGGTGGTGTTAGTAATGGGGATGTGGGTGTCGTGGCCGAAACGGTGAGTGTTCGGAGTCGGAAGGCTGGGAGGAAGGTCATGCTGAGTCGGTGCTGGCAGTGGAAGAAGGTGTGATAGGGATCTGATTGCCTACTGAGTTGAATTGATTATCTCAATGGTGCCAGTATGTTTAAGATCTAGTAGATACTGACGCTTGTCACTTTTCATGATCGGTACATCTCAGTGACAAAGCATATCTCACGCGGTAATACCTGACACATCCGCCTAGGATCAACTCCACTCTACCATTGAGACACACTTTTTACAAAAGGTACGCATAACTCAGCGGCAAATCGAATCTTGAGTGGTAATATCTAATACTCTCGCACATCAAACAATGTATCTTGCCGCTGAGAGACAGCGTTTACAACCAGTACCTATCGACGGTAATTCGATGTGTCGAATACATGTGTTCAAACTGTCTAGGGCTGCCTATAAACGCCCTAGCGGTGACTGTGTGTGGACAAAGAGAACGATCTTTGCTCCCTCGAATGATCCCAATACCTCCTAACAAAAGGCAAAGGAAAAAGAGAATCCCACCACACCAAACAGAAAAGTTGTTCGACATTTGAACACTCAAACCAACCTCTTAACCCATCTCGCCGTCCTCTTCGCACCTTTGACCACTAGCCTCCAGACCCACCCCGTCTGCAGACTCCCAGTCGACACACCGAAACCTACCAAAGCCGCAAGGCTGAGCACGAAGACTACGCTGAAAGATCCCCAGAATTGACCAAGAGTGTACTCTGCATTCCCCAAAGGCACGCTGAAGTACGCCATTACCAGACTGGCGGGCAGGAAGAGGATGGTGAATTTGGTGAGCAGCAGGGTGATGCGGGTGAGGTGCTCGACGTCAAGTGATTCTTTGAGGGTCAGGAGGGAGAAGTTCTGTTTTGACGAGAAAGAAAATTCGAGTCAGCTCATGATACTTGGGGAGTCAAGGCACTGCCTGTCCTCAGAAAGGGGGTTTACATGTCTACTCACCAGCGAGACGAGCGATTCCTTCTGCTTGAGATACTCCTCGATCTCGTTAAGAGCGTAGAGGTCTATGAGGTCTTTGAGGCGAGCGAAGCGGACTCGCGATGGGGAACTGAGCGAGACCCCGAGCATGCTGTCTCTCTCGGTGACGAGAGGGAGGCCGCGCACAGTGTCGATGCTGCGGGCGTCGCTGCTGTCGCTGACGACGCGTGAGTTTTCGAGACTGGCGTTTGTGGGGGCGACGGGCTCCATCACGCGGGCGATGAGGCGGTTGTACGCTTCGTAGTGGCGTCTAAGCAAGCCCAGCTCTTTGCCGATGCGGTCGAGGCGGTCGATGTGAGCTAGTTTGGGGGAGGCGATCATGGCCCTTCGGAGCGCGGCGAGTTCGGTGCCGTAGCGGGATTCTTTGCGGGTGATTAGGGTGTAACTGTTTTGCCAATTTTCGAACAGGTAGTAGAATAGGAGGCCGGGTGTGTCAGAGGCGCGGTGGATGGACTCTTCAGGCGTACTGCCTAGACGGGAACGCAGAGGGAGGAGGGTCATGGGGTTGCGGACGTGCGTAGGATCTGAGTCGGCGAGGGAAAGGGAGCGGAAAACGTTGGTGAGGTTGCGGCGGGTCTCGTTGAAGATGCGTTGCTGCATGGGAGAGAGGTAGTTGCTGCTATCTCTGGGGAAAGGGTCCTCGTTGATGGTGATTACTGTGCTATCTTTGCACAGCAGCAGCCACGTCCAGACGCGGTGGCAGTTGGGGAGGTGGTCCTCGTCGATAACATCGCAGTCGCTCGTGGACCCGGTGTATTTCGTTCCGTAGAGGGAGTTGTATCCGAGACATACATAGTTGCGTCCAAAATCGATACTTGAATAGTGCCAGAGATCGTTCACGATACGGTAAATGTTGCCGCCACTGTGGGATTCGTGGTTGGAGACTGAGTTGTGTTCCGATAGCTCGTCTGAACAGTTTGCAGCCTCTGTTTCGACCGAAGATGTTGTTGATGACTTGTTCCAGAATTTGTGTGACTTTCGTGATGGATGCTGGCTTGGTGCCGGCGTCTCTGGTTGTAGGGGATCAGAGCACATTAACCCGAGAAGGCGTGGCGAGAAATCGTAGATCCTTGCGAGAGATTCGAGGAGTTGCCTTTGGCGTTGGGGATACCAAATGTTGATCCATCTTGCATTCAAGCTGTCCGGCCGGTCGTTCTCCATGAGCTGCTCGACTGTCGGGTCTGAAAGATCGAAAGTGACATAAGCACCGTCTTCTCCAAAGTCTAGGACAAAGTTTGTGGTGGAAACATCTTGCGTTCGGCCGATGAGAGAAGCAGCAATCTCAGGATCGTCTAAACTTTGAAAGTTGATGGCCATGTTGGGAGTGTGTCAGGTCTGAAGATCCCTGTAAGAGAGATCGGATGAACGGGTTTCTCTTTGGATGATGGAGGATGGATGATGTCGATGTGTGTTGGTACGACCAGAGCAGTCGGGCTCGAATTGCTGTTGTAGTCGACTTGCCTGTATCTAAAGGTGAGGGATGAGAGGTAAGAGGGAACTGGAGTATACATGATGGGCACGGTGGCGGGTGTACTCGTGCAGTAAGGCAACAGAGTCAGACGCAGGCTGAGCAGATCAGTAGTACTATTAACGGTAAAGCTGATCATACTGTACACTCAGACAAAGGTTGATGTCCGCATGCGCAGCGGTTGAAACACAAGTCACGCGTTGCGTGCGCTTGGTGGGTTGAGGCTCTGCTCTGCAAGCCGGGAGATTTGTGACTCCTCAGCTTCAAGACTTGGTCTATGTACTGTGCAGCATCGCTAAACTTGTCGAGTCACCAAGTACAAATATTTTTATGCGACAACATGCCGAACAATCGAACTGTGCGCGACGAGGCAGTTTCTCCTTCAGATGTTACACCTATCTCTTACCGTATAGTGACGATACCGAAGTTCGCTGGAGATGAAACGAACAACGTACCACAACTCGCATTGGCACACAGATTCCGGGACTTCAGACTTCTTGCCTTGAAGTCCTCACCAGGTGCCTTTGCCTCGACATACGAAGAGGAGTCACGGCGTAGCCTCGATCATACCTTGGAGCGTCTTATGTCAACAAAGGCGATACAATTTGTGGCTTTGGCGGTTGGCGATGCCCTGGGTGACGATGTAGTTTGCGAGGCAGACACGGAGGAATTATTAGAGCACGACTGGCTTGGAACCGTGGTGTTGATGGGGCCTAACGAAGACTCCAAAAGCATCTCAGCCAATGCAGATCCACTCGGCCAGATGGAAGCACGGAGTGATCAGGCGGCAAAGGGAGAAGACCACGAGGCGCTTCACTTCCATCTCAATGGCATGTTTGTTCGAACATTTGCGAGGGGAGCTGGTATGGGTAGGCGATTGATCGAAGTAGCGCTGGGAAAGGCCAGAGAGAAGAGTGGCGGAATTGGCCCACACTGCACCATCATCGTCGACGAGTGGAATGACAAGGCGAAAAACCTCTACGAGCGCTGTGGATTTGAGGTCGTTGCGACGGAAGTATATGGTGGCGATCGTGTTGCCCTTCGTATGGCACTGCGGGAGGCGGGCAGCGCATGAAAGGATAGCGGTGAATCCTTGAGGTCACCTGCTGGAAAGGCTTGATGATTGAGGAGACGTGATTTGGATGAGTGATAATTAGTGGGAATCGATCATGATCACGAGTTGATACATGTAGAGGTGCCAGCCTTCAAAGTCGCCACCGCTGGCTCAATCGGGCTAGCGCAGATCTGACATCTTGGCTCCCCACTCGTCCCTTTGAAGAATTCAAACTTATCGAACGCGCGCACGACCTCGATCTTCTTCCTCCACCACCAAACTAACGCCAAGCCGTACCAATAACCCTCCCCCGAGAAGTTATTGGAAGACCATCACCGCAATCATGTCCAAGATCACGGTCGCTGGCGTGCGTCAGAATGTGCAGGAGCTGCTCAAGTACTCCAACGAGGAGAAGAAGCGCAACTTCCTCGAGACCGTCGAGCTCCAAATCGGCCTCAAGAACTACGACCCCCAGCGTGACAAGCGTTTCTCCGGCACCGTCAAGCTTCCCCGTGTCCCTCGCCCCAACATGGCCATCTGCATTCTCGGTGACCAGCACGATATCGACCGTGCCAAGCACGGTGGTGTTGACGCCATGTCCGCCGAGGACTTGAAGAAGCTCAACAAGAACAAGAAGCTCATCAAGAAGCTGGCCCGCAAGTACGACGCCTTCGTCGCTTCCGACGCCCTCATCAAGCAGATTCCTCGTCTGTTGGGTCCCGGTCTTTCCAAGGGTATGTCATGCAGACACAATCTCCATCAGTCGCGCGCAGTCCACTAACTCTCTCACAGCCGGTAAGTTCCCCACCCCGGTCTCCCACAACGAGGACCTCTCCGCCAAGATCACCGACGTCAAGTCCACCATCAAGTTCCAGCTCAAGAAGGTTCTCTGTATGGGTGTCGCTGTCGGCAACGTCGACATGACCGATGAGGAGCTTGTTGGCAACGTCATGTTGTCCATCAACTACCTCGTCTCCCTCCTCAAGAAGGGCTGGCAGAACGTTGGCTCCCTCACCCTCAAGGCTTCCATGAGCCCCCCCAAGCGTCTCTATTAGATGTTTCGCTGGATTATGAGTTGAGGAAGCCCGCGCGCGGATACTTCTTTTTTTTTGGGCCTGGAATGGAGGTAGCTAGTATCTGTACTTTCTCGCCTTGATTGGTTGAGGAAGGCAGGAATGGAAGCTTCATGTTCTCCTCCCACCTATGAACCCTATGCTTCACCACTGAGAACTGCGATGTTATGTGAGTTAGGAGTCGTGTACAATGTGCGTTGTTCGAAGGCACCCTATTGCTCGAGATGTCGCGTATGTTGTCTAATCATGATATCAAGATCGAGCAGCTCAAGATGTGTTGAAAGACTGCAAATCAACAAGTATGGATATATTGCCGTACTTTGCTGTGTAACTCGGTCCAATCTGAATAACACGAACCATCCTCGAGCCATCATGGGTAGGTAGAGTCTACTCGGAGGCACACCCGTTCTGTATGCCATCCAGACTGTACTGGCCAAAAGCTTAAAAGACGAATCCCACTGCCATCTCATTAGATCGGTTCACTTCGAGCGATAGTACCAGCAGCTTCAGCTTGTCATTGAAAACGGCTGGCACCAGTGAGATTCAAAAGTTGTCCATATCAAGATAGTAGTATGTCTGAACCCAGCATTGATATTACATCGTCATTCGTTGAAAACACTCCTGAAAACACCCTCGTCCGCCTTCTCTCCCTCCAAAGCGTCGTTCGTCTCAACGTCGACCTTGGCCCGCTCCTCTGGAACCACACCTCCTGCATCCCTCTCTTCTTCTTTGCCATCACGGTCACCACCACCCTCGGTTCCCGCACGCGCAAACTTGGGCAAGCCATTGTAGCTGGCATGCATCATCATCCTATCCAGAGCAGCTTTGCTGACCAAACTGCCGGTCCCAGCACTCTGCCCACCATCCGCTGCACCACCACTACTAGCCCCAGCTTCGCTGGAATCCACGCCCGAGTTCGCAGGGGGTTTGACGCCGAAGCGCTTACACAGCAGCCGAGTCGGGTAGAAAAGATGTTTCGAGCGCGTAAGCGGCCCATACATCCCGACCTTAGCAGCCTCCTCAGCCGGATCCGCGGGTTTGCTAGGGGCCTCTGCAGGCGCGTCAGGAGCATCTGTGGCGAGCTTGGGTTTGGCTGTCGAAGAGGTGAAGCGCGTGGCCATCAGGCCTGAAATCGGCTTGAAGACCTCGGCCGCTTGCGCGAACTCGCGGAGTTCTTTGGCCCATTCTTCGGGCGACCAGGATTGAGGGCGTGGGGGGAGGGTGGAGGATAGGCCTGCGCGGAGGGTCAGGAAGGCTGTGTAGCGGGCGCGTTTGGCGAGGTCTTCGCTGTAGGGCATCCAGCCGCTGTGGCCGCGGTGGAGGGCTGCGGCAGCTGTTTGGGCGTCTAGGTCGGGGATCAGGTCCCAGAGAGTTCGGTTGGTGGTTGGTTGACTTGCCTCGAAACCGGCTGGAGCACTTTCGCCGCGCGCTGGGGGGAGGTTCGAGCGGCCGCTGGCGGAGGCGAGCTTGTCGCGTGCGGCTGGGGTCATGAAGTCGAAGACAGACTTTCCTGGGAGGGGGGCTTCGCCTAGGAGGGCGGAGCGGGCTTTAGCGTCTAGTGAGGATGCTTTTGCGGCGTCGGCGGTCGACTCGAAAGTGCTGGGTTGCACGTCGAATTTGGTGGCGCGTTTGGGTTTCCAGTCTGGAGGGACGATTGGAGGTGGGTAGCGGATCTCGGTCAGGATAAGAAGAGGTTTGGTGGAGAGGACGAAGCCGTTGAGAGGGAGTCGACCATCGTGGCATCTCCGGAAGCCTTCGAGGGTGTTTGCTGGTCGCTGGGTTGCTTTCTTGGAGGATGTGAAGGTCGGGCGTTGTGTGGTTGTGCTTGCTACCAGACCGCCTTTGCGCTTCTTCTTGTCGCCTCCTATGATTTTGCTATAGTTGATCGAAGGGCCAATGGCATAAGGGTCTTCGTCGTCTGAGCCGGTATCATTCAGGACGCCCACCCCGAAGGAAGACTTTTTTAGCTTCTTAGGCTTGACGAGAATCCTGGAGCGGTTGGCAGATAGGATGCGCGCGTCCGCATCGCTGTCATCATCTTCATCGTTCGCATTGCGGCCCACGAGCCCATCAAGACTGGCTTCTCCAGCAAATCCAAGACCTTTCTTGTCCGTCTTCTTGCTAAAAGTGATCATCCGCGTGTTCTCAGGCGCGAAAAGATGCGTCTCGCCAGTCTTATCGCCCTGCGCTCTTCTCTTCACCCGCGCACCAACGCCTTGTCCCTGTCGCCAGCCCATGCGTTGCAGTAATTTGACGCCCATGGTCTCGCCTGTCGTCTTGAACATGTCCGAGAACATTCCTTTAGACGTCCCATCTCCAGTCTTCGAAGAGCCCAGGCCTGCAAATGCGCCCTGGGTCTCCAATTGCTGTGCTTCTTCCCTTTCGGCAAGATCCTCTTCATCCATGAAGTCCTCTGGACGAAGTTGCTGCCTTTTACTGCCATCCTGCGTCTTTTGAGCGCGGTCTTTGCGTGAAGAGACGAATGTCGAGGGTGTCCAGCCTTCCTTGGAGCCGACAGAGTTGAAGTAGCTGTTGTCAAAGTCAGCTTCTGCAGCCTGTTTATGCGAATGTCAAGTACCAACTCACCCTGCACTGAAGCCTCCCGTGAATGCTCCATGTAGTCTCTTCCTCCCGCGCTCATCCGTCACTTCTTGCTTCCATATTGGCACATAGCTGCCATCGTCCCTCGCTTCCGGGTCGTAGGCTGGAAGAGGGGTTCCGTACAATGCAAAGGGCGCATGCTTGGGCGGGCCATCGGACTCGAATGCGGCCCTGGAGCGCTTGGAGGTCATGTCTTAGTGTCTGCGGTTTGCTGACAGCGAATGGCTTTGAGATGGCCGTTTTGCTAGGGAGGGAATGGATGGGGTGGACTTACCTAGTGTGTTGGTGTATTGATCATGTTAGTATCATGGACTGAGCTATCAAGTGTGAGAGCCAGACTAGACAAGAACAGCGATAGCAAATAATGAATCGAAGGTTTTTGCTACTCCACGTGCTAAGTTGAGATGATGTGTTTCTATTTGCAGCATAACTTAGGTAGCATGGCATTCGATACCAAGGTCTTTTCAACGGCCCGCTAGAACCAGAACCAGCCAGCCTCGCGCGCATACATGCAACCGCCAGCCTCATCAATCACTGCCAGCTTTCACGTGCTTGACGAGGCAGACGATTCGTTGTTTACTACCCACTGGAGATAGGTATATACAAAATACCTCTACCCATTCCCTGCTTGCAGCACATACCTATCTAGGTACATCCCACCGCAATATCACCGCGAATATCTCGCTGCTGCCCCGCCCCCGACCATCGCTCCGCTCCACCCCCTAGTGAGTGAGACGAACGAACGCGTGCGCAACGGCGTCGTCCCTCCCCACCACGGTCCGAGAGGCCATCCACATCGACACATACTCCACACCAACACCAACACGTCGACCTGCGACTTGACGAATTCCATATTAGACTGTCATCGCGGACACTGCTGTCCCTGCCCGCCCTCAAGCCTTTGACGAAACCCCTGTCGCCAACACATGCTTGTCGGCGCGCCACCACCTCCCTCTCCCTCACGTTATGTCTGCTGCTGCACAGCTGCCTGCGAGACGCCAACATCCGCACCAGCCGGCTGAACGACCTCATCGTACACAAAGCACCACCTCCCGTTCTGCCGCGCCCACCTCTCCCCGCCGGACAATGTCGCAAACGCAAAACTACTCCCCCAAAACCCACTCACGGACACCATCAAGTCACCTCCAACCCCACACACAGAACGAGTCTACCAGCGGCCGACCCGCCAGCTCACGGAGGAGCGAGTCGCGCGACAGTCCCATGGCCCAACCAACACCGCCCAGCGAAACTGCCAGAGCTACTTCGGCTCATACTGGTGGGCACTCTCGCTACAACACAGACCAGCCACAGCCTGCTCCGGTCGCTGCTAATGGAGCAGCTCCGTCAGAGGTCAGGTCCTCGACCGGCCAGAATCTACGAAGGAGGACCACACTCGACGCTCAAACCGGACATTGGGAGCTTGGCAAGACTATCGGTGCTGGCAGCATGGGAAAGGTGAAGCTGGCGCGGAATAAGGAGACTGGAGAGCAGGTCGCTGTAAAGATTGTACCCCGAGGAACAAACGACGGAGAGCACCGCACGGCGGCAGAACGCGAACGGGCAGAACACAGCAAGGAGGTCCGCACAGCACGAGAAGCCGCAATCGTCACATTGGCCGATCACCCTTATATCTGCGGCATGCGCGATGTTGTCAGAACAAACTACCACTGGTATATGCTGTTCGAGTATGTCAACGGAGGCCAGATGCTCGACTACATCATCAGTCATGGCCGACTGAAAGAGAAACAGGCGCGGAAATTCGGCAGACAAATCGCCAGTGCTCTGGACTACTGCCACCGCAACAGCATTGTGCATCGAGACCTGAAGATCGAGAACATCCTCATCAGTAAGACTGGTGATATCAAAATCATCGACTTTGGATTGTCAAACCTGTTCAGCCCGCGGAACCACCTGAAGACATTCTGTGGTAGTCTGTATTTCGCTGCACCAGAACTCTTGCAAGCCAAGCAATACACTGGACCCGAAGTCGATGTGTGGAGCTTTGGTATTGTGCTCTACGTTCTTGTCTGCGGCAAAGTACCTTTCGACGACCAAAGCATGCCCCAGCTGCATGCAAAAATCAAGAAGGGTGTTGTCGAGTACCCTCCCTGGCTCACAGCTGAGTGCAGGAATCTGATTTCTCGAATGCTCACCACGGATCCAAGTCAACGTGCAACATTGGCGGAGATAATGACTCACCCGTGGATGACCAAAGGCTTCAACGGTGCGCCTGACAACTACCTTCCTCAACGGAAGCCGCTGCAGCTACCTCTGGATCCTGCTGTTATCGAAAAGATGACTGGATTCGACTTTGGTGCGGCCGATGTCATTACAGCACAACTGACGACAGTCCTCGAGTCTGAAGAGTACCAGCGGGCTGTCAGAAGTGCAGAGAGGAAGAACATCCAACACACTCCAGAAGTCGAAAAGAAGCGCGGCGTCTTCGATTTCTACAAGCGAAGGAATTCGACAACAAGCAGAGACACACTCAACACACCATCCGTGGAAGCAATCCAAGTAGGCAACGATCCTATCAACGCTTTCCACCCTCTCATATCGGTGTACTATCTCGCCCTGGAGAAGCAAGAGCGTGAGGCTCGGGAGAGCAATCCAGGCGCTTTGGAGATGCCGCGAACCGAGGGAGAGCAGCTCGTACAAGTTCCTGGTCTGCCAGAACCACCACAAGCTGCATACACCAATTCACAATCATACGAACTTGCCGGGGAGAAACCCACTGGTGGACGATCTCGACCTCGTGCTAGGACACATGGTGAGGATGAGGTTACAGAGGGTATGAAGAATGTCAACATCAACAACGCACCGTCACCCACGAATCCTGCAATTGTTGAGCCATCCAGTGGGCAGCAACCACAACAAGCTCCTACTCCAATACGGAAAGAGAGTGCAGCAGCAGGACTGCTGCGCAGATTCAGCACTCGACGACACAAGGACTTGGGAGACCGCAGTCATCCACCGCCTGCGTTGGCAGTGCATGGTCCAAGTGAGGCACCTAAGAAGAGCTTCTCCGTGCGTCGAACTAGAGATTCGAGTGCAACAAGGTTTAGACCTGGGTCTGCCCAATCTCGTCCAGGTGACATGCTCACACCACCACAATCAGACACGCCGCAAGAAACGAAGCCCAAACGGGGTGGAGGACTCGGTCGCAGTGTCAGTGTTAACTCCAGCGACATTCGAAGACGACTCACTAGGCGTGGCGTATCAGAAGGGACCTCGATGCGGCCTCAACTGTCTTCCTCGAATAGTCACGACACCAGGCAATCAATGGATCAGTCGAGGAGTGACTATGCTACGTCGGATAACGAGCCTGCAACCAGCGCTGGACTTGCTTCACGGACAAAGTCACTAAACCAGGGCCGGAGACAGAGCATGCAAAACCGTCGTGTTCGCCGGGATGGTGCGCGCACTTCTGATGTACCAGAAGAAGACGAATCGGACGTCCGACACGAAATGAACGCCGGATCGCCTGGCAGTCCTCCCGAAGCAAAGCCAACCTTCCTCAAGGGCCTCTTCTCCGTCTCCACAACATCCAGCCGTCCCTTGAAAGTCATCCGCGCAGACATCATCCGCGTCCTCACCATGCTCGGTGTCGAGTATCGTGAAATCAAGGGTGGCTTCGACTGCCGCCACGCCCCCAGTCTCGACGCCCAGCACATCAGCCCACCCAGCAACTCGTACCAGCGCGCAGCCGGCGAGACCAGCACGCACGTCCAGAGCGACCTCGGCACCAGCACGGCGCTGCGGTTCGAGATTTTCATCGTTAAGATCCCTCTGCTCAGTATGCATGGAATCCAGTTCAAGAAGGTGGATGGCGGGACGTGGTATTACAAGGACATGGCGCAGCGGATCATTAAGGAGGTCAACCTCTAGTGTGAATCTTGCTTCTTGTCGCGTTCGGGTGCATTGTTTTGTTTTTTCTACTTTGGGTTAATCCTTTGTCTTGCAGGAGCATTTTATCTTCAAGAGCATTTCTAGTAGCAGCAGCGTTCGTAGCGATCATGTAGGGCTGTCCATTTCAGTGCATTGCCCTGACTTCAGAAAGTCACTTTACATGTTTGACGGTGATGTCTCTGCCCTTTAGTTTTAGGAATATTGACTAGATTGTCACACTGCTCAACCACGCTGGCTCCCAGACGCCACAGCTTCTGGAGCGCTGACGATCTTCGACCCTGCCTTCCCGACTTCAACATCATCCCTCCCTTCATCACCATCACTATCCTCCTCCTGCAGAGTGACTCCACCGTACCCACGCTCCGCAATCTCCGGGTGTCTCCTCTCCCACCACAGCAAAGTCAACAGAGTGACAACGGCCGCAGCAGACATGATCGTCGCCATCGGAAAGCCAATGGGATACCTAGGAGCATCCTTCACCCGCCATGCGCCCAGCGGAATCGTGGCATGGCCGACATAGACCAGCGTAACAGTCATCGCAACGATAATAGCCCTAGCCTCCGGCTCCGCTCGCAGCAGCTCCGCCAGCCACGCCATCAAACTCGGATTCCCAGCATTCGTGGCGTAAGTCAAGAAATAAAACGTCAGAATCGTCTTGTCGTTCGACGGCCAGGCGCTCAGCACCGCGAGCACGAAGACCGACGCAATGCTGGATCCGACGGCGATCTGCCAGCGCCAGTGTTTGTAGTCGGAGAGGCAGTTGAAGGCTATGCTGGTGGCGATTTGCAGGGCGTAGCCGCCCAGGGGCAGGATGTTTACTTGGTAGGTGCTGTACTTGCGGTTGCCGGCGCGGTCTTTGATGCTTTCGAGGTAGAGGACGAAGTAGGAGTTTGCTCGCGAGGACCATGCTGAGAGGGCGAAGGAGAGCATCACGAGGTAGGTTACTGGGTGCACGATTAGTTGGCGGAGTTTGGTCTTGAGGACTGCGATAGGCACGATCCGGCTTGTTGTCGCGCCGAAGGAGTCCATGCGGTCTCGAGCCAGTTGCTTCTCGTCTTGAGTGAGCCAGATCGCGCGAGTGTTTGCTGGCGAGTCTGGGATGGTTATGAAGGCTAGTAGGCCCTGGCCTATTGTGATGCTGCCTGCGATGATGAACAGCCACATCCAGCCGGACAGGCCGTGCACGCTGTTCATGTTGCGGTAGAGGGCTGCTTGTAGGATTCCGAGGAACATTGCGCCGGCTACGTCGCTGACGTTGAAGAAGGCGAGGCGGACGGCGAGTTCGGTGGGCGTGTACCAGTTGAAGATCAGGGCGACGACGGTGGGCCAGAAACTGGCGGAGAGGAGGCCGAGGAAAAATCGGAGGGCGTATATTGTATGGGCGTTAGGCGCCTTGTGTGTGCTTGAGACTGTCAATTTTGGGGTGGCTCTGCTGGGTGGCTCTCGGGGGACAAGTCAATTGGGAGAGGCTACTACCGAAGTCACTCATATCTGTTCCAACTTCTCTGTCCGCCGAGAGGTAGTTGGAGGACTCACAACAGCACCAGCAGTCCCCATGTGATCTCACAGCAAGGCAAGAACAGAGATGGCCGGACTTTCGTTTGGATGATCTGGCCAGGGATCAAGCCGATCGCATAGCCGATCGAGAAGAATGTCGTGAAGTTCACCAGCTCATTCCCATACAGATTCAGGTCCTCTCTCATTCCACTAACGTAGGCTTGAGTTGTTGCAGATTGGTCCAGTTCCTTGATCAACTGTGGTGGTCATCAGCATATGCGTTGTTGCTTTTGATCTTAGAAATCACTTACGCCTGCAACGAACATCCATAAGAGTAACATGATATCGAGCTTGAAAAGCAGAACGTTCCTTCTCTTACGGAAATATGGTATGACTTTTGCAACTTGTCCAAAGACCCCATCGCCTTTTTGGAGCTCTTCTTCAGAGCTGATGTGTATGTTTGCCGGATCCGCCATATTGTCGGTTTAGGGTCCGCCGTGGCCAAAGTATTGTTTTCGAGCCTCTGAATATCCTGGAGATGGTCGAGCGATATTGGCTAGAAACTCGGTTGTTCTTGACATCAGCTTGCATGACATGCATCTTTGTAGATCCCGGGCTTTGCTTTCTAGAGCTGACGTGACTAGCACGCCATCCTTTCCAAGCTTTCAACGCAGGCTCGCAGGCTAAGGTTGCAGGCATGTCGATGCAGGTGAGTGATAGATTGAATTTTTCGTGTGCTTAGCGAGGTTTGTTATCTAGTGGGGTTATGTCGGCGGTTTCTGTGTGCGAGTAAATGGATTAGCAGAGAGAGACATCTCAGTTCTCGCTGAAGTCTAAGAATTTCCACGGTGGTATCGGCGATCCTCGTATATCAAGTCACCCTCTGAGGCAACCTATGACCAAATGATAGACGGATGCAGTAGTGTATCGACGAATGGAAGGGTGAGCGAGATTGTCCGTTTGACGGACCTTAGTATGGACGGAGGGATCGTAGAGTTGCACGCAAGCTGGGGGATCGGGACTTTTGGGCACAATGAATTGCTGAATACAAACCTGAGTACCTAAGCAATCAGTAACACTAGAATCAACGGGTTACAATGCCTTTAATTGAATAAATGCGTCCACAGTCGACCGCGAATGTCCAATGCCAATGCAAAGAGCAGACTTCTGGTGTTTCCAGAGTCGCCTCGCGGTCGTGGTCGTGGTCTTGGTCTTGGTCGAGATCGGGAGCTTGGATGTGAGGTAAGTTAGGTAAGTTAGCCTTTGCTCTGCTGCTTCTTCAGCGGGCTGGTAATCGGCTTCTTCGGCGACTTTACCGGGCTAGCAGCCGACTTCAGCGGGCTAGCAATCGACTTCTTCGGCGACTTCACCTCCTCTGGCTTCATGTCCGACTTCATCAACTTCAACTTCGCCTTCGACGCCGGTGAAGCCTCCTGAATCTCTTGGTCCAGCGTGAGATTGTGCAGCTTGTCAGCAATGACATGCTCATCGCCATGCTTGGGAGAAGTCTTCTTCGCTGCAGCAGTGCCCTCTGGCGGAATGCCGACATCGCCCATTGACATTTTCACGTCCGCTTGCACGTCCAGCTGCATCTTGTCGCCGTCCATTTCATCAACATCGTCGTCGCCATCGCCATCACCTTCCTCATCCTCGTCGGGCATCTCCGCCTCTGCGAACATCTAACGCGCAGCCAAAAAGTCCTTCAGGCTTCCCTCT
>Ga0265798_10000720_pt1 | contig 53766 bp, 50 predicted proteins | sample P3T30metagenome_FD_192430 | JGI IMG/M metagenome (GOLD analysis project Ga0265798, IMG submission 192430) | Plant litter microbial communities from East Loma Ridge, Irvine, California - P3 T30 | ecosystem: Environmental > Terrestrial > Plant litter > Unclassified | place: USA: California...
CGCCTACCACCGCCGCCTGCGCGACTGGCTGGCGCCCTTCCACGGCGTGGCCTCGCGCTACCTGCCGAACTACCTGGGCTGGCGCCGCATGCTCGATGGCGGGAAAGTCACTTCTGCCGATCAATTGCTTCGTCTTGTTATCGGACCCATCCATAGTCAACGGTGACAGCGCCTTTTTCTTTGCTTCAGGCCTGGGCCGTCATGCGGTCCGTCAACTGGCCCGCATCCGACGCCGACCATTTGCGCTGCGCACGCTGCAGCAGCAGATGCTCGCGGCTGTCGATCTGGCGGTCGGCATGGACGATATCGAGCATGGCCTTCAGCACGTGCATGCGCAAGAGCGGGTCGGCGACGTCGTCGAGCAGGCGGTCGAGCGTGGCGTTGTCGATCTCGATGTCGTCGCGGCCATGGCGGCGGGCGCTGGCCAGCAGGTCGTCGCACAGCGCCACGACGGCGTCATCGAAACGGTCGGCATCGACGCCGAGCCGCTCCAGGATCGCGCTGTGGTGCAGTGCCTTCATCTCGGACGGGGCCAGGTGGCCGTCGACGATCATTGCCAGGGCCAGCAGGCGGCACACGGCATCGGGACTATCAAGGGCGCAAAATCGCATGGTGTTCTCACTCGGTTGTTGTTGATGGGTCCAGCTTACGGCCCGGTGACTAAATGAGAAACCGATGTTTCCGTGATGATTGTTCAGGTTTTTTCGAAGGAATGTGGTTAACTGTTGCGTATCCGGCTAGACGATCTTGAAAAGTGAATCTGCATCCCAATTTTGTTTTCCATCCAAGAATACCTCTCCAGGGAGCACTACCATGCGGCAAGACAAACTGACGACCAAACTTCAGGAAGCGCTGGCCGATGCCCAGAGCCTGGCGGTCGGCAACGATAACCAGTACATCGAACCAGTCCACCTGTTGACGGCCCTGCTGAACCAGGACGATGGCGGCGCGCGCTCGCTGCTGCAGCGTGCCGGCGCGAATGTCGGCGGCCTGACGAATGGCCTGCGCAATGCCCTCGAACGCCTGCCGAAAGTCTCGGGCAACGGTGGCGAGACCCAGGTCGGGCGCGAACTGATGTCGCTCCTGAACCTGGCCGACCGCGAATCGCAAAAGCGCGGCGACCAGTTCCTGTCGAGCGAAATGATCTTGCTGGCGCTGTCCGACGACAAGTCCGACGCCGGCCGCCTGGCACGCGAAAACGGCCTGACCCGCAAGTCGCTGGAAGCGGCGATCGCCGCCGTGCGCGGTGGCGAATCCGTGAATTCGCAGGACGCCGAAGGCCAGCGCGAGGCGCTGAAAAAATACACGCTCGACCTGACCGAACGGGCGCGCCTGGGCAAGCTCGACCCCGTGATCGGCCGCGACGACGAGATCCGGCGCGCGATCCAGGTGCTGCAGCGCCGTACCAAGAACAACCCGGTGCTGATCGGCGAACCGGGCGTGGGCAAGACCGCGATCGTCGAGGGCCTGGCCCAGCGCATCGTGAACGGCGAAGTGCCCGATTCGCTCAAGGGCAAGCGCGTGCTGTCGCTCGACATGGCGGCCTTGCTGGCCGGCGCGAAGTTCCGCGGCGAATTCGAAGAGCGTCTGAAATCGGTGCTGAAGGAACTCGCCCAGGACGAAGGCCAGACCATCGTCTTCATCGACGAGATCCACACCATGGTCGGCGCCGGCAAGGCCGAAGGCGCGATGGACGCCGGCAACATGCTGAAACCGGCCCTGGCGCGCGGCGAGCTGCATTGCGTGGGCGCGACCACGCTCGACGAATACCGCAAGTATGTGGAAAAAGACGCTGCCCTGGAGCGCCGCTTCCAGAAGATCCTGGTCGACGAGCCGAGCGTGGAGGCGACGATCGCCATCCTGCGCGGCCTGCAGGAGAAGTACGAACTGCACCACCAGGTGGAGATCACCGACCCGGCCATCATCGCCGCGGCGGAACTGTCGCACCGCTACATCAGCGACCGCTTCCTGCCGGATAAAGCCATCGACCTGATCGACGAAGCCGCTTCGAAGATCAAGATCGAGATCGACTCCAAGCCGGAAGTCATGGACAAGCTCGAACGCCGCCTGATCCAGCTGAAGATCGAGCGCGAAGCCGTGCGCAAGGAAACCGACGAGTCCTCGCTGCGCCGCCTCGACCTGATCGGCGAAGAGATCGCGCGCCTGGAACGCGAGTACAACGACTTCGAGGAGATCCTGAAGGCGGAAAAGGCGGCGGTGCAGGGCACCACCCACATCAAGGAAGAGATCGAGCGCATCCGCCACCAGATGGAGGAAGCCAAGCGCCAGTCGAACTGGCAGCAGGTGTCGGAACTGCAATATGGCCGCCTGCCGGAACTCGAGGCGCAGCTGAAGCACGCCGAGGAAGTGGCATCGCGCAGTGAAGGCGAGGCCGCGAAGCCGAAGCTGCTGCGTACGCAAGTGGGCGCCGAGGAGATCGCCGAAGTGGTCTCGCGCGCCACCGGCATCCCGGTCTCGCGCATGATGCAGGGCGAGCGCGACAAGCTGCTGCACATCGAGGAAAAGCTGCACGAGCGCGTGGTTGGCCAGGACGAAGCCATCGAGGCCGTGTCCGACGCGATCCGCCGTTCGCGCGCCGGCCTGTCGGACCCGAACCGTCCGTACGGCTCCTTCATGTTCCTGGGGCCGACCGGCGTCGGCAAGACGGAGCTGTGCAAGGCGCTGGCGAGCTTCCTGTTCGATACCGAGGAATCGCTGATCCGCATCGACATGAGCGAATTCATGGAGAAGCATTCGGTCGCCCGCCTGATCGGCGCGCCGCCGGGCTACGTGGGCTACGAGGAGGGCGGCTACCTGACTGAAGCCGTGCGTCGCAAGCCCTACAGCGTGATCCTGCTCGACGAGATCGAGAAGGCGCACCCGGACGTGTTCAACGTGCTGCTGCAGGCGCTCGACGATGGCCGCATGACCGATGGCCAGGGCCGCACCGTGGACTTCAAGAACACCGTGATCGTGATGACTTCGAACCTGGGTTCGCACAAGATCCAGTCGATGGAGACCGACGAGCCCTCGCTGGTGAAGCTGGCCGTGATGGCCGAGGTGCGCGGACACTTCCGTCCGGAGTTCATCAACCGGATCGACGAGATCGTGGTCTTCCACGCCCTGGATGAGCGCAACATCGGCGACATCGCCCGCATCCAGCTGCGCAACCTGGAAGGGCGCCTGGCGAAGATGGACATGGCAATCGACATCGACGACGCCGCCCTGCAGAAGATCGCCGAAGCCGGCTTCGACCCGGTGTACGGCGCCCGTCCTTTGAAGCGCGCGATCCAGCAGCAGATCGAGAATCCGCTGTCGAAGGCGATCCTGTCCGGCCGCTTCGGACCGAAGGACACCATCCCCGTGCGCGTGCGCGGCGGCCAGCTGGTGTTCGGCGAGGAGCCGGCGGTGGATCTCGTGAAGTAGGGTGGACGGCTTCGCCGTCAACGCGTCGATCGTATGCCGGTGCGGCATCCGTATGTCATCACCCAGTCATGCACAAGTGCCACCATGCCCGCACTTTCATCGACTGGAGTTCACGCATGTCCCGTACCTTCGTCTCCTGCCTGGGCGCGACCGCGCTGGCCTTGTTGTCCGCCTGCGGCAGCGACCATGACGACGCCCCGGCGGCCACCCCGCCGGTAAGCCAGCAGCCGGCGCCCACCCCGGCACCCGTCGCCGCCAACACCAGCGTCGCCTTCATGTCGGACGTCCACTTCCACGACGTCTACGGCGACCTGAAAAGCACCCAGTTCCAGGGCATTCCGACCAAGGACGGCAAGAACGCGACCATCCGCACGATGTACGCGCAGCTGACCTCCACGCGCCTGTTCAACGAAAACTACTTCGCCTTCCGCACCGCGCTCGACGACGCCTACGCCAAGGGCATCCGCATCGTCGCCTTCCCGGGGGACTATTCCGACGACGCCCAGCCGATGAACGTCGACGGCATCGCCACCGTGCTGAAGGAATACCAGGCCAAGGGCATGCGCTTCTTCCTCGCGCCCGGCAACCACGATCCGGTCGAGCCCTACGACGACCTGGAAGCCGGCAAGAACGACTTCCTCACCAAGGACGGCAAGGAGCAGAAGGTCTATGCCACCTCGAACGCGGCCTGCGTGGCCAAGGACCCGAGCGTGGTCTGCACCGACCAGTTGATGGAGCAGGGCTACGACAAGCTGATGGCCAAGCTGGGCGAGTTCGGCTTCAACCCGAACAAGGCCGACCTGCACTGGGAAACTCCGTTCAGCAAATACACGGGCGGGAAGTACAGCTACGACGAAGCGCTGGCCCAGTCGGCGGTGTCCAAGCGCGAATTCGAGATCTGCGCCGAAGGCGCGGGCGGCGCATATAAAGCGGCCGGCGAAGCGAAGCTCGGCAAGCCGTTCACGCGCTGCACCGGCATGGTCGACAGCAGCTACCTGGTGGAACCGGTGAAGGGCCTGTGGCTGCTGGCGATCGACGCCAATGTATTCATCCCGAACGCCAAGTTCGATCCGGCCAATCCGAAAAAATTCAGCGGCTACGACGGCGCCGGCAACGCCGGCTGGAACAAGGTCCTGACCCACAAGATGCACCTGGTCGAGTGGATCAAGTCGGTGAGCGCGCGCGCCAAGGCCGAGGGCAAGCAGCTGATGGCCTACTCGCACTATCCGACCATGGACTTCTACGCCAACCAGACCGAGGCCATGAAGGCCGCCTTCAAGCCGGGCGCCTTCCAGACCGCGCGCGTGCCCGACGCCGCCACCGCCGCCGGCGTCGCCGCCACCGGCCTGCGCTGGCACGTGGGCGGCCACATGCACTTCAACGGCACCAACGACTTCGCCGACGCCAGCGGTAACTACCTGGTCAACGTGCAGTCGCCGTCGCTGGCCGTGTATGGCGCGGCCTATAAAATCATCACCTACAAGGACCTCGACACCGTCGACGTCCAGACCGTGGCCCTGAAGTCGGTGTCGCGCTTCAACGAGCTGTTCCCGTACTACCAGGTCGAATACGACTACCTGCGCGGCAGCACGCTGGCGGCCGACGTGGCCAAGCGCTGGGAGCGCGGCATCCTCGACGCGCGCTCCTACGGCGAATTCACGCACACGTATTTTGGCGAACTCTCGCGCCTGCGCTTCATGGACGAGTACTGGCCGTGCGAGATGAAGGAAGCGGCGATGGCGCTGAACGGCAAGCAGATGCTGATCCTGTCGCAGCTGGAGTCGCGCGTGACCCTGGCCCAGCTGAAGGACAATCCGGGCGTGCTGCCGCTCACCGCGTCGTGCGCGGCGGCCGGTACGGCCTCCGGCAGCGCCGTCGCCGCCAGCCAGCTGACGGCCGACTGGCGCGAAGCCACGGTGCGCGCGGAAGCGCTGGCGGCGGGCGCCGGCCTGAAGCTCGACGACTTCGCGAAGATCACGGCCTACGACTTCTACGGCGACTTCCACCGCACCGTGTACGCCGGCGAGCTGGCCTTGCGCGACATGGGCCAGGAACGCGTCAACCAGTACAAGGTCCTGATGCGCGCCTTCCCGGCCAATCCGGCGCCGGTGGTGCGCATCGGCGGCAAGCCTTCGGACCAGAACGCGGTGCAGGTGGCTTACCAGAACCAGTTCAAGCAGGTGTTCGCCATCTTCAAGGGCCTGGGGTCGGGTAAACCGAGCGACCGCTTCACGATCGACCTGAAGGGCAAGAAGATCGGTAATGCGGACAGCGGCAATATCAGCTTTAACTGAACGTCGACTTGCTCGCGTTGCAAAAGGCGCAGCGATGCGCCTTTTTTCTTGCGCGCGAATCCTGCATCCTGGCCCTTGTTTTCGACGATAGTCTCACCATGCCACCCTCGCTGCCCGGTCGGCTCTACAGTGCAGTTCCCGATCCGTCACCCGGCAAGGCAATGATGAAGCCTTCGCACCGCACGCTGCTGCCCTGGCTTTCCTGTTCGCCCTGCATGGCGGCGCCCAGGCCGGCGTCGTGGCCGACCACACCGGCCACTGGCTGGGCGACCTGACCCTGCCCGGCGGGCGCATCCTGAAAAGCGGGGTCGATGTGTTCCAGCGCGCCGACGGCTCGACCTGGGCCAGTTCCTCCAGTCCCGGCCAGGGCGGCTACGACATACCGGTCAAGACCTCGACCGAGCAGGGCGACACGGTGGAACTCGACCTTGGCTTCGGCAAGATGCACATGGCCTGGCGGGGCGACCGCTTCCAGGCCGAGTGGAAGCAGGGCGGGGCTGCCTTTCCGATCGAACCGCGGCGTCACCCTGGGCGCCACGCTCTCGCTGCCGAAGGTAGGCCGCCACGCTTTTGCACTACACTGGCATCTGTCTTTATTTTTGGGAAACAAGAATGACGGAGAGCCAGAGCCTGCGCCAGGACGCCCGCGTCATCGGCCTGGTCGGCACCTCGCACGGGGTGTCGCACTTCTACCACCTGATCCTGGCCGGCCTGTTTCCCTGGCTAAAGGAAGCCTTCGGCCTGTCGTATTCCGAGCTCGGCCTGTTGATGACGGTGTTCTTCGTCGTCTCCGGCATCGGCCAGGCCTGGTCCGGCTTCATCGTCGACCGCGTCGGTGCGCGCCGCGTGCTGTTCACCGGCCAGGCCCTGCTCGGCGTGGGCGCCCTGGTGCTGGCCGCGGCGCCCAGCTATGCGATGCTGCTGGCGGGTTCGTTCGTGGCCGGCTGCGGGAATGCCGTGTTCCACCCGGCCGGCTACACATTGCTGAACCATGGCGTGTCGCAGGAGCGCCTGGCCTACGCCTTCTCGGTACACGGCATCTCGGGCAACATCGGCTGGGCCACGGCCCCGGTCTTCCTGGCCGGCGTCGCGACCTTGTCAAGCTGGCGCGTGGCGCTGCTGGCGGCCAGCGCGATGCCCTTCCTGATGCTGCTGGTGCTGTTCCTGAACCGCGCCGTGCTGCCCAACGAGGCGACCGTGGCCAAGCCCGGCGTCGATGGCGGCGGTTCCTTCGGCTTCCTGCGCCTGAAGGCGGTGTGGATGTGCTTCGGCTTTTTCTTCCTGACCTCGATCGCGCTGGGCGGCATCCAGGCCTTTTCGTCGACCAGCCTGGTGGCGCTGTACGGCATCGGCTTTGCCACGGCCGCGACCGCCTACACGAGCTTCATGCTGTCCTCGGCGGCGGGCATGGTCGCCGGCGGCTTCCTGGCGGCGCGCGCGCATAACCACGACCGCACCATTACGGTCGCCTTCCTGTTCGCCGCCGCGCTGGCGCTGGTGCTGGCCGCCAGCGTGGTGCCGGGGCCGCTGGTGGTGCTGGTGATGGGGGCGATCGGTTTCGCCACCGGCGTGGCCGGCCCCTCGCGCGATTTGCTGATCCGCGCAGCGGCGCCGCCGAATGCCACCGGGCGCGTGTTCGGCGTCGTGTATTCGGGCCTGGACACCGGCATGTCGGTCGGCCCGCTGCTGTTCGGCACGCTGATGGATGGCGGGCACCCGGCCTCGGTCTTCATCGGGGTGGCGCTGTTCCAGACCCTGGCGATCGCCACGGCGGTCGGCGCGGGCAACAGCCGGCGCGTCGCGCTGGCGCACAAGACCTGAGCCCTGGCCGCTGCGCGCGGCCCGGATGAGCGGCGCGTCGCCATCGGGCACGCGCCGTTTTTTATTGCTTAACGTCAAGTCGACACTGCTGACCGCCCCGATGATGGCCTGTGGCGTCGCGGCTGGCGCATTTCATGATGCGAAATGACGGCACCATGGAGTGAAAAGCATTTTCCGGCTCATCTCCATCCATCCTCCCATTCTGAGAAATTCCTTTCCGTATCATGAAATCTATCGCGTAAGTTGCTGATTTTTAGGTATATAAAAATCTTTTGCTGTCTTATATAAGACTGATTGTGCTGTGCACAAACGGGGCTATCATTGTTGTAACGGATTCACTTCGCAGCTCAGCTAAATCTTTTATCAGGAGAACACCATGGCAACTCGTGAACAGCAAATCGCCGCACTGCAAAACGACTGGGACACCAATCCACGCTGGAAAGGCGTCGTGCGCAATTACACCGCCGAAGACGTGGTGCGCCTGCGCGGTTCGGTCCAGATCGAACATACGCTGGCCAAGCGCGGCGCCGACAAGTTGTGGAACCTGGTCAACGACGAGCCCTTCGTCAACGCCCTCGGCGCCCTGACCGGCAACCAGGCGATGCAGCAGGTGAAGGCGGGCCTGAAAGCCATCTACCTGTCGGGCTGGCAAGTGGCCGGTGACGCCAACCTGGCGGGCGAAATGTATCCCGACCAATCACTGTACCCAGCCAACTCGGTGCCGATGGTCGTGCGCCGCATCAACAATACCTTCCAGCGCGCCGACCAGATCCAGTGGTCGGAAGGCAAGGACGACATCGATTACTTCGCGCCCATCGTGGCCGATGCCGAGGCCGGTTTCGGCGGCGTGCTGAACGCCTTCGAGCTGATGAAGTCGATGATCGAGGCGGGCGCCGCCGGCGTCCACTTCGAAGACCAGTTGGCCTCGGTGAAGAAATGCGGCCACATGGGCGGCAAGGTGCTGGTGCCCACCCGCGAAGCCGTCGAGAAACTGACCGCCGCCCGACTGGCAGCCGACGTGATGGGCACCCCGACCCTGGTCGTGGCCCGCACCGATGCCGAAGCGGCCGACCTGCTGACCTCGGACGTCGACGCCAACGACCAATCGTTCTGCACCGGCGAGCGTACCGTCGAAGGCTTCTATAAAACCCGTCCGGGCATCGAGCAGGCGATTTCGCGCGGCCTGGCCTACGCCCCGTTCGCCGACCTGGTCTGGTGCGAGACCGGCAAGCCGGACCTGGCCTTTGCCAAGCGGTTCGCCGACGCCATCCACGCCAAGTTCCCGGGCAAGATGCTGGCCTATAACTGCTCGCCTTCGTTCAACTGGAAGAAAAACCTGGATGACGACACCATCGCCAAGTTCCAGAAAGAGCTGGGCGCGATGGGCTATAAATTCCAGTTCATCACGCTGGCCGGCTTCCACGCGCTGAACTACGGCATGTTCAACCTGGCGCACGGCTATGCGCGGCGCCAGATGTCGGCCTTCGTCGAACTGCAGGAAGCCGAATTCGCCGCCGCCGAGAAGGGCTTCACCGCGGTGAAACACCAGCGCGAAGTCGGCACCGGCTACTTCGATGCCGTGACCCAGACCATCCAGCAAAACCAGAGCTCGACCACGGCGCTGCATGGCTCCACCGAGGACGAACAGTTCTTCGACGAGAAAAAGGTCGCCTAAGCACCGCTCCAGGCCGAGCGATGCGCTTGGCCCGGGATGATGACGTAAATTGACGTTCCAAAAGCCGCGGCCCCGCCTGCGGCTTTTTTCATTTTCCCGCGATTATTTTCGGCGCCGCCCGGTTGTGGTGGATAATGGCGGCAATTGCGCCGCCTCGCGCGGCCGCCGCATTGACCTCTTTGATTGGAATTCCCCCCTATGTTGAGCTACCGCCACGCCTTCCACGCGGGTAATCACGCCGACGTCCTCAAGCATTTCGTCCAGGTGCAGCTGCACCTGTACATGAACCAGAAGGACGCCGCCTATACCTATATCGACACCCACTCGGGCGCCGGCGTGTATGCGCTCGACAGCAGTTTCTCCACCAAGAATGCCGAGTTCGATACCGGCATCGGCCCGCTCTGGGACCGCAAGGACCTGCCGCCGGCGCTGGCCGCGTACCTGGCCGTGGTGAAGGGCATGAACCCGAGCGGCAAGATGCGCTACTACCCGGGCTCGCCGTATGTGGCCGACCAGATGACGCGCCTGGAGGACCGCCTGCGCCTGTTCGAATTGCATCCGGCCGACAGCAAGATTTTGGCGGACAATTTCCGCAAGGCCGAGGCGCACCGTGCCGAGCAGGGCGAGCGTGCCCGCGGCCGCCGCGTGATCATCGAGCGCGGCGATGGTTTCGGCAGCTTGAAGGCGCTGCTGCCGCCGCCGTCGCGCCGCGCCCTGGTGCTGATCGACCCGCCGTATGAAATGAAGGACGATTACCGCAAGGTCAAGGATGCGCTGGAAGAAGCCCTGGGCCGCTTCCCGACGGGCATGTTCGCCGTCTGGTATCCGGTGCTGCAGCGCATGGAGTCGCGCCAGTTCGCCGACAAACTCAAGCGCCTGCCGGCCAAGGAATGGCTGAACGTCACGCTCACCGTGTCGACCCCGGGCCCGGATGGTTTCGGCCTGCACAGCAGCGGCATGTTCATCCTGAACCCGCCGTACACGCTGGAACCGATGCTGCGCGAAGTCATGCCTTACCTGGTGAAAGTGCTGGGCAAGGATGCCGGGGCCAGTTTTGTCATCGAAACCGGCACGCAGGTCACCGGCGCCGCGTCGGCGCGCCTGGGCAACAGCGGCGGCGCCCGCGTCCCGGTGGGCAATGCACGCCGCGCCAGCCCGCTGTCGGGCACCGGCAGCCTGCGCCTGCCGGGCCAGGCGATGCCGCAGCGCTCGGCTGAAAAGGCGGCGCCGGAAGCAGCGCCCGGCGCCAAGCCGGCAGGCGCGAGCCGTGCCAAGCGCTTTTCGCGTCCGGAAGGGGGCGAAGCCCGTCCTCTGTCGCGTGCGCGCGACAATGCGTCGGGTGGCAAAGACCGTCCCGATGAACGCTTCGACCCTGCGCGCGGCGACAACACACCGCGTTCCGCCGACGCGCGCCGTCCGGCCAGCCCGCGCCGCGAAGGCGGCGCAGCCGGGGAGGGCGCCCGCAGCGGCCGTCCGGCGAATGGCCGTCCACGCAGCGGCGGCCGCGGCTGAAGCAGCCAGCAAGGCCGGCGCGCAGCCTCAGGCGAAGCATCGGCCAGCCGCACGTTTCGATGTAAAAATATAAATATTTACATTCTGTAGTATAGTCGGCGCAGGCTCGCGTGCGCGTGGGCCTTGTGCTGCGCGTGCAGCACTTCATCAGTTTCCGGGAGTTTTTTACATGCATGCCGAAGCAACGGCAGTTACCGCGATGCCGTCCGACGAATTCTTCCTGGCGCGCCAGCCGATATTGGGGCGCGACCAGCACATGGTTGCTTTCGAGCTGCTGTTTCGCGCCGCCGGCGAGCACGAGGATGCACGCCTGACCGACGGCGCCGCCGCCACCGCGGCCGTCATCTCCCACGCCTGGCAACTCGGCCTCGAGCAGGTCGTCGGCGAACGGCTCGCCTTCATCAACGTCGATGCGGACGTGCTGATGAGCGATTTCGTCCGTTTTCTGCCGCCGCGTAAAGTTATCCTCGAAATCCTGGAAACCGTCAAGCCGACCGAGCCGTTGCTGGCGCGCGTGGCCGAGCTGAAAGAGCTTGGCTTCAAGTTCGCGCTCGACGATGTGGTCGACCATACCGAAGAGGTCGACAAGCTCCTTGGCCTGGTCGATGTGATCAAGATCGACCTCAAGGGCGTGGAACGGCAGGCGCTGCCCGGGCTCATCGCCTCGCTGCGCGCGACAAACAAGAAACTGCTGGCGGAAAAGGTCGAGACGGTCGAGGAATTCAGCCTGTGCATGGAGCTGGGCTTCGACTATTTCCAGGGCTATTACTTTGCGCGCCCGGTGATCCTCAGCGGCCGCAAGATCACGCCCTCGGAACTGGTCATCCTGCGCCTGGTCGAACTGCTCGATGCCGGCGCCGACGACGTCATCATCGAAACCGCGGTCAAGCGCGACGCGCTGACCAGCCTGAATTTGCTGCGCCTGGTAAACAGCCGCGCAGCCAGCAGCGGCGGCCGCATCGAGTCGGTGAGCGAGGCGATTACCAAGCTGGGCCGCAAACAATTGCGCCGCTGGCTGCAGATCCTGCTGTACGCCACGCCCGGCAGCCCGGTCGAACTGCACTCGCCGCTGCTGCAACTGGCCACCACGCGCGGCAAGCTGCTCGAGCTGATGTCGCTGCAAGTGTACCGCGACGATGTGGTGCGCGCCGAGCGGGCATTCACGGTCGGCATCATGTCGCTGGCCGATGCGCTGTTTTCGATCCCGATGGGCGATATTCTCGACAATGTGGAACTCGCCGACGACGTCCGCGCCGCGCTGCTGTACCGCGAAGGGACGTTTGGCGTGATGCTGGGCCTGGTCGAACGGCTGGAAAAGGCCGATGCCGGGAAGCAGTTCACCGCCGCACTGAAACGCCTGGGGCTGACCTCGAAGCAGGTGCGCGAGATCGAGCTCGAAGCGTTTGACTGGGTGCGCGAGCTGGCTTGCGAAGCGGCTTGAGGTGATCGCTTACCTGTTGCACCGGATACTATAAACCGCCATGACGGTGTGGCTTTTGTAGGCTGGGCGCAATGCCACTCTACAACACCTGGCTTGCGAGCAGTTTCGCAGGCCAGTCACAGGCCCATCACTGCCCCAGGAACAAGAACACCGTCGGCTTCTTGTGAAACGCGGGCGCCTTGCCTGCCGCCAGCTGCGCCTTCCACTTCGCCGCCGTCATGGTGCGCACCGATTCGCTCGCCAGCGACAAATCCGTCGCCACGCACACCAGCGTCCCCGGCTGGCATGTCGCCACCAGCGCCTCCAGCATCTGCCCGTTCCGATACGGCGTTTCGATCAGCAACTGCGTCTGCTTTTCGCTCCGCGAACGCGCTTCCAGCTCGCGGATCCGCTTGCTGCGCGCGGCCGCGTCGGTCGGCAAATAGCCGTTGAAGGCAAAGCTCTGCCCATTCAGTCCGCTCGCCATCACCGCCAGCAACAAGGAAGACGGCCCCACCAGCGGCCGCACCGTGATGCCGTGCTGATGCGCCAGGCGCACCAGGTCGGCGCCCGGGTCGGCCACGGCGGGCACGCCGGCTTCCGACACCAGCCCCGCATCCTCGCCCGCCAGCAAGGGCTCGAGCAGGGCCGACAAGGCCGCCGCCGGCGTGTTCACGTTCAGCTCGGCGATGCGGATGTCCTGCAGCGGGCGCGACAGCGGATGGTCGACCGCGACCAGCTTCAGGAAAGCGCGCGCCGTCTTGGCGTTTTCGGCCACGAAATAGCCGAGTTGCGAGGTGAGCGCCTGCACCTGGCCGGGCAGGACGCCGTCCAGGGCGCCGGGTGCGGCGTCGGTGGGGCCAAGGGTGTTGGGGATCAGGAAAAGGGTGCCAGGCATAAGTAGTAAAAAATCAAAGGCCGAAAAAGGAAACGCCGGCGCGGCGCAGCATGCCGGTCAGGGCGATCAGGGGCAGGCCGGTGAGGGCGGTGGGGTCGCTGGAGTCGATGCGTTCAAGCAGGGCGATGCCCAGGCCCTCGTTCTTGGCACTGCCGGCGCAGTCGTAGGGCTGCTCGATGCGCAGGTAGGCGTCAAGCTCGGCATCGGGCAGGTCGCGAAAGCGCACGAAGACCTGCACGTTCTCGACCTGCGCCGCCTCGGCAGGAGCGGCGATGCGCCCATCCCACAGGCACAGCGCCGTGTGGAACACCACTTCGCGTCCGCGCATGGTCTGCAGCTGGGCCAGCGCACGCGCGTGGCCGCCCGGCTTGCCGATCTGGGCGCCGTCGAGCGTGGCCACCTGGTCGGAGCCGATCACCAGCGCGCCGGGATGAAGCGCGGCAATGGCCTCGGCCTTGGCGCGCGCCAGGCGCAGGGCGGTGTCTTGCGGCGCTTCGGCGGGCAGCGGCGTTTCGTCGATGTGCGGCGCGATCGCCTCGAACGGCAATTGCAGGCGCGCCAGCAATTCGCGGCGGTAGGCCGAACTCGAAGCGAGGATCAGGCGCGGCGGGGCGGAACTTGGTATCATGTCGGCGCTGGGCAGGAAGTATAAGTAAAGCAAATAAATGATAGGTCCTGGCAAGCAAATGCGATGGTTCGCCGCCGAACATGGCCGGGCAGGGCAAGCGGGTGAACACCAGCAACAACAACGCGCCGCCGTCTTCCGTAAAATTCGCGTAAGTCTTTGACTGCACGAGGACAAGCCTGTTATTATCGCAGGTTTTCCGGGGACGTTTTCTGCAATGAGCGCTTTTGTCATCGACGCCTTTGAATTTTGCCGCAACAATGGCTATCGCGAAGGTGTCACGCCGGTGTCGGAAATGACCCGCCTGGCCGCCGACTGCGCAGATGCCAGCGGCAGCATTACCTGGGCTATGCAGGGCGGCACCACCCCGCAGGGCTATCCGACCATGACCTTGTCGGTGGCCGGTACGGTCCAGTTGTCCTGCCAGCGCTGCCTGGCGCCGTTTGGCTACGAGATCGATTCGTCGACCCAGCTGGTATTGGGCGTCGACGACGAGGAGGCCGACGGGATCGAGGAAGTCCTCGACGATGAAAGCATCGACGTGATCGTCGGCAGCCGCGAATGCGACATTCGCCAGCTGCTCGAAGACGAAGCCCTGCTGGCCTTGCCGCAGGCGCCGAAGCACGAGCAGTGCCCCAGCACCGAGCTGCTGGATGCGCTGAAGTCCGACAAGGTATCGCCGTTCGCCGGCTTGAAGAACCTGAAATCCGAATAAGTTTGTTTTTGTAGTGGTAGTACGTCAGAACGTGTCAAACGCGTGCACAGTCGAGTATGTCAGGGCAGCGTTTCATACAGAGCCGGCAATCGAAGGATTGCCGGTGGGATACTCGATGCGCATGTTTTTGCAAATCGAATGTGTTAGAATTTTAGAACTTTAGTATTAGGAGTCATCATGGCAGTTCAGCAGAATAAGAAGTCCCCATCGAAGCGCGGTATGCACCGTTCGCACGATTTCCTGGTTGCCCCAAACCTGGCAGTCGAGCCAACCACCGGTGAAACCCACCTGCGTCACCACATCAGCCCGAACGGCTTCTACCGTGGTCGCAAAATCCTGAAGACCAAGAACGACGAGTAATCGCCGTCTTGTTTTTCTGTACCATGAAAGCGGTGCAACGTATGTTGAGTGCGTGGCGCCGCTTTTTCTTTGTCCCCGGCTGCACCACCCGCACCGTCATTGTCCTGGCCTGGCGCCCCGCCGGCCTGCATCCTGCCGCCCGCTCCTGAGCGCCGGCTCGTATTCCCAAAATGACAATTAAAATTTCCATCGACTGTATGGGCGGAGACCACGGTCCTTCCGTGACGATCCCTGCAGCAATTTCCTTCCTCAAAAAACAGCCCGAAGCCGAACTGATCCTCGTTGGCCTCGAAGACGTGCTGCGCGCGGAACTGAAAAAACACCATGCCGACACGAATCCGCGTCTGATCGTCCAGCACGCCTCCGAAGTGGTGGCGATGGACGATCCGATCGAGGTGGCGCTGCGCCGCAAAAAAGACTCCTCGATGCGCGTGGCGGTCGAGCTGGTCAAGGACGGCTCGGCGAATGCCAGCGTCTCGGCCGGCAACACCGGCGCCCTGATGGCCGTGTCGCGCTATGTCCTGAAAACCATGGCCGGCGTCGACCGCCCGGCCATCTGCTCGATCCTGCCGAACCAGAAGAACGGCCCGACCTACATGCTCGATCTCGGCGCCAACGTCGACTGCGAGCCGCACCACCTGCACCAGTTCGCGATCATGGGCTCGGTGCTGTTCTCGGCCATGGAAGGCGTCAAGAAACCAAGCATCGGCCTGTTGAACGTCGGCACCGAAGAGATCAAGGGCAATGAGGTGGTGAAGAACACGGCGACGCTGCTGCGCGCCGACCACGAACGCGGCTCGCTGAACTTCTACGGCAACGTCGAAGGCAACGACATCTTCAAAGGCACCACCGACGTCGTCGTGTGCGACGGTTTCGTCGGCAACGTCACGCTGAAGGCGATCGAAGGCCTGTCGCGCTACATGAAGTCGGTGTTCAAGTCGAGCCTGCTGTCGATGCTGGGCGCCTTGATCGCGCGCGGCGCGCTCAAAAAACTCAATCCGGAACGCTACAACGGCGCCGGCCTGCTGGGCCTGAAGGGCCTGGTGTTCAAGAGCCACGGCAGCGCGAATGCCTATGCCTTCGAGTGGGCGATCAAACGCGCCTACGACGCAGCACAATACAATGTACAAGAGCAATTGTCGGCGATGATAGCCGAACTCATGCCAGAAGCGCCTGACGCCCCGCGCCAGGTCTGATCACGGAAAAGGTGGAGACGCAATGACTGTCTACAGCAAAATTATCGGCACCGGCAGCTACTTGCCTGAGCGCAGGGTCACGAACGCGGACCTGACGGCGCAACTGGCGGCAAAAGGCATCGAAACCTCGGACGAGTGGATCAGTTCGCGCAGCGGCATCGCCGCGCGCCACTACGCCGCCGTCGGCCAGAATTCGTCCGACCTCGCTGTCGAAGCCGCCAAGCGCGCGCTCGAGATGGCGGGCAAGCGCCCGGCGGACATCGACATGGTGATCGTCGCCAGCTCCACGCCCGACTTCCAGGGCAGCTTCCCGAGCACCGCCTGCATCGTCCAGCGCAAGCTCGGCATGAACAACAACAGCGCCGCCTTCGACGTGCAGGCCGTGTGCAGCGGCTTCGTCTACGCGGTGGCCACCGCCGACGCCTTTATCAAGGCCGGCATGCACAAGACCGTGCTCGTGATCGGCGCGGAAGTGTTTTCGCGCATCCTGAATTTCGAAGACCGCACCACCTGCGTGCTGTTCGGCGACGGCGCCGGCGCCGTGGTGCTGAGCGCCTCGAGCGAGCCGGGCATCCTGGCCACCAGGCTGCACGCCGACGGCACCCACGCCGACATCCTGTCGATCCCGGGTCATCCGGAAGGCGGCCCGGCCGCGGCGAACGCCGGCTTCCTGCACATGGATGGCCAGGCCGTGTTCAAGCTGGCCGTGACCGTGCTGGAAGAAGTGGCCGGCGAAGTGCTGGATGCGGCGCAGATGTCGCCGTCCGACATCGACTGGCTGATCCCGCACCAGGCGAATATCCGCATCATGAAGAGCACGGCCAGGAAGCTGGGCCTGCCGATCGAGCGCATGGTCGTCACCGTCGACGAGCACGGCAATACCTCGGCCGCCTCGATTCCGCTGGCCCTCGACATCGCCGTGCGCGATGGCCGTATCAAGCCGGGCGACAATATTTTGATGGAAGGCGTGGGCGGCGGCTTCACCTGGGGCGCGATCGTGGCCCGCATGTAAGCGCGTACGAAAATAAAAGGAAAATAACAAATGAGTCAATTCGCATTCCTGTTCACCGGCCAGGGCGCACAAGCGGTCGGCATGCTGAACGGCTTCGCCGGCAACCCTGTCGTCGAGCAAACCGTGGCCGAAGCGTCCGACGCGCTCGGCATGGACATCGGCCGCCTGATTGCCGACGGTCCCAAGGAAGACCTGGACCTCACCACGAATACCCAGCCGGTCATGCTGACCGCCGCCGTCGCCGTCTACCGGGCCTGGATCGCGGCCGGCGGCCCGGTGCCGGCGCTGGTCGCAGGCCATAGCCTGGGCGAATACTCGGCCCTGGTGGCCGCCGGCGTGATCGACTTCAAGGACGCCGTACCGCTGGTGCGCTTCCGCGCGCAATCGATGCAGGACGCGGTGCCGGTCGGGCAGGGCGGCATGGCCGTCGTGCTGGGCCTGGATGCCGAGGCCGTGCGCGCCGTGTGCGTGGAAGCAGCCCAGGGCGACGTCGTCGAAGCCGTGAACTTCAACGAGCCGACCCAGATCGTGATCGCCGGCCACGCCGCCGCGATCGACCGCGCCTGCGAGATCGCCAAGGCGAAAGGCGCCAAGCGCGCCATGAAGCTGGCCGTCTCGGCGCCGTTCCACTCGTCGCTGCTGAAGCCGGCTTCGGACCGCCTGCGCGAGTACATGGACAAGCTCACGTTCAACACGCCACGCATCGATTTGATCAATAACGTCGATGTCGCTATCCTGAACGATCCGGCGCAAATCAAGGATGCGCTGGTGCGCCAGGCCGCCGGCCCGGTGCGCTGGGTCGAGACCATGCAGAAGATGGCCGCCGCGGGCGTGACCCAGGTCATCGAATGCGCGCCAAGCAAGACCCTGGTCGGCATGGCCAAGCGCATCGATCCGGTGCTGGTCGGCGAAGCGCTGGTCGACCAGGCCGCGCTCGACCGCGTGCTGGAAGCAGTCAAGAGCGCACAACAGGGCGCCTGAGGCCTCGGATATTTAAACAAGGACAAGAATTAGATGAATTTGCAGAACCAAGTTGCCCTCGTCACCGGCGCTTCGCGCGGTATCGGCAAGGCCATTGCCCTCGAACTGGCCCGGCAGGGCGCGAAAGTCGTCGGCACCGCCACCAGTGCATCCGGCGCCGAAGCGATCACTGCCTACCTCGCCGAATTCGGCGGCAAGGGCATGGTGCTGGACGTTACCGATGCCGCGCGCTGCGGCGCCGTCGTCGACGAGGTGCAAAAGACCTTCGGCAGCCTGTCGATCCTCGTGAACAATGCCGGCATTACCCAGGATAACCTGGCCATGCGCATGAAAGACGAAGAGTGGGATAGCGTCATCACCACCAACCTCACGGCCGTCGGCCGCCTGTCGCGCCTGGTGCTGCGCGGCATGATGAAAGCCAAGGCCGGCCGCATCATCAACATCACCTCGGTGGTGGGGTCGAGCGGCAATCCGGGCCAGATGAACTACGCCGCCGCCAAGGCCGGCGTGGCCGGCATGACCCGCGCCCTGGCGCGCGAGATCGGCAGCCGCAACATTACCGTCAACTGCGTGGCGCCCGGCTTCATCGATACCGACATGACCAAGGGCCTGGGCGAGGGGCAGCACGAAGCGCTGCTCACGCAGATCCCGCTGGGCCGTCTCGGCCAGCCGGAAGACATCGCCAACGCGGTGGCCTTCCTGGCCGGTCCGCTGGCATCCTACGTGACCGGCACCACCCTGCACGTGAATGGCGGCATGTACATGAATTGATGCGGAAAGTGCCGGGTGCGCCATGCATGAGCTGCGCGTGCTTTAATAACCCGGCGAATTCTCATCTTTTAGCAGGACTTTCGGCTGAAATAGCAGCAGACGCCGAAATTAGTTTTTCGGCGCGCAAACCTGATAAAATGCGCGCACTTTCCGCAACACATACCTAATGGAGCCATAACATGTCGGATATCGAACAACGCGTTAAAAAAATCGTCGCTGAGCAACTGGGTGTTGCAGAAGCCGACATCAAAATCGAGTCCTCGTTCGTTGACGACCTCGGCGCAGATTCCCTGGACACCGTTGAACTGGTGATGGCTCTGGAAGACGAGTTCGAAATGGAAATCCCGGACGAGCAGGCTGAGAAAATCACCACCGTCAAGCAAGCCATCGACTACGCCACCGCGCACGTCAAGGCCTAAGCTGTCTTTAGTTTTCGGGAGAATCGCTTGAGTCGTTCACGCAACCGCCGTGTCGTCATCACCGGCCTGGGCTGCGTTTCACCAATCGGCAACACGATTGCCGACGCGTGGGGCGCGGCCTTGGCAGGCAAGTCAGGCATTGCCAACATCACCAGGTTCGATGCCGAGCCGTTTTCGACCCGTTTCGCGGGTGAAGTCAAGAACTTCAATATCGAAGACTACCTGCCGGGCAAGGAAGCCCGCAATATGGATACGTTTATCCATTTCGGCATGGCTGCCGGCATCCAGGCCCTGCAGGATTCGGGCATCCAGGTCACCGAAGAAAATGCCGACCGTATCGGCGTGATCGTCGGTTCGGGTATCGGCGGCTTGCCGCGGATCGAAGAGCAGAAGGACGAGTATGACAAGCGCGGCCCGCGCCGCATTTCGCCGTTCTTCGTGCCCGCCTCGATCATCAACATGATTTCGGGCGATCTCTCGATCAAGTATGGTCTGCGTGGCCCGAACCTGGCCATCGTCACCGCCTGCACCACCGGCCTGCACTGCATCGGCGCGGCTGGCCGCCTGATCGAGTACGGCGATGCCGACGTGATGATCGCCGGCGGCGCCGAGTCGACCATCTCGCCGCTGGGCCTGGGCGGTTTCGCCTCGGCACGTGCGCTGTCTTCGCGCAACGACGATCCGGCAACGGCCTCGCGTCCCTGGGACAGCGACCGCGACGGTTTCGTGCTGGGCGAAGGCGCCGGTGTCATGGTGCTGGAAGAGTACGAGCACGCGAAAGCGCGCGGCGCCAAGATCTACGCCGAGCTGCTCGGCTTCGGCATGAGCGCGGATGCGAACCACATCACGGCGCCGATGGAAGACGGTAGCGGCGCCAGCCGTTGCATGGTCTCGGCCTTGTCCAACGCCGGCCTGAACAGCGACCAGATCGACTACGTGAATGCGCACGGCACTTCCACGCCGCTGGGCGACCTGGCTGAAGTGCAGGGCATCAAGCGCACCTTCGGCGAGCACGCCTACAAGCTGGCCGTCAACTCGACCAAGTCGATGACCGGCCACTTGCTGGGCGGCGCTGGCGGCCTCGAGTCGGTGTTCACGGTGCTGGCGATCCACAACCAGGTGTCGCCTCCGACGATCAACCTGTTCAACCAGGATCCGGCTTGCGATCTCGATTTCGTGGCGAACACCGCACGCGATATGACGATTAACTACGCCGTGAAAAATTCCTTCGGTTTCGGCGGTACCAACGGCACCCTGATCTTCGCCAAGGTTTGAACCTGCCGCGCCCGCTCCTGTCTAACGGAGCGGGCGCCTGACCCTGCCGCACTCCGCGCGCGGCAGGCGTCCCGTCTTATCTCATTTCCCCATGTCTTCGATCGCCGTCAGTGCGCTCGTCCTGCCCTCGCGCCGTTTGCGCATCGCGCTCGGCCTGTACGCGCTCGTCCATCTCGGCGCCGCCGGCCTGCTTGCCTTCATCTTGCCCGGGCACCAGGTCTTTGCGCCGCTGCTGGCATTGTTTTTCCTCGTTGCAGCGCTGCTTCTGCTGCACGGATCGGCCACCCTGACTAAGACGCACCGGATTGATGTATCTGGAACCGGCGCCCTGCGCCTGACGGTACAACAGGAGGTGGGAAGCGGCCCCGCGGCCGCCACCGGCATCGCCGTCAGCCTGTTGCCTGGGAGCCTGTTAGGGCCGCAACTGATGCTGCTGCGCCTGCGCGATGCCGGCGGTGCGGTCCACGCGGTGCCAGTGCTGCGCGACAGCCTGCCTCCCACCGAATACCGGCGCCTGCGCGTCGCACTCGGCGCCCTGGGCGGGCAGCCGGCGCGTTCCGCAGCAGGCATCGAAATACTTTGAACTTATTGCAGCCGGCCAACTCTTAGAAGCAGAGGGTGCCTGAGAAACCGTAGCGCGCGGAAGAAATGCCGGTTGAGGAGCGGAACTGTACGTGAGTACAGCGAGCACCGCAGACCGGCAATTCGACGCGCAGCAGGTTGATCAGGCCCCCGAATGGCCGGGTGTGAGTTGAGGGGACACGGCCAGTGACGACAGAACGCGAAGGTGATCAACTGCTGGTCGAACGCGTCCAGGCCGGTGAACGGCAAGCGTTCGATTTGTTGGTGGCAAAGTATCAGCGCCGGCTGATGCGGCTGGTGTCGCGCCTCGTGCACGACCCCGCCGAGGCCGAGGACGTGGTGCAGGAAACCTTTATCAAGGCATTCCGGGCCCTGCGCCACTTCCGCGGCGAGTCGGCGTTTTATACCTGGCTGTACCGGATCGGCATCAACACGGCAAAGAATTTCCTGGTCACACAGGGCAGGCGGGCACCGACCTCGACCGAAGCAGATACGGAACGTGCTGAAGCGTTTGACGATGCGGACAGCTTGCGCGACATTAACACTCCTGAGTCCGTATTAGCGAGCAAGCAGATTGCTTATACGGTGAATGCCGCGATGGAGGCGCTGCCGCTGGAACTGCGGACGGCGATCGTCCTGCGCGAAATCGAAGGATTGAGCTACGAGGAAATCTCTGAAGTGATGGCGTGCCCGATTGGCACGGTGCGCAGCCGGATCTTTCGCGCGCGCGAAGTCATCGCCGAAAAATTGAAGCCTTTGCTCGATATTTCAAGCGATAAACGTCGGTAGGTAGCGATGATCGCACCATTCAACCTGTACAAGCTTTTTAGATCACACGACTACCGTGATGGAACGACCGATGGATACGAATAAAAAAAACCGTGAGCACATCTCCGCGCTGAGCGACGATGCGCTGGCCGAAGACGATGTTGAACTGGCCGGCGTGGCCTTGCGCACGGCCGATGGCGCCCAAGCGTGGGAAGTCTACCACCTGATCGGCGACGTGCTGCGCACGCTTGAGACGCCGCCGCTGTCCGCCGGTTTCGCGGCGCGGCTGGGCGAGCGGCTGGCGGCCGAACCCCTGCATGCGCGCCGCAGTACGGCGGGCGAGAGCGAGACGGCCAAGACGGCGGCACTGGCCGCGCTGGCCGCCTCGGCGCCGTCGAGCTGAGTTGCCGCCGGGCTGGCAGCCCGGCTTGCAGCCCACACCGGCAAACCGCGCCAGCCGCCGCGCACCCCGGCGCGTTCGGCTGGCGTTTGGCGCTTGCCTGCCTCGGGCATCCCAGCCCGCCAGCCCCATCCATTCTGCGCACAGCGGGCGGCGCGACAAGGCCGCGGGATTTGGCTTACCATAACGCCAATTCCCGACTGAGCCCTGACTCCCATGACAAGCAAATCCCTTCGCGTTGTCCTGTCGGCACTGCTGATGACCTGTGCCGGCCTGTCCGTTACGAATCCCTCCCTCGCCGCAGCGCCCGTGCCGACCCCGGTCGTCACCGGCCTGCCCGATTTCTCCGACCTGATCGACAAGGCCGGCCCGGCCGTGGTCAACATCCGCACCACCGAAAAAGTGCGCCTGAGACAGGGCGGCGGTCCGGGCGAGGAAGAGATGCAGGAATTCCTGCGCCGCTTCTTCGGCCAGCCGATCCCGCGCCGCCGCGCGCCCCAGCAACAGCAACCGCAGGAGGAACAGGTGGAGCGCGGCGTCGGCTCCGGCTTCATCATTTCCGACGACGGCTACGTGCTGACCAACGCCCACGTGGTCGAAGGCGCCGACGAAGTCACCGTCACGCTCACCGACCGCCGCGAATTCAAGGCCAAGGTGCTGGGCGCCGACCGCCGCTCCGACGTCGCCCTGCTGAAGGTCGGCGCCACCAGCTTGCCGTATCTGCGCACCGGCGACTCGAGCAAGATCCGCGTCGGCGAATGGGTGATCGCCATCGGCTCGCCCTTCAACCTCGACAACACCGTGACCGCCGGCATCATCTCCGCCAAGTCGCGTGATACCGGCGAGTACCTGCCGCTGATCCAGAGCGACGTCGCCGTCAACCCGGGCAACTCGGGCGGCCCGCTGATCAACATGCGCGGCGAGGTCATCGGCATCAATTCGCAGATCGCCACCCTGTCCGGCGCCTACAACGGCATCTCGTTCGCGGTGCCGATCGACGAAGTCATGCGCGTGGCCGACCAGCTGAAGAAAACCGGCCGGGTCACCCGAGGCCGCCTGGGCGTGCAGATCAGCGAAGTCACGCGCGACGTCGCCGAGTCGCTCGGCCTGGGCAAGGCGCGCGGCGCCGAAGTCTCGATGGTCGAGCCGGGCGGCCCTGCCGAAAAGGGCGGCGTGAAGGTCGGCGACATCATCCTGAAATTCAATGGCCAGGCCATCGACACCACGCGCGACCTGCCGCGCCTGGTCGGCGCCAGCAAGGTCGGCGCCAAGGCCAGCGTCACCGTCTGGCGCCGCGGCACCCAGCTCGACGTGCCGGTGACCATCGTCGAGCTCGAGGACGAAAAGACCGCGTCGGCCAAGCCGACGCCGAACAAGCCGGCGCCGGGCCCAGCCCCGAACGCGCTCGGCCTGCACGTGTCGAACCTGACGCCGGAGCAGCGCCGCGAGCTGCGCATCGAGGGCGGTGTGCTGGTCGATTCGAGCGAGGGCAGGGCGGCCACGGCCGGTGTGCGCGAGGGCGATTTGATCCTGCAGATGAACAATGTCGAGATCAAGGATGCGGCCCAGTTCAACGCGCTGGCCGGCAAGCTCGATCCGAAGAAAACGGTGGCGGTGCTGGTGCGGCGCGAAAACGTGACGCAGTACCTGGTGCTGAAGCCGGCCACGGCGAAGTGATCCGCTTTACGCTGTATTCGCGTGCCTGGTGCCATCTCTGCGACGGCATGCTGCAGGCCTTGCGGGCAATGGAGCCGCCGGGGCAGGCGTTCGAGATCGACGTGATCGATGTCGACGCCGACCCGGTGCTGGAAGCGCGCTTCAATGAGCTGGTGCCGGTGCTGTATGGCGACCTCGCGCAACCCGAGCTCTGCCATTACTTCCTGAACGAAGCCGCCGTGCGCGGCTACATTACGCGCACGACGGCGTTGCCGGCGCGAAGCTAGGGTGGGCATCCCGTGCCCACGCGGACGCTTGCGCCGTGCTGGCGTATGCGCGGCGACGCAGCAAACAGGCAAGCGCACACGTTCGCGGATCATCCCGGGCACTGCCGCAGTCCCGCCGCCTTTTCGGGTCCAAACCACGCAAGCGCAGCGCCGCCTTCCGCGTGGGCACGTCATCGATTCCCCCGGAATCGATGACCCCACCGTACGATCACTGCCGCTGTCTCCGCTCGCCACGTCCGCCCTCGGCCTCTTCATTGCCAATTTCCCTCACAAACCGGGCTTTCTACCCTGAAATCCGGTAAAATGCCCCGTTTGGAAAAGCTTCTGTCGATAGCACATCCGCTTTTCATGTTGCGATAAGTAGCGATAAGGCGCTCGCCTGGGGACGGACCAGTCCGCACGGGGCGCTTTTTTCGTATTGCGCTGGCATCATCGCGGCGCCGGTCGCCGTCAGGCCGCCAGCCTCGCCTTTTTTGGTTTTGAGCTTTGTTAATGAACAACATACGTAACTTCTCCATCATCGCCCACATCGACCACGGTAAATCGACCCTGGCCGACCGCATCATCCAGTTGTGCGGCGGCCTGTCGGACCGCGAAATGGACGCGCAGGTGCTCGACTCGATGGACCTGGAGCGCGAGCGCGGCATTACCATCAAGGCGCAGACCGCGGCCCTGCAATACAAGGCGCGCGACGGCCAGACCTATAACCTGAACCTGATCGACACGCCCGGCCACGTCGACTTCAGCTACGAAGTGTCGCGCTCGCTGTCCGCCTGCGAAGGCGCGCTGCTGGTGGTCGACGCTTCCCAGGGCGTGGAAGCGCAGACGGTCGCCAACTGCTACACCGCGCTCGACCTGGGCGTGGAAGTGGTGCCGATCCTGAACAAGATCGACCTGCCGCACGCCGACCCCGACAACGCCAAGAAGGAAATCGAGGACGTCATCGGCATCGACGCCAGCGACGCCACGGTGTGCTCGGCCAAGACCGGCCTGGGCGTGGAAGACGTGCTGGAAACCCTGATCGCGAAGGTCCCGCCGCCGCAGGGCGACCCGGACGCGCCGCTGCAGGCCCTGATCGTCGACTCCTGGTACGACCCGTACGTGGGCGTCGTGATGCTGGTGCGCGTGGTGAACGGCACCCTGCGCCCGAAAGACAAGATCCTGCTGATGGCCACCGAATCGGTGAACCTGGTGGAAAACATCGGCGTCTTCACGCCGCGCTCGGTCTCGCTGCCGGAACTGAAGGCTGGCCAGGTGGGCTTCATCATCGCCGGCATCAAGGAACTGACCGCCGCCAAGGTGGGCGATACCGTGACCCTGGCCAGTAAGCCCGCTGCGGCGCCGCTGCCGGGCTTCAAGGAAGTCCAGCCGCAGGTGTTCGCCGGTCTGTTCCCGGTGGAAGCGAACCAGTACGACGCCCTGCGCGATTCGCTGGAAAAGCTGAAGCTGAACGACGCCGCCCTGATGTACGAGCCGGAAGTGTCGCAGGCGCTGGGCTTCGGCTTCCGCTGCGGCTTCCTCGGCCTGCTGCACATGGAGATCGTGCAGGAACGCCTGGAGCGCGAGTTCGACATGGACCTGATCACCACGGCCCCGACCGTGGTCTACGAGGTCGAGATGCGCGACGGTTCCATCATCCGCGTCGACAACCCGTCGAAGATGCCGGAACCGTCGAAGATCAACGAGGTGCGCGAGCCGATCGTCGACGTGAATCTGTACATGCCGCAGGAATATGTCGGCTCGGTCATGACGCTGTGTAACGGCAAGCGTGGGGTCCAGATGGACATGGCCTACCACGGCCGCCAGGTGAAGCTGCACTACGAAATCCCGATGGCGGAAATCGTGCTCGACTTCTTCGACCGCCTGAAGTCGACCTCGCGCGGCTATGCGTCGATGGACTACGAGTTCAAGGAAAACCGCGCCGCCGACGTCGTGAAAGTCGACATGCTGATCAACAGCGAGAAGGTCGATGCGCTGGCCATCATCGTGCACCGCGCCAACGCGCCTTACCGCGGGCGCCAGGTGGCGGCCAAGATGCGCGAACTGATCCCGCGCCAGATGTTCGACGTGGCGATCCAGGCGGCCATCGGCGCCACCATCATTTCGCGCGAAAACGTCAAGGCGCTGCGCAAGAACGTGCTGGCGAAGTGCTATGGCGGCGACGTCAGCCGTAAAAAGAAACTGCTTGAGAAACAAAAAGCAGGCAAGAAACGCATGAAACAGGTCGGCTCGGTGGAAATTCCACAGGAAGCTTTCCTGGCCATCCTTCAAGTGGAAGATAAATGAACCTGCAACCGATCCTGGGAAATTTCGCGCTCATCCTGTTCGTGCTCATGGTGGTCACGGGCATCATCTGGTGCCTGGATGTCTTCGTACTGGCGAAGCAGCGCCGTGCCGCCGCCGACGCCGCGCTGGCCGAGTACGACGAGCGCAATGCCAAGCTGACCCGCGAGGGCATCAAGGTCGACACCAATGGCAACCGCGCGGCCATCGAAGCGGCGCACCTGCGCCAGCCGACCTGGGTCGAGTATTCGGGCAGCTTCTTTCCTGTGATCGCGCTGGTATTTGTCCTGCGCTCGTTCTTGTGGGAACCGTTCAAGATCCCGTCGAGCTCGATGGTGCCGACCCTGCTGGTGGGCGACCTGATCCTGGTGAACAAGTACACCTATGGTATCCGCCTGCCGATCATCAACCAGAAGGTGATCCAGCTGAACGATCCGCAGCGCGGCGACGTCATGGTCTTCAAGTACCCGAAGGACATGAGCCAGGACTACATCAAGCGCGTCATCGGCGTGCCGGGTGACAAGATCACCTACGAAAACAAGCGCCTGACGGTGAATGGCAAGGTGGTGGAGTACACGCCGCTCGACGATTACCTCGACGAGGAACGCCCGGTCTACCACAAACAGTTCGTGGAAAAACTGCCTGGCAGCGAACATCGCATCCTGAACGACGATCCTGCCCGCTCGTTCAACCTCGATGGCGTGGAGAACTTCCCGCACCGCGATGCCTGCGACTATTCGTACGACAAATTTACCTGTATCGTACCGGCAGGCAACTACTTCATGATGGGCGACAACCGCGACAACAGCGCGGACAGTCGTTACTGGGGTTTTGTGCCTGACAAAAATATCGTCGGCAAGGCCTTCCTGGTGTGGATGAACTTCGGTGATCCGAAGCGCATCGGCGGCATCAAGTAAGCCAGCCTGGATCGCAAGTTCGAAGGAGACAGGATGAACGGCAACGGCATGCGGCGCAGCGCAATGGTGGGTCGCGGACAACAGGGTATCTCGCTTACCGGCCTGATCATGGGGCTGATCGTGATCGGCATCTTTGCCCTGGTCGGTATCAAGGTGATTCCATCCTGGCTCGAGTACCGCTCGATCCAGGACGGCATCGTCCGCATCAAGCAGGAGGGCGGCACGGCCGCCGAGATGCAGCGCGCGTTTGATAAATTTGCCGACATTAACAACGTCGAGTCCGTCCGCGGGCGCGACCTCATCATCAGCAAGGACGGCGGCGAAGCGGAAATCAGTTTCGCCTACCAGAAACGGATTGCGTTGACCGACAAGGCCAGCCTGGTCATCGACTACGACGGCACGACCGACCCGAGCGGTGTGGTTACCGCCAGCGCCGACTGAGCCGCCGTACGAGCTTGTGAAAAAATCGCCATGGCTGTGTTGCCTCGTCTCGCCGTACGCGCGTACTGTCTTCGATTCGGCGCCTTGCCCTGACGTTTTTTTCACAAGCTCTACGGGGCGGACAGCGCGGCCGGCAGGCCGCTTCGCCAGCGCAAAGCCCGGCATGCGCGCCGGAAGCCGAAATGCCGGTATCCTCGGTGTTTCGGCTGCGGCATTTCTGGAACCGGCCTGTATTACGAAAAATAAACAATGAACCTACAGTTATTGCAAACCCGCTTGGGCTACACGTTTCGGGACAGCGGCCTGTTGCAACAGGCCCTGACCCATCGTAGCCACAGCAGCTTGCATAACGAACGCCTGGAATTCCTGGGCGATTCGATTCTCAACTGCGTGGTCGCATCGATCCTCTACGAGCGTTTCAACAACCTCGACGAAGGCGACCTGTCGCGCCTGCGCGCCAACCTGGTCAAGCAGCAATCGCTCTACGAAATCGCCCAGAAGCTGGAACTGTCCCAGTTCCTGCGGCTGGGCGAGGGCGAGCTGAAGTCGGGCGGTTTCCGCCGTCCGTCGATCCTGGCCGATACCCTCGAAGCCCTGCTTGGCGCGATCTTCCTCGACGCCGGCTTCGACGCCGCGCGCGGCGTGATCCGCGCCTTTTATATTCCCCTGCTCGACACGGTCGACCCGCGCACCCTGGGCAAGGACGCCAAGACCCTGCTGCAGGAATTCCTGCAAAGCCGCAAGATTTCACTGCCAACCTACAACGTCATCGCCACCCACGGCGCCGCCCACAGCCAGGAATTCGAAATCGAATGCCTGGTGCCCAAGCTCGGCATCCAGGTCTTCGGCCGTGGCGGCAGCCGCCGCGCCGGCGAACAGGCCGCGGCGCGCCTGGCCCTCGAAGCGGCCGAACTTGCCTTGCGCAAGACCCCCGCCGCCTCGCGCAAGGCCAAGCCGCGCGTGGCCCAGATGAAACTGGCCGGCATCGCCACGATCCAGGGCAACACTGCGGCTGCGGCTACCGCTGCGGGTCATAGCGGCGACGACAGCACCGGCGACAGCGCCTCCACCAAACAAGCATCCTGATATGAACACCGACACCCAAGACGACACTGGCACAGCCGGCGGCACCCCAGACAACTTCCGCTGTGGCTATATCGCCATTGTCGGCCGCCCGAACGTCGGCAAGTCGACGCTGATGAACGTGCTGATCGGCGCAAAAGTGTCGATCACCTCGCGCAAGGCCCAGACCACGCGCCACCGCATCACCGGCATCCAGACCCACGACGACGCCCAGTTTATCTACGTCGATACGCCGGGATTCCAGACGCGTCATGCGAACGCACTGAACAAAACCCTGAACAAGACTGTCTCGAACACGCTGACCGCGTCGGATGTGGTGCTGTTCCTGGTCGAGGCCGGTACTTTCGGCCCGGCCGACCAGCAAGTGCTGGACCTGCTGCCGAAGAACGTGCCGGTGATCCTGGTGATCAACAAGTCGGACCGCATGAAGGACAAGGCGACCCTGATGCCGTTCGCGCAAAAGGTCGCGGCCCTGCGCGACTTCACGGCCATCGTGCCGGTGTCGGCCAAGCTGCGCTTCCAGTGCGATGCGCTGGAACGCGAGATCCGCTCGCACCTGCCGGAAAATCCGCCGGTGTTCGGACCCGACGACATCACCGACCGCAGCGAGAAGTTCCTTGCCGCCGAGATCGTGCGCGAAAAGGTGTTTCGCCTGCTGGGCGATGAACTGCCCTACACCAGCACCGTGGTGATCGAACAATTCATCCAGGAGGGCAACCTGCGCCGCATCTTCGCCGCCATCCTGGTCGAGCGCGATACGCATAAGTCGATGATCATCGGTAACAAGGGCGCGCGCTTGAAAGAGATCTCGACCCAGTCGCGTCTGGATATGGAAAAACTGTTCGACGGCCCTGTGTATCTGGAAATCTGGGTCAAGGTCAAATCCGGCTGGGCCGACAACGAAGCCGGCCTGCGCGCCTACGGTTACGAGTAAGCCTCCACGGTTCGACTCCCACGCATGACGCGCCCCGACGACCAAGATCGCGATCACGCTGAACCGGCGCCGACGCAGGAGCCGCTCGCTGGCTCAATGAGCGCGCCAGTGCGTGAGCCAGTGCGTGAGCCAGTGAGCGAGCCGGTGAGCGAGCGGGCCGCCAGTGACATGCCGGTCGCCGAGCTGCGCATCACCGAGATGCAGCAGCCTGCGCTTCAGGTAGCCGAAGCGTTTACTGCCTATGCGCCGCCGCCCGTGCGCCGCAGCCGTGCGCCGATCCGCGAGACGCGGGTCAATGGCCAGCCCGCCTTTGTGCTGCACAGCTATCCCTACAAGGAAACCAGCCTCATCGTGGACCTGTTCACGCGCGAGCATGGCCGCATCGCGGTCGTGGCCAAGGGCGCGAAACGGCCGCTGTCGAAGCTGCGCGGGGTGCTGCAGACTTTCCAGCCTTTATCGGTGTCCTGGAGCGGCAAGTCCGAACTGCGCACCCTGATCGACGCTGAATGGGTCGGCGGCATGCTGCCGATCGAGCGCACCGCCTTGCTATGCGGCTTTTACCTGAACGAATTGCTGGTGAAATTGCTGGCGCGCGACGATGCCCACCGCGCCTTGTTCGATCACTACGTTTCCACCCTCAATGAACTGGCGCACGACGAACCTGCACAAATCGTCTTGCGAAAATTCGAAAGAGCCCTACTTAAGGAAACAGGGGTAGCCGCCAACCTCGGCCGCTCGACCACGACGCGCGACGCCATCGACCCGGGCGAGCGCTACGTGGTCGACCCGGAGCGCGGCGCGCGCGAGGCATTGGTCTCGGATGTCTGGCCCGTGGTGTCGGGCAAGACCCTGCTGGACATGGAGCGCGAAGATTATGCCGACCCGGTGACGCAAAGCCAGAGCAAGCAGCTGATGCGTTTCCTGCTGGCCCACCAGCTGAATGGCGCGCCGCTGAACACCCGGCAGATTTTGATTGACCTGATGCAGTTATAAGAAAACAACAACCATGAGCTTCCTCCAACCCGTCGGCCCCGTCATCGACCTGGGCGTGAACATCGACCACATCGCCACCGTGCGCAACGCGCGCGGCACCGTGTATCCGGACCCGCTGCGCGCCGCGCTGCTGGCCGAGCAGGCCGGCGCCGATTTGATCACGCTGCACCTGCGCGAAGACCGCCGCCACATCAAGGACGCGGACGTGCTGGCGATGCGCCCGCAGCTGGCCACCCGCATGAACCTGGAAGCGGCCGTGACACAGGAAATGATCGACTTCGCCTGCCAGGTGCGGCCGCAGGATGTCTGCCTGGTGCCCGAGCGGCGCGAGGAAGTGACCACCGAGGGCGGGCTGGACGTGATCCGCTACTTCAACGAGGTCGAGGCCGCCGTGAAGCAGCTGAAAGGAGAGGGCATCCGCGTGTCGCTGTTCATCGATGCCGACGCCGTGCAGATCGAGGCGGCGGCCCGGACCGGCGCCACCGTGATCGAGCTGCACACGGGCCGGTACGCCGAGGCCGAAGGCGCCGCGGCGGTGAGCGAGCTCGAGCGTATCAAGGTCGGCGCCGCCGCCGGTGTACAACACGGCCTGGTCGTGAACGCCGGCCACGGCCTGCACTACACCAATGTGCAGCCGGTGGCGGCCATCCAGGACATCGCCGAACTGAACATCGGCCACGCGATCGTCGCTCACGCCCTGTTTGCCGGCTGGGAAAATGCGGTGCGCGAAATGAAGGCGATCATGGTCGCGGCGCGCCTCGGCGTGTCCCTGGGGGGCCGATGATCTACGGCATCGGCACCGACATCGTCCAGATTTCGCGTGTCGAGGCGGCGCTCGCACGCAACGGCGACCGCTTCGCCGAAAAGATCCTGGGACCACAGGAGCTGGAGAAATTCCATGCCCGCCGTGCCCGCAGCGAAGTGCGCGGCCTGCGTTTCCTGGCGACCCGCTTTTCGGCCAAGGAAGCGTTTTCGAAAGCCATCGGCATGGGCATGCGCATGCCCATGACCTGGCGCTCGGCCCAGATGCTCAACGACCCGAGCGGCAAGCCGACCATCGTGTGCAGCGGCGCCCTGGCCGACTTCATGCAGCAGAATAAACTGAGCGCCCAGGTGACGATCAGCGACGAAGCCGACTACGGTGTCGCTTTCGTCATCGTCACCCGGAGCTGAGACGAACAAGCCGAACACCTGAACCCAACACATCGAGCAAGCGACAAGCCAGTGACCAAGGAAGTGCAAGCCCCCGAATTGCCGGACAGTCCGGAGCCAGACCAACGCGTGGCCGACCCGGCAGGTGCGGCCGCTGCGGCGTACCCAACGCCGGGCGAAGCCAGGCCGCCAGCGCCCCAGGCCGCCGAGGGCAAGCCACCCTACATCCCCGGCCCCGAGATGCAGGCCGCCGCGCCAGCGCCGGAGGCGGCTGCACGTTCACGCCCCGACGCGCGCCAGGCCGTGAAGGAAGAACTGAGCGCGACCTTAAAGGAAGACGCCGCGCTTCCTGTGCAGCCGAGCGCCACGGCGCGCGAACTGGTGCTGGCGACGGTGGCCAAGCTGCCGGACCTGCCCGGCGTGTACCGCTACTTCGACGCCAACCAGAATGTGCTGTACGTGGGCAAGGCGCGCAACCTCAAGAAGCGCGTGTCGAGCTATTTCCAGAAAAACCTGTCGAGCCCGCGCATCGCGATGATGGTGTCGCAGATTGCCAACCTGGAAACCTCGGTGACCCACAGCGAGGCCGAAGCCCTGATCCTGGAAAACAACCTGATCAAGGCCCTCAAGCCGCGCTACAACATCCTGTTCCGCGACGATAAATCTTATCCGTACCTGAAGATCACGCACGGCGATTTCCCGCGCATGGCCTATTACCGCGGCGCGCTGGACCGCAAGAACCAGTACTTCGGCCCCTTCCCGAGCGCCTGGGCGGTGAAGGAATCGATGCAGATCCTGCAGAAGGTGTTCATGCTGCGCACCTGCGAGGACAGCGTGTTCAGCAACCGCACGCGCCCCTGCCTGCTGCATCAGATCGGCCGTTGCAGCGGACCCTGCGTGAACCTGATCGACAAGGATGCGTACAAGCTAGACGTCGAGAACGCCGCGAAGTTCCTGCGCGGGCGCCAGAACGAGGTCATGGAGGACCTGCAAGGCAAGATGCAGGGCTTCGCCGAAAAGCTGATGTTCGAGCAGGCCGCCGGCGTACGCAACCAGATCCAGTCGCTGTCGCGCGTGCTGCACCAGCAGAGCATGGAAACCACCGGCGACGCCGACGTCGACGTGATCGCGGTGGTGGTGCAGGGCGGCCGTGCCTGCGTCAACCTGGCGATGGTGCGCGGCGGGCGCCACCTGGGCGACCGCGCCTACTTCCCGACGCAGGTGGCCGACGCGATCGCCGAAAAGTCGATCGAATGCGAAGTGCTGGCCGCCTTCCTGGTCCAGCACTACACCGGCAGCTTCATCCCGGGCACGCTGATCCTGAACATCGAGTTCGACCAGCCGGAGCTGATGGTGGCGCTGACCGAGCAATGCGGCCACCGCATCAACCTGATCTTCCAGCCCCAGGGCCAGCGCCGCCAATGGCTTGAACTGGCTCAAAAGGGCGCCGAGATCTCCCTGGCCCGTTTGCTGTCTGAACAAGGGTCGCAGCAGTCGCGTACGCGCGCGCTGGCCGAGACCTTGTCGCTGGACGCGACGGACCTCGAGACCTTGCGCATCGAATGCTTCGACATCAGCCATACGGCAGGGGAGGCGACCCAGGCATCGTGCGTGGTCTTCCACCACCACGCGATGCAGAACTCGGAATACCGGCGCTACAACATCAACGGCATCACGCCGGGCGATGACTATGCTGCCATGCGGCAGGTGCTCACGCGCCGCTACGAAAAAGTCGCGGGCGGCGACGGCGTCATGCCGGACGTCGTGCTTGTCGACGGCGGCAAGGGACAAGTGGAAATGGCGCGCCAGGTGTTTTCGGAGCTCGGGCTCGACATCAGCCTGATCACCGGGGTGGCCAAGGGAGAAGGGCGCCGCGTGGGCCTGGAAACCCTGATCTTCGCCGACGGCCGCCCGGCCCAGGAACTCGGCAAGGAATCGGCCGCGCTGATGCTGGTCGCGCTGATCCGCGACGAGGCGCACCGCTTCGCCATCACCGGCATGCGCGCCAAGCGCGCCAAGGCGCGCCAGGCCTCGCGCCTCGAGGAAATCGAAGGCATCGGCGCCAAGCGCCGCCAGCGCCTGCTGGCCCGCTTCGGCGGCCTGCGCGGCGTGATCGACGCCAGCGTGGAAGACCTGTGCCAGGTCGAGGGCATCTCCACGGCCCTGGCGGAAGAGATCTACCGCCAGCTGCACTAATACTGCGGCGCGTGGGGTTTTCGTAGGGTGGGCGCCCTGTGCCCACCCTACCGCCAGCCCGATACGGCTGAGCTCAACTAGTCCAATCTGCAATACCCATGTAGACTAGCGGCGCCCCCTTTTCAACGGTAAGCCAGTTCACGCTCTCATGCCCTTCAACATCCCGATTCTCCTGACCTGGTTACGTGTAGCCCTGATTCCCCTTGTCGTCGGCGTCTACTACCTGCCCACCCACTGGCTGCCACTGGCGGACCGCAACCTGGCTGCGACCCTGGTCTTCATCGTCGCGGCCATCACCGACTGGTTCGACGGTTTCCTGGCGCGCCGCTGGAACGAAACCTCGGCCTTCGGCGCCTTCCTCGATCCCGTGGCCGACAAGCTGATGGTGGCCGGCGCCTTGCTGGTGCTGATCCAGCTCGACCGCGTGAACGCCATCATCGCCTTCATCATCATCGGCCGCGAGATCACGATCTCGGCGCTGCGCGAATGGATGGCCGAGATCGGCGCGCGCAAGTCGGTGGCGGTAAGCTCGATCGGCAAGGTGAAGACCGCCGCCCAGATGGCCGCGATCCCGATGCTGCTGTTCCACGAGCACCTGTTCGGCATCGACATGTACTATTGGGGCCAGGTCTTCCTGTGGATCGCCGGCCTGCTGACGGTATGGTCGATGTTCTATTATTTGCGCCGTGCGTGGCCATTGATTAAGGAAAAGAGCGGGAATGTGTAAGATTAATTCTCTGTCATCCTTGACGTACGGATCAGATGATCTATAATGCTTGCCTGTTGCGAACGACAACGCAGCAAACGACAGACAAAGCGGGAGTAGCTCAGTTGGTAGAGCGCAACCTTGCCAAGGTTGAGGTCGAGAGTTCGAGACTCTTCTCCCGCTCCAGAGTTTGCAAGAAGTCGGCGTAACACAATAGAAACATGTGTCTTGGAAGTTGAAACAATTTCTGCGATAATGCGTGTCTCCAGAATGCGGGAGTAGCTCAGTTGGTAGAGCGCAACCTTGCCAAGGTTGAGGTCGAGAGTTCGAGACTCTTCTCCCGCTCCATTCGGATACACAGGCAGTAAAGCTCAGTAGTAAAGAAGTTGGCAGTACACTCCGTGCGGGAGTAGCTCAGTTGGTAGAGCGCAACCTTGCCAAGGTTGAGGTCGAGAGTTCGAGACTCTTCTCCCGCTCCAGTTTGCGAGTGTCGTTGCTCAGCTTGTTATGCAGGACTCCAATGCGGGAGTAGCTCAGTTGGTAGAGCGCAACCTTGCCAAGGTTGAGGTCGAGAGTTCGAGACTCTTCTCCCGCTCCAGAATTCAGGAAGGCAGTGTCTTCCCTTGTTGATGTGCTTCATAACCGTTCACATCGATCAAGCGCACTATACCCTCTGGCGAGGTAGCAAAGCGGTTATGCAGCGGCCTGCAAAGCCGTGTAGACGGGTTCGACTCCCGTCCTCGCCTCCAGAATATTCGCTGCCTGGTGACCAGGTTTCCAGCTCGAATCAATGAAGGGCCTCCTCGATGGAGGCCTTTTTCGTATCCCCTTCTCATCGCCACGCGCGACCGCTTGCGCGCGGAGCCGTCCATGGGGCTGATCGAACCCGATGATATGCGGCGATATGCCGAGATCCTGAACGCGGGGCCGTGGGACGCGGCGGATGTTGAGTTGTCCGAGACCGATGTCACCGGCCATGGCAGCGGCGCGTTGTTGCCGATGAGGGGCTGTGCCGATATCCGCCGGACATCGACGGATCATCGCCGCGCGTATGCCACCGGCGATGGCGCCGCATGGGTGGAGGCATTCGAACGCGACCTGCTGGCCGGCCGTTCGGCCGGACTGGCGCCCCGGCGGCGCGTCATATACCGATCATGACGCTGTGCGCGCCGGCGGACGAGCACGAGGCGCGGGAGGCGGTCCAGCGTGGCGCGCAGGGGTGGTTGTCGAAAGGCTATTTTGACAATAAGCTGGCGCCGCACAGCCAACCGGTCGACGCCGTCCGGATGCGGACCATGCTCGATGGCGCAACCCGAGGCCGGGCACGCAGACACTTACAACTTTCCTGTTCCTTGCCAGGGCGCCGTGGGGCATAGTGTGTCGGGTACCGCAACCCGCTTCGATTCTACGAAAGATGCAATGCAAACAGTCCTCGAGTTTCCGGCCAAGGTATTTCTCCAGTGGGGAGCCATTGCACAAGAGATCGTTCCATACCTGTCACAGCGCGGGGTCAAGCGCGAGGAGATCTGCGCCGTCGTCGACCGCCTCAGAACCCGGTGGGAGCAGCTGGACCCGGTGCTGTCCGGCGCGACGGTGCTCGCCTTGATCGACCGGGACAAGGCGTCAGATTCATCGGGGAAACGTGGGCAGGACGGCATGCATGCATCCCGGCATTGGCGATCGCAGCCGGCCAGGGCGCTCATCGAGTCCTCGCTGGCCGACTACAGGCGTCATACCCGCAAGTGATCCCGGGCGGCCAGGGTCGGGCTGGCGGACGATCGCGCCGCACGCGGCTGCCGCTCGCGCCAGCTGCACAGGGTGCATATGGTCCAGGGTGAACGCTTCAACAGCATTTCCCATGCCGTCGGTGCGCTGTTCGCAGCCGCCAGCGGCGCGCTCCTGGTCTTCACGGCGGCGCGCGGTGGCGACCCGTGGGCGATCGCGGGCTGCAGCGTCTACGCTGCCACGCTCTTGATCCTGTACCTGACGTCCACCCTGTATCACAGCCTGCAAGGCGCGGCCAAGGATGTGCTGCGCAAGATGGACCATTGCGCCATCTATCTCCTGATTGCCGGTACCTATACGCCGTTCTCGCTCGTGACCCTGCGCGGCCCTGCCGGCTGGGCGATGTTCGGCGCGGTATGGGCGCTGGCCGTCGCCGGTATCGTCCAGGAGCTCTGCTGGGCCAAAGGCGCGCGCATCGTCTCGCTCGTCATTTACCTGGCGATGGGTTGGCTCGCCGTCGCCTGGACCGGTCCCCTGGTCGATGCGCTCGGCCGCGCCGGCTTCGCCTGGCTCGCGGCTGGCGGCTTGTGCTACACGGCCGGCATTGCCTTCTATGTCGCCGACCGCAAGCTGCGCCACGGCCACGGGATCTGGCACCTGTGTGTCATGGCTGGAAGCATGTGCCACTACATCGCCGTCCTGCGCCATGTCGCCTGAGCGCGGGGGCTGACATACACCAACGCTCAAGTTGCACGGAAAGCAATACATTGCCGAGCACCACGCCGTGAAAATAGATGTGTGCACCGGCCGCACAAGTGCGAAAAAAAGTGCATAGTGTGCTGGTCCCATGCGATCTTGACTGATCGCCCTCTCCAGACGGCATCCGCCGTGCTGCCATTCTCGCCAGACACATTAACGCATTGCGTCTGGCGCAAGCATGTCCAGGTCATCCATCCCTAGAAAGGTACTCCATGTATCCGTTCTCCCAATCCGTCAATCCCGCCGTGCGTACGCACATCGATGCACAGACCGCATTCCTGAACGCGCTGTCGCAAAGCGTCTCGCGCGCTTTCCAGCAGGTCTTCCAGCTGAATATGCAGCTGGGGCAGGGCCTGCTCGAGGAAGCCACCAGCACCGCCCAGCGCATGCTGAACACCGGCCGTCCCACCGACGCGCTGTCGGCGGCCGCATCCGGCGCCGGGCCTTCCACCGAAAAACTGCGTTCCTACCAGCAGCAGTTGTCGCAGCTGGCCGCCAGCACCCAGGTAGACCTTACCCGGGTGAGCGAACAGCATGTCCAGGAAACCTCGCGTACGGCGCGCGCCCTGGCCGACGAAGTCACCCGCGCATCGAGCGAAGAAACCGACAAGCACTTGCGCCAGCAGGAAGACACCATGAAGACTTCGCGCGATGCGTTCAAGCAGCAGGCGGAACGCAGCGCCAATGCCGGCGCCGAGTTCCTGAACCACCTGCAAGGCGAGGTCGCGAACGCGAAGCCCGACGGCCAGGCCGGCCCGCTCCGTTCCGGCAACATGGATGGCGGCCATGGCCAGGCTGGCGACAAGGCGCCAGCGCGCTGATCGTCACACCTCCCCGTCTGCGGGGGGCATTCACTGCGGCGGCGCTGCCCATCCGGTTTCGCCGCCGCTTCCTTCTGCGGGAGGCCATCCATCACCCCGTCGAGGAAGCGACCCATGTTCAAGCCCTTGTTCGAAGCCTGGTCATCATTGACCGCCCCCTGGCACTGGCTGCCTGCGCAGCCCGCCGCCGGCAGCCGGTTCACCTGTGGATCCCACGAAGATGGAGCGCGCACGCTGCGCTACCGCCTGTTCATTCCCGCCGGGGAGCGTGACGGCCCAATGCCGCTGATCCTCATGCTCCATGGTTGCGACCAGGATGCCTCGGATTTCGCTGCCGGCACAGGCATGAACGCGCTGGCCCAGGAGCACGGTTGCCTGGTCCTGTACCCGGAGCAACCCAGCAGCGCACACTGGAACCGGTGCTGGAACTGGTACGACAGCAGCCATCACCGGCGCGGTGCAGGCGAACCGGCGCTGCTGGCGGGACTCACCCGGCGCATCATGGCCGAGCATGGGGTGGATCCCGCGCGCGTAGCGGTCGCCGGCCTGTCTGCCGGCGGCGCCATGGCCGTTATCCTGGGACGGACCTATCCCGATTTGTTCAGTGCTGTCGGCTGTCATTCCGGACTGGCCCACGGCAGCGCGACCTCCGCGGCCAGTGCGATGCTGGCGATGCGCAATGGGCCCGACCCGTCCGCGCCGGCGCTGCCTTGCCCGGAGTCCGTCGTCCCCGTGATCGTCTTCCATGGGGATGCCGACCCGATGGTCCATCGGACGAACAGCAGCGGTGTGGTACGCCAGTCGCTCGACAGCCATGCGGCGCGCAGGAAGGAGGATGCCGGCGTCGCCGTGGTGGCGGAAACGGGCTGCAGCGGCGGCCGCGGATTTACCCGCCAGCTGCATCACGAAAGCACGGGCAGCGTGCTTGCCGAGCAATGGACCGTGCACGGCGCCGGCCATGCCTGGTCGGGTGGCAAGCTGTACGATAGCCATACAGATACACGCGGCCCCAGTGCCAGCGAGGAGATGCTGCGCTTCTTCATCGCCCATCCGGCTGCCTGAGCACTGTACACCCCGAGCGAACAGGCGTGTTTACAGCTTCATGCTTAGCGCGTAGATTACCGTAGGCGCCACGTCATATACAGGCCGTTGCTCGCCGCACATGTGCGTTCTCTCCCAATGGACACCGGACTTGCCAATGCATACACGAACCGACCGCCTGCGGGCCATATTGATCGATGCGATCGTGCGCAATCACCGCACGCAGGGCGTGCGCTCCACTGCCGACGCACTGGCGCGAAATGGGATATCGCTCGGGGTAGCGCTGCGTGTCCTGACCCGGCCATGGATGCGGCGGCGCCTGCCGACGGCAAATCCGGACGCCGTGCAGCTGTCAAGGAGACAGCCGCTTGCACCGGCTGCCGAGCGTCGCACCGCTATCCCTGTCCGATCAATATGATCGCCATCAGCGACGTGCGCGATAGCGTCAATGATGACATGCGCACCCTCCTGCGTCCTACTTTCGCGCGAAGGGCTGCGCCCATACTATCCGGATACGACCATTACCTGGAGCCGATGTGACATGGAACGACGAAAGGCAACGCCGGCGCACAGACATGGCGCCCGATATCTACGGCCAACTGATTGAAAAGATCGGCTGCCCTGCCTATTTCTGCACGCCCGGCGGGGCCGTCTTGCATTGCAACAGTGCCGCACGGCGGCTTTGGGGCGGGTTCCCTGCACCGACCGAGGAGGCGCGCTGGGACGGATTCGCCGCCCTCTATCGAACCGACGGCAGCATGCTCGAGAAGTCAGCCTCGCCTGCCGCATTGGCGGCGGGCGGCGGCGCCGTCCTGCCGCCGACCGAGCTGATCGCGGAGTCGGCCGATGGCCAGAAGCGCCGCCTGGTAATCCATGCGCGGCCCGTCGTCCGGGCCGACGGCGCCACTGCTGGCGTGCTGTGTTCGCTGACCGATATCAGCGAGCGGTACCGCCTCGAGCAGGAGGCCATCATCGTTCGCGCCAGCCGGACCGGGTTCTTGCGGGTGCTGGCCCATGAGCTGCGCAACCCGCTGGCATCGGTCATGGCCGTTGCCGCCATCCTGCGTCGGCAACCCGCCGAGCCGGGCATTGCGAGGATGGCGCGTGTCATCGAGCGCCAGACGCGGCAGCTGGCGCGCTTCATCGACGACCTGCTCGACGGCGCCCGCATCGATCATGCCTGCGACATTCCGGTGGCGATGCGTGCCGCCAGCCTGGACGAGGTGCTGGCATGCGCGCGGGATATGGTAGAGCATCTCCTGCGCGAACGCGGCCAGCAGTTGCACACCGAGATCGACATGCGCGAACATGGCTGGGACGCGGTTCTCTGGTGCGATCCCGAACGGCTGGGCCAGGCGCTCGGCAACGCCTTGCACAATGCCAGTCAGTACTCCGATAATGGCGCCGGAATTTCCCTGGCCATTGCGATCGATGGCGTTTTCCTCGACATACGGGTGCTCGATGCAGGTATCGGTGTCGAGGCTGGCGAACTGCTGCTCATGTTCGAGCCATTCCGCAAATTTGCCGCACATCCTGGACGCGTGGCGTCGGGCGCCGGCCTCGGCCTCGCGATAGCGCGCAGTGTGGCCCGTGCGCACGGCGGCCAGGTATCGGCCGGCAGCCCAGGGCGCGGACACGGGACATCCCTGCACTTTGTCCTGCCCGTGGTGCAGGATACGGCGCCGGCCTGAGCCGCATCCGGCAGGCGCCTGGCTTCCAGCGTTGTTTCCCGGTCGGGTTCTCCGGCCGGACCGCTGCAATTTCGGCACCCGGTACCGCAGCGCTCTATCGTGTCAGAAATCGCCTGGCCGCACGGCGGCGCCACCCCGTAAGCCGGTCTGCGTCGTGGCCGCCAGCGCATCCGGCTGGCTGCCATGCGCGGTCTGCATCCGATGTGACGCGCTGGCAGACAATGTCTGCCAGCGTAAGCTGCGCGCTCGATGGCTGGGAGACAATGGCAGTACGCCAGGCGAGGCCCTCGCGCCGCGCCAATGGAAACAGTGGGCAGGACCGACGCCCGAGGAGCGGTTGCAGATGGACGCGCACGGTATCGTCTTCGAACACGGCTACTACCGCTATGGCGCATATCGCTACGACTTGCTGCCTGCGGCGCTGGACTAGGCGCGCCGCGCACCCGGACCGTCGTTCCCGCTTGCCTGACAAGCACCGGTTCCGCCGGGTCTGCGGGGACAAGCCCTTAGTGCAGGCAACTGCGCTTGTGCAGAAACATCTCCCGGTCCGCCGCTTGTACATAGTCGCGCAGCGCCGTACTGCCATGTGGATCGCATTGCACCGCGCCTGCGCTGATCGCGAGATGGTAGCTGCGCTCCTGCATCAGGTTGAACGCGCGCAGGTTGTCCTGCAGCCTCCCCAGCATCACGCGCGGATGGGCGTCGTTGAAGGCAAATGCCGCGAACCCGTCGCCGCCCAGGCGCGCCAGTACGTCGCTGTCGCGCAGGGATTCGCGCAGCACGGCCGCGGCATCCCGGATCAGCTCGTCGCCGGCCGCATGGCCGAGCTGGTCGTTCACCAGCTTCAGGCCGTCGATGTCGGCATAGATCACGGAACAGCTGGCATGCCTGCGCCGGGCCAGCCTGAACATGTGCTCGGCCTGCATGAAGAAGCCGCGTCGGTTGTTCAGGCCGGTCAGGACGTCTGTCAGTGCAAGGGCGCGCATGGCGGCATCGGACTCGTCGCGGCGCGCCATTTCGTCGGCGTGTGCCTGGGCTGCGCCCGCCATCTGCTGGTATTGGGTCGAAACCAGGTCTTCGAGCGAGGTGTGGGCCGAGATCCTGCCTAGCGCTGCGGCGCACAGTTCCAGGATCGTGGAGAGAAGGCGGCGTCGCCCATCCCAGATTGCCGGCGCGGCATCGTCCGTCCAGCCGGCTACCAGTACAGCCATGGCATGGCGGTTTGGCACGCTCACCAATATCGTGCGCGGGCCTGCCGCGCCTTTGCCGCCGCTTTCGCTTTCTTCCCTGCTTTCCTCTTTACCTTCCAGCCGCGCCAGCGCGGTGCGATACCAGTCGTGATTGGTCCCGGTCTTGCGCGGCTTGCCGCTGCGGTCGAAGCCGATGGACGCGTTCACTTCGCCCCGCAGCAGTAGCAGGGCGCCGCAGGCATGGGCCAGTTCGGCCATCGCGCGGCCGGCCAGCGCCAGCGCGGCAAACGGCTCGTTGGCCTGCATCAGTTCGCGCGACATGGTAAGCAGGGCCCGTAGCTGCTCGGACTCCGTGGGTGAGTCGGTGTTGCGTGTCATCGTCGGCTCCATTTGCGGGCTTCTGTTGCGGCAAGGTAGTCATCCATCGACCGCCGGTGAAGGACTGATCGCTTCCGAGACGGATTGTCCAGCGCTTTCCCGGCGTCGCAAGGCGGGATGACCGAGGATGCGGGCGATCACATCGCGCGGCACATTCTTGTGCTGCATGTAGCGCCTGGCAAGGTCGGCATCGCGCACCGCCAGGATATTCAGGCCACGCGCGACCGCATTTGCTGTCGGCTCGTCGCTGCGCCGCTGGCGCCTGTTGCTATGCATCGGTCCTCCATGACAGGATGCCGGACCGGGCGGTACGCCGGAGACGGCATCCAGGCGCGCGTCACGCCCCAATCCGACCCATCATACGCGCTGTATGGGCAAAGACCAGCGCTATTTCGAACCCTCATGGCGTGCGCCTGGACAGGGGGAATGGGCGTAGGGTCGGTGTCCTGGCTCGCTGGAGCCGAGGAGGGATCATGATGACATCCGAATTCGCGAATACGTTTCGCGGCCTGCCATTAAGCGTGGAGCAGGAGAGCGAGATCAGGCACTACATCCATGCCAGGCAACGTGTGGGCCTGCCATGGGATACGCCGGAGCTGCAGGGGATGCTTGCCGATATGCTCGATCCGCCTGAAACCGCCGAGGAAGACAGCCAGTCGGTATCGGAGAGCATGCGCATGGAGCGCGCCGCCGTGGTCCTGGACGGGGGAAAGGACCTGGACTGCGCCGATCCCAGCCCCGAATCCTGACGCCGCGAACTGGAACGGTATGGGCAGGGCCGCGCTACTAATCCATTGGCACCGGGCATCGGCCCGACGCCATTGCCGCGCCGAAGGAACTCCGCGATAATCCACGGTTCACCCATCCGGGTTCCGAGGCGCGTCACATTGCGCCGGCCGGCCGCACCGCCTGCGGCGTCCTTACCGATGAAACTTCGTATCGCATGATGACCTCCACGCCCCTCGCCGTCCTGATGACGCTGCTTGCCAGCGCCTCCGTCCACGCCGCCGAGCCGGCGCCGCCTTCCCAGCCGAGACCGCCGGCGCAGATCGGCGTCGCCTCGTTCAACCTGGCCTGGGCCGGTTCCCAGCAGGATTTCAACCATCATGCAGCCGTCTGCACCGCCGTGAACTGGTGCGATACCCGGCCGAAGCGCGCCCAGGGCCAGTCTCGCCCGACGGACGAGGCAGTGCAGGCCGCGCGCCAGTGCGTGGCCGATACCGAACGCCTGGCCGGCGGCCCGGAAAAGGCGAGCATGATCCCGCCTTGTAACGCCTACCTCGGCCGCGACAACGCCGCGCCGCCGACCAGCCAGGACTACGCCGCCAAGCTCACCGGCCTGCAGGCGACGATCGCCAACCTGATCGAGACGCAAGGCGTGAACGTGATCGCCTTCCAGGAAGTGCGTTCGGCCGAAGTGATCAAGACCCTGCTCGGCAAATATGCCGACCGCTTCGCCACCTGCGACGCGCCGCACGACGGCTTCCAGACCACGGCCTTTGCCTGGGACCGCAGCATGGGAGAAACCAAGGCCGCGTGCAGCGTCAACAGCGACCTGGCGGTGAGCGATAACCCTGGCGCCAAGGATGCGCGCAAGGTGCGTCCCGGCCTGACGCTCGAGCTGGAATGGGCGGGGCGGCGCGTCAGCTTCCTGAACGTGCACCTGAAGTCGAGCTGCGCCAACATCGTGCCGACCCCGCTCTACCAGGCGCGCCTGCTGGACGACCCGAACCCGGCCTGCCAGGTGCTGAACCGCCAGGTGGCGCCGATCGAGCGCTGGCTCGACAGCGTGGCCGCGCGCAGCCCCGACTACGTGCTGCTGGGCGACTTCAACCGCCGCATCGACGAGGAAGCCGCCGCCAGGATCCCGGCCGAGAAGGTGCGCATTGACGGCAGCAATCCGGCCGGCGTGCCGCCCCAGGATGCGAACGGCAAGGTGGCCACACGCTACCTGTGGCAGGAGCTGGACGATGGCAGCCGCGCGCTGAAGCAGGTGCCGCTGACGAAGGTCGATACCGGCTGCCGCGGCTTCACGGGCCTCGACCACATCGTGCTGAGCGGCGCGCTGGCCGCGCGCCAGACGCCGGACATCGGTTCGCGCAAGACCGCCGTGGTGCAGGCGCCGGGCCAGCGCATCGACTCCAGCGACCATTGCCCGCGCAGCGTGACGTTGAACCTGTGATGGGGCCCTGGCTCCCAGAACCGAGGTAACAAGCATCGCCGGCTTCCATGCCGGCGATGTGCATTCCGGCTGCTGCTACAGCGGCAGCGTCGTCTCGTACTTCACCTCGCGCAGCGCCACGCTGGTATTCACCTGCGCCACGCCATTCAGCTTGACCAGCACGTTGTGCAGGAAGTCGTGGTAAGCGTCCATGTCAGCCACCACCACCTTCACCATGTAGTCCGAGCTGCCGGTGGTCTCGTAGCACTCCACCACTTCCGGGCGCAGCCGCATCGCTTCCTCGAACTGCTCGACCACGCCCTCGGCATGGCGCGCCAGCGACACGTGCAGCAGGCACACGACGGCCAGGCCCAGCTTGCGCCGGTCGAGCAGGGCGGTGTAGCGCAGGATATAGCCGTTCTCCTCGAGTTCCTTCTGGCGCCGCCAGCAGGGACTGGCCGACATGCCGATCTTTTCCGCCAGCTCGTTCGACGACACCCGGCCATTCTTCTGGAGTTCCATCAGGATCTTGAGCGATGCGCCGTCGAGCGGTGTGTTTTTCATGAAAAGCACCTGTTTTCGAAATGATCTTGCGAGTCTACGCGTTCAGGGCAAGGAAATAGAAAAAATCTTTCTCAAGGTGCGGCATATCCTGTCTGAAGATATCACCATAACGATCACGAGACAATGAACGCCATGACCACCCCGCCAGCCCCGCTGGCCGACCCCGAGTACGCCCTCGACGACAACCTGCGCCGCGAGACCGGCCGCGTCTTCCTTACCGGCACGCAAGCCCTGGTGCGCCTGCTCTGCATGCAAAAAATGGCCGACGAACGCCAGGGCCTGAACACGGCCGGTTTCGTCAGCGGCTACCGCGGTTCGCCGCTCGGCGCCGTCGACCAGGAACTGTGGCGCGCCAAGGACCTGCTCAAGCAGCGCAGCATCGACTTCCTGCCGGCGATCAACGAGGAACTCGGCGCCACCGCCGTGATGGGTTCGCAGCAGGTCGAGGCCGACCCCACGCGCAAGGTCGATGGCGTGTTCGGCATGTGGTACGGCAAGGGCCCGGGCGTGGACCGCGCCGGCGACGCCCTCAAGCACGGCCACGTCTACGGTTCCTCGCCGCACGGCGGGGTGCTGGTCATCCTCGGTGACGACCACGGCTGCGTGTCCTCGTCGATGCCGCACCAGAGCGAGCAGGCCCTGATCGCCTGGAGCATGCCGGTGCTGAACCCGGCGAACATCCAGGAATACCTCGAATTCGGCCTGTATGGCTGGGCCTTGTCGCGCTTCTCGGGCGCCTGGTGCGGCTTCAAGGCGATCTCGGAAACCGTGGAAGGCGGCGCCGTGGTCGAGCTGCCGCCCATGCCCTCGTTCACCACGCCGCAAGACTACGTGGCGCCGCCGGACGGCCTGCACAACCGCTGGCCCGACCTGCCCGGGCTGGCGCTGGAAGTGCGGCTCGACGCCAAGCTCGAAGCAGTGCAGGCCTTTGCCCGCGCCAACTCCATTGACCGCCTGGTGGTGGCCGCACCGCAGGCGCGCATCGGCATCATCGGCGCCGGCAAAGCCTGGCTCGACCTGGTCGAAGCGCTTGAACGCCTCGGCTTGCCATTGTCTCGCCTGGAAGAACTCGGCGTGCGTGTCTACAAGCCGGGCCTCACCTTTCCGCTGGAGCGCACGCGCCTGGCCGGCTTTGCCGCCGGCCTCGAGGAAATCCTGGTGGTCGAGGAAAAGGGCCCGGTGATCGAGCAGCAGGTCAAAAACCTGTTCTACAACCTGCCGCAAGATAGCCGTCCCGCGGTGGCCGGCAAGGCCGGACGCGACGGCAGCCCGCTGCTGTCGGCGCTGGGCGAACTGCGCCCTTCGCGCATCGCGCCGGCCCTGGTGCACTGGCTGGCGCCGCGCTTCCCCGAACTCGACCTGGGGCGCCACCTGCCTGATTTCTGCGCCGCCGCGCTGCCGTCGAACAGCGCCGACGGCGTCAAGCGCACGCCTTATTTTTGCTCGGGCTGCCCGCACAATACCTCGACCCGGGTGCCGGAAGGCAGCCGCGCCTATGCCGGCATCGGCTGCCACTTCATGGCCACCTGGATGAAGCGCGACACCAACTACCTGTCGCAGATGGGCGGCGAGGGCGTCAGCTGGGTCGCTTCCTCGCGCTTCGTCGACGAGCCGCACGTGTTCCAGAACCTCGGCGACGGCACCTTTTATCATTCCGGCTCGCTGGCGATCCGCCAGGCCATCGCCGCGCGCGCCAACATCACCTACAAAATCCTGTACAACGACGCCGTGGCCATGACCGGCGGCCAGCCGGTGGACGGCACGCTGACGGTGCCGCAGATCGTGCAGCAGGTGGTCAGCGAAGGCGCGCGCAAGACGGTGGTGGTCACCGACCAGCCCGAGAACTACGCGGGCGTCGCGCTGCCGCAAGGCGTCACCGTGCACCACCGCGAAGAGCTCGACGCCATCCAGCGCACTCTGCGCGAGATCCCGGGCGTGACGGTGCTGGTGTACGACCAGACCTGCGCCGCCGAAAAGCGCCGCCGCCGCAAGAAAAACAAGCCGGGCAACACCGTTTTCCCCGACCCGGCGCGGCGCATGGTGATCAACCCGGCCGTCTGCGAAGGCTGCGGCGACTGCGGCGTGCAGTCGAACTGCCTGTCGATCCTGCCCCTGGAAACCGAGTTCGGACGCAAGCGCCAGATCGAGCAGTCGTCATGCAACAAGGATTACTCCTGCGTCGAAGGCTTTTGCCCGAGCTTCGTGTCGGTGCTGGGCGGATCGCTGCGCAAACCCGCCGTCAGCACGCTGTCGCTGGCCGACCTGGAAGGGGCGCTGGCCGCGTATCCGCAACCGGCGCCGCACGCGCTCGATAAACCCTTCGAGATCCTGGTGGCGGGCGTCGGCGGCACCGGCGTCGTCACCGTCGGCGCGCTGATCACCATGGCCGCCCACCTCGAAGGCAAGGGCGCCTCGACCCTGGACTTCATGGGCTTCGCGCAAAAGGGCGGCGCGGTGCTGTCGCACGTGCGGGTGGCGTCGTCGCCGGCGCGCCTGCACCAGGTGCGCATCGACTTGCGCCAGGCCGATGCCGTCTTCGCCTGCGACCTGGTGGTGGCCGCCATGCCCGACAGCCTGGCCGTGATGCGCGCCGGGCATACGCGGGTGCTGGCCAACGACCGCGAGATTCCCACCGCCGACTTCACGCGCGAGCGCGATGCCTCGATCAACAAGGACGGCTTGCTGGAAAAGCTGGGCCTGGCCGCCGGCCTGGACAACCTGGCGCGCCTCGACGCCCACGAGACGGCGGCGCGCTTCCTCGGCGACCCGATCGGCGGCAACATCCTCCTGATGGGCTATGCCTGGCAGGCGGGCCTGGTGCCGGTGGGCTTGCCGGCGCTGCTGCGTGCCATTGAGCTCAATGGCGTCGCCATCGACATGAACAAGCGCGCCTTCATGCTGGGCCGCCTGGCCGCGGCTGATGCGGCGGCGCTCGACCGCATGGACCGCAGCGAGCGCAAGGTGATCCAGTTCAGCGCGCCGAAGCCGCTGGCCGACACGGTGGCCGTGCGCACCGCCTTCCTGACCGACTACCAGGACGCGGCCTATGCCCGGCGCTATGCGGATGCCGTGGCCGCCGTCGAGCGGCGCGAAGCGGAGATCGACCCGAGCGGCGCGCGCAAGCTGAGTAAGCTCGTGGCGCGCAATCTGTTCAAGCTGATGGCCTGCAAGGACGAATACGAGGTGGCGCGCCTGCATGCCGATCCGGCCTTCCGTGAACAGATCGCCGCCCAGTTCGAAGGCGACTACAAGCTGGCCTTCCACCTGGCCCCGCCGCTGCTGGCGCGCCGCAAGCCGGGTTCCGACGTGCCGGCCAAGATGACGCTGGGCGGCTGGATGATGCCGGTGTTCGGTACCCTGGCCAAATTCAAGTCCCTGCGCGGCGGACCGCTGGACGTGTTCGGCTACACCCACGAGCGCAAGCGCGAACGGGCCCTGCGCGAACGCTACCTGGCCTTTGCCGCGTCGCTGGCGACCAGCCTGACGCCGGCTAATCGCGAAGCGGCGCTGAAGCTGGCGCAGCTGCCCGATAACGTGCGCGGCTATGGCCACATCAAGCTGGCGGCGATGGACCGCTTCGACGCCGACTGGAGCACGCTGATGGCGTCCTACCGCGGCGAGCAAGTGATCGAGCTGAAACGGCGCGCCGCCGCTTGATATGAGCGGCAGGTAGCGTCAGCGCGCCACGTCGGTCGAGAAGCTGACCTCCCGCTGCTTCTCCAGCGTCGCCAGGCGCTCGCCCAGCGCGCGCTGGATGGACGTGAAGGCGCCGCCGCCCAGGGTCAGGCGCAGTGGCGGTGCATCGCTGCCGGCCGCCGCGATCATGGCGGCAACGGTCTTCCGCGCATCGCCGTCGATCGCGAAGTCGCCCGACACGAAGGCCTTGCGGATCGCACCGGCCGGCGTCGCGTCGTAGCAGGGCAGGGGCGCCGCGTGATCGAGCCCGGCGCCGAAGCCGGTGCCGGTCGGTCCCGGTTCCACGACCAGGAAATCGATGCCGAAAGGCGCCACTTCCTGGGCGACCGATTCGCAGCCGGCACATGGCGTCGAGCCTGCGCGCGTTCATCGATCTCGTGCGCAGCGCGAGCCGGCCAGCCAGTCGAGGGTGTTCACGCTGTGGTGCACCGAGTGGACTTTCCACAGCCATGGCACCTCGTGGTAGGCGCGGTGCACCGCGTATTCTGCCAGATCGGCCACCAGCAGGCAGAGCATCAGCTGGGGCAGGAAATGAATCGCACTGATGAATTGCTGCACGCCTTCCTCGCCGATCACGATCAGCTGGGCGCGGTGGATGAAGAAGTTCACGATCAACAGCATCAGGCCGACCAAAAAACCGGCGCCGGAAGCGCCGGTTGGCCGGGAGCGCGGCTATCAGCGGAAGCTGTAGTTCATGCTCGCATAGAAGCGCCGGCCGCGCGGGTCGGTATAGCTCGGATCATAGCCCGACAGGAAGTAGTAGGCCTGGTTCGAGTAGGGCGGCGCGCGGTCGAACAGGTTCTGCATGCCGACGCGCAACTTCCATTTCGGGTCGATCTCGTAGGCGCCCGACAGGTCCCACAGCGAATACGACTTCACGCGGTTGGCCGCCACCACGCTGCCGTCGTCGATGTTGATCGCCGTGTTCTGGTCGTCGTAGCCGCTCGACCAGGTGTTCTGCAGGCTGGCCGACAGCGGACCCTGTTCCCAGTCCAGGCTCAGGGTATGGCGCCAGCGCTGGACCACGCCGTCGGTGACAAAGCGGTTCAGGTTGCTCACGTAGGGATCGCCCTGCGCGTTCTGGATCTTCGAGGACAGCACATAGGTGCCGTTCAGGCGTCCGCCCAGGCGGCCGTAGGGTGTGTTCACGCCGCGCACCGTCACTGCCAGGTCGAGGCCGCGCGCCAGCTGGGCGCCGCGGTTTTCCTTGCGCAGCTCGATGTAGTCGATCAGGCCGTCCTCGTCGCGGTGCACCAGGTCGCCGTATTTGTCCAGGTTGCCCAGGATGATGTCGTCGCCGATCTCGCTGATCAGGTCCGTGCGCTTGATGTTCCAGTAGTCGAGCGAGGCGTTCACGTGGCTGCCCAGGGCGGCTACGGCGCCCAGCGAGAACTGGCGGCTGCGCTCGGGCTTCAGGTTCTCGTTGCTGTAGCGGCGCGTGTCCCAGTTGTCGGCGCAGTCCGCATAGTTGTTGTCGACGGTGGCGCAGTAGACCGGGTCGGGAAGGGTCGCCGTGGCGCTGTACACGGTGGGGCGGTGCAGCTCGGTCATGGTCGGTGCGCGGAAACCGCGGCCGGCCGAGGCGCGCAGCAGCACGCCGGCTTGCGGGCGGTAGGACAGGCCGATCTTCGGACTGGCCGCGCCGCCGACCTGCTCGTAGTGGTCGTAGCGTGCCGACAGCTGGGCTTCCCACTGCTTGGCAAACGGCACCAGCAGCTCGCCGTACAGCGCCGCCACCTGGCGGCTGTCGCTGGTGGCGCGGCCGCCTTCGGGCGCGGCGTCGTTGTTGATGTTGTCGCTCAGGAGCAGTTCGGAGGGCGTGAAGCGGTTGCGCTCGCGCCGCGTTTCGCCGCCGACCGCCACGGCCAGGTCGCCGCCGTCCATCTTGCCCAGCGCGCGCGAGAACTTGAAGTCGAACGAGTCCAGCGTGCCGCGCGCACGGCGCACCACGTCGTTCACCTGGATGCTGTCGATCAGGGCCAGGCCTTCGGCGCTCGACGGGCCGAAGGGATTGATGCGGCCATCGTAGATCCCTTCCTGCAGCTCGTTGTAGAGCACGTAGCCGTGGGTGTCCTTGTCCTTCACGCTGTTGACGCTGTGGTTGAAGGCGGCGTCGTAGTCCCAGCCGGCCACGGTGCCGCTCATGCCGAGCACGAAGCGCATGGCTTCGCTGGTCAGTTCGCTGGTGCGCTGGCCGGCCTCGTTCAGGCGCATGCGCAGTTCGAGTTCGCCCGGATAGTCGTCGTCGAGTTCGTCCAGCCCGGTGCCGGCCAGCTGCGGCACCATGCCGTAGTCGATGTAGCCGGTCACGCGCGCCGCCGATCCCGTGTACCAGGTTTTGGCGCGGCTGAGCGCGACCTCGGCATAGGCCTGGTGGCCGCCGCCCAGTTTCACCACGCCGCGGCTGAGCAGGCTGGCCTTTTCCGACTTCGGATACAGCTCGGTGTCGCCCATGTAGTTATAGGTGCAGGCATCCACGCCGCCGGTGCCGGCCGGCAGGTAGACGTTGGCCGGGGGCGCGCAGCCCGGCACCGACAGGTTGATCAGGCGGTTCGTGATCGGCTGGCCGTTGATGGTGAAGCCAAGCTCCTGCAGGCGGTCGCGCTGGTTGGTGGTCAGGCGGATGTTGGCCGGGCTGGTGTAGCTCGAGAGCAGGTGGCCGAGGCGCTGCTCCACCTGCAGGTTCGGGATGAAGCTGCGCTGCGAGGTGTTCAGCGCGTTCGTGCGCTGGAAGTCGGCCACGGCGAACACGTTGTAGCCGTCGGTGTCGAGCGCGCCGAAGCCGGCGCTGAGGTTCAGGGTGCGCTTGCCGGCGCCGCCTTCATCGGTCTTGCCGACGTAGCCGCCGATCTCCAGGCCCTGGTAGTCCTTGCGCGTGATGAAGTTGATCACGCCGCCGATGGCGTCGGTGCCGTACAGGGCCGAGGCGCCGTCGAGCAGCACCTCGACGCGTTCGAGCGCGGCGGCCGGGATGTTGTTCAGGTCGACGCCGCTGTCGTCGCCGGGCGAGGCGAAGTTGGCCATCCGGCGGCCGTTCAGCAGCACCAGGGTCGAGGAGGTGCCGATGCCGCGCAGGTTGGCGCTGTTGAAGCCGCGCTGGTCGCCGCCGACGTTGATGCTGGCGCCGTCGGTCAGGCCGTTGACGTTGCTCGACACACGGCCCAGCAGTTCGGCGGCGGTGGTGACGCCGGCCTTTTCGATTTCTTCGCGCGTGAGCACCTGGACCGGCAGCGCGGTCTCGGACTCGACGCGGCGGATGGCGGAGCCGGTGACTTCCACGCGCGGCATGTCGCGCGCTTCAGTGGCGCTGACATCCTGCGCCAGCGCCGGGCCGGCGAGGGTGCCCGTGAGGGTCCAGGCGCCGGTGAGCAGCAGGCCGCGCACGGCGCGCGCTCCCGCTTGCAGATTCGTTTTCATTGTTTTTCCTTGGTGGATACTTTGGCTCATCCGCGATATTAAATGCGGCGCCAGTCGCGCAGGTAAAAAATAGAGGTTTGGAAAGACCTGTAGTGAAAATGATACGGCCGGCACTGCAGGCTCCGTGTCCGAATTGACAGGCGCGGCCGGCGGTGATCTCCGCTTGCGGCTGCTGGCGGGCGCTGTTATGCTTTCCGGTTCCGCGAAAAACGCACCACCCATCAAGACCTCCCCGAGCATCGCCGCCCGCCGCCGATGCGTGCATCCCGGGCCCGCCACAAGCTCTCCGATATGACCACTCGCAACCCTTCCAGCTTCAAGGACATCGCCGCGCTCACGCTGCGCGTCTGGCGCCAGGCCGCCGCCTTTTTCCTCAGCATCGAGCTCGGCCTGATGCTGCTGCTGGCCGCCGCCACGGTCGGCGGCGTCTGGCTCGCCGTCTTGCACGATGCCCACAGCCTGCTCGCCTTCGGCTTTGCCATCGCCTATGTCGCCACGCGCGTCACGCTGCACGTGAAGCGCATCCTGCGCTGGCCTTTCATTTGAGGAAAGGCGCCGGCCGGGCGCCTCGGCGCGGCCGTGCTTGCGCTACACTGGCGGCCACTTCATAAGTCAGGAAAGGGTGTATGAGCTATACCGTCGATGCAGTGAGCCAGGCGATCTCCCTGCTGTTCCTGGTCGCGAAGGAACGCGACCTGGGCGTGACCGAGCTTGCCAAACGCTCCGGCAACACCAAGGCCAGGACCTTTCGCCTGCTGGCCACGCTGGAAGAGGGCGGCCTGGTGCAGCGCAAGATGCCGCTGGCCACCTACTCGCTCGGCCATGGCGCGCTGATGCTGGGCACCGCCGCCCAGGGACAGCTCAGCCTACTGGATGTCGCCGGAGAATTGCTCGAACAAGTGGGCAAGGAATGCAATGAAAGTGTGCTGATCCGTATCCGCGACGGACTCGAGACCGTCTGCATCGCCTGGTGGGACGCCCCGCATACGGTGCGCATCCACAGCCAGCTCAGCGACCGCCGCTCGCTGAAGGCGGGCGCGTCAGGCAAGCTGCTGCTGGCACACGCCCCCGACGACGTGCGGAGGCTGGTCCTGGCCGAGCAACTCGACCAGTACACCGAGAACACCATCGTCGATGGCGCCGGCCTTGCGCGCGAACTCGAGAAAATCCTCGAGCAGGGCGTCAGCATCTCGGTTGCCGAGCGCACGGTCGGCACCCTGGCGCTGGCCGCGCCGATCCGCGATGCCTCCGGCGCCGTGGTGGCCTCGCTATCGATGACGGCGCCAACCACCCGCGTCGACCCCGCCCGGCTGGCCCCCTACCTCGCCATCATCCGCGCCGGCGCCGCGCGCTTTTCCCAGGCCCTCGGCCACGCCTGAGCGGCGACAATCCGCCACAATCCGCCACGATCCGCCGCTTATATCGATTTACCGCCAGCGCCTGGCTGCGGCCGAATGCGTTTCGGCTGTCTCACTGTGTGAAACACTGTATTTCTGAGTGAAACATGTTGACCGATCCGGCGATT
>Ga0265798_10000721_pt1 | contig 53640 bp, 46 predicted proteins | sample P3T30metagenome_FD_192430 | JGI IMG/M metagenome (GOLD analysis project Ga0265798, IMG submission 192430) | Plant litter microbial communities from East Loma Ridge, Irvine, California - P3 T30 | ecosystem: Environmental > Terrestrial > Plant litter > Unclassified | place: USA: California...
CGATGCTTTTTCTGAAGCGATCTATCAGTGACTGAACTGACGCCATCGCCGGCAAGCCGCCTCCCACGGGGTATGCATTCAGTCAGTCACTTTCGTTTTGCCCCCCCGTTTTGCGCGTCTTGCGGACTTGTGTATAACGATGAGTGCTCCGCGTGGGAGTGCCTCACTGGACGCTCTACGTCCAGACGGACACACGGAATGTCGCGTGGGCACGATCAATTCGCCAGGGTAAAAAAAATCCCCCGAGTTCACTCGAGGGATTCCTGTTCAGCCGTGTCGCAATCAGACCGCCTTGCCCGACACAAACCCGTCCGCCCGGAACATCGTACGAATGCCCCGTACGGCCTGGCGAATCCGGTCCTGGTTCTCGATCAGCGCGAAACGCACGTGATCGTCGCCGTACTCACCAAACCCGACGCCGGGCGAGACACACACCTTGGCGTCGAGTAGCAGCTTCTTGGCAAACTCCAGCGAACCCAGGTGCGCGTAAGCTTCGGGAATCTTCGCCCACACATACATCGATGCCTTGGGGTTCTCGACCATCCAGCCCAGTTCATGCAGGCCTTTGACCAGCACATTGCGACGCTGGCGGTACTGCTCGGCGATGTCGAGCACGCACTGCTGATCGCCTTCCAGTGCCGCGATGGCTGCAACCTGCAGCGGCGTGAAGGTGCCGTAGTCGTGGTAGCTCTTGATCCGCGCCAGGGCGTTGACCAGTTCGGGATTGCCGACCATGAAACCGATCCGCCAGCCCGCCATGTTGTAGCTCTTGGACAGGGTGAAGAACTCCACCGCAATGTCCTTGGCACCGGGAACCTGCATGATCGATGGCGCTTTCCAGCCGTCATAGACGATGTCGGCGTAGGCCAGGTCATGAACCACCAGCACGTCATACTGCTTGGCCAGCGCAACCACGCGCTCGAAGAAGTCCAGTTCTACGCACTGCGCGGTAGGGTTGGACGGAAAACCCAGGATCATCATCTTCGGCTTGGGAATCGAGCCACGAATGGCCTTCTCCAGCTCGGCGAAGAAATCCACACCCGGCACCAACGGCACCGAACGCACCTGAGCACCGGCAATCACCGCACCGTAGATGTGGATCGGGTAGCTCGGGTTGGGCACCAGCACGGTGTCGCCCTGATCGAGCGTGGCAAGCATCAGATGCGCCAGGCCCTCTTTGGAGCCGATGGTGACAATGGCTTCGCTCTCGGGATCGATATCGACCTCGTAGCGCTTCTTGTACCAGTTGGAAATCGCCCGACGCAGACGCGGAATGCCACGCGAAGTCGAGTAGCCGTGAGTGTCTTCACGTTGGGCGACGGTCACCAGTTTTTCGACGATGTGCGGCGGCGTAGCCCCGTCGGGGTTGCCCATGCTCAGGTCGATAATGTCTTCACCACGACGACGGGCAGCCATTTTCAGCTCGGCGGTGATGTTGAACACGTAAGGGGGGAGTCGATCGATGCGCGCAAAGCGGCGCGGCGAACCTTGGTCAGCCATGAAAATCTCGCAGACGTAAGCGCCCGGAACCGTCCGAGCGACGTTGGCCACATGAGGCGGCCTGCTGCGGAAGATAAATGCAGTGCTGGCGTTTTGTCTATAGCGATGAGTGGGAACGATCATCGTCGTATTTCTGCGCCCAGGTTCGGATCAGCATGCAGGCTCAGACCACCCGCAACACTTCACGCAACCCCAGCAACGCCAGAAAATGCAGCGGGTAGATCCCATACGCCCAGCGCCGCATCGGCATGACCCTGAATCGCGGCTTGATGCGCAGCAGCGCAAGGCCCGATACCGGCGCAATCAAACAGGCAATCAGCGACCCGATGGAAATCGGATCACCCCACGCTGCACCGGCAAACATCTCCGGCCAGGCATTGCCCGCCACGCAGAACACCGCCGGGAAAACCGCATACCCAAGCGATCTGTTCAGCACCAGAACAAACACCAGCGGCAACAACACGCCGGCCATTCCAAACATCAGGTACTTCTGAAACATTACCCCCAGCAGCAACGCGACAAGCGCCATCACACGCGTCACGGGTGTCTGCTGCTGCCAGCCCTGCGCAACCAGCAGACCGAGCAGCAGGGTGGGCATCACGTTAAGCACCGTGGCATCAGCCATGAACAGCCGATAGGGAATCTCCGACAGCGCGGCGAAGGCCAGCAACCACATCAGATATCGCCATTGCACATGCGGCGCAATCACCGCTGCGCTGCGTCGTGAAAGATTGACGGCAATGGCCAGACAGAAAAACGGAAAGGCAAAACGTCCTGGCACGTACAGCTCGTTGATCGACCAGCCCACGTAGCGCAAATGGTCGAGCACCATGCTCAGCATCGCCAGCCACTTGAGCAGGTCCAGCGCCTTGTTGCGTCCCGGCAGAAAAGGCGGGTTGGAAAGATCCATATCACTCCTGACAGGTAAAGAGTCGAGCAGGCAATACATGACCGCGACACCGGTTTTTCGATACAGTGCGCAGGATAAGCCCACAAGGAATCGGCCATGACAGACCAAAGCCAACAGTTCGCCAGTGACAACTACTCCGGTATCTGCCCCGAAGCCTGGGCAGCGATGGAACAGGCGAACAAGGGTCATCAACGGGCTTACGGTGACGATCAATGGACTGCGCGGGCGTCGGATGATTTCCGCCGTCTGTTCGAAACCGACTGCGAAGTGTTTTTTGCGTTCAACGGAACAGCGGCCAACTCGCTGGCACTGTCATCGTTGTGCCAGAGTTACCACAGTGTCATCTGTTCGGAAACGGCCCACGTTGAAACCGATGAATGCGGCGCGCCGGAATTCTTCTCCAACGGCTCCAAGCTGCTGACCGCCCGCAGCGCAGGCGGCAAGCTGACCCCTGAATCGATCCGTGAAGTGGCGCTCAAGCGTCAGGACATTCACTACCCCAAGCCTCGGGTTGTGACCCTCACCCAGGCCACTGAAGTCGGCGGCGTCTATCAACCCGAAGAACTCAAGGCCATCAGCGCAACCTGCAAGGAACTGGGTCTGCATTTGCATATGGACGGCGCGCGCTTCTCCAACGCCTGCGCCTTTCTGGACTGTTCGCCAGCCGAATTGACCTGGAAGTCGGGCGTCGACGTGCTGTGTTTCGGCGGCACCAAAAACGGCATGGCGGTGGGCGAGGCAATTCTGTTCTTCAACCATGACCTGGCCGAAGATTTCGATTACCGCTGCAAACAGGCCGGGCAACTGGCGTCGAAGATGCGCTTTCTGTCAGCGCCGTGGGTCGGTTTGCTGGAAAACGACGCGTGGCTCAAACATGCCCGTCACGCCAACCGCTGCGCACAGCTGCTGGCGGATCTGGTCAAGGATATTCCTGGCGTGGACCTGATGTTCCCGGTAGAGGCCAACGGCGTGTTTCTGCAACTGTCCGAAGCGGCCATCGCGGCACTGACGGCCAGAGGCTGGCGCTTCTACACCTTCATCGGCAACGGCGGTGCACGCTTCATGTGCTCGTGGGACACCGAGGAAGCACGCGTTCGTGAACTGGCCGCCGACATCCGGCTGGTGATGCAGGGCTGACCTGCATCCCGGCCGCAGACCTCAATATTCGATTTGCACGTCCCCCTTTGGCACGCTGCAGCAGGAAAGAATGTAGCCTTCTGCAACGTCGTCGTCGGTGATGCCGCCGTTGTGCTCCATCTCCACTTCGCCGCTGATTTTCATCACCTTGCAGGTCCCGCAGATCCCCATGCCACAGGCTTTGGGAATCATCAGACCCAGCTTGGCGGCGGCGGCGTGGACGGTTTCACCCGGCCCCACCCGGATGCTCTTGCCAGTGTCGGTGAACTCGACCTGATGCAGATCGGCAATATCGACGTCCGGCGCATCGGCAGCGATCTCGGCCTGCTCGACCGCATCGGCACGGGCTTCCGGCGGCGTAGCACCAAAGGATTCCTCATGGTATTGCGCCATGTTGAAGCCGTTTTCCTGCAACAGACGCTTGACCGCTGACATGTAGGGCGTGGGCCCGCAGCAGAACACCTCGCGGTCCATGAAGTCCGGGGCCATCAGCTCGAGCATTTTCTGGTTCAGGTAGCCGCGATAGCCGGCCCATGGTTCGCCGAGTCCGTGTTTTTCACAGACCAGGTGCAGGCTGAAGTTATCGATCCGCGACGCCATGTGCTCCAGTTCGCGGTGATAGATGATGTCCTTGGGCGAGCGGGCGCTGTGCACGAACACCATGTCGACATTGGCGTTGGTGTCGTAGAACCAGCGCGCCATGGACATCACCGGCGTGATGCCGACACCGCCGCTGAGGTACAGAATCCTGGGGTTGGGAAAGTCGATGGCGTTGAACAGACCGACAGGCCCGTGCACGGCCAGCTCCTGGCCTTCGTGCAACGTGTCGTGCAGGTAGTTGGACACCTTCCCGCCCGGCACGCGCTTGACGGTGATCGAGAAGCTGTAGGGCACCGACGGCGAACTGGAGATGGTGTAGGAGCGCATGATCGGCATGCCGTCGATTTCCAGCTCCAGGGTCACGAACTGCCCGGGCTTGAAAAAGAACAGGATCGGCTGGTCGGCCATGAAGCAGAACGTACGTACATCCCAGGTTTCCTGGATGACTTTGACGACACGAACCAGGTGGCGCCCGTTGGCCCATGTCTGGGTCGTGACCGGGCTGAGGAAACTTTGGGACATACGCAATCTCCACGGCCGACTGTCGGCCTCTTATGGTGCGGATTCTGCTTAACAGAAGGCGCTGTCACTTATCCATCAACGACATTCACGTACTTACGGCGACCAGCCCCCAAAGACAAGGTGTTTCGCGTCGGGAACGGATTCGGCCATGTCGCGCATGGATAAGGTTCGTCGAACGCCCGCCTCCACACTCGCCACCAAGGGCAATCAAGCAAGGACGACTGATCCGTCGCCCTGCGTGCAGCGCTACAACAACCGTATCAGCCACATTCGCAGGCCGCCTTCAGACGCGGTCATGAGGGATTTTAACGATGGACGTCACCGCAACCCTGAGCCTGGGCGACCTGCTGGAACCTGCACGCAAGGCCACTGCCGAGATGCTGCAGAATCGTGAACGCACGTATTCGTTGCCGCAGCCTTTCTACAGTGATGAACGGCTGTTTGAAATCGATATGCAGGAGATTTTCCAGAAGGAATGGCTGATTGCGGGGATGACCTGTGAAATCCCGGCCAAGGGCAATTACCTGACGCTGCAGATCGGCAAGAACCCGATTCTCGTGGTGCGCGGCCCGGATGGAGCGGTCAACGCGTTCCATAACATCTGCCGTCATCGGGGCTCGCGTCTGTGCACCGCCGAGAAAGGCAAGGTGGCCAAGCTGGTCTGCCACTATCACCAGTGGACCTACGAACTGGATGGCCGCCTGTTGTATGCCGGCAGCGAGATGGGGGCCGACTTCGACATGTCTCAGTTCGGCCTCAAGCCGGTGAACGTGAAAACCGCAGGCGGTTACATTTTCATCAGCCTGGCGGAAAGCCCGCCGGCCATCGACGAGTTCCTGTCGACCCTGCGTCACTACATGGAACCCTACGACATGGAGAACACCAAGGTGGCGGTGCAAACCACCTTGATGGAGAAGGCCAACTGGAAGCTGGTGCTCGAAAACAACCGCGAGTGCTACCACTGCAATGCCTCGCACCCGGAATTGCTCAAGACCCTGCTGGAATGGGACGACGTGACCGACCCGCGTGCCGACCAGGCCTTCAAGGACCATGTAGCTGCCTCCGCCGCTGCCTGGGATGCCGAAAAAATCCCTTACGCCCACGCCAGCTTCGGCTTGCGTAACCGCATCGTGCGCATGCCACTGCTCAAGGGCACCGTGTCGATGACCATGGACGGCAAGGTTGGCTGCAAGAAACTGATGGGCCGCATCCAGAACCCGGACCTGGGCTCGATGCGCATCCTGCATTTGCCGCACTCCTGGAACCACTGCATGGGCGATCACATCATCGTGTTCACCGTGTGGCCGATCAGCGCACAGGAAACCATGGTCACCACCAAGTGGATCGTCCACAAGGACGCCGTCGAAGGCGTGGATTACGACGTGGAACGCATGCGTCAGGTGTGGGACGCCACCAACGACCAGGACCGTCGTCTGGCCGAAGAAAACCAGCGCGGTATCAACTCGACGGCCTATCAGCCAGGTCCTTATTCGAAAACCTACGAGTTCGGCGTGGTCAACTTCGTCGACTGGTACAGCTCGCGCATGCTGGAGAATCTTGGCGCCGAGCCTGCGCCTTATTTGAAAGGCGTGGCGGTCAATCACGAATAAGCTCGGAAAGTTTATAGACACGAAGTTCAGGTCCCCCCTGAACTTCGTGTCGGTTGCAACGATAAAACATTGACCACTGGTCTCGAATCGATCAAAAGCCCCTCTCTGTTTCATGACCCGCCGCTAAACAGCTTTTTCTCCGACTAAACTTGGTTGACGTTCCAACGGAATGGAAACGTACGGCGCACATCACGCGTACGTTATTTAGCGCACGGAGAAAACATATGTTCACTCGCTATTTATTCAAAAAATACATAAAACGCTATCTCTCACGTTTTAAAAAACGCAGAGAAGATGCTGCCTCCGTCATGCCGGATATTTCGAAAAAAAATATCCTCATGGGTTTCTGGCATAACTGGGGACCTGAACCGGGTCAGGGTTACCGGCAGGGCATGTTCAAGGAAATGTCGCTGAGCGAGATTCCAGAAGCCTACAACGTGGTGGCGGTGGCCTTCATGAAGGGCAACGGCATCCCGACCTTCAAGCCTTACAAAGGGACCGATGCAGCGTTTCGCGCCGAGGTCGCCAAGCTGAATGCACAAGGCAGAGCGGTCCTGATCTCTCTGGGTGGCGCTGATGCCCACATTGAATTGTACGCAGGTCAGGAGGCAGCGCTGGCTGCTGAAATCTGCCGACTGGTCGAGGTCTATGGCTTTGACGGCCTGGACATCGATCTTGAACAGACCGCAATCACCTTTGCCGATAACGCCACTGTATTACCTGCCGCACTGAAACTGGTGCGCGAGCATTACAAAACCGAAGGCAAGCATTTCATTATCAGTATGGCGCCAGAGTTTCCTTATCTGAGGGATTCCGGGCCTTACCTTGCCTATATTTCAGCGCTCGAGGATTACTATGACTTCATTGCACCGCAGTATTACAACCAGGGCGGTGATGGCATATGGGTCGACGAACTGAATGCGTGGATCACACAAAACAACGATGAACAGAAGCAGGAATTTCTTTATTACCTGACCGATAGCCTGATTAACGGTACACGGGGGTTTTCATCCATTCCTTCCGACCGTCTCGCCATTGGCTTGCCAAGCAATAATGACGGCGCAGCCACCGGCTACGTGATTGACCCTCAGGATGTAAAAGATGCACTGGAAGAATTGGAAATCGACGGCAATCCGATTCGCGGCCTGATGACATGGTCGATCAACTGGGATGCTGGCGTCGACAAAAACGGCAAGCCTTACGATTGGGAATTTCATGAGCGTTATAAATATCTGACTGAAGGTGAACAACCAGGACCGGACAAACCACCAGCACCCACCCATTTCAGGTCGACGGCACAAACCACCAGCTCCATCACGCTGCACTGGGATCTTGTGGTATGGAACAGGCCGGTCCTGCGGTATGACGTTTATCGTAACGGCGTTCACCTGCCTGAAACGACACATCCTCCGTTCACAGACACAGGTCTTGAGCCGGGCAAAGCCTACGATTACCAGATCACAGCGACTGACACGGATAACGTCACCTCAGATAAATCCGCCGTCATCAGTGTCAGTACCAAGGCCGAAGGCGGCGACGGAAGACCAACCGCTCCAACTGATCTACACACCACAGAAATAACGTCGACCAGTATCTCGCTGATGTGGAACGCGTCGTCTCCCGGCTCGAGCCCTTTGATGGAATACGCACTGATTCGAGGTGACGAGCAGATTGCCTCGATCAAATCGCCCACCACCCGCTTCACTGATACCGGGCTGAAACCGGATACCCAATATCAGTATGTTGTCTTTGCACGAGCGGTGGACAACCTGTTTTCCCAACCCAGCAACATGGTGAAGCCCAAAACCAGAGCCGACGATGGCGGTGATGAGATTGCTGAATGGGTGGAAGATCATTTCTACGACATAGAGGATAAGGTGACGTATAAGGAACTGAAGTACATCTGTATCCAGTCTCATGTTTCGATTGAAGATTGGAATCCGGGCCAAGCGCATACCTTGTGGTTGCCTTATGCACTCAGGGCTTATCGTCGCAAGTCCAACTGACAGCAACCCTGAAAATCAGGCAGGCAACGGATTCTCAGGCACGCACTAAAAGAGAGACGACTTATCCACAGCGCTGTAGATGAAACATGGAGCAGGTCGTTTCTCGAAGGACAAACCTTTCCGAAAAAACGCAGGTCATGCATGACCGTCAGATTACCAAGCCACTGTATATTTTTTAACCACAATCCTTAAAGCCTTGAATTCATTGGGCCAGGACAGATCGCAAACACGTTATCCACAGAAAAGCCAACAGACTTTGGGTACAACTCAGTCTTTTATCGATGCGTGCTGTGGAAAACTGAAAAATGAGCGATGTCTGCGCTATGAAATGCAGTTTTGATACCTGCACAGACCGATTGGCTATTTTTTGAACGATAGCCCGAAAGCCACGTAGAACGGGCCTTACAGCGGATAACGAACAACTTGTCCACAGAGACGCCAACAGAGATTGTGGGCAATTATCGGATCAGGCGCGCAGCGTCGACTTATTTATCCACATGGAAAAGTCTTTAAAAACCGCGACTTAACCTGATCAATATTTGATCACCCCCATGTAAGCCACAGCCTACAAGGGGTTCAGCAAGGCGCGAACACCTTATCCACAGACGAACACACAGGGATTGTGTGTAAGTTGGCGTATTGCTCAGCGCACCACGCCTTCCTCAACCAACAATTTAAGAATCGCGGCCGCGCCTTCTTCAGCACTCAAGCCTTTCAACACCTGCCCACCGCCACCGCTGGCCTTTGCAGTCGCGGCTTTCATGCGATCAGCGCCGCTTTTGGCCTTGATGACTTTCAGGCGTTTGGGACGTGGCTTGGCGGGTTGCAGCGGCTGGCCTGTGAGTAACTCGTCGCTGACCACTTCGACGTCTTCCACACCGAGAACACCGCGTTGCGCGGGTCCGTAAGCGCTTTGACGCGGTTTTGGCGCAGCGTTATCCACAGTGGCGAGGAACGGGAGGCGCACCTTGAGGCGACGACGCTGGCCACGCGGCAGCGCCTGCAGCACCAGCGCCATACCGTTATCCAGCGACTCGACCTCGGCAAGCCCGGTCACCAGCGGCCAGCCCAGTTTTTCAGCCAGCAGGAACGGCAACATGCCTGAGCCTTCGCCGGTTTCTGCCTGACTGCCGGTCAACACTACCTGCGCTGAAGAGTCGCGAATGTAATCCGTCAGTACACCCAGTGCATCGGCGCCTTGCGGCTGCTCCAGCACATGCAGCTCGCTCAGCCCCATGCCTAGATAAGCACGCAACGCGGGCTCCTGTGCATCGCCCGCGTGGAGCACGTGCAAGTTATCCCCAACCAGCTGCATCCCCAACTCAACGGCTCGTGCGTCCTGCTCAGCGCGGCGCGCACGGCCTGAAGTCGGGTGAGCGCCGATGGACACCAGACTGATGATCTGCACGCCTGACTTATCCACTGCCACGTTGTTTTTATCAGGCCGCATCTCGTTTCTCCCCGTTGCGCCAGGCTTCGACTGCAGCGATCAGCGCGTCGAGAATGGCGGCGCTTTCGCCGATGACGGACAGATCGGCCCGCTTGACCATGTCGCAGCCTGCATCAAGGTTGATGGCAACGACCTTGTCGCAAGCGCCGATACCCTGCAAATGCTGGATGGCCCCCGAGATTCCCACTGCCACGTAGACACGCGCCGTGACCCAGGTGCCGCTGGCGCCGACCTGCCGCTCGCGGCCCATGAATCCATCGTCTACAGCCACACGTGAAGCACCTTCGGTAGCGCCCAGGGCCATCGCAGTGCGGTGGAACAAGGCCCAGTCTTTCACCCCATTACCGCCGGACAGAATGAATTCGGCCTCCGCCATGGGGATAACTGCAGGATCGACTGTCACCGCCCCCAGGTCCTCGATACGGGATAAGCTGCGGGCCACTGTTGTGGATAACTCTACGGGTGATGCCTCATGGCGGGTTTCGCTTACGGGTTCTGCACATTCGGCCGCCGCCAGAATCAGCCTTGCGACAGGCCGAATCAGGTCTTCACGCCCGGCCCCGGCCCTGCCAATGCACAGCTCATCCTTGACCTGCCAGACGCGTGTCGCCGGGCGCTCGCCGATACTGGCTGCAAACCGTCGTCCGAGCTCGCCACCACCGGTGCGGCTGTCGGGCAGCAACCAGTGGCGAGGGTTGAACTGGTTATCCACAGCACGCAGCCCCTGCACGCGCTGCTCAGGTGAATAACCGCTGAACTGCGTGCCATCCAGAGCCAGCAGACGGTCCACACCAGCCGTTTCGAATGTCGTCTCCTTATGCTCGCCAAACACCACGGCCAGTACGGCACCGTCCGTGCCCGCCAACTGACGGGCCAGACCCAGCAGGTCGCGGTCATGGCTGCTCAACCGACCGCCGACCATGTCGGGAACCACGCAAATGAAGAATGCTGGATCAACAACCTGATGCAACGGCAGCTGCACTTCAGTGGCGGCCGAGCGCTTGACAGCACCACCCTGCTGCGCACCGCTGCGGTCGATGCGTTTGATACCGTTGGGGCCGATGAAGCCCAGCCCATGCACAGTCTTGCGCATCAGGCCGTTGGGCCCCATCCAGCGTGTTTGCACAGGTTGCATCGCTGCGTGCAGCGGATGCAGGCGGTTACGGGCGATCCACTCGGCACGGGGGTCGCGGCGGATAATGTCGCTCATCAGTGCACCTCCGCAGGTTCACGTTTTGCCGGAACAGGCTTGCTGGGGATAAGGTCGTCTTCCAGCAGTGCATCGGCCACCAGTTCGGCGATGTCCTTGATCAGCGGTCGTGGCTCGACCACGCCTTCGAGCATCGCGGTACATTGTGGACAACCGACCGCCACCAGTTCGGCGCCTGTCTCGCGAATATCGTCCATGCGCATATCCGGGATACGCTGCCTGCCAGGAATGTCGGTGATCGGCGCACCGCCACCGCCGCCACAGCAGCGCGAGCGGAAGCCGGAACGCTGCATTTCCCTGATCTCGATACCCAGCGCCCGCAGCACGTCGCGAGGCGCTTCGTATTCGCCATTGTAGCGGCCCAGATAACAGGGATCGTGATACGTCACGCTGGTGCCTTTATGCTGCCCCAGCCGCACGGATCCGTTTTGAATCAGCTCGGCCATATACGTGCTGTGATGCTGTACCTGATAGTCGCCGCCAAACGCGCCGTATTCGTTTTTGAGCACGTGAAAGCTGTGCGGGTCGCAGGTCACGATGCGCTTGAAGCTGTACCTGGCCAGCGTCTGAATGTTGCGTCGGGCCAGCATCTGGAAAGTCGCCTCATCACCCAAACGACGTGCCACATCACCACTGTCGCGCTCTTCCAGCCCCAGCACGGCGAAGTCGACTCTGGCTGCTTTCAGAACTTTGACGAAGGCGCGCAAAGTACGCTGGTTGCGCATGTCGAACGCGCCGTCGCCGACCCAGAACAGTACTTCCACGGTCTTTTTCTCACTGAGCAGATTCAGGTTCAGATCCGCCGCCCAGTTCATGCGACCGCCCGGTGCAAAACCGCCGGGATTATCGGTGGCGATCAGGTTCTCCAGCACTTCGGCGCCCTTGTTCGGCGTCGCGCCTTTTTCCAGGGTCAGGTGACGGCGCATGTCGACGATGGCATCGACGTGCTCGATCATCATCGGGCATTCCTCGACGCAGGCGCGGCAGGTGGTGCACGACCAGAGTGTCTCGGCATCCACCAGGCCGTTGACGATGGGCTGGTGCGGATGTCCGCCGTGCTCGCCAATCGGCTTGCCTTTACCATCCAGCGACGGATACGGACTGCCCGCAAAATGGGCATCGGTACCGCCCGCCAGACCGACGACCATGTCCTGAATCAGCTTCTTGGGGTTGAGCGGCTGGCCTGCGGCAAACGCCGGGCAGGCTGCTTCGCATTTACCACACTGCACGCAGGCGTCGAAGCCCAACAGCTGGTTCCAGGTGAAATCCCCGGGTTTTTCCACACCGAGTGGCGCGGTCGGGTCAGTCAGATCCAGAGGTTTGAGACCCGTAGAGCGACCGCCGCCGAAACGCTCGGCGCGGCGGTGCCAGGCCAGGTGCAGCGCACCGGCGAAAGCGTGTTTCATCGGGCCGCCCCAGGTCATGCCGAAGAACAGTTCGCTCACGCCCCACAGCACGCCCAGTCCCAGAATCGCGACCAGCACCCAGCCGCCAAAATGCTCGGGGAGGATGCCGGCGACCGGCAGCGTGACGATGAAAAAGCTCGCGGCAAACGCCATGAGACTTTTTGGCAGCCGCATCCACGGCCCTTTGGACAGACGCGCGGGCGGATTCAGACGTCGGCGGTAAACGAAGATCGCGCCGACGAACATGACGACGGTCATTAGCAGTAACGCGTAGCCGAGCAGGCGGTTATGCAAGCCGAAACCGTGCACCAGAATCGCCAGGATGATCGACGCGACAGCACCGCCCGCCGTGGCGACGTGGGTGTTGGCAATGTATTTGTCGCGGGCAACCACGTGGTGCAGATCGACCATGTAGCGCCTGGGCATGGCCAGCAGACCGCCCAGCCAGTCGACCTTCGCGGCCCGGCCGTTGCGCCACATTTTGACCCGCCGCAATGCACCGAGCGCCGCAAGGGCCAGCGCGGTGAACAGCAGGATGGGAAGAAGGGTGTCTAGCATCTGAAGCTCCCAAAAATCAGGCGGTCTTGCAGGCCAAATCGTCTGACTGTCGCAAAGGACAGAACGAACGCTATTCCTTGTGGGAGGGGGCTTGCCCGCGATGAACGATTACGAGGTACTCCTGACGCACCGTGTCGACTGCATCGCCGGCAAGCCGCCTCCCACAGTCTTGTGTCTGCTGCACGACAGCGCTGTGTCATGGACATAGCGATAACTCCCACAAGACCGTGGCATCTCAAAAAAGACCTTCAGAAATCCTTACAAAGGCGCAAGCCGTCGTAGATCGCTGCGTGGGTATTGCGCTGTGCCACGCAATCACCGATCCGGAACAGCAGGTAACCGTCGCCCGGCTCACTCAGCGAAGGCTGCGGCTGAATGGCAAACAAGGCATCGATGTCGATCTGGCCCTTGTTGCGCGAACCTTCCTTGAGCGCGTAGTAAATCGCCTCGTCCGGACGCACGCCGTTCTCCACCACCACCTGATCGACCACACGTTCTTCCTTGGCCCCGGTGTATTCGTTCTCCAGCACAGCGACCAGCTTCTCCCCCTCGCGGTAGACCTTTTCCAGCATCATGTCGCCGGTCATGATCACTTCCTTGGGGTACATGCTGCGGTAGTAGGTCGGGAACGACGTACCGCCAATCGCTACGCCCGGTTTGATGTCGTCGGTGACGATCTCGACCTGACAGCCCTTGTCGGCCAGAAAGTCGGCCACGGACATGCCGGTGAATTCGCAGATGGTGTCGTAGACCAACACGTTCTTGCCCGGCGCAACCTTGCCGTCCAGCACGTCCCAACTGCTGACCACCAGACCTTCGGCCGCGCCCCAGTGCTCGTTCTGCTCCAGAAACGGATGACCGCCCACCGCCAGCACCACGATGTCGGGACGCAGGTCGAGAATGGTGGCCGCATCGGCGGCAGTGCCCAGGCGGAGATCGACTTTCAGGCGTGCCAGTTCAAGCTGGAACCAGCGGGTGATACCGGCAATCTGGTCACGCTGCGGCGCTTTCGACGCCGTGGTGATCTGTCCGCCAATGAAGTCCTTTTTCTCGAACAGCGTCACGTCGTGTCCACGTTCGGCAGATACCCGCGCCGCTTCCATTCCCGCCGGCCCGGCACCGACGATCACCACCTTGCGTTTCGGCCCGGTGGATTTTTCGATGATGTGTGGCACACCCATGTATTCACGCGACGTGGCTGCGTTCTGGATGCACAGCACGTCCAGCCCCTGGTACTGGCGGTCGATGCAGTAGTTGGCGCCAACGCACTGTTTGATCTGGTCGATCTGGCCCATCTTGATCTTGGCGATCAGGTGCGGATCGGCAATGTGCGCCCGGGTCATGCCGACCATGTCGACATAGCCGCCTTCCAGAATGCGCGTGGCCTGGTTCGGGTCCTTGATGTTCTGCGCATGGAGTACAGGCGCCTTGACCACTTCCTTGATACCGGCCGCCAGGTGCAGAAACGGCTCCGGTGGATAACTCATGTTGGGGATCACGTTGGCCAGGGTGTTGTGGGTGTCACAACCCGAGCCCACCACACCGATGAAATCGATCATGCCGGTGTCGTCGTAGTACTTGGCGATCTGTTTCATGTCCTCATGGCTCAGGCCATCAGGGTGAAACTCGTCGCCGCAGATGCGCAGGCCCACGCAAAAATCGGGACCGACTTCCTTGCGCACCGCCTTGATCACTTCCAGACCGAAGCGCATGCGGTTTTCGAAGCTGCCGCCCCACTCGTCCGTACGCTTGTTCACGCGCGGACTCCAGAACTGATCGATCATGTGCTGGTGCACAGCCGACAGCTCCACCCCGTCCAGCCCACCGGCCTTGGCACGTGCTGCGGCGCTGGCGTAGTTACCGATCACGCGCCAGATTTCCTCGGGCTCGATGGTCTTGCAGGTGGCGCGGTGCACCGGCTCGCGAATGCCCGACGGCGACAGCAGGGTCGGCCAGTGATCGCCGTCCCAGCGAGAGCGGCGTCCCATGTGAGTAATCTGGATCATGATCTTGGCGCCGTGCTTGTGCATGGCGTCGGCCAGATTCTGGAAGTGCGGAATGATCCGGTCGGTGGCCAGGTTGACCGATTTCCACCAGCTCTGCGGGCTGTCGATCGCGACACTGGAAGAACCGCCGCAGATAGCCAGACCGATACCGCCCTTGGCTTTCTCTTCGTAATACTTCACGTAACGGTCGGTGGTCATGCCGCCATCGGTGGCATAGACCTCGGCATGCGCCGTGCTGAGCACGCGGTTGCGGATGGTGAGCTTGCCGATCTGGATCGGCTGGAACATCGCTTCGAAAGCCATAACGCGATCCTCGATTTACAGCGGCTTGACGACAAAGAGTCCGTCGTCATGACCTTCTTCCGAACCACCGTAGACCTGCTCGGCCACTGTACGGATCGAGCTGCCGCTGGCGGCCAGAATCTGATCCATGGCACCTGCGAACCAGCCGGTGAACATGTAGTCGACCTTGCGACCGACCTTGCCGTAGACGTACACGAAGCAGGAGTGTTCGAGCTTGACGCTGGCCGTGCCCTTTTCGAGGTCGATGTCCTGAATCTTGAACAGGCCCCAACCGCGCTGCGACAGGCGCTTCATGTAATGTTCGAACACGGCGACGCCCTCGATGCCGTGGCATTCGGCTTCTTTCTCACACCAGTGCCAGGCCGATTTGTAGCCTGCCTTGTAGAGAATTTCGGCGTAGGCATCGGCGCCCAGCACTTCCTCGATGCCCATGTGGTTGTTGACGAAAAAGTGGCGAGGCACGTAGAGCATCGGCAGCGCGTCGGAGGTCCAGACACCGGTTTCGCTGTCGACTTCGATAGGCAGTTGCGGGGCGATTTTGGCCATGGGGAACAAACTCCAGATGATTCGGGTTACACCCACCGCAACGAAGGCCGTGGGCGTGTATAGGTTCAGGTGTAACAGGCGGCTTATTCGCCCCAGACGTCGGCCAGAACGTTGACCCAGTTCTCGCCCATGATCTTGCGCACCACGCGCTCTGGATGGCCGCGCTTGAGCAGGGTTTCGGTCAGGTTGGGAAACTCGCCCACGGTACGGATGCCGAGCGGGTTGATGATCTTGCCGAAGTTGGTCAGGCGGCGGGCGTAGCCCTTGTCGTGGGTCAGGTACTCGAAGAAGTCTTGGCCGTGACCCTGTGTGAAGTCTGTGCCGATGCCGATGGCGTCTTCACCGACGATGTTCATCACGTACTCGATGGCTTCGGCGTAATCGTCGATGGTCGACTCAATGCCCTTGGCCAGAAACGGCGCGAACATGGTCACGCCCACGAAGCCGCCGTGGTCGGCAATGAACTTCAGCTCGGCATCGGACTTGTTGCGTGGGTGTTCTTTAAGGCCGGATGGCAGGCAGTGGGAGTAGCAGACCGGCTTTTTCGATTCGAGGATGACTTCCTCGGAGGTCTTGGAGCCGACGTGGGACAGGTCGCACATGACGCCGACACGGTTCATCTCGGCGACGATCTCGCGGCCGAAGCCCGACAGCCCGCCATCACGCTCGTAGCAGCCGGTGCCGACCAGATTCTGGGTGTTGTAGCACATCTGCACGATGCCGACGCCGAGCTTCTTGAAGATCTCGACGTAGCCGATCTGGTCTTCATAGGCATGGGCGTTCTGGAAGCCGAAGAGGATGCCGGTCTTGCCCAGTTCCTTGGCCTTGCGGATGTCGGCGGTGGTGTGAACCGGCATCACCAGATCACTGTTTTCGCGCATCAGTTTCAGGCTGGTGCAGATGCTGTCGATGGTGGCTTGAAAGCCTTCCCATACCGACACGGTGCAGTTGGCCATGGTCAGGCCGCCCTTGCGCATGTCTTCAAACAGTTCACGGTTCCACTTGGCGATGATCAGCCCGTCAATAACGATGCTGTCGGCGTGCAGTTCGGCTGGGCTCATCAGGCTGTCCCCATTCAGGTTCTTGCGCACCGAATCGGCTGTCGGCGCTAATGGGGTCAGCATATGCCGGAGGGTTGGCCGAGCCGGGTGCAAAAACGACAAGGGGCTTGCCGAAAGCGTCAAGAAACGACAAAGGGTGACAGCACTTCGTCACACCCTGTCGTAAACCTGTTCATTGTCACGCGGTTAGGACAGAATTCGTTACATCAATGGATCGGAGCGACTCGATGAGAACGATTTTCCTGACCCTGGCCTTGATGGCCACGGCCGTGACCGGCGCACACGCTGCTCAGAATCCGGACAGCACGCCGTGCGACGGCGTGGACAGCGATAATCAGACCCTGGAATGCTCGGCCTACAGCCGCCATACGGCTGAAGAGCTGCTCAAGGAAAACTTCCAGAACCTGCTCCAGCGGGTCCAATCGCAGTTCGTCGCCAACAAGACACAATTCAACGACTTCACCAGCAAGCTCAAGACGGCTCAGTCCGCCTGGGAAAAGCTGCGCGATGCCGATTGCGCTGTCGAAGTGTTCCCGTCTGCTGCAGGCAGCAAGGCTTTCACTATCAGTGAGAACGACTGCGTGGCTCGCATGAGTGACGAGCGGTCGGAGTATCTGGAGTCGATTGCACAGGAATAACGCCAGCGATGAGATAACCTGTTTCTTTTATGAATCACTTCATCAGGTTTTCTCATGATTATTTGCGGTGTAGAAATCAAAGGCAGTGAAGCCATCTTTGCTCTGGCCACGCGTCAGCAAGGCGGCATCGCACACCTGCCACTGGCGACCAAAAAGATTGCGCTGGAAGATGACGACGAGTCTGCCAACGTCAAAGCCTTCGCCACTCAGATTGCCAGTTTTGTTCGCGAGAATGGCATCAGCCATATCGCGATCAAGAAGCGCAGCAAGAAAGGCGAATTCGCCGGCGGACCGACCACGTTCAAGATCGAGACGGTATTCCAGTTGCTGGCCGACTGCGACGTGACGCTCGTTTCCCCGCAAACCATCAACGCCCAGAACAAGAAACACGCCTTTGCCCTGCCCGATACGCTGAACAAGTATCAGCACGAGGCATACAAGACAGCGTGCGCGGGGCTGATGAAGTCGGCGTAGGGAACCCGTGGATCTCACGCACACCGATCGTACCCATGCTCCGCGCTACGCGTTGTACACAAGTCTGGAAGACGCTCAAACGGGGCCAAGACAAAAGTGTCTGACTGAATACGTACCCGTGGTTGCAGCAAGACTTGGGTATAACACTGAGCGCAAGCATGAGCATGAGCATGAGCATGAGCATGAGCATGATAGGTGTGCCTGAGATCACGCTGATCGTTCCTACGCTCTGCGTGGGAATGCCGCCCAGGACGCTCCGCGTCCGGCCGTGTGACGCGGCGCAGCAGATTTCGAACAGGCACAAAAAACCCGCATCGCTGCGGGTTTTTTCAATGCTCAATCAACTCAGTTGATCTTGGCATCCAGCTCGCCACGGGCGTAGCGTTCGAACATGGCGTCCAGCGAGATCGGTTTGATCTTCGAGGCGTTGCCAGCGGTGCCGAAGGCTTCGTAGCGGGCGATGCAGACGTCACGCATGGCGACGACGGTCTTGGCCAGGTACTTGCGCGGGTCGAACTCGCTGCGGTTCTTGGCCATGAACTCGCGGATGGCACCGGTAGACGCCAGACGCAGGTCGGTGTCGATGTTGACCTTGCGCACGCCGTGCTTGATGCCTTCAACGATTTCTTCGACCGGCACACCGTAGGTCTCTTTGATGTCGCCACCGTATTCGTTGATGATTTTCAGCCATTCCTGAGGAACGGACGAGGAACCGTGCATCACCAGGTGAGTGTTCGGAATCCGCTTGTGGATTTCTTTGATGCGCTCGATCGCCAGAATGTCGCCGGTAGGCGGCTTGGTGAACTTGTAAGCGCCGTGGCTGGTGCCGATGGCGATGGCCAGGGCATCGACCTGAGTCTTCTTGACGAAGTCAGCAGCTTCTTCCGGGTCGGTCAGCATCTGGCTGTGATCCAGGATGCCTTCGGCGCCGACGCCGTCTTCTTCGCCGGCCATACCGGTTTCCAGCGAACCCAGAACGCCCAGCTCACCTTCCACGGACACGCCACAGGCGTGAGCGAAGGCCACCACGCGACGGGTCACGTCAACGTTGTATTCGTAATCGGCTGGGGACTTGCCGTCTTCCTTCAGCGAGCCGTCCATCATCACCGAGCTGAAGCCCAGCTGGATCGAGCGCTGGCAGATGTCAGGGCTGGTGCCGTGGTCCTGGTGCATGACCACCGGGATGTGTGGGAACTCTTCGATTGCCGCGAGGATCAGGTGACGCAGGAACGGGGCACCGGCGTATTTGCGGGCACCGGCCGAAGCCTGAACGATCACCGGGGAGTCGGTCTTGTCGGCCGCTTCCATAATGGCGCGCATTTGTTCCAGGTTGTTTACGTTGAAAGCTGGAACGCCGTAGCCGAACTCGGCTGCGTGGTCCAACATCTGGCGCATGCTGATAAGTGCCATTGTCTGTGTCTCTCCCGGTAGGGTCGTTAATCGTGCAAGCCTGCCGTAGTGGCGGCTGCTATTCAAGTTATACGCACGGGCCGCAAGCCCTGCGAATGGTGCATCGGCTACGACTTATCTGGCTTTGCAGCCGCGACCGATCAAATCATTGGTGGCGTCCCAATACACAAGGCCTTCGCTGCCCTTGTTGTCGAACGCCAGCACATTATTACTGTAAAGCGTGCCACTGGAAGCACCGGGTTCAGCCTTTAGCCTGAAAACCTGATCGCTCTGATTCAGCCGCGCATCCACTTCTTTTTTAGCTGAATCGATATAGCGCCAATGAATCTCGGCACCGCTATCGCAGACCCAGTGATTCCACGGGTCATTCTGTTGGGGCTTGCTCATCATCGAGCAACCGCCCAGCACCGCCAATGTTCCGAGGGCAATCAAGCCTTTCATGACTTCTCCTGGCCTGCCCTGCGAAACCCGGCGTGTGCCTGCGGCTTCGTTGTATCAGGGGCAGTTCTGTTCCTGTTTACCGTCATCGGCCGGTTCACCCGTGGCGCGCGCCTCGACCCGCTGACTGTTCTCGGTTGTCGGCACATCCACCGAGGCCGGGCTGAATACTTTGCAGGCATGAGAACCTGAACCGGCACAACCGGCCAGTACCACACAACTCACAAGCGCCAGGGCAGCGATCTTCATGGCAAAACTCCTTCTTCATAAAAAGATGTCCACCCACTAATGACCGCTGAAGCTTGCCGTGGTTGCCGCAAAAGCCTCAACCCGGCTTACGGACAGCCTGGCAACCCTGTTGCCTTGGGCATGAATTCGTAACGATCCCATACCTCCTGGCCGCCGCGCTTGTAGATCACCGGCACTGTCTCGGCCTGCCAGCCCGCCTGATAACAACTCAAATGCAGCACATCGGTCCGGGAAGCGCTCTCGGCCTCTTCGGCTTCAGGCTTGCCTGCACAACCGCCCAGCAACCCTGCGATGAGGAACCACGGTAACGCCCTGACCATGTACGACTCCTTGTCCAAATGCCTGTTTTCAGGCCTTGGCGCGTTGTTCAAGCACTTCAACCGCGGGCAGAACCTTGCCTTCCACGAACTCGAGGAACGCGCCGCCGCCTGTGGAAATATAGGAAATCTGTTCGGCTACACCGTACTTGTCGATGGCTGCCAATGTGTCGCCGCCGCCCGCGATGGAGAACGCAGAGCTTTCGGCAATGGCCTTGGCCAGCGTTTTGGTGCCTTCGCCGAACTGATCGAATTCAAACACACCGACCGGACCGTTCCACAGGATAGTCTTCGAAGATTTCAACAAGTCGGCGAAGTGCGCAGCAGTCTGCGGACCGATGTCCAGAATCATGTCGTCATCGGCCACATCGGCAATCAGCTTGACGGTAGCGGTAGCGCTTTCGGCGAATTCCTTGGCGACCACAACGTCGGTAGGCAATGGAACGCTGACCTTGGCGGCGATTTCGCGTGCGGTGTCCAGCAGGTCCGGCTCGTAGAGGGACTTACCGACCTTGTGACCGGCTGCTGCCAGGAAGGTGTTGGCAATGCCGCCGCCGACGATCAACTGGTTGCAGATCGCGCTCAGGCTGTTGAGCACGTCCAGCTTGGTGGAGACCTTGGAACCGGCGACGATGGCCGCCATCGGCTGGGCCGGAGCACCGAGCGCCTTGCCCAATGCCTCCAGCTCGGCAGCCAGCAGCGGACCTGCCGCAGCGACCTTGGCGAACTTGGCCACGCCATGGGTCGAGCCTTCAGCGCGGTGTGCGGTACCGAAGGCGTCCATCACGAACACGTCGCACAGCGCGGCGTACTTCTGCGCCAGCTCATCGGCGTTCTTCTTCTCGCCCTTGTTGAAGCGCACGTTCTCGAACAGCACGATGTCGCCTGGCTTGACGTCAACGCCGTCCAGGTAATCGGCAACCAGCGGAACGTCACGACCCAGCGCCTTGCTCAGGTAGTCGGCAACCGGCTTGAGGCTGTTCTCTGCGGAGAACTCGCCTTCTGTCGGACGGCCCAGGTGCGAGCAGACCATCACGGCCGCCCCCTTTTCCAGCGCCAGCTTGATGGTCGGCAGCGAAGCAAGGATACGTGCATCGCTGCTGACGACGCCGTCCTTCACAGGGACGTTGAGGTCTTCACGAATCAGTACACGTTTACCTTGCAGATCGAGGTCGGTCATCTTCAACACGGTCATGAGGCGTTCCTGTTTTTTACTGTTGTTGGTCAGCGACGCGCAGAAAGTGCTCTGCAACGTCGAGCATTCGATTGGCAAAGCCCCACTCGTTATCGAACCACGCCAGCAGATTCACCAGCCTGGGTCCGGAAACGCGGGTCTGACTCGCATCGACAATCGCCGAATGCGGGTCATGATTGAAATCGCAGCTGGCGTGCGGCAACTCAGTGTAGGCCAGCAAACCCTTCAACGGGCCGCTGGTAGCGGCCTCGCGCAGGATTCGGTTGATGTCCTGTGCGTCGGTGTCACGAGCCGTCTGCAACGTGATGTCCAAACAGGAAACATTGACGGTCGGTACGCGAACAGCTTTGGCCTGAATTCGGCCGGCAAGTTCCGGAAGCAGCCTTTCGATTCCGCGGGCAAGGCCTGTAGAGACCGGAATGATCGACTGAAACGCCGAGCGCGTGCGGCGCAGATCTTCGTGGTGGTAGGCGTCGATCACCGGCTGGTCGTTCATGGCCGAGTGGATCGTGGTGATGGTGACGTACTCAAGCCCCACAGCCTGATCCAGCAGGCGAAGAAGAGGCACGCTGCAGTTGGTGGTGCAGGACGCGGCCGATACCAACAGTTCATTGCCGGTCAGCTTCTGCTGGTTGATGCCAAACACCACCGTGGCATCGACATCGGCCTCGCTGGCCATCGGCTGCGAGAACAGCACCCGTGGCGCGCCAGCGTCCAGAAAACGCTGGCCGTCTTCACGGGTGTTGTAGACACCGGAGCATTCGAGCACCAGATCGACGTCCAGCGAAGCCCAGTCAATCTCTTCGGGCGTCGAGCTGCGCAGCACCTTGATTCTGTGATCGTTGATGTGCAGGTATTGCCCTTCGACCCGGACCTGACCGGGAAACCGGCCGTGGGTGGAATCGAAGCGCGTCAGGTATTCGAGACTGGCCATGTCGGCCAGATCGTTTATTGCAACCACTTCAAACCCGGCTTTCGTCCCTCGCTCACACAGCGCACGCACGACGCAACGACCAATGCGGCCGTAGCCGTTCAGAGCAACTTTATAGGGGCGGGGCTGGGGCATGGGGTTCTCATGGATTTAAGCTGAACCCGAAGGGGCGCGCTTGCTGACGGCCACGGCTGCCCGGACAACAGAGAAGACTGTCCGGGCAATCCGTTTGCGGGCAAACGCGTCCCTGCGAGGGGACGCGTCGTGCTTAGCCTTCGAGCAGCTCTTCAGCAGTGCTCAGGACGTTTTCCAGCGTGAAGCCAAACTCTTCGAACAGCGCAGGCGCAGGCGCCGACTCGCCGAAGGTGGTCATGCCGATCACGCGGCCTTCCAGACCGACGTACTTGTACCAGTAGTCGGCATGCGCCGCTTCGATGGCAATGCGCGCGCTGACCTGCAGGGGCAGAACGTCCTGCTTGTACATCGCATCCTGAGCTTCGAACACGCTGGTGCATGGCATGGACACCACACGAACCTTGCGGCCCTGCCCGATCAGTTTGTCGTAAGCCTGAACGGCCAGACCGATTTCCGAGCCAGTGGCGATCAGGATCAGCTCAGGCTCGCCGACGCAGTCGCGCAGCACGTAGCCACCGCGAGCGATGTTAGCCAGCTGGGCTTCGTCACGCGCCTGGTGAGGCAGGTTCTGACGCGAGAAGATCAGTGCCGAAGGACCGTCGTTACGCTCGATGGCGTATTTCCAGGCCACGGCGGATTCCACCGCATCGGCTGGACGCCAGGTGTCCAGGTTCGGCGTAGTGCGCAGGCTGGTCAGTTGCTCGATCGGCTGGTGAGTCGGGCCGTCTTCGCCCAGACCGATGGAGTCGTGGGTGAACACGTAGATCACGCGCTTCTTCATCAGCGAAGCCATGCGCACTGCGTTACGGGCGTATTCCATGAAGATCAGGAAAGTTGCGCCGTACGGCACGAAACCGCCGTGCAGCGCGATGCCGTTCATCATCGCGCCCATGCCGAACTCACGCACACCGTAGTGCAGGTAGTTGCCGTTAGGGTCTTCGCCGGTGATGCTCTTGCAGCCTTTCCAGATGGTCAGGTTGGAACCGGCCAGGTCAGCCGAACCGCCGAGAATCTCGGGCAGCAACGGGCCCAGTGCGCTCAGGGCGTTCTGGCTAGCTTTACGGCTGGCAATGGTTTCGCCCTTGGCGTTGACTTCAGCCACGTAGGCTGCCGATTTCTCGGCGAAGTCGGCTGGCAGCTCGCCGCTCATGCGACGGATGAAATCGTTGGCCAGTTCAGGATGAGCAGCAGAGTAGGCCGCGAAACGCTGATCCCACTCGGCTTCGGCAGCCAGGCCTTTTTCCTTCGCGTTCCACTCGGCATAGATGTCAGCCGGGATGTCGAAAGGACCGTGGTTCCACTTCAGGGCAGCACGAGTCAGGGCGATTTCATCAGCGCCCAGCGGAGCACCGTGGGACTCTTCCTTGCCCTGCTTGTTCGGCGAGCCGAAACCAATGGTGGTCTTGCAGCAGATCAGGGTCGGCTGATCGCTCTTGCGAGCGGTGTCGATGGCGGTCTTGATCTCGTCGGCGTCATGGCCGTCGACATTGCGGATGACCTGCCAGCCGTAGGACTCGAAACGCTTCGGCGTGTCGTCGGTGAACCAGCCTTCGACTTCGCCGTCGATGGAGATACCGTTGTCGTCGTAGAACGCGATCAGTTTGCCCAGTTGCAGCGTGCCGGCCAGCGAGGCGACTTCGTGCGAGATGCCTTCCATCATGCAGCCGTCACCCATGAACACGTAGGTGTGGTGATCGACGATGGAATGGCCCGCGCGGTTGAACTGCGCCGCCAGTGTTTTCTCGGCAGCGGCGAAACCGACCGCGTTGGCAAAGCCCTGACCCAGCGGTCCGGTGGTGGTTTCGACGCCCGGGGTATAACCGTACTCGGGGTGACCCGGCGTGCGGCTGTGCAACTGGCGGAAATTCTTCAGGTCGTCGATGGACAGGTCATAACCGGTCAGGTGCAGCAACGAATAGACCAGCATCGAGCCGTGACCGTTGGACATGATGAAACGGTCACGGTCAGCGAACGCAGGGTTGGCCGGGTTGTGCTTCAGATAATCGCGCCAAAGAACCTCGGCGATATCCGCCATGCCCATGGGGGCACCCGGATGGCCGCTGTTGGCTTTTTGCACGGCATCCATGCTGAGGGCACGAATAGCGTTGGCACGCTCACGACGGCTTGGCATCGCTGATCTCCTGACAGTAAAGGATTGGGATCTGAAAAAGGCGGCCATTTTCCCTCAGGGACCGGCCGGGGGCAATCACAGATAGTGGACCTTAGGCTTTTTTCCTGTGTTGTGGACATTAATTAGCCTGTTACTACTGGATAACGACAGCTTGCGACAAGTTCAGCAGGATCGACAGGCGCCATCCATCAAGCAATATCAAAACTTTTTGATATTGACCTTGCGACCTCATGAATCGATCACTAGACTGCGGACCCTATGAACTTGCGTGTGCCTGCAATCCGCCATGATGCATGCGACGACCTCTCTGCATTGTGCAAGGCCGGCGGCGATCCGTTGCGACTGAACGTTCTGCGTGCGCTGACCAACGACTCGTTCGGCGTGCTGGAGCTGGCGCAGATTTTCGCGATTGGTCAGTCGGGCATGAGTCACCACTTGAAGGTGTTGGCGCAGGCTGACCTGGTGGCGACCCGGCGTGAGGGCAATGCTATTTTTTACCGTCGCGCCCTGCCCCACACCGACTTGCCCGGCGGCAGATTGCACGCCGCCCTGCTCGATGAAGTGGACACACTGGCGTTGCCGGATGAGGTTCAAGGGCGTATTGGTCTGGTGCATCGTCAGCGGGCGCTCGCCAGTCAGGATTTCTTTGCCCGGACAGCGGAAAAGTTTCGCGCCCAGCAGGACCTGATTGCAGGCCTTGCCCAGTACAGTGAAAGCCTGCTGACGCTGCTCGACAAACTCAGCTTCGGCAGCGAGGCAACGGCCCTGGAAGTAGGCCCCGGCGACGGCGGTTTTCTCCCGGAGCTGGCAAGACGTTTCAGGCACGTGATCGCGATGGACAACAGCCCGGCGATGCTGGAACTGGCCCGCGACCTGTGTCAGCGCAAGGCGCTGTTTAATGTCGAGCTGAAGCTGGCCGATGCACTGACAGACAGTAAAGTACGCGCCGACTGCGTCGTACTGAATATGGTGCTCCATCATTTCGCCGCACCAGCCGAAGCGCTGGCGCAACTGGCCGAATGCGTACAACCCGGCGGTAGCTTGCTGGTAACAGAATTGTGTAGTCATGACCAGAGCTGGGCCAGGGAGGCCTGTGGCGATCTCTGGTTAGGTTTCGAGCAGGAAGACCTGGCCCGTTGGGCCATCGCTGCGGGGCTAGTTCCCGGGGAAAGCCTTTATGTAGGCTTACGTAATGGTTTCCAGATCCAGGTTCGCCATTTTCAGCGACCGGCTGGCGACACTCACCATCGGTAAAATGAAGGAAACCCGTAGAGATGAGCGAATACTCACTTTTCACCTCCGAGTCCGTGTCCGAAGGGCACCCGGACAAGATCGCCGACCAGATTTCCGACGCGGTTCTGGACGCCATCATCGCTGAAGACAAATACGCCCGTGTGGCTTGCGAAACACTGGTCAAGACCGGTGTGGCGATCATTGCTGGCGAAGTGTCGACTTCGGCCTGGGTCGATCTGGAAGACATCGTGCGTAACGTCATCCTCGACATCGGCTACAACAGCTCCGACGTCGGCTTCGACGGCGCGACCTGCGGCGTGATGAACATCATCGGCAAGCAGTCGGTGGACATCGCCCAGGGCGTTGACCGCAGCAAGCCTGAAGATCAGGGCGCCGGCGACCAGGGCCTGATGTTCGGCTACGCCAGCAACGAAACCGACGTGCTGATGCCTGCTCCGATCACCTTCTCGCACCAACTGGTCGAGCGTCAGGCTCAGGCCCGCAAATCCGGCCTGCTGCCGTGGCTGCGCCCGGATGCGAAATCCCAGGTCACCTGCCGCTACGAAAACGGCAAGGTCGTGGGCGTCGACGCGATCGTTCTGTCGACCCAGCACAACCCGGACGTTTCCTACAAAGACCTGCGCGAAGGCGTGATGGAGCTGATCGTCAAGCACGTCATCCCTGCGCACCTGCTGCACAAGGACACTCAGTTCCACATCAACCCGACCGGCAACTTCATCATCGGTGGCCCGGTGGGCGACTGTGGCCTGACCGGCCGCAAGATCATCGTCGACACCTACGGCGGCATGGCCCGTCACGGCGGCGGCGCGTTCTCCGGCAAGGATCCATCGAAGGTTGACCGTTCGGCGGCCTACGCCGGCCGTTACGTGGCCAAGAACATCGTCGCTGCGGGCCTCGCCGAGCGTTGCGAGATTCAGGTGTCCTACGCCATTGGCGTTGCACAACCGACTTCGATCTCGCTGAACACCTTCGGCACCGGCAAGCTGTCCGACGACAAGATCATCAGCCTGGTTCGCGAGCACTTCGACCTGCGTCCTTACGCGATCACCACCATGCTGGATCTGCTGCACCCGATGTACAAGGCCACTGCGGCCTACGGCCACTTCGGTCGTACCCCGGTCGAAATGACCGTTGGCGATGACACCTTCACCGCCTTCACCTGGGAAAAAACCGACCGCGCCGACGCCCTGCGCGCTGCTGCCGGTCTGTAATTCTCCTGAGGTCATCAAAAGCCCCCGGCGACGTGAGTCTCCGGGGGCTTTTGTTTGGGACTCCCGCCCCACCCAAAGGAACAGCGAACCCCGAATAACGCGCAAAATCACCGCCCTGTATGATAGGCGCAACGATCGCAAGGCCGGTGACGTTATACGCTGCTGGTGTCAGCACCAACGCGGGACGAAAATCGCGCTGCTGTTCTCGGCCAGCGGTTGGATTGAGGCTGATGCGGACGATATCTGCGCGATTGAATCCGTGCTGCTTCACGCTTCACGCCCTATGGGTTGCATGGCGTTCCAACCAGCCAACTCCTCTGGCTCGGACGCATTCAAATCACATTGGGCCATAAGGTCGGCCAATTGGTAATGCAGTCTGGCCTTGGCAGGCCTGAGCGTCATCACTTCGCTGGAAACATCCAGCACCAGCACATCGCCGCTGACCAGGCTCATCTGCTTGAGCACATTGGCTGGCAATCTGATTGCTGCGCTATTGCCCCACTGCTGAATTTTGACTTCCATACAACACCCCGCCAAATAGTAGATCCATTGCAGAAGCGTCATCCCCCTTACGCAAACAGTTATTTACACCAAACTCGCCGGTCATCATCGACGCTTTTGTAACAGCGAGCGAAGTTATCGGCTGGATACGAATGCCATCACCTTCAGTGCGCCAGGGTCGAAAAACCCGGTAACCATGCCGACAAGCCTCATATCCAGACGGCAGCTAGCCTTCTCCAGCCAATCCCAAGCAAGGATGCTTCGATGCTGTCTGTTACCCGCCTGATGGGCTGCGCCCTTCTGATCGCCCTTTCCCCCTTCACGACTGCCAGCCAGTGCCCGAACTGGACTGCGACCCAGGCACAAACCGAGATCCGCTCACTTCAACAACAGATCGCCGAATGGGACGACAGTTACCACCGTCTGGGCGTCTCGCGAATTCCCGACGAGCTTTATGATCAGTCCCGGCAGAAGCTGAATGCATGGCGTACGTGCTTTGCTGTTCCGGCGTCGGACGATAATCCACTGAAGACCGCAGGCGGCTCGGTGGTGCATCCCATTGCACACACGGGCGTGAACAAGCTGGCCGACGACAAGGCGGTCAAGGCCTGGCTCAAGGGCCGGACCGGTCTGTGGATTCAACCCAAGGTCGATGGCGTGGCCGTTACGCTGGTCTATTCCAGGGGCAGGCTGGCGAAGGCCATCAGCCGTGGCGACGGGGTCAATGGCCAGGACTGGACGGCTCAGGCGCAGTTGATCAAGGCCATTCCTCAGCAATTGCCGTGGCCGGATGACGTTGTGCTGCAAGGCGAGTTGTACGAGCGGCTGTCCGAGCATGTGCAAGCGTCGGCAGGCAGCGTGAATGCACGCAGCAAGGTGGCCGGACTGCTGGCACGCAAGACGTTGAGCCTCGCGCAGGCAGAGAGCATCGGGCTGTTCGTCTGGGACTGGCCCGATGGCCCGGCCACCATGAGCGAGCGTTTGGCAGGCTTGAACGCCATGGGCTTTGCCGACAGCACCCGCTACACGCTTGCGCTGGAGAGTTATGCGCAGGCCGCGCAGTGGCGCGAGCATTGGTATCGGACGCCGATGCCGTTCGCCACGGACGGCGTGATCATGCGTCAGGGCGAACGCCCTTCCTCCGAGCGCTGGCAAGCGAAAGCGCCTTACTGGATCGCCGCCTGGAAGCACCCTTATGCGCAGGCGCTGGCCGAGGTGCGCAAGGTCAGCTTCACGATTGGCCGCAGCGGCAGGATCACTCCGATTCTTGAGCTGGTGCCAATCCGCTTGGACGACCGGACCGTCAATCGCATCAGCACAGGCTCACTGAAGCGCTGGCAGACGCTGGATATCCGCCCCGGCGATCAGGTGGCGATCAGCCTGGCCGGGCTGACCATTCCACGGCTCGACGGTGTGATTACGCGCAGTGTCGAGCGGGCAGAGGTGAATGTTCCGCAGGCCAGTGACTTTCATGAACTCAGTTGCTGGCAACCGACGCCGGGCTGCGAAAGCCAGTTTCGGGCGCGGCTGACTTGGCTCAGCGGCAAGAAGGGGCTGGCCTTGAGTGGCGTGGGGCCGGGCACTTGGGACAGGCTCATCGAAAGCGGGAAAATCAACGGCCTGGTCGATTGGATGACACTCGATCAGGCTGAGCTTGTTAACATTCCCGGTCTTGCCGAGCGCAGCAGCGCTAAACTGTTCGCCAGCCTGCAAACCGCCCGCCAAAAGCCGTTCCAAACATGGCTCAAGGCTATCGGTATGCCGCCCGCAGGAAGCGCTCGACTGGATGCCGATTGGGATCAGCTGGCCTCACGCAGTACTGAACAATGGCAGGCAGAACCGGGCGTCGGTCCGGGACGGGCGGCAAAGCTCGTTGCATTCTTCAACGATCCGCAAGTACAGGCATTGAGCCAGCAATTGCGTGTTTCAGGTATTTCAGGTTTCTAGAGTCCGGGTTTCACTTTTTATGCCCGGGCGTTGTTGCTTTCAAAAGGAGTTCATATGAAGTTTTTATCAACACTGGTTCTTTTCACCAACTGCACGTTACTGGCTGCACCTCTGTTCGCCGCTGAACAGGCACCGCCTTCCGAGTGCCTGCTCAAGAGTCAGGAAATCAGCAGCAAGATTCAGGAAGCCAAGAGCGAAGGCAACAAGGCTCAACAGGCAGGTCTGGAAACAGCACTCGCCGAGGTCAATGCAAACTGCACCGAGGCGTCGCAAGTCAAACAGCGCGAACAAAAGGTCCTGGACGCCAAACGTGAAGTCAGCCGTCGCCAGTCCGACCTGACCAAGGCGATGGAAAAGGGCGATCCGGAGAAGATCAACAAGCGCAAGGACAAGCTCGCCGAGTCGCGCAAGGAATTGCAGGATGCGCAGGCAGAGCTTGAGAAAGTACAGCCGGACGAATGAGCGGCCGTTGGCAACTGCTTACCCACGCGTAATCCACTGAGGCTTGCCGGCGATGAACGATGACGCGGTTTCCTGGCAAACCGCGTCGACTGCATCGCCGGCAAGCCGCCTCCCACGGTCAAATGTTTGCTGCGCGATAGTGCTACGTCAAAAACGTGGTGGCGCTTCCCACAGTTTTAAGCGACTGCCACAGCCAATCACGCCGCAGCCGGGAATGCCGACACGCCGAACAGGGCAACGATCAGGCCCATCCCGACCAGCCAGATGATGGAGCGCATCGCTGCCAGATCGGCCAGATAAAAGATGATGTAGAGCAGGCGGCTGGTGATGAACAGCACCGCAAGCACGTCGATGGTGACCAACTGCGCGTTGCCCGCGACATGCGCAATGATCACCGCCGCTGCGAACGCAGGGGTCACTTCATAGCTGTTCAGTTGCGCGGCATGTGCGCGCTTCGGAAATCCTTCCAGCTTGTCGAGAAAAGCGCGAGGGTCATGATTGTTGCCGGGCTTGAATTTACCGCTGCCGATCTTGGCGATGCCTGCGCAGGCGATCGGCAAAAGGATCGCTACCAGCACACACCAGAAAGCTACTGTCATACATTCCATCCTTATTATGTCGGCTTCATCTAGAAGCATGCCAGGCACGAACAGCCTTAAAGCTCAGAGCCGGACGCGGCCCAAAGGTTCTTCCGGCTTACACCAGTTTAGGAAAAATCAGGCTGAACGTGGTGAACCGTCCAGGCTCGCTCTCGGCTTTCACCTGGCCTTCATGCAGGCTCATGATCGACCGGACGATGGCCAGCCCCAGGCCTGTACCGCCCTGCTGTCGGGCGCGACTGACTTGAACCCGGTAAAACCGGTCGAACAGGCGTGGCAGGTGCTCGGCATCAATGCCTTCCCCTGCATTGCGCACCGCCAGCGTAATGTCTTCGGCGTGTGTGGCAATCCTGATCGTGATGGCGGTGCCACTCGCCCCATGGCGAATCGCATTGGATAGCAGGTTGGAGATCGCCCGCTGAATCATCAGCCGGTCGCCCATGGCCTTACCGTTGCCTTCGATCTGCAAGATGATGTCACGGTCTTCGGCCGATGCCGAAAACAGTTCAGCCACTTTTTCCGATTCCTCGCGCAGATCGATGGGCTCCAGCGCCAACGGTGCCGAGGGCTGGCTGACGCTTGCGAGAAACAGCATCTGGGCGATCATGCGCGACATGCGCTCCAGTTCTTCGGTACAGGACTCGAGCGCCTGTCTGTACTCTTCCGGCGGACGGGGTCGCGACAACGTCACCTGCGCCTTGCCCATCAGGTTGTTCATGGGCGAGCGCATCTCGTGCGCCAGATCGTCCGAGAACTGCGACAGCTGCTGAACGTCGCCGTCCAGCCGGTGCAGCATGAAGTTCACGGCGTGGGCCAGATCGCGCAGTTCGTCCGGCAGGCCGGTCACTTTCATGCGATGCGACAGGTCGCGGGCCGAAATCAGCGCGGTCACTTTACGGAACGCCCCCAGAGGCCTGAGCCCACGGCGCACGACCCACCAGGCCCCCACCCCGACCAGCAATAGAATCACCGGCAGGATCATGAAGGTGGACATCATGTAGGCATGCAGCAGCGAGGTATCGTTTTTGCGGTCCAGCGTCAGCATGACCAGAATGTTTTCATCCGTCTTGAGACGAATGTTCTTGTAGCCCACCAGCAGCTTGTGACCTTCGCTGGCCTCCAGCGCGTGAAAGCCCTGATCCTGCCCCCCGGCCGCAGGCGGTGGCAAATTGCGGCCTTCTTCATTACCGATATTCATCAGCGGCCGGCGGGGCATGTTCGAGTCGAAGATGCTCAGGGCAAAGCTGTCATGACCAACAATCTGATCGCGCAGCGTATGCGGATACTGGACGATGTCGCCAACCGACAGAAAGCCCTCGCTGAGCCCATGCTCGATCTGCGTGAATTTCTCTCTCAGGCTGTCTTCTGCACGCAGATCGAGTTGATGGGAAATGGCCGCGTAGGCGAACAGCTCCATGATCACCACCAGAAACGCACTCAATGCGGTGACCGTCAGGCCCAGCCGCGTCGAGAGGCGCGTGGGTTTCATTCGCGCACTTCCAGCACATAACCGACGCCACGCAAGGTGTGGATCAGCTTGGTCTCGAACGGGTCATCGATCTTGGCCCGCAGGCGGCGGATCGATACCTCGACCACGTTGGTGTCGCAATCGAAGTTCATGTCCCAGACCAGCGAAATGATCTGGGTACGCGACATGACCTCTCCAGTGTGACGCATCAACAGGTGCAGGAGGGCGAATTCCTTGGTGGTCAGGTCAATGCGCTGCTTGCCCCGAAATGCCCGGTGACGACCCTGATCAAGCTCCAGATCACCGACCTGCAGGACCTGCGGCGTGCTCGGCTGCTCGCAGCGACGCATCAGGGTACGGACTCTGGCCAGCAACTCGGGAAACTCGAACGGCTTGACCAGATAGTCGTCGGCGCCCATTTCCAGGCCCTTGACCTTCTCTTCCAGACGGCCCCGCGCAGTGACCATCATGATCCGGGTATTGACGGTTTTCCTGAGCCGGGCCAGGACCTCCCAGCCATCCATTTCAGGCAGGTTCACATCCAGAATGACGATGTCATACGCCTGATGCTGCGCGAGATAAAGCCCGTCGAGTCCGGTGGCGGCGATATCGACAACATAGCCACTTTCGGTCAGACCCTGATGCATGTATTCGGCAGTTTTCGGCTCGTCCTCTACTACAAGGATTCGCATGGATAAATGTCCTGTCTGATGTCGGTTGATCCGCAGTGTACGGGCAAACAGCCAGCCTCCACAGCACATAACGGAATTGTAATTTTGCAGCAATCCCTCTGATACCTCCGGTTACATAAAGTCCTCCTCATTCAGGTTCAACGGGCCTTTTGGCGCGGTTGTTCTTTCCACTGACGGGGGTGTTGTATGCAACGGGAGAGCCACGATCGTGCTCGGGTTTAGGCTGGCGTCCGGGTGGACGCACATCAGAACGGGTGCGCTGTGCGTGCTGTTGTTTCCATTGATGACTCCGGTGGCGATCGCTCAGGGGTTGAGCCTGCCACAGGCCATCGAAGCGGCGTTTGCCGAAAACCCGGACCTTGCGGCAGCGCGCTGGGAAATCGGGGTGGCTGAAGGTGAGCGCCAGCAGGCAGGGTTAATGCCCAACCCGGTAGCGTCCTGGGAGGCGGAGGACACACGCAGCGAGACCCGAACCACCACCGTGATGCTCAGCCAGGCGCTGGAACTGGGTGGCAAGCGAGGAGCGCGAATCGAAGCCGCCAGCCGTGGCCAGGACGCCGCCCGGATCGAGCTTGAACGGCGCGGCAACGAGTTGCGTGCCGAGGTGGTTCAGGCGTTCTACGCCGCCGCCCGTGCGCAGGCCGGTCTGGATCTGGCGCGGCAATCCCGCTCACTGGCCGAGCGTGGCCTGCAAGTGGCCGAAGGCCGTGTGCAGGCGGGCAAGACCTCACCGGTCGAGGCGACACGGGCTCAGGTGCAACTGGCCGAAACCGACCTGCTGGTACGGCGCGCCGAGACCCTGAAAATCAACAGCCACCGCGAGCTGGCTCGAGCGACAGGCTCCCCGACCGCCTCGTTCGACCGACTGGACTACACCGATCTGTCACCCGGCCAAGTGCCGCCTTCAGCCAGACTGCTGACCGCCCTCAACGAAACGGCCGAACTGCGTCTCGCCCAGGCCCAGATCGACCAGCGTGAAGCCGCGCTCGGTTCGGAACGGGCCAAGCGGGTTCCGGACCTGACCGTCAGTGTCGGCAGCCAGTACAGCCGTGAAGATCGCGAGCGCATCAACGTGGTCGGCCTGTCGATGCCGATTCCCTTGTTCGATCGCAATCAGGGCAACGTCCTTTCTGCTGCCAGACGCTCGGACCAGGCACGCGACCTGCGCAATGCCGTGGAGCTGAAACTGCGCACCCAGATCCAGTCGGCGCTTGATCAATGGGCCACCGCCTCGCGCGAAGTGGAGTCGTTCAACCGGGTCATCCTGCCTGCAGCGCAGCGCGCGGTCGATACGGCAACGCGTGGCTTCGAGATGGGCAAATTCGGTTTCCTCGAAGTGCTGGATGCCCAGCGAACCCTGATTTCCGCCCGCAGCCAATACCTGGAATCGCTGGCAACGGCCACCGACGCCAGCGTCAGCGTCGAACGCATCTATGGCGACCTCGACCGGTTCAGCCTCAAACCCTGACTTCTTTTTTGCGCACCTATCGAGCGCACCGCAGCGTGCGCAGCACCTACATGATTGCCGGGAGCATCCATGGACAACAAACGAAGCATTGGCATCGCCCTGGCGGTGGTGGTCATCATTGGCCTGGGCAGTCTGACCCTGAAGCCTGGCCTGCTGCCTTTCAGCGCCCAGGCTGAACCGGACACGCACGCCAACGAATCGGCGGACGCCCACGCAGGCGAAGAAGCCCACGCGGACGAGGAACATGGCGAGGACAGCCATGGCAGCGAGCCAGAACAGCACGGCGCCGCCAAAGCGGAGCCCGCTCACGAGGAAGAAGAAGGCCACCTTGAGCTCAGCGCCGAACAGATCAAGGCCGCCGGCATTGAACTGGTCGCCGCCGAGCCCCGGCCAATGAGCACGTCAGTCACCTTCCCCGGCGAAATCCGCTTCGATGAAGACCGCACCGCCCACGTAGTGCCTCGGGTCGGCGGCGTTGTCGAATCGGTGAAGGTCGAGCTGGGCCAGAGCGTCAAAAAAGGTCAGGTGCTGGCCGTCATCGCCAGCCAGCAGATCTCCGATCAACGCAGTGAGTTGAACGCGGCGCAGCGACGTCAGGAACTGGCGCGGCTGACCCTGCAGCGCGAGAAGAAACTCTGGCAAGACCGGATTTCGGCCGAACAGGATTACCAGCAGGCGCGTCAGGCCTTTCAGGAAGCGGACATCAGCCTGTCCAACGCCCGGCAGAAGCTCAGCGCCATCGGCGCCAGCGTCAGTCCCTCGGCAGGCAACCGCTATGAGCTGATTGCCCCTTTCGACGCGATGGTCGTGGAGAAACACCTGGCCATCGGCGAAGTGGTGAGCGACGCGAGCAACGCCTTCACGCTGTCGGATCTGTCCCGCGTCTGGGCCACCTTCGGCGTCGCGCCCAAGGACCTGGACAAAGTCATCGTCGGTCGCCCGGTCTCGGTCAGCGCACCTGACCTGAACGCTCGTGTCGAGGGCCGTATCGGTTATGTCGGCAGCCTGCTGGGTGAGCAGACCCGTGCGGCCACCGTTCGCGTCACCCTCGCCAACCCCAACGGCGCCTGGCGACCGGGGCTGTTCGTCTCGGTCGATGTGGCGGCAGAACAGAGCCAGGTCGCGGTCAGTCTGCCGGAGTCGGCGATCCAGACCGTCGAAGACAAGCCTTCGGTGTTCGTGCGCAACGACGAGGGCTTTCAGTTGACGCCCGTCACGCTCGGCCGCAGCGATGGCGGCTACGTGGAAATCGTCAAAGGCCTGGCCGCAGGCACTCAAGTGGCCGCCGCCGGCAGCTTCATTCTCAAGTCGGAGCTGGGCAAAGGCTCCGCCGAGCACGCCCATTGACCTGCGTCGTACGAGTATTCCCTCATGTTTGAACGGTTGATCAAATTCGCGATTGAACAGCGCATCGTGGTGATGCTCGCGGTCCTGCTGATGGCAGGGCTGGGCATCGCCAGTTACCAGAAACTGCCCATCGATGCCGTCCCCGATATCACCAACGTACAGGTGCAGATCAACACTTCGGCACCCGGCTTTTCGCCGCTGGAGACTGAGCAACGCATCACCTTCGCCATCGAAACCAACATGGCCGGCCTGCCCGGTCTGCAACAGACACGCTCGCTGTCGCGCTCGGGTCTGTCACAGGTCACGGTGATTTTCGAAGACGGCACCGACCTGTTCTTCGCCCGCCAACAGGTGAACGAACGGCTGCAGATTGCCAAGGACCAGTTGCCCGAAGGCGTCGAAACCATGATGGGGCCGGTCTCCACCGGACTGGGCGAGATTTTCCTGTGGACCGTCGAAGCCCGAGAAGGCGCACGCAAGGAGGACGGCACGCCGTACACGCCGACCGACCTGCGGGTCATTCAGGACTGGATCATCAAGCCGCAGTTGCGCAACGTGCCCGGTGTAGCTGAAATCAACACCATCGGCGGCTTCGCCAAACAGTATGAAATCGCGCCCGATCCCAAGAAACTCGCCGCCTACAAGCTGACCCTGAATGATCTGGTTGCGGCGCTGGAGCGCAACAACGCCAACGTCGGTGCGGGCTACATCGAACGAGGCGGCGAACAACTGCTGATCCGCGCACCGGGCCAGCTCGAAAACATCGATGACATTGCCAACATCGTCATCGCCAACGTTCAGGGCACGCCGATTCGGGTGAGCAGCGTGGCTGAAGTCGGCATCGGCAAGGAGATGCGCTCCGGCGCGGCCACTGAAAACGGTCGCGAGGTAGTCCTCGGCACCGTGTTCATGCTGATTGGCGAAAACAGCCGCACGGTTTCCCAAGCCGTGGCCGCCAAGCTCGCCGACATCAATCGCACACTGCCCGAAGGTATCGAAGCGGTCACGGTGTACGACCGCACCAACCTGGTCGAAAAAGCCATTGCGACGGTGAAGAAAAACCTCGTCGAAGGCGCGATTCTGGTCATCGCGATCCTGTTTCTGTTTTTGGGCAATATCCGTGCTGCGCTGATCACGGCGATGGTCATTCCATTGGCGATGCTGTTCACCTTTACCGGCATGTTTGCCAACAAGGTCAGCGCCAACCTCATGAGCCTTGGCGCGCTGGACTTCGGCATCATCGTCGATGGCGCGGTGGTGATCGTCGAGAACTCGATTCGCAGGCTTGCCCATGCGCAGCAGAAACACGGCCGGATGCTGACCCGCGCCGAACGCTTCCACGAAGTCTTCGCTGCGGCTAAAGAAGCTCGACGCCCGCTGATCTTCGGCCAGTTGATCATCATGGTCGTGTACCTGCCGATCTTCGCCCTCACCGGCGTCGAAGGCAAAATGTTCCACCCGATGGCGTTTACCGTGGTCATCGCCCTGCTCGGTGCCATGATCCTGTCGGTCACGTTCGTGCCTGCGGCCATCGCCATGTTCGTGACCGGCAAGGTCAAGGAAGAAGAAGGCTTCGTGATGCGCACCGCTCGCCAGCGCTATGCGCCGGTGCTCGGCTGGGTGCTGGGGCATCGCTGGATTGCCTTCACCCTGGCGTTTGTGGTGATGGTGTTGTCCGGTTTTACTGCCAGCCGCATGGGCAGTGAATTCATCCCGAGCCTGAGCGAAGGCGACTTCGCGCTGCAGGCCCTGCGCGTGCCTGGCACCAGCCTGACGCAATCGGTGGACATGCAGCAGCGCCTGGAAAAGGCCGTGATCGAAAAAATGCCGGAAGTGGAGCGTATGTTCGCGCGTACCGGCACGGCAGAAATTGCCGCCGACCCCATGCCGCCGAACATCTCCGACAGCTACGTGATGCTAAAGCCGCAGAGCGAATGGCCGGACCCTGACAAGTCGCGGGAAACCCTGATCGCCGAGCTGCAAAAGGCCGCTGCCAGCGTGCCGGGCAGCAATTACGAGTTGTCCCAGCCGATCCAGTTGCGCTTCAACGAGCTGGTGTCGGGCGTGCGCAGCGATGTGGCGGTCAAAGTGTTCGGCGACGACATGACCGTGCTCAACCAGACTGCCGCCAAAATCGCCGCCGCCATGCAAAAGGTGCCAGGCGCGTCCGAAGTGAAGGTCGAGCAGACCACTGGCCTGCCGGTGCTGACCATCAATATCGATCGGGACAAGGCGGCGCGCTACGGCCTCAACGTTGCCGATGTGCAGGACGCCATCGCCACCGCGCTGGGCGGACGGCAGGCCGGCACACTGTATGAGGGTGATCGCCGCTTCGACATGGTGGTGCGCCTGTCCGAACAGCTGCGCACCGACGTGGCCGGACTGTCCAGTCTGCTGATTCCGGTGCCGGCCAGCGCAGGCAGCATTAACCAGCAGATCAGCTTCATCTCGCTGTCGCAGGTTGCCAGCCTCGATCTGGTGCTCGGGCCGAACCAGATCAGCCGCGAGAACGGCAAGCGACTGGTGATCGTCAGCGCCAACGTGCGCGGCCGTGACCTGGGCTCATTCGTCGAGGACGCGGGCCAGACCATCGACAGCAGCGTGCAGATTCCGGCGGGCTACTGGACCAACTGGGGCGGTCAGTTCGAACAGTTGCAGTCGGCCGCCAAACGCCTGCAGATCGTGGTTCCCGTTGCACTGTTACTGGTGCTCGCGCTGCTGTTCCTGATGTTCAACAACCTCAAGGACGGCCTGCTGGTCTTCACCGGCATCCCGTTCGCCCTGACCGGCGGCGTCATGGCGCTATGGCTGCGCGACATACCGCTGTCGATCTCCGCAGGCGTGGGCTTCATTGCCCTGTCAGGTGTGGCGGTACTCAACGGGCTGGTGATGATCTCGTTCATCCGCAACCTGCGCGAAGAAGGCCGCTCCCTGCACGACGCCATCACCGAAGGCGCCCTCACCCGCCTGCGCCCGGTACTGATGACCGCGCTCGTCGCATCGCTGGGCTTCATCCCGATGGCGCTGGCAACAGGCACAGGTGCAGAAGTGCAAAGGCCGCTGGCGACCGTGGTGATCGGCGGGATTCTCTCGTCCACGGCACTGACGTTGCTGGTGTTGCCTGCGTTGTATCAGTGGGCGCATCGGCGGGAGGAGGAAGAGGTGGAAGCCAAGTGACTGGCTGAGCCATGACGTAGACCAAAAAAAACGCCCCTCGGGGCGTTTTTTGTTCGACGAGTAATCAGAGAACACTCAGCGGGTATTCGACGATCACACGCACTTCATCCAGATCCGACTCGAACGCGGTCGCCCGGGTCGTGGCCTGACGCACGCGTACTGACAGGTCTTTCATGGTGCCGGTCTGCACGATGTATTTGGCTTCGATGTTGCGCTCCCAGCGTTTCTGGTCGGTCAGCGGGTTGCCCTGCGCGTCGCGGCGCATGTAGGTGCTGTTGGCGTTGGAGTAATCGGCATCGGTGCCTTTGCCGTAACGGGTCATGAACGTCAGGCCGGGTACGCCATAGGTGGTCATGTCCAGGTTGTAAGTGACCATCCACGAGCGTTCCTTCGGTGAGTTGAAGTCGCTGTACTGGATGGAGTTGGCCAGATAGATCGAGTCGGACAGTCTCAGGTAATCGAAGTCGTCGTCGCCCTGGTTGCGTTGATGGGACACCGCCAGGCTGTGCGCGCCGTATTTCAGGCCGACGCTGGCACTCCAGATGTCGTTGTCGAACTCGCCGAGCAGGCGCTTGCCTTCGTCGGTCGCGTTGTAATAGTTCAGGCTGCTGGTCATGGACAGGTCGCTGGTGATCGGCAGCACGTAGGAGGCCGAGCCGTATTTCTGATCCCAGGCATCCTTCAACCGGCTGGTGTACAGCGAAAGGTTCAGTCTGTCGGTGGCTTCATAGTCGCCGCCAAAGTACGCGAGCCAAGGCGAGTCGACCGGCCCGGCGTAAAACGTGGAAAAGCCTTCTTTCATGTCACTGGATGCAGGCTGGCTCATCCCGTTGAGGCGACCACCCTGCACAGTCAGGCCTTTGATGCTGGTGTTACTGGCAGTCACACCGCGAAAGCTTTCCGGCAGCAGACGCGCATCGCCGTAGGCAACCACTGGCGTCACTGGAAACACATCGCCGACATGAACCACAGTGTCAAAAGCTCTGGCTTTCAGTGCGCCGCCGACTTTGGTGTATTCGTCGCGAGCGTTGCCATCCGAATCGACAGGCATCACCGAGAACGGCGTCTGCAGGCCGTTTCGCCCGTCGCCCGTGTCCAGCTTGATGCCTACCATGGCGAACGCATCGAGGCCGACGCCGATGGTGCCCTGGGTGAAGCCCGATTCGAACCGCCCCATGATGCCGTGCGCCCAGCCTTCGGAGTAGCCGCTGCCCGTCGGGCTCGACTCGCCATTGCGGTGGTCACGGTTCATGTAGAAATTTCGGTTGAGAATATTGAGCGTGCTGCCTTCGACAAACCCTTCTTTCTGCTCTTCTGCGAAGGCGGCAAAGGGTGTCATCCCGGCGAGGGTCGAACACAAGGCGAGGGAAAGTCTTTTACGTTGAGTCATGTGCGCTCCGTTCATTTGGCAGATCGGGTAAACGTGTCGACCTGGCATGTTGTTATAAAGAGACGGCTGCCAGTGAGGCACAATCTTGAAGAGGCGGAGATAACACGAAGATGACGAGAAGATTACAAATCCGAAAGAAACCCTACTTGCACTAAAATCAGAATAACCCTTCAGAAATGCGAAACTAATACAATATGCCAACTGGCATATTGTGCTTTTTAAAAAAGCAAAAAAAAGCGCCCCGAAGGACGCTTAAACATTCGCCTCAACCAAAGGAGCCGGAAAGCTGCCAAAGGCGAACAAGGGTGCTGCTCATTGCAAACCAAACGCGTTAGCCTTCAGTCTTGTCGGACTTGTCAGACTTGGATTTTTCATCCGAGTTGACATACTGCTCACCCTGCTTGGCGGCCTGACGCTCCTGGAAACGCTGCTCCTGGGCCATCCGCATCTTGTCTGCAGCGGTGCTTGCGAATTCGTTGCCGTCGTCGGCAAAGGCGCTTGTAAAGGACAAGGCGGCAACTGCAAAGACCATCGATTTAATCAGTTTCATCTTCATTTCCTCTTCTCTCGTTAATGTCTGGACCCTGCGTTGCGCTGGGCGCTTTGCAGGAATGTGCCCATCTTACGAGCGGGTACCTAACAGGAAGGTGAGCGGAACATGACAAATTTGTCATAAATAAAAAACATCAAAAAAACCGGGTAATCTCCAAACTTACAAAAACGTAATTATTCAGTAACGTTCGCGTTAACCCTCGACCGTTACATTGAACTCACTTTCAAACAACGGAGAACACGAACATGCGTACTACTGCTAAATCCCTGCTGCTGGCCCTGGCGATTCTTTCCCCTCTGAGCGCTTTTGCTTACACCTCAGACGAAGTCAAGGCAGAAACCCTGATCAAGGATCACCAGGCCGCCGTGCAAAAATATGCAACCCGCGCTAACAAGCCGATGCCGGAAATCAAGGAATACCATTACGGGATGCACCTGGATGTCGCGAAAGTCATCCGCAAGTCGCCGGACGTCAAGACCTGCAGCGTGATGCCGAAACTGATGACTTACCAGGATTCCAAAGGCGATCTGAACACCGTTCAGTACCAGGTTCTCAGCGGCTGCCGTAACAGCCAATGATTCCAGACATGCCAGGAGGCCACCCCGATACATTGAACCCAACGCTCCACCCACCATCAGCCCGGACCCCAGTCCGGGCTGATTTTTTTGCATCTGTTTCCCCTCCGCAGGGCTCCGTCTCCTGCCGTCACTCCGTCTGATTGCCGCGTTTTTTTGCAACATGCAGGTCGTTGCGTGGTCAACGCAAACCCCAATTGTGTTTGGGGCAATGTGCCTGAACCGCTGCCCGGTCCATCACACTCTGCCTGGGTGTAGCTCTGCCACGCCGCAATTGAAACTGTATACACGGACTCTGGAATGACGGATGCTTGAACTTGTTGCTGCCTTTATCTGCCTCACTTCGCTGCTGACCTATGTGAACTTCCGCTTTATCGGTCTGCCGCCTACCATCGGCGTGATGGTCACTGCGCTGATGTTTTCGCTGATCCTGCAGGGCCTGAGCCTGATGGGCTTTCCGGGCCTGGAAAATCGCGTTCAGGAACTGATCGGCCAGATCGACTTCGGTGATCTGCTGATGAACTGGATGCTGTCCTTCCTGCTGTTCGCCGGCGCCCTGCACGTCAACCTGGCGGACCTGCGCAGCTACCGCTGGCCTATTGGGCTGCTGGCGACCTTCGGCGTATTGATCGCAACCACCGTGATCGGCGCACTGGCGTACTGGATCTTTGCCCTGTTCGGCTGGCACGTCAGCCCGCTCTACTGCCTGCTGTTCGGCGCGCTGATTTCGCCGACCGACCCCATCGCGGTACTGGGCGTGTTGCGGACTGCCAATGCCTCGAAGCCGCTGAAAACCACCATTGTCGGCGAGAGTCTGTTCAACGACGGCACGGCGGTTGTCGTGTTCACGGTGTTGCTGGGCATCGCGCAACTGGGTGAAACCCCGACCGTCGGTGAAACGGCCATGCTGTTTGTGCACGAAGCCGTGGGCGGCGTGCTGTTCGGCGGCCTGATCGGCTACGCCGTGTACCTGATGATCAAGAGCATCGAGCAGTATCAGATCGAGGTCATGCTGACCCTGGCATTGGTCATCGGCGGATCGGCGATGGCGTCGGAGCTGCACGTTTCCGGCCCTATCGCGATGGTCGTGGCTGGACTGATCATCGGCAACCTGGGACGCAATCTGGCGATGAACGACATGACCCGTCGTTACATGGATGGTTTCTGGGAATTGCTGGATGACATGCTCAACGCCATGTTGTTCGCGCTGATCGGCATGGAGCTGTTGCTGCTGCCGTTTTCGTGGCAGCACCTGACTGCCGCGAGCCTGCTGGCCGTGGCGATTCTGCTGTCGAGGTTTGTCACCGTGGCACCGGCGATTCTGCTGCTTCGTCGCTGGCGCTCTGTGCCGCAGGGCACCATACGTATTCTGACCTGGGGTGGTTTGCGTGGCGGTGTTTCCGTTGCGCTGGCACTGGCGCTGCCGACCGGGCCGGAACGCGACCTGCTACTGAGCATTACCTACATCGTGGTGCTGCTGTCGATCCTGTTGCAGGGCCTGACCATCGGCAAACTGGTCAAGGCCGTCACGCGGGAGCCACAGGTGAAGGACTCGGCGCACTGAGTGAGTCGCAATCGGTTGCGGAGCCTCAGGCGCTGCGCGCCGTATTGAACAGGGTCATCGCCATGGCGCGTCGGTAATCGCTGGGCGTCTGACCCGTCTCGACGCGAAAGTGCCGATTGAAGTTGGAGAGGTTGGCATAGCCGACCTCGAAGCAGATGTCCGACACCGACATGTCGGACTGCAACAGCAATCGGCAGGCGCGCTGAATTCTCAGTTTTCGCATCAGTTCGATGAAACCGTGACCGGTGTTGCGTTTGAAGAAACGTGAAAATCCGGGATCGGTCATCTCCAGGCGCTGGGCGATCACCGACAGACGAATGTCATTGGTCAACTCGCTCAACAGATAGTCGAACGCCTTGTTGATCCGCTCGGCGCTGCGCGCGTCCAGCGTCGGTGCGTAGCAACTGCTGGCCAGCAGATGAGCTTCCTGAGACGGAGCCTTGACCAGCGTATTGATCAACTGCAGAAAAAGTATCAGCCGCTCCAGACCCTGCGCCGTACCGATGTCTTCCATCAACCGCGCAGCCTGTACCGCCGTGGCACCCGTGAACTCGATACCACGGCGTGCATGCTCGAACAGACGCTGCAACTCGCCCAGTTCCGGCAGCGTCTTGCGCAACGCCAGCAGCGCAGCGCCGTCGAACTGCAAGACCACGTCGCGCCCCGGCAGATGCTCGCCCGGCGCCAGATCACCTATCCAGTCATGGGGCAGGTCGGGGCCGATCAGCGCGACATGCCCTGCGTCGAACCCGCCGATGTAATCGCCCGCCACCAGCTTGCCGCTGCCACGGCGGATCAGGTGAATCTCGAATTCGGGATGATGATTCCAGCGCGCCAGGGCGTAGGGATAGTCGTGCTCGTACCAGCGAAAACACTGGTCCGGTTCGGGAAGAATGACTTCCAGTTCGGCGGGACGCTGCTCGAAAAGAGCGGCTCGGCTGTCAGGCATTGCAGGCGCCTTTTATCGTTATGGGTGCTTCGTGCAGGCATCAACATACGCCTGCCTGATCCACCCTCGCTAGCGGTGATACCGACCGGTACTGATACTTTTTTGATTTCGGACGACCGGAGGACTTTCGGTTAAAAAAGTATCGGAGGGGCATCCGCAGTGCGTTTGTCCGGGTCCGGTTTGGCTGCTGTAATCGGGTCTCCGCCGTGGCAGTTGCCTACCACAAAAGCAGCCTCGTTTCACGAACACCACGGCCAACAACAAAAACAATGACTCCCGCCATCAGCGGCGCGGAGTGGAGAGCACGACGATGAAGATGCACAAAGCGCTTTTCCTGTCTGCCGGTCTGTCCTTCGCCCTTGTCAGCCACGCGGCTGAGACCATCACCATCGCTACCGTGAACAACGGCGACATGATCCGCATGCAGCGCCTGTCGAAAATCTTCGAGCAACAGCACCCCGACGTGAAGCTCAACTGGGTGGTGCTGGAAGAAAACGTACTGCGCCAGCGCCTGACCACCGACATCGCGACCCAGGGCGGCCAGTTCGATGTGCTGACCATCGGCACTTACGAAACCCCTTTGTGGGGCGCCAAGCAATGGCTTGAGCCGATTACCGGTTTGCCACCTGAATACGACCTGCAGGACATTTTCCCGGCCGTGCGTCAGGGCCTGTCCGTGAAAGACACGCTGTACGCCCTGCCGTTCTACGGCGAAAGCACCATCACCTATTACCGCACCGACCTGTTCAAGCAGGCCGGACTGACCATGCCGGAGCACCCGACCTGGACGCAACTGGGCGAGTTTGCCGCCAGATTGCATCAGCCCGACAAAGGCCTGTACGGCATGTGCCTGCGCGGCAAGGCGGGCTGGGGCGAGAACATCGCACTGCTCAGTACCATGGCGAACGCCTTCGGCGCGCGCTGGTTCGACGAACAATGGAAGCCTGAACTGACCAGCCCGGAATGGACCAGAGCGGCAAACTTCTACGTCGACACCCTCAAGAAGTACGGCCCGCCCGGCGTGACCAGCAATGGTTTCAACGAAACGCTGGCCCTGTTCAACAGCGGCAAGTGTGCGCTGTGGGTGGACGCCAGCGTCGCGGGCTCGTTCACCACCGACAAGGAACAGAGCCGGGTCGTCGACAGCGTCGGCTTTGCGCCTGCCCCCACCGAAGTCACCGACAAGGGCTCGTCGTGGCTGTATGCGTGGTCGCTGGCAATTCCCGTCACCTCCACACATAAGGAGGCCGCCAAGGCGTTCATCACCTGGGCGACGTCCAAGGAATACATCCAGTTGGTGACCGAGAAAGACGGCATCAGCAACGTACCGCCAGGCACTCGTACTTCTACCTATAACGAGGCTTACCTAAAGGCCGCGCCATTCGCCAAGGTGACCTTGCAGATGATGCAGCACGCCGATCCTGCGCATCCGTCCGCCAAGCCGGTGCCTTACGTCGGCATTCAATACGTGACCATCCCGGAATTCCAGGCCATCGGCACGTCGGTCGGCAAGTTGTTCACCGCAGCGTTGACCGGGCAGACCACCGTCGAACAGACCCTCGCTGCGGCCCAGATGGTGACTGAACGGGAAATGAAACGCGCCGGGTATCCCAAGTAATCCGACACACTTCTAAAGGACGGATAACGAATCATGAATAGACTGGAAGGTAAAAGCGCGCTCATCACCGGTTCTGCCCGTGGCATCGGCCGCACCTTTGCGCAGGCCTATATCCGCGAAGGTGCAACGGTCGCCATCGCCGACATCAATCTGCAACGCGCGCAAGCCACAGCAAACGAACTCGGGCCGAACGCCTATGCGGTCAGCATGGACGTGACCGATCAGGCGTCCATCGATCAGGCAATCGCTGCCGTGGTGGCGCAGACCGGCAAGCTGGACATCCTGATCAACAACGCTGCGCTGTTCGATCTGGCGCCGATTGTCGACATCACCCGCGAGAGCTTCGAGCGGCTGTTCTCGATCAACGTCGGCGGTGCGCTGTTCACGCTGCAGGCGGCTGCCCGGCAGATGATCGCCCAGGGACATGGCGGCAAGATCATCAACATGGCCAGTCAGGCGGGACGTCGAGGTGAAGCACTGGTCGGTGTGTATTGCGCGACCAAGGCTGCCGTCATCAGCCTGACCCAGTCGGCCGGTCTGGACTTGATCAAACATCGCATCAACGTCAACGCCATCGCACCCGGCGTGGTGGACGGCGAGCACTGGGATGGCGTCGATGCACTGTTCGCCCGCTATGAAAATCGGCCGCTGGGTGAAAAGAAAAGGCTGGTCGGCGAACAGGTGCCCTTCGGACGCATGGGCACGGCGGACGACCTGACCGGCATGGCGATTTTCCTCGCCTCGGCGGAAAGCGAGTACGTGGTGGCGCAGACGTATAACGTGGATGGCGGCAACTGGATGAGCTGATCCTGTGAACAAAAGCCGGTCGCCACTTCCATTGACGGGGCGATTGGCTAAGATGCCCGGACCGCACGTCGTGATCCGCGGCATCACCGAGGCACAGGAGCTGCAATGTCCACCGAAGAGGAGCTCGCCATTTCCGGCGGCACACCGATGATTCCCGATCAGCGTCGAGAGCTGATGCTGCGACAGTTGCGCAAGCATCAGGTGCTCAGCGTGCATCAGTTGATGGAGATGTTCGATTGCTCGCACATGACCATCCGCCGAGACATCGCGTTGCTGGAGCAGGAAGGGCGTGCCTATTCGGTCACAGGCGGGGTGCGCATCGCCAGTCAGGTGCACAGCGAACCCAGCCATCAATCCAAGGCCGTGGTCGAGCTGCCGCACAAGCAGGGCATGGCGCGGCTGGCAGCCGGTCTGCTGCATCCGGACATGACGATCTATCTGGACGCAGGCACCAGCACGCTGGAAATCGTGCCGCACATTGTTGCGCTGTCGGGTATGACGGTGGTCACCAATGACTTTGGCGTGGTGAACGCACTGGCCGATGCCGGGCATGTGGATGTGATTCACACCGGCGGCCTGCTCGATCATCCGAACCGCTCAAGCGTCGGCGGGCTGGCGGCTGCGACCTTGCGGCAACTGGCGACGGACGTGGCGTTCATGTCCACCAGTTCGTGGGATCTGCAGCGCGGCACCACGACGCCCTCGGCACTGAAAGTCGAGGTCAAGCAGGCTGCGATGCAATCTGCTTCGCAAACCGTACTGGTTGCGACCAGCTCCAAATACGGCACCTTTGGCATGTACAAGGTGGCCGCGCTGGACCAGTTCGACACCATCATCACCGACGCCGCCCTGGCCGAGGCTGCCGCCGACGGCATCCGCAAACAACGCATCGAACTGCTCCTCGCCCCGGTCGGCGGCAAGCGCTAGGTTCGTCCCGCCCTCACCTGCGCGTCGCCTCTGGAAGCGGACGCGGAGCGTCCCCAGGTGCATTCCCACGCTGGAGCGTAGGAACGATCAGCGTGAGGGCTGAAGTCGTATGAATAATCGTGCCTGTGACGCTCTGCGTCACCATCACACCCTGCCCGATGGAAAAACCCTATCGATGTTAACTTATGTGAAAAATAAAAATACTTCACATTATTTACTCATTGATCCACTATCCAATTCACAGATCAGAACAATAACGTCCACATGCCGGTCTCACAGGCTCGGACACTGACTTTGAGGATTACTGCATGAACACTAAGAATGTTGGCGTCATCGGCCTGGGTGCGATGGGTCTGGGCATTGCCCGTTCGTTGCTGCGCAGCGGCTTCAATGTGCATGCCTGCGATGTGCGCACCAGCGTGACCGAGGCGTTCGCTCAGGAAGGTGGTGTTGCCTGTGAGTCCCCGGCGGCCATGGCCGCTGCCTGTGACGTGATCGTCACGGTCGTGGTCAATGCCGAGCAGACTGAAACCGTGCTGTTCGGCGAGAACGGTGCCATCGCCGCGCTGCGTCCCGGCAGTCTGGTGATCGGCTGCGCCACCGTCGCGCCGACCTTCGCGGTTGAACTGGGCGAGCGTCTGGCCGCACAGCACCTTCTTTACCTCGACGCCCCGATCTCCGGTGGCGCAGCCAAGGCCGCTTCTGGCCAGATGACCATGATGACCTCCGGCCCTGCCGAGTCGTACGCCAAGGCTGAAGCCATCCTCAACGGCATGGCAGGCAAGGTCTATCGCCTGGGCGACGTCCACGGTCTGGGCTCGAAAGTCAAAATCATTAATCAGTTGCTGGCCGGCGTGCACATCGCCGCGAGCGCCGAAGCCATGGCGCTGGGTCTGCGTGAAGGTGTCGATGCCGACGCGCTGTACGAAGTGATCACCAACAGCGCAGGCAACTCGTGGATGTTCGAAAACCGCGTGCCGCACATTCTCAATGCCGATTACACGCCGCTGTCTGCCGTCGACATCTTCGTCAAGGACCTGGGCCTGGTGCTGGATACCGCCCGCAGCAGCAAATTCCCGCTGCCGCTTTCGGCCACCGCACACCAGATGTTCATGCAGGCCTCCAGCGCCGGTTTCGGTCGCGAGGATGACTCGGCCGTGATCAAGATTTTCCCGGGCATCGAACTGCCGAAAGCCAAGACCGATAAAGCCTGAGGAGCCTTCGATGAGCCTGACTCACTCTCGCCCGTTGCTGGGCTGCATTGCCGATGACTTCACCGGCGCGACCGACCTGGCCAACATGCTGGTACGCGGCGGCATGCGCACTGTGCAGAGCATCGGTATTCCGAGCGCCGAAATGGCGGCCGGTCTGGATGCCGACGCTATCGTCATCGCCCTGAAATCCCGCACCACGCCTTCGGCCGACGCGGTCGCCGAATCGCTGGCCGCGCTGGAATGGCTGCGTGAGCGCGGTTGTGAACAGATCTTCTTCAAATACTGCTCGACCTTCGACTCGACCGCCGCTGGCAACATCGGCCAGGTCAGCGAAGCGCTGCTGGAACAACTGGGCAGCGACTTCACCCTGGCGTGCCCGGCATTCCCGGAAAACGGCCGTACGATCTTCCGTGGTCACCTGTTCGTGCAGGACCAGTTGCTCAGCGAATCGGGCATGCAGAATCACCCGCTGACGCCGATGACCGATGCCAATCTGGTGCGCGTGCTGCAAGCTCAAACCACTCACAAGGTTGGCCTGCTGCGCTACGACAGCGTCGCCAAAGGCGTGGACAGCGTGCGCAGCAAAATTGCCGAGCTGCGTGGCGAAGGCGTCAGCATGGCGATCGCCGATGCGCTGTCCGACGCCGACCTGTACACGCTGGGCGAAGCCTGTGCCGATCTGCCGTTGCTGACAGGCGGCTCGGGCCTGGCGCTGGGCTTGCCGGGCAACTTTCGCAAGGCGGGCAAGCTGCGTGATCTCGACGCGGCCAAACACATCAACGTGGGCGGCAGCGAAGTAGTGCTGGCCGGTAGCGCATCGGTTGCCACCAACGGTCAGGTCGCGGCCTGGCTGGAAGGCAATCGCCCTGCCCTGCGCATCAACCCGCTGGACCTCGCCGCGGGCAACCCCGTGGTCGAGCAGGCGCTGGCCTTCGCCAGGGATGCCGGGCAAACCGTACTGATCTACGCCACCAGCACGCCGGATGAAGTCAAGGCCGTGCAGAAAGAGCTGGGCGTGGAGCGCTCCGGCGCAATGGTCGAGGACGCGCTGGGTCAGATCGCCAAGGGTCTGCTGGACGCGGGCGTGCGACGCTTCGTGGTCGCAGGCGGTGAAACCTCCGGCGCGGTGGTTCAGGCGCTCGGCGTGCAATTGCTGCGGATCGGTGCGCAGATCGATCCGGGCGTTCCAGCCACCTTCAGCACTGGCGTTCAACCGCTGGCGCTGGCCCTCAAGTCCGGCAACTTCGGCGCACGCGATTTCTTCTCCAAGGCCCTCAAGCAACTGGCGGGGGAAGCCTGATGATCGACGAAAACGCTCTGCGTCAGGAAATCTGTGATGTCGGCAGGCTGCTCTACGGCCGTGGCTACACCGTCGGCAGCGCAGGCAACATCAGTGCTCGTCTCGACGATGGCTGGCTGATCACGCCGACCGATGCCTGTCTGGGTCGCATGGACCCGGCCGACATCGCCAAGGTCAATCTGGCGGGCGAATGGGTCTCCGGCAACAAGCCGTCCAAGACCCTGGCGCTGCACCGCGAAGTCTACGATCGCAACCCGGAAGTCGGCGGCGTGGTGCACACGCACTCCACGCATCTGGTGGCGCTGACGCTCGCAGGCGTGTGGCGTGAAGACGACATTCTGCCGCCGCTGACGCCTTATCAGGTCATGAAAGTCGGGCACATTCCGCTGATCCCCTACGAGCGTCCGGGCTCGCCAAAGGTCGCCGAGCAGGTTGCGCAACTGGCCAACAGCGTGCGTGGCGTGATGCTCGAACGCCTCGGCCCGGTGGTCTGGGAAAGCTCGGTGGCCAAGGCCTGCTACGCCCTGGAAGAACTCGAAGAAACGGCCCGTCTGTGGCTGATGAGCAACCCCAAACCTGCTCCGCTGGCGCCTGAGGCTCTGGAAGAACTGCGGCAAGTGTTCGGCGCCAGGTGGTAACCGAAACCCATTGATCCGGAGGCGCGTCGCGCCTCTTGGCCAACCCCGGCGTGGCCGGAAAACAATAACAACAGGAATCGAGAGCATGACTTACCTACATCCCGTTTTTGTTCGGATTTGCTCGCTGTCACCCCTTGTCACTCCTGAAGGGAGCGCGCAGGCATGACGCCACTCATGTTGATGGTCGTGGCCGGTGCGGGCATCGCACTGCTGTTGTTTCTGGTCCTCAAGTACAAATTCCAGCCCTTTGTCGCCCTGATGCTGGTCAGCATCATCGTGGCGCTGGTCGCGGGCGTTAAGCCTGCCGATCTGGTCGCCACGATTGAAGGCGGCATGGGCAAGACCCTGGGTCATATCGCGATCATCATTGCCCTGGGCGCGATGATCGGGCGCATCATCGAACTCTCCGGTGGCGCCGAGGCGCTGGCCAGAACCCTGATCAACCGTTTCGGCAACAAGCGCACGCCGCTGGCGCTGACGGTGGCGGGTTTCATGGTCGGCATTCCGGTGTTCTTCGAAGTCGGCGTGATCATCCTCATGCCACTGGCTTATGGCGTGGCCCGTGCCGCACGTAAGCCGCTGATGATCTTCGCCCTGCCAATGTGCGCCGCCTTGCTGGCGGTCCACGCCTTTCTGCCGCCGCATCCGGGCGCCGTTGCCGCAGCCAGCCAGTTGGGCGCCGACCTGGGTCGCGTGCTGATGCTGGGTATTCCGATTGTCGCCGTGCTGTGTGTGATCGGTTACTTCGTAGCCGGTCGCATGACCCGCAAGACCTACCCGATGACCGACGACATCCGCGCCGAAGTCTACGGCCCGCACGTCACCAACGAAGACCTGGAAGCCTGGGCACGCAACGATTATTCGAATGTGCGTGAAGCCACCCAAACCCGCTCGATGGGTGCCGAGGAAAGCGCCAGCAGTCTGGCGAGCAAACTGCCGCCTGCGCCTGCACCGGGCTTCGGTCTGATCATCGCGCTGATTCTGCTGCCGATCGTGCTGATTCTGATGGGTACGCTGGCAACCACCATGTTGCCTGCCGATTCGACAGTGCGCGCCATCCTGACTGTGCTCGGCGCGCCACTCGTGGCGCTGTTGATCGACACACTGCTGTGCGCCTGGCTGCTGGGTTCGCGTCGTGGCTGGAGCCGCACGCAAGTCTCCGACGTGATCGGCTCGGCGTTGCCGGGTGTGGCGATGGTGATTCTGATTGCCGGTGCCGGTGGTGTGTTCGGCAAGGTGCTGGTCGATACCGGTATCGGTGCGGTCGTCTCCGAAGCGCTGCGCAATACCGGTCTGCCGGTGCTGGCGCTGGGCTTCCTGCTGACCCTGCTGCTGCGCGCTGTGCAAGGTTCGACCACCGTTGCGCTGGTCACCACCGCCGGCATTCTCAGCCCGCTGATCGCGACCCTGGACCTGAGCGCCAACCATCTGGCCCTGCTGTGCCTGGCCATGGGCGGTGGCGGTCTGGCGATGTCGCACATCAACGACGCCGGTTACTGGATGTTCACCAAGCTGGCCGGCCTGAACGTCGCCGACGGCTTGCGCACCTGGACCGTACTGGTCACGCTGCTGGGCACACTGGGCTTCGTGATTACCCTGCTGCTTTGGCCATTCGTCTGACCCTTTGAAGACTGGAGTTAACATGCCTCGTTTTGCCGCCAACCTCAGCATGCTGTACCCGCAGCATGATTTTCTTGAGCGCTTTGCCGCAGCGGCCGCCGACGGTTTCGGCGCGGTCGAGTACTTGTTTCCCTACGCCTGGACGCCGCAGGAGCTCAAGCAGCGCTTGAGCGACAACGGCCTGGTGCAGGCGCTGTTCAATGCACCGCCGGGCGACTGGGACGCGTGCGAACGAGGCATCGCCACACTGCCCGGTCGTGAAGCGGAATTTCGCAGCGGCATCGAACGTGCGCTGGAGTACGCGCAGGTATTGGGCAATGACCGGATTCACGTCATGGCCGGCCTGCTGCCCAGCGAAGCCCTGCGCGAACGTCATCAGGCGGTGTATCTGGAGAACCTCGCGTTTGCGGCCGAGCAGGCCAAGGGCGCCGGGGTGACGATCCTGATCGAGCCGATCAACACCCGCGACATGCCGGGCTTTTTCCTCAATCGTCAGGATCAGGCGCAGGACATCTGCAAACTGGTGGGTGCCGATAACCTCAAGGTGCAGTTCGACTGCTACCACTGCCAGATCGTCGAAGGCGACCTGACCAGCAAACTGCGTCGCGACTTTGCCGGTATCGGCCACATCCAGATCGCAGGCGTGCCGGATCGCAACGAGCCGGACCTGGGCGAACTGAACTACGAGCACCTGTTCAACGTCATCGACGAGCTAGGCTATAAAGGCTGGATCGGCTGCGAATACCGCCCGAAAGGCGACACCAGCGAAGGGCTGGCGTGGTTGCGGCAGTTGCAGGGGAAGTAATCACACTAATAGACAGCGGACGCGGAGCGTCCTGAGCGGCATTCCCACGCGGAGCGTAGGAACGATCAGCGTGATCTCAGGCACGCCGATCATGCCCATGCTTGTGCTCAGCGTTATACCCAGGTCTTGCTACAACAACGGACTACTGTGGGAGGCGGCTTGCCGGCGATGCTTTTTCTGAAGCGACCTATCAAACGCCATCGCCGGCAAGCCGCCTCCCACGGGGCATGCATTCAGCCAGATACTTACGTTTTGGCCCCGTTTTGCGCGTCTTCCAGACGTGTATATAACAATGGCCTTGAGAACACCGATCGTGCCGATGCTCCGCGTGGGCATGCAGCCCGTGACGCTCTGCGTCACATTCAGAGCGGACGCGGAGGAGCGATCAATACCGCTTACTCAGGCACGTCAAACTGATCCTTGATGTAGCGAATCTCGGTCCGGCCATGCGGCGCGGGCTGGCCGTCTTCGCCCAGGTTGACGAACACCATCTTCTCGACCGTCAGGATGCTCTTGCGGGTGATCTTGTTGCGGACCTGACACATCAGGGTGATCGAGGTGCGACCAAACTCGGTGGCGGTGATGCCCAGCTCGATGATGTCGCCCTGACGCGACGCACTGACAAAGTTGATCTCGGAAATGTACTTGGTCACCACACGCTGGTTGCCCAGTTGGACAATGGCATAGATGGCCGCTTCTTCATCGATCCAGCGCAACAGGCTGCCGCCGAACAGGGTGCCGTTGGGGTTCAGGTCTTCAGGCTTGACCCACTTGCGGGTATGGAAATTCATGTTCACTCCTGAGCGTCTTC
>Ga0265798_10000723_pt1 | contig 53564 bp, 45 predicted proteins | sample P3T30metagenome_FD_192430 | JGI IMG/M metagenome (GOLD analysis project Ga0265798, IMG submission 192430) | Plant litter microbial communities from East Loma Ridge, Irvine, California - P3 T30 | ecosystem: Environmental > Terrestrial > Plant litter > Unclassified | place: USA: California...
ACAAGGGTTCGGTGCGCGTGGGCGGCGACAAGTTCGACGAAGCCATCGTCAACTACATCCGCCGCAACTACGGCATGCTGATCGGCGAACAGACCGCGGAAGCGATCAAGAAGGCCATCGGTTCGGCTTTCCCGGGTTCCGAAGTCAAGGAAATGGAAGTCAAGGGCCGCAACCTGTCCGAAGGCATCCCGCGTTCGTTCACCATTTCCAGCAACGAGATCCTGGAAGCGCTGACCGACCCCTTGAACAACATCGTCTCGGCGGTCAAGAACGCCCTCGAGCAGACCCCGCCGGAACTGGGCGCGGACATCGCCGAGAAGGGCATGATGCTGACCGGCGGCGGCGCGCTGCTGCGCGACCTGGACCGCCTGCTGATGGAAGAGACCGGCCTGCCGGTGCTGGTGGCCGAAGATCCCCTGACCTGCGTGGTGCGCGGTTCGGGCATGGCGCTCGAGCGCGACAAGCTGGGCTCGATCTTCTCGTACGAATAAGATGACGGGCGCCGGCGCGGGCAGGCTTGCGGTGGACCGCATGCCTGCCCGCGCCTCGTGCTTTGTGCTTTATTGATCGGTCCGTGGCGCACGGCGCCTTGATTGACGTCGGCGCCGTGCGCCTGCATTATTGGAAGTCATGGAATACAGTCCTCCGCCGCTTTTCAAGCAAGGCGCCCCTGCGCGGGTAAAGGTGACGGTGTTCGCTCTGGTCTCGATTGCGCTGCTGGTGGTCGACGCGCGTTTTCATGCGCTCGCCGCGGTGCGCCAGGTCGCGGCCACGGTGCTGTACCCGCTCCAGATGGCGGCCCTGGTGCCGCGCGACGCCGTGGCCGGCATGGGCAGCTATTTTTCCTCCATCTCCGCGCTGCAGAAGGAAGTGCGCGACCTGAAGAGCCAGCAGGTGGCCCAGGCCCAGGCCATGCAGCAGGCCCAGCTCCAGGCGGCCGAGAACGGCCACCTGCGGCGCCTGATGGATGCGCGCGAACACCTGCCGGTGCGCTCGATGATGAGCGAGATCCTGTACGACGCGCGCGACCCTTCCACGCGCCGCGTGGTGCTCGACCGCGGCGCCCGCAACGGCGTCAAGCTCGGCCTGCCTGTGATCGACAACGCCGGCGTGGTCGGCCAGGTCACGCGCGTGTTCCCGTTCACCTCCGAAGTCACGCTGCTGACCGACAAGGAGCAGGCGATCCCGGTGCAGGTGCTGCGCAGCGGCCTGCGCAGCGTCGCCTATGGCCGCGGCCATTCCGGCCTGCTCGATCTGCGCTTCGTCGCGCCCAACGCCGACATTCAGGTCGGCGACGTGCTGGTCACCTCGGGTCTGGACGGCATGTACCCGGCGGGCCTGGCCGTGGCCAAGGTGATCCAGGTCGAGAACGTGGCCGCCGGCGCCTTCGGCCACGTGATCTGCCAGCCGCTGGCAGGCATCGACCGCCACCGCCAATTGCTGATCGTGATGTCCGACCAGGGCGCGGCGCCGCGTCCGGAGGCGTTGGTGGCGCCGGCCGCCAGCACCGCCGTCTCGCGCCGCAACCTGCCGAAGATGGATCCTATTCCGTTGCCGCCGCTGCCGGCCCAGCCGCTGCCGCCGGCCGCGCCGGCCGGTGCGGCGCCCGGGACGGCGCCGAACGCCGTACAAGGCGCGGCGCGTCCCGCGGCCGGCACGCCGGCTGCGCAGCCCGCAGCAGCGCCACCCACAGGCACACCAGCCGCAAGAACACCTGCCGCGCCGGCCACCACCCAGCCCGCCGCCAAGCCGAAGGAGGGCGCCTGATGCCCAACCGCCCGCATTACATCCTGCTGCCGGTCAGCCCGCTGTTCATCGCCTTCAGCCTGGTGTGCGCCTTCATGCTCAACCTGCTGCCCTGGGGCCGCTGGATCGGCGCGCCGGATTTCGTCGCGCTGGTGCTGGTGTTCTGGGGCATCCACCAGCCGCGCAAGGTCGGCATCGGCATCGCATTCTGCATGGGCCTGCTGATGGACGTGCATGACGCCACCCTGCTGGGCGAGAACGCGCTGGCCTATACGCTGCTGTCCTACCTGGCCATCATGATCCACCGCCGCGTGCTGTGGTTCCCGCTGGCCACCCAGGCGATGCACGTGTTCCCGCTGCTGCTGATGACCCAGGCGATCCAGGTGCTGGTGCGCTTCTTCGTGACCGGCCGCTTCTCGGGCTGGCTGGTGTTCATCGAAAGCCTGGTGGCGGTCGCCCTGTGGCCGGTGATCACTTGGCTGCTGCTGGCGCCGCAGCGCCGCACCGTCGACAAAGACCACACGCGCCCGATTTGAAACTGATTATTTACGCATGACCGAGATTAAAGACAGCGATCGCGAGATCCACCTGTTCCGCATGCGCCTGACGGCGATGGTCGTCTTCGTGTTCATCTGCTTCGGCCTGCTGGTGGCCCGCTTCGTCTGGCTGCAGGTGGTCAAGCACGACCAGTACATGGCCCAGGCCGAGGACAACCGCATCGCGCTGGTGCCGATCGTGCCCAACCGCGGCCTGATCGTCGACCGCAACGGCGTGGTCCTGGCCAGCAACTACTCGGCCTACACGCTCGAGATCACGCCTTCCAAGCTCGAGGCCAACCTCGATTCGGTGATCGACGAGCTGTCCAAGCTGGTCACGATCGAAGCCAAGGACAGGAAACGCTTCAGGCGCCTGATGGAAGAGTCGCGCAATTTCGCCAGCGTCCCGCTGCGCACCCGCCTGACCGACGACGAGGTCGCCCGCTTCACCGCCCAGCGCTTCCGCTTTCCCGGCGTGGAAGTACAGGCGCGCCTGTTCCGCCAGTACCCGCTGGGCGAGACCGCCTCGCACGTGATCGGCTACATCGGCCGCATCAACCAGAACGAAGCCCGGGCGCTGGAAGAGGGCGACGACGCCGCCAACTACAACGGCACCGACCATATCGGCAAGGAAGGCCTGGAAAAGAGCTACGAACGCCAGCTGCACGGCCAGGCCGGCTACGAGGAAGTCGAGCGTTCGGCCGGCGGGCGCGCGATCCGCACGCTGTCGCGCACGCCGGCGGTGGCGGGCGCGAACCTGATCCTGTCGATCGACGTCGAGCTGCAGAAGGTGATCGAGGAAGCCTTCGGCGACATGCGCGGCGCGCTGGTGGCGATCGAACCCGAGACCGGCGACGTGCTGGCCTACGTGTCGCGCCCCGGCTTCGACCCCAACCTGTTCGTCGACGGCATCGACACCCAGAGCTGGAACGAGCTGAATACCTCGCTCGACCGGCCGCTGATGAACCGGCCGCTGTCGGGCACCTACCCGCCGGGATCGACCTTCAAGCCCTTCATGGCGCTGGCCGCCCTCGAACTGGGCAAGCGCCGCCCGGAGCAGGGCATCAGCGACGCCGGCTTCTTCATGCTGGGCGGGCACCGCTTCAACGACGACAAGCCGGGCGGCCACGGCTACGTCGACATGTACCGCTCGATCGTGATGTCCTGCGACACCTATTACTACCAGCTCGGCAACGACATGGGCATCGACGCCATCAGCGGCTTCATGGGCCAGTTCGGCTTCGGTTCCCCGACCGGCATCGACCTCGAGCACGAGAAGGGCGGCGTGCTGCCGTCGCAGCAGTGGAAGCGCGAGCGCTTCAAGCGTAACCGCGCGGCCCAGAAATGGGTCGGCGGCGACACCATCTCGATCAGCATCGGCCAGGGCTTCAACAGCTACACCATGCTGCAGCTGGCGCACGCGGTGTCGACGCTGGCCAACAACGGCGTGATCATGAAGCCGCACCTGGTCAAGATGCTCGAGGACAGCACCACCAAGCAGCGCACCCTGACCGTGCCCAAGGAGTCCGGGCGCATTCCGCTCAAGCAGCAGAACATCGACATCATCAAGCGCGCCATGGTCGGCGTGACCACCGACCAGAGCGGCACCGGCTACCAGGCCTTCCGCAGCGCCCAGTACGTCGCGGGCGGCAAGACCGGCACCGCCCAGGTGGTGGGCCTGAAGGGCGCCAAGTACAACCACCACATGACGCCGGAACGCCTGCGCGACAATGCGCTGTTCACCGCCTTCGCGCCGGCCGACAAGCCGAAGATCGCGATCGCGATCGTGGTCGAGAACGCCGGTTTCGGTTCCACCAGCGCCGCGCCGATCGTGCGCAAGGCGCTCGACTATTACCTGCTCGGCAAGCGCCCCGGCGACAAGGCCAAACCGGCGGCGCCGGTCCAGAAAGAGGAAGAGGGCCAGCCGGAAGAGTCCTTCGGCCCGAACGCCGGCCTGCCCAAGCCGCAGGGCGGCGAGACCCCCGGCAACAAGGAGTAAGGAGTAAACACGGATGGCTCACATCCCCGAACGGCGCTCGCTGGCGCGGCGCCTGAAACCCTACGTCACGGTATTCGACGGCCCGCTGGCCATGATCCTGTTCCTGCTGTTCTGCGCCGGACTGCTGACCCTGTCCTCGGCCGGCCACGATTTCCCGGGCCGCATGGAGGGGCAGATGCGCAACATGCTGCTGTCCTTTATCGTGATGTGGATCGCCGCTAACATCCCGCCCCAGACCCTGCTGCGGCTGGCCGTGCCGATCTATACCTTCGGGGTCACGCTGCTGGTGGCGGTGGCCCTGTTCGGCATCATCAAGAAGGGCGCGCGGCGCTGGCTGCACGTGGGCGTGGACATCCAGCCGTCCGAGATCATGAAGATCGCCACGCCGCTGATGCTGGCCTGGTATTTCCAGACGCGCGCCGAACTGCTGAACTGGAAGTCCTTCGTCGTGGCGGCGCTGCTGCTGCTGATCCCGTTCGCGCTGATCGCCAGGCAGCCGGACCTCGGCACCGCGCTGCTGGTCGGCGGCGCCGGCTTCTGGGTGATCTTCCTGGCCGGCCTGTCGTGGAAGGCGCTGGGCGCGCTGTTCGTGGCCGGCTGCGCTGGCCTGCCGGTGGCGTGGTCGATGCTGCACGATTACCAGCGCGAGCGCGTGATGACCCTGATCGACCCCACCTCCGACCCGCTCGGCAAGGGCTTCCACATCATTCAGTCCGTCATCGCCATCGGCTCCGGCGGCGTGGCCGGCAAGGGTTACATGAAGGGCACCCAGGCCTACCTCGAATTCATTCCGGAGCGCACCACCGACTTCATCTTTTCCGTGTATTCGGAAGAATTCGGCCTGGTCGGCAACCTGGTCTTGCTGTTCCTCTACCTGCTGCTCATCGGACGCAGCATGATGATCGCTGCGAATGCGCCCAACCTGTTCTCGCGCCTGCTGGGCGGCTCGATCGCGATGATGTTTTTTATCTATGCCTTCGTCAACATGGGCATGGTCAGCGGCATCCTGCCGGTGGTCGGCGTGCCGCTGCCGTTCATGAGCTACGGCGGCACCGCCCTGATCACGCTGGGCCTGGGCAGTGGTATATTGATGAGCATCCAACGACACCGCAAGCTGGTGCAGACCTGACATGACTGTGGACGCCAAGTTCTTTCCAGTTCATAAGCTCTTTCCCGGATATCTTCCGGTGCTGCTTGCCTTGGCCGTGCTGGTGACCGGATGCGGCACCACCGGCGAGCGCAAGAGCCCGTCCGGGAAGCAGGCGGTTGCCGGCAAGCGCAAGCTGCCGCCCGCCGGTTCCGGCCGCGGCGGCTACTACCAGGACGACGGTCCGGGCGCGAATCCGCCGCCCGGCCTGCTCGACGTGCCCGACGCCGTCGTCAGGTACGAACCCTATGCTCGCGGCCCGAACCGGCCATACGAGGTGTTCGGCCAGACCTATACGCCGTTCGTGAACGAGGAACCGTTCAGCCAGCGCGGCACGGCCAGCTGGTACGGCGTCAAGTTCCACGGCCAGCGCACCTCTTCGGGCGAACCCTACGACATGTACGGCATGACGGCCGCGCACCCGACGTTGCCGATTCCCTCGTACGTGCGCATCACCAGCCTGGTCAGCGGCCAGTCGGTGGTGGTGCGCGTCAACGACCGCGGTCCCTTCCATGCCGGCCGCATCATCGACGTGTCCTACACCGCGGCGCTCAAGCTCGGCCTGCTGGGCAGGGGCAGCCACGAAGTCGAGATCGAACGCCTGTTCCCGGACGGCGGCACGCGCCTCGCGAGTGCGCGCCGTGCGCCGGCCGCGCCGGCCCAGGCGCCGGTTGCGGTTGCGGCGCCGGTCGCGACACCGGCCCGGCCGGCGTCGCGGGCGATTGCTTCCCTGATGCTGGAGGACCGGGCCGGGATGGACAGTGCGGCGGAGGCGCAACCGGCCGTGCAGCCAGCCATGCAACCGGCTGCCGACCCGGCCGCTGCGCCGAAAGCCGGGTTCTACCTGCAGCTGGGCGCCTTCGGACGCGAGGGCAGTGCGGAGGAGGTGGGCGACATGCTCAGGAAATCCGGCGTGGCCCAGGCCATCGAGGTGGTGCGTTCGGGCAGCATCAACCGGCTGTACAGCGGCCCCTACGAAACCCGCGCCATGGCGCAGGAAGCGGCGCTCGCCCTGCCGGCGTCGCTCGGGCTCAAGCCGATCGTCGTGCGGCGCTGAGCGGGCGCCCGGCTCCCGATCCAGACTTTTGACCGGGCCGCATGTCCAGCCATGCAGCCGCGGCACTCAGCCGCAGTTTTTCGCTGCGGCGCCGTCGAAGCGCTCGACATAGCCGGCGATGCGCTTGCGCGCAGCCTCGTCCAAGCCGCGCAGGCGGTAGGTAAAGCGCGTGATCTGCGGGCCGCGCGGCGCGATGCGGGCGCTGTGCACGCCCTGCTTGTTCAGTTGCGCCAGCAGGGTCTGGGCGCCGGTCTCGGTCTTGAACACGCCCAGCGAAATCGCATACTTCAGCGGCGATTCTCCCTGCATGATGTAGAAATTGGTCACGTCCAGGTTGCGCAATTCGGCCGCCTTGCGGTCGGCCGCGTCCTTGCTGCCCTGCGGCGGGATGTGAACCAGCCAGCTGGTGACGTCCTGGGTCTGCACCGTCTGGCGTCCGTTCTGGATGCGTTCGCCCAGGTCGAGCCCGGCCAGGCGCGTCTCGAAGCGGCGTGCGTCGGCGGTGCTGAAGGGACCGATGTCGAGGCAGGCCAGCCGCGGCGGTGCTGCTGCGGGCGCCGGGGCGGCGGGGCGTGCGGCGGGCGCCACGGCGGCCGCCGCGGTGGCAGGGTTGGCGGCCGGCGCCGGCGTCGTGCCCGGCGCGGCATCTGCGGCCGGCGCGGCCTCGGTATCGGCGTCGGCCGGCGCCGTCACCTTGCGCGCCGCCGCGGCGGCAGCCGCCTGTTCGGCGCTCAGCAGGGTCAGCTTGGGCGTATTGAACTGGCGCTTCAGGCGCGCCGGTTCGTGCTCGTCGCCGCTGCCGGCGCCGAGGTAGCCCTGGCCATAGGCGAACAGTCCGGCATTCAGGAACAGCAGGCTCCAGAAGGCGAATCTCAGCACGTGCGCGTCCCCTGGTCGTCGGCGCGGGCGGCCGCGTGCAGGCCGGCCAGCACGATGTTGTCCACCAGCCGGTACGGCGCCACCAGCAGCGACGCCACGTGGGCGGCGGCGCCGCCCGAAACGATGCACAGCGCGGCGCCGTGCGCGGCGCAGGCGCGTTCGATGGCGCCGGCCTGGGCCATCAGGCAGCCGGACAGGATCGCATCCTGGGTATTGTCGGCGAACGGCGATGCGGCCGTGGCATCCTGCGGCGCCACCTGCGGCAGCTGGGCGGTGTTGCGCGCCAGCGACCCCAGCATCAGGCCCAGTCCCGGCAAAATCATACCGCCCAGGAAGGCGCCGTCGGCGCTGACGGCGTCCACCGTGGTGGCGGTGCCGCAGGTCGCCACCACCAGCGCCCGGCCGGGGAACAGCGCGCGGGCGCCGAGCGCGGCGGCAAAGCGGTCGGCGCCGAGCTGGCCGGGATTGCGGTAGCGGTTGCGCAGGCCGGCCCGCTCCGGCGCGGACCCGAACCATTCGACCCGCGGCGCCGGCAGCAAGGCGGACAGCAGCGCGTCAAGTTCGGCGTGCATGGCGGCGCCGGCCACGTTGGAAACGATGGCGCGGCTGATGCCGTGGCTGGCCCAGGCCGGCTGCAGGCGCTTCAGTTCCGCGTGCAGGACGGCGCCGTGCGCGCGCCAGTTTCCGATGTCGGCCCGATTTTCCGCAGCATCATCTGCGACCGCCCACTTGATCCGGGTATTGCCTGCGTCGACCAGCAGCAGCATCGCCGCCTCCTATGGTTTCAGGCGCAGCGACACGTCGCCGGCGACGATGCCGACGCGGCCCTGCGCGGTGTCCAGCAGCAGCCGGCCGGCGTCGTCCACGCCGGCGGCCAGGCCCTCGTGCAGGGTCTCGCCGCGGTCGAGGATGGCGACCGGCTGGCCCTGCCATGCGTGCAGCAGGTTCCAGCGCGCGCCGAAGGTGGCAAAGCCGCTGTGCGCGAACTGCGCCAGCGCCTGCGCCAGGCCGTCGAGGATGGCGGCCATGAGTTCGTCGCGGTCCATGCGCGCCAGCCAGGGCACGGCGGCGACCGGGCGTCCGATTTGTTGTTCGAGTTCGTCCGGCATCACCAGGTTCAGGCCGATGCCGACGATGGCCCAGACGCTGTCGGCCAGGACGCCGCCCGCGGCCCGGGTCTCGACCAGGATGCCGGCCAGCTTGTCGCCGTCCTTGAGCAGGTCGTTGGGCCACTTCAGCTGGACCGGCTGGCCGAGCCGGCCGAGCGTCTCGGCCAGCGCCACGCCGACCGCCAGCGGCAGGCCGGTCAGTTGCTGCGGGCCGCCGTTGAATTTCCAGGCCAGCGAGAAGGTCAGCGCGTGGCCCGGCGCCGACAGCCAGCTGCGGCCGGCGCGCCCGCGCCCGGCGGTCTGGTGTTCGGCAACCAGCAGCAGCGGGGCGTCCAGCTGCGGCGCGCGCGCCAGCAGGTCGGCGTTGGTCGAGCCGGTCTCTGCGACCACTTCGACCGCGACGCCGGCGCGCGACAATTCACTGATACGTTGTGCGTTCATGGCGCCACCTTACGCGTTTTTCATGCGCGGCGCATGTCCAGGCGCAGCGTTCATTGCCTGGCCGCGCGCGATTTCGCGACCAGCACGTCCATGACCTGCAGCGCGGCCTGCTGTTGCTGCGCCTCGGTGGCGCCCTCGTTCACCATCGAGGGCGAGGTGGCGTAGCGGCCGTCGACCACGATCTTGGGCCAGTGGTCGATGCCGTAGGCGTCCATCATCGCGTCGGCGCGGCGCAGCCTGGCCTGGATGCCGAACGAGCGGTAGGTCTCGGTGAATTTCGCGCGGTCGATGCCGGCGCGCGCGGCCCAGTCGATGACTTCCTGGTCGCTGCCCAGGCGCAGGCGCTCGACGTGCATGGCGTCGAACGCTTTCTGGTGGTATTGCTCGAGCAGTCCCATCGCCTCCAGCGTGTAGAACAGGCGCTGCTGCGGCTGCACGGCGGCGCCGCGCGACACGTGCACGCGCTTGAACACGATGTTGTCGCCCTGTTTCCTGACCCAGGCCGCCAGTTGCGGCTCGAACACGTGGCAGTGCGGGCAGTAATAGGCGAAGAATTCGATGACCTCGACCTTCTTGCCGGTATCGGTCGGCTGTGGCGAGGGCAGGCTCTGGTACTGCTTGCCCTCCTGCGGCTCGGCCGGGGCGGCCAGGACGCTGGCGGACGAAAGCCCGGCGGCCAGGCCGAGCAGGGCGGTGCAGAGCAGGCGGCGCGATGCGCGCATGGGTTCTCCTTGGTGGATGGGTCAGCCGGCGCTCAGCGCTGGTTGCGCACGATGGCGACGTCGACGCCGCTGTCGAGCAGCTTGGCGCGCGCCTTGTTCATGGTTTCGACCTGGTTGAACGGCCCCAGGCGCACGCGGTGCAGCACGCCGCTGTCGCTGTTGCGGTCGCTGATCGCGGCTTCGAAGCCGAGCAGGGCCAACTTGGCGCGGGTCGCCTCGGCGTCCGAGATCTCGCGGAAGGCGCCGGCCTGCAGGTAATAGATGTACTTGTCGTCGCCGGAGGCCGCGGCCACGTGGGCCGGCAGCGCCGGTGCCGCGCCTTGCGCCGCCACCGGCCGGACCGGTGCGGACGGCGCCGCCGGACGGCTGTCGGCGTGCAGGTCGGACCGTGCTTCGGGTCGCGACTCGGACCGCACCTCGGGCCGCGCTTCGCTCCGGGTTTCGCCCGGGTCCTTGAGGCCGGCGATCGCCGTGCCGAGCGGATCGGCATCGACCTCCGGTTTGGTGGTGCGCGCCGCCGCCTTTTCGTTCACTTCGCGGTTGGCCTGGCGTGCGGCGTCGCGGTTGCCGTACATCGGCTTGTTCGGATCGAGCGCCTGGCCGGGCGCCGGATCGGCCGGACGGCCCGCCTTGGCGGTCTTGTCCGTGAACGGCGAGGCGCCCTTGGTGATGGTCAGGGCCACCGCCACCGCGATGCCCAGGCCAATGATCAGGCCGATGATCAGGCCGGTGAGGGTGCTGCCGCGCTGGCGCAGCGGCGAACGGAAAGAACGGTGACGGTAAACGGCGGTCATGTGGTACCGGGTTAAGAGTTAAAACAAGAGTTAAAACGCAGGAACGTCGGACATGCTGGCGTATGTGCTTACATCTTGTCCGGTGCCGAAACGCCGATCAGGGCCAGGCCGTTGCGCAGCACCTGGCGCGTCGCCGCCACCAGGGCCAGGCGCGCCAGCTTGAGTGCCTCGTCGTCGACCAGCACGCGCTCGGCGTTGTAATAGCTGTGCAGCTCGCCGGCCAGTTCGCGCAGGTAGAACGCGACCTGGTGCGGACCCAGCTCGCCCAGTGCGCGCTCCAGCATTTCCGGATACGCCGACAGGGCCGCCAGCAGCGTCGCCTCGCGCGGCGCGGTGAGCGGGGACAGGTCCGCGTCCACCAGGGTCGACGCGTCGCCGCCCCACTGTTCCAGCATGCGGCAGATGCGCGCGTGGGCGTACTGCACGTAATAGACCGGGTTCTCGTCCGAGGTCTTGAGTGCGACGTCGACGTCGAACACGAACTCGGTGTCGGCCTTGCGCGAGATGAGGAAGAAGCGCACCGCGTCGCGGCCGCGCGCGATGTCGCCGCCGCCCGACCATTCGATCAGGTCGCGCACGGTCACGTAGGAACCGGCGCGCTTGGAGATCTTGACCTCTTCGCCGTCCTTCATGACGGTGACCATCTTGTGCAGGATGTAGTCCGGGTAGCCTTTCGGGATGCCGATGTTCACCGCCTGCAGGCCGGCGCGCACGCGCGCGATGGTGCCGTGGTGGTCGCTGCCCTGGATGTTGATGGCCTGGTCGAAGCCGCGCTTGAATTTCTGGACGTGGTAAGCCACGTCCGGCACGAAATAGGTGTAGCCGCCGTCGGACTTGCGCATCACGCGGTCCTTGTCGTCGCCGTAGTCGGTGGTCTTGAGCCACAGCGCGCCGTCCTGCTCGTAGGTCACGCCGGCGTCGACCAGCGCCTGCACGGCGGCCTCTACCTTGCCGTCGGCGTACAGCGACGACTCCAGGTAGTAATTGTCGAACTTGACGCCGAAGGCCTGCAGGTCGATGTCCTGCTCGTTGCGCAGGTAGGCGACCGCGAAGCGGCGGATCGATTCGATGTCCTCGACGTCGCCGCTGGCGGTGGCCGGTTCGCCGTCGCTGGCCGCGACCGTCTTCCTGGCCAGGAAGTCGGCGGCGATGTCGGCGATGTAGTCGCCGTTGTAGGCCGACTCGGGCCACTCGGCATCGCCCGGCTTGAAGCCGCGTGCGCGCGCCTGCACCGAATTGGCCAGGGTGGCGATCTGGACGCCGGCGTCGTTGTAGTAGAACTCGCGGGTGACCTGGTGGCCCTGCGATTCTAACAGCGAGGACAGGGCGTCGCCCAGCGCGGCCTGGCGGCCGTGGCCGACGTGCAGCGGACCGGTCGGGTTGGCCGAGACGAATTCGATGATCGCGTGGTGGCCGGCACCCGAATTGCCGCGGCCGAATGCTTCACCCTGCTGCAGGATGCTGCGCACCACCGACTGCTTGGCCGAGTTTGCCACGCGCAAATTGATGAACCCCGGACCGGCGACCTCGGCCGACTCGACCAGGCCGGCGGCGGCTGGATCGGCCAGCAGCGTGGCGACCAGGCGCGTGGCCAGTTCGCGCGGGTTGGTCTTGAGCGGCTTGGCCAGCTGCATGGCGATGTTGCAGGCGACGTCGCCATGGCTGGCGTCACGCGGGCGTTCCAGTACGACGTTCGGGGTCAGTTCGGTGCCGGCGACGATCGGGGCAAGCGCGGCCTGGAACAGGGCAACGATGTCTTGTTTTTGTTGGGCGAGCATGGGCAGTGGTCAGAAATGTAATGGATGGAGCCAGGGTGGAGCCAATAAGATGCTGAATCCGCAGGCAATCAACAACCATTATACTGGTTTGACGCAAGGCGGAATATCTTCCCCGGCAGTCCGCCAAAGCTTCGCTTAAGCCTGCGCAACGCTTACCCGCTACAATGTGCGTCTTTATGCATTGATCATGTGCCATGACTGAAAAGCGCCCGACGCTCACCCTCAAACCCCGGCCCCAGGCCGCCAAGGCGCCCCGCGCCACCGCCGCGCAGGGGAAGGGCGGGCCGCGCCCGCAAGCGCGACCCGAGCCGCGGCCCCAGCGCGCCGAAGGTCAGCGGTCCCAGGAGCACCAGTCTGCGCCGCATTCCGTTTCAAACCCGGTCCCGCAGCGGGCGCCCGCGCCGCGCGCCGACGAGACCCGGCTGCGCCACAGCCATGAAATCAAGGTGCCGGCCCAGCTCGATTTCCGTCCCGACCTGAAAGGCGACTCGCTGTCGTTCGCGCTGCTCGGCGCGGCCAGCGCCCTGGCGCGGGTGCGCGCCGGCGCCGCCCTGCCGCAGGCGCTGGCCGAGGTGGTCCAGGCCTACGGCGCCACGCCGCAGGCGCGCGGCGCGATGCAGGACATCGCGTATCGCAGCATGCGCCAGCTGGGCCGCAGCGAAACCCTGCTGGGCCTGATGACCAGCAAGGCGCCGGAGCCGCCGATGCTGGCCTCGCTGCTGTGCGCGGCGCTGACGCTGCTCGATCCGCCGGACGGGAGCGATGCGCCCTATGAAGCCTTTACCGTGGTCGACCAGGCCGTCACGGCCGCCGCCCACCATCCGGACTTCGCCCACGCCAAGGCCATGGTCAACGCCGTGCTGCGCCGCTTCCTGCGCGAGCGCGAACAGCTGGTGCAGGCCGCCCTGCGCGAACCGCTGGCGCAATGGAATTACCCGCAGTGGTGGATCGACTCGGTGCGCGGCGCTTATCCGGGAGCGTGGCAGGACGTGCTCGCGACCGGCAACCGCCAGCCGCCGCTGACGCTGCGTGTGAACCTGCGCAAAACCAGCGTCGAGGCCTACCTGCAGACGCTGGCCGCGGCCGGCATGGCGGCGCAGCAGGTGGGGCCGACGGCGCTGCGCCTGGCGGTGCCGGTCAACGTGCACCAGATCCCCGGCTTCGATGACGGCCTGGTGTCGGTGCAGGATGCCGGCGCCCAGCTGGCGGCGCCGCTGCTCGACCTGCAGGGCGGCATGCGCGTGCTCGACGCCTGCGCCGCCCCGGGCGGCAAGAGCGGTCACATCCTGGAGACGGCCAGCGTCGACCTGACCGCGCTCGACGTCGATGCACGGCGCCTGGACCGGGTCGACCAGAACCTGCGACGACTGGGCTTGTCTGCCACCGTCAAGGCCGGCGCCGCCGAACATCGCGACTGGTGGGATGGCGTCCAGTACGACCGCATCCTGGCCGACGTGCCGTGCACGGCCTCGGGCATCGTACGGCGCCATCCGGATATCCGTTGGTTGCGTCGCAAGAGCGATACCCACCAACTTGCAACACTTTCCTTGAAAATACTCGACAATCTTTGGCAGATGCTGCGGCCCGATGGTAAATTGCTGTTCGTGACATGTTCGCTCTGGCCGCAGGAATCGGAAGCGCAAGCCGCCGCCTTTGCGGCGCGCAATGGCGCGGTTCGTCTTGATGCGCCGGGCCAGCTGCTTCCAAGAAGCGGTGCCGGGCAGGATCATGACGGTCTGTTTTATGCCCTGTTCCAGAAGGCCGGGGCGTAACCGTCCCCGACAATGGAACATCGAGAAACCGCCGCACGCAGCGCAGGACCGCAGGGCCCTGGGGGGCCGTGCGCGCCGGCAGGCAGCGTGCAGCAGGGGTTTCGCGGTTTCCACAACGCTTTTTGTAAGGCTGTGGCCCTAGTGATTGTACGATTTTTCCGCCTCCTCGCTTGCCAGCTGATGCTGGTCTTCGCGTGCGCAACGGCGCAGGCCGCCGACGGGATCGACATCACCCGCGCCAGCATCGAGGCGTCCGACGACGGCTATCGCCTGTCCACCGCGTATTCCTTCGACCTGACCCCGGGCCTCGAGCAGGCGGTACAGCATGGCATGCCCCTGTATTTCACCACCGAGATCGAGCTGACGCGGCCGCGCTGGTACTGGACCGACGACAAGGCCGTCTCCTCGCGCCGTACGGTGCGCCTGGCCTACGACGTGCTGACCCGGGTCTACCACGTGTCGGCCCCCGGCAGCGTGCAGCAGACCTTCGACACGCTCGAGGAGGCGCTGTTCCTGATCCGGCGCCCGAGCCGCTGGCTGATCGCGGCCAAGGGAGCGCTCAAGACCGGCGAGACCTACAGCGTCATCCTGCGCATGTTCATGGACCGCGAATACCTGAAGAAACCGCTCCAGGTCGATGCCCTGAACAACTCCGACTGGCGCCTGACCTCGCACAAGAAGACTTTCACCTACCGTGCGGAGTGAGCCGTGACCCAGGTATTGCGTTATGCCCTCGTGATCGGCAGCGCGATCGCCTCGATCCTGCTGTTCCTGCTGGCGTCGGCGTCCGACAACTCGGGCTTCGTCGACCGTAATTTCTATTGGCTGCTGGGCCTGAACGGCGCCGTCGCCGGCGCGCTGCTGCTGCTGGTGATCGTCTACCTGTGGCGCCTGCGTTCGCGCTACAAGGCCGGCAAGTTCGGCTCGCGCCTGATCGCGCGCCTGGTGCTGCTGTTCGCCGGCATCGGCATCCTGCCCGGCCTGGTCATCTTCATGGTTTCGGTGATGTTCGTCTCGCACTCGATCGACTCCTGGTTCGACGTCAAGATCGAGGCCGCGCTGCAGTCCGGCCTGAACCTGGGCCATGCGGCGCTGGACGAAGCCCTGAGCGACCTCGGCGCCAACGCCGGCACCGCCGCCGCCACCCTGGCCGGCCAGGACGACCTGATGGCCCAGACCATCCTGGCGCGCACCGTCGGCGACGTCAGCGGCCTGCAGAGCGCGATGCTGCTGGCGGCCGACGGCACGCTGCTGGCCAGCGCCGCCGAGGAGCGCAACGCCGACCTCACGCCGGACCTGCCGACCGCGCAGATGCTGAGGCAGGCCGCGATGCCGGGCGGGTATGCCCGTACCGAAGGCGGCATCGACCGCGACTTCCGCGACGACAGCGGGTCCCAGCCGACCGGCCTGGACGCCGCCACCGGCCTGCGCCTGCGGGTGGTGGTGGCGGTGCCGGAACCGCCCGGCATGGCGCCGCGCTACCTGCAGCTGATGCAGGGCGTGCCGGTCAACCTGGCCTCCAACGCCGAGGTGCTGAGCACCGCCTACCGCGAATACCAGGAGCGCTTCGAGGCCAGGACCGGCCTGCGCAAGATGTACATCGGCACGCTGACCTTGACCCTGCTGCTGGCGATCTTCGGCGCCATCGGCAGCGCCTTCCTCATCGCCGGCAACCTGGCCCAGCCGCTGCTGGTGCTGGCCGAGGGCACGCGCGCGGTGGCCGAGGGCGACCTGTCGCCGCGCCCGATCGTCGAGACCAACGACGAACTGGGCACGCTGACCCAGTCCTTCAACGCCATGACCGGCCAGCTGTTCGAGGCGCGTTCGGCGGTGGAGCGCAACCGCGCCGCGCTGGAAAGCGCCAAGGCCCACCTGGAGTCGGTGCTGGCCAACATGTCGGCCGGCGTGATCGTGATGGACGCCGACGGCGTGGTGGTCAATTCGAACGACGCCGTGCACCGCATCCTGCAGGTCGACGTCGCTTCGCTGGCCGGGCGCCCGCTGGAACGGATCGACGGCCTGGAAGCCTTTGCCGGCGCCGTCACGCGCGCCTTCTCGGCGCAGAGCGCGCAATCGGCGGCCGGGCGCGGGCGCGGGCGCACCCACTGGCAGCAGCAGATCGAAGTGCCGCGCCGCCCGGGCACCGACGACGACCACGACCTGACCCTGCTGGCGCGCGGCTCGCGCCTGCAGGTAGGCATGGGCAGCGGCTTCATCGTGGTGTTCGACGACATCTCGGACGTGATCTCGGCGCAGCGCTCGGTGGCCTGGGGCGAGGTGGCGCGGCGCCTGGCGCACGAGATCAAGAACCCGCTGACCCCGATCCAGCTGTCGGCCGAGCGCATGCAGATGAAGCTGTCGGAGCGCCTCGACCCGCAGGGCGCCGAGCTGCTGAAGAAGGGCACCGACACCATCGTCAACCAGGTCGACGCGATGAAGCGCATGGTCGACGACTTCCGCGACTACGCCAAGGCGCCGCCGGCGGTGCTGTCGCCGCTCGACCTGAACGACCTGATCGACCAGATCCTCAATCTGTACCTGGCCGAGGACGGCTCGGACGTGATCCACGCCGCGCTGGCCCCTGGCCTGCCGCGCGTGATGGGCGACGCCACCCAGCTGCGCCAGGTGATCCACAACCTGCTGCAGAACGCCCAGGACGCACTGGCCGACCACGCCGGCCAGCACGGCATCCCGCGCATCGACGTCACCACCGAGGCGATCCACTACGTCGGCGCCGACGGCGCCACCGGCACCGCGGTGCGCCTGGCGATCGTCGACAACGGCCCCGGCTTCGCGCCGCGCATCCTGTCGCGCGCGTTCGAACCCTACGTCACGTCGAAGGCGCGCGGCACCGGTCTCGGCCTGCCGATGGTCAAGAAGATCGTCGACGAACATGGCGGCCGGATCGACGTCGCCAATCGTTCCGACGGATCTGGCGCTTCGGTATCGATTTTGCTGTTAAAGTTAGCCCCAGAGGCGAACTTGGCCGAAGCTTGATTCGCGCATAGAATCTTGGCTGTACACTTAGACACTGCAGCATGCACGGCGGTGCACGGAACGGGTCAGATCAGGAAGGCAGAATAAGAGATGGCGAACATACTCGTAGTTGACGATGAAATGGGCATCCGTGAGCTACTCTCGGAAATCCTGGGAGATGAAGGACACGCGGTGCAACTGGCGGAAAATGCGCAGCAGGCGCGCCAGGCGCGCCAGCAGGGCGCGCCCGACCTGGTGCTGCTCGATATCTGGATGCCGGACACCGACGGCGTCACCCTGCTCAAGGAATGGCAGCGCGACGGCCTCTTGACCATGCCGGTCATCATGATGTCCGGCCACGCCACCATCGATACCGCGGTCGAGGCGACGCGCATCGGCGCCCTGAATTTCCTGGAAAAGCCGATCGCGCTGCAAAAGCTGCTGAAGGCCGTGCAGCAGGGCCTGGCGCGCGGCCAGGAAGTGGCGCGCGCCCCGGCCATCGCGCCGCGTCCGGCCGCGGCGCCGTCCAGCATGCCCGCGGCGCCCGAGCCGAGCATCCAGCCGCCGCCGATGTATGCGCCGCAGCCGCAGAACGGCGCGCTGGCCGGCGCGATCGGCATCGCGCGCCCGGTCAGCAACGGCGAGGCGCATGCGCACGGCTACACGCTGTCGTTCGACCTGCCGCTGCGCGAAGCGCGCGACGCCTTCGAGCGCATGTACTTCGAACACCACCTGGGCCGCGAAGGCGGCTCGATGACACGCGTGGCCGAAAAGACCGGCCTGGAGCGCACCCACCTGTACCGCAAGCTCAAGCAGCTTGGCGTCGAACCGGGCAAGCTGGGCAAGAAAAGCGCCCAATGACGCAGGCGCCAAGCCTGCCGCGCGTGAGCGCCACCCTGGTCACCGGGCCCGGCGCCCGGGCGCGCGAGGGGGCGATCCTCGAGCGCCTGGAAAGCCTGCCCGGATCCCGGGATGCCTCCATTCCCGCCATCATCCTCGAAGGCCTGGCCTCGGGCGCGTCCCCCCTCGACAGCTTGGCGCCGGCCGTCCACCTTGCGCGGATCGCGCCTGGTTGCCTGTGCTGCACCGGCAATCTCGTTTTGCGTGTAACATTGAATCGCCTGCTGCGCCAACGCCCCGGACACCTGTTCATCGGCGTCGCACGCAGCGAGCACCTTGATCAGTTGCGATCGTGGCTGCAGGCCGAGCCATACGATCAGCTGTTGACGCTGACCCCGGATCTTCAAGCCCAAGATATCAAAGGCGAGTGAAAACCGTAGCGAGCGGCCGCGATCCTGGCTGAGAAGCGCAGCCGTACTCGAGTACGGCGAGCATCGCAGGCCAGGAGTGCAACGCGCAGCAGGTTTGCATTACCCTTTAAGCTTGAAACTGGATCGGGCAGCCCCATCTTCTAGTTGAAATGGAAAGTGGAATGTCAGCCGTCCGCCGCCGGACGGCACTTCGCAAATCTGATCGAGTGAGGGAGTCATCATGAACATGATCTATAACAGCGAACAGTACAGCGTCGTCGAGTTTGGCGTTGACCATAATCTCGAAGCGTTGCGCTTTGGCGGCTACGAAATCGTCGACAAATCGGGCCGGCGCGAAGCATTCATCGGCGGCAAACTTGCGCAATCGTTCCGGCGTGACGTGAACAACCTGATCGCAAGCGAACCGACGATGGAGGAAATCGATGATTTCCTGGGTTCCTACGACACGCTGATGAGCCAGCCGGTCGTACTGCATTGATGTTCAATCCAACCCGGGCCGTCTACATGACTGGCCCGGCCGCGGACACCGTCCGCATCTGATGCTCTCCGCATCATCCCGCTGTCCCCATCAAATTCCTACATCCGTTCGCAGAATTTCCTGATTTACGCTGCGTGCATGGTAAGCTTGGCCCATGTGTCAACTTCTTGCCATGAACTGCAATGTCCCCACCGACATTGTCTTCAGTTTCACCGGATTCGCCCACCGCGGCGGCCGCACCGATACCCATCATGACGGCTGGGGCATCGCCTTCTTCGAAGGCGCCGGCGTGCGCCATTTCGTCGATCACCAGGCCGCGGTGGCGTCGCCGATCGCGGAATTGATCAAGCATTATCCGATCAAGTCGCTGAACGTCATCGCCCACATCCGCAAGGCCACCCAGGGCCAGGTCGCTCTCGAGAACTGCCATCCCTTCGTGCGCGAGATGTGGGGCCGCTACTGGGTATTCGCCCACAATGGCGACCTGAAAGAGTTCGACCCCGTGCTCGACGGCCCGTTCCGCCCGGTCGGCAACACCGACAGCGAGCGCGCCTTCTGCTTCCTGTTGCAGCAGCTGCGCGAGCGCTTCGGCGACCAGCCGCCCGCGATGCCGGCCCTGCGCGCCGCCATCGCCGACCTGGTCGCCATCGTCGCCGGCCACGGCACCTTCAACATGATGCTGTCGGACGGCACCGCGATGTTCGCCCATTGCTCGACCAAGCTGTGCTACGTGGTGCGCCAGTACCCATTCGCCGCCGCCTGCCTGGCGGACGAAGACCTGTCGGTCGACTTTTCCCAGGTGACCACGCCGGACGACCGCGTCGCCATCATCGTCACCACGCCGCTGACCACCAACGAGACCTGGACCGAGTTCGCGCCGGGCGAATTGAAGGTGTTCGTGGATGGTCTGGCCCAGGCCTGAACGCCTGGAGCATGGATAGTGAACAGGACGATACGTTTTTTACAGGAAATTAATTTCACCTGATCACTAATAGGACGGAATGCGGTAAAGTGTGCTCGTTACATTGTGAATGAGTCCGCGATGACCGATACCGCCAGCCTGGACCACGCCCATCTGCCCCTGCGCGTGCGTGATTTCTACCTCGGGCGCCAGCCTGTGCTCGACCGCAACCAGGCGCTGTACGGCTACGAACTGCTGTTCCGCAGCGCCCCTGCCGGCGCATCTGCCAGCGCCGCTTCCTATGCAACCGGCGCCGGCGAAGCCGGGATTGCGGCCGGCGAGGGCGCCGGCCTGGCGGCCACCGCCGCCGTGATCGCCCATACCGCCCAGCTCGGGCTGGCGCGCGCGATCGGCGATGCCACCTGCTTCCTGAACGTCGACGCGGACGCGCTCGCCAGCGACATCTTCGCCTTCCTGCCGCGCGAACGCACCGTGCTCGAGATCGTCGCCTCGGTGGCGCCGAGCGATGCGGTGCTGGCGCGCCTGCGTGAACTGGCCGGCCACGGTTTCCGCTTCGCGCTGGACGGCGTGGCGGGTGACAGCGCGCGCCTGCAACTGCTGCTGCCGCTGTGCAGCTTCGTCAAGCTCGACCTGCGCGCGGTGCCGATGGCGACCCTGCCGACCCTGGTGCCGCGCCTGCGCGCACTGGGCAAGACCGTGATCGCGGAAAAGGTCGAGACGCGCGCGGAATACCACGCCTGCCTGGACGCCGGCTTCGATTACTTCCAGGGTTATCACTTCGCCCGCCCGTCCGTGCTGGGCGGACGCAAGCTCTCGCCTTCGCAGGCGGCGCTGCTGCAGCTGATGCAGCTGGTGACTTCGGACGCGGACAATGGCGACATCGAACGCGCCGTGAAGCGCGACGTCACGCTGGGCCTGAACCTGCTGCGCCTGGTGAACACGCCGGCGGTGGGGGCGCGCCAGCGCATCGAGTCGATCAGCCAGGCGCTGCTCGTGCTGGGCCGGCGCCAGCTGCAGCGCTGGCTGCAGATCATGCTGTACGCCGAGCCGGCCACGCGCGGCCACAACCAGACCCCATTGCTGATGCTGGCCACCACGCGCGGCCGCCTGATGGAACTGCTGGCCCAGCGCCTGCGTCCGGGCCAGCGTTACCTGGGCGAGATCGCCTTCACGGTCGGGATCATGTCGCTGATGGACACCCTGTTCGGGATCCCGATGGCCGACATCGTCGAGCAGATCCCGGTGAGCGACGAGATCCGCCTGGCCCTGCTCAAGCGCGAAGGTTTCTTTGGCGAGCTGCTCACGCTGGCCGAGAACCTCGAAGCGCCGGATGGCGAGGACGACGTGCTGCCGACGCTGAAGAGCCTGGCGATCTCGGGCGACGACATGGTCGAACTGGAGATGTCTGCTTTTCAGTGGAGCGACAGCGTAGTGCGCTACGCTATCTGAGGGGCGGCCCGATACGCTGCTGTTTGCAAGGAGCAGCAGGACTTTTGTACTGGTAAACACCTGTCCGCAAAGGAAAAGTCATGTCGTCTGTGCTTTTGAGCGTGAACCAGCTGGTCAAATCCTACGGCGCACGGCGCGCCGTGGATGGGGTGTCCTTCAAGGTGCTGGCCGGGCAGACCGTCGGCCTGCTGGGACCGAACGGGGCCGGCAAGTCGACCATCGTGGCGATGCTGTGCGGGCTGCTGCGGCCGGATGCGGGCGAGGTGTTCCTTGGCGGCGCGCCGGTCACGGTCGGGGCGGCGGCGGTCAAGCGCCGCATCGGCGTGGTGCCGCAGGACCTGGCCTTGTACGAAGACCTCTCGGCGCGCGAGAATTTGCGCCTGTTCGGCGCGCTGTACGGATTGAAGGGCAGGGCGCTCGATGCGCGCATCGGCCACGTGCTGGGGCAGGTCAATTTGCTCGACCGCGCCGGCGACAAGCCTCTCACCTTTTCCGGCGGGATGAAGCGGCGCCTGAACATCGCATCGGCGCTGATGCACGATCCCGAACTGCTGGTGCTGGACGAGCCCACCGTCGGCGTCGATCCGCAAAGCCGCAACGCCATCTTCGACACGCTGCAAGCGCTGCAGGCGCAGGGCCGGGCGCTGATCTACACCAGCCACTACATGGAAGAAGTCGAGCGCCTGGCCGACCACATCGTCATCATCGACCATGGCAAGGTGCTGGCCGACGACAGCCCGGCCGCGCTGTACCGGCGGCTCAATGCCCAGGCCGCGCTGCGCATCGAACTGGCCGAGGCGGCGCCTGCTTCGCTGGTCGACGCGCTGGCCGGGCAGCACGGCGTGACCGCGTTGCAGGCCACGGGCCTGACACTCGAGATCCGGCTGCGCGAACCCGGCGACGCCTTGCCGGTAATGGGCTGGCTGCAGCAGGCCGGCTGCCGTCCGCTGCACTTCGCCACCGCCCGCACCAGCCTCGAAGAAGTGTTCCTCAACCTGACCGGGCGCACGCTGCGCGACTGACATGACCGCCTTCATCGCCCTGGTCCGCAAGGACCTGATCCTGTTCCTGTCCGACCGCCGCGCGCTCTTGATGAGCCTGCTGCTGCCGATCGTGATCGCCGCCTTCTTCGGTTCGGTGTTCGCACCCGACAGCAGGGGCGGCGCCATCGACGTCGCCCTGGTCCTGCAGGACACCAGCGACGCCGGCCGCAAGATCGGCGCCGGCCTCAAGTCCGAATCCAGCCTGCACGTGCGCGACATGACCCTGATGGATGCCGAGCAGGCGGTGCGCAAGGGCGAGCGCAAGGTCGCGATCGTGGTGCCGCCCGGCTTTGGCGAGGCGGCCGGCACCGCCCTGTTCTCGGCCGGCGCCAAGCCCGCGATCCGCCTGATGTACGACCCGTCCCAGACCGCCGTGCTGGCGATGGTGAAGGGCATGCTGACGCAGCAGGTGATGTCGACCGTAAGCGCCGAGATGTTCGGCGGGCCGATGGGACGCCGGCTGACCGAGCGCGGCCTGCACCAGCTCGACGTCCAGGCCAGGGCCGTGCCCGCCACCGCCGGCGCCGATCCGCGCGACCAGGCGCTGCACGACATGCTGGCCAGCGTGCAGAAGTTCCAGGCCCTGCCGGCGCAGGCCGACGATGGGCAGGGCCGCGGTCGGCCCGGCACAAGCGGCGGCATGTCGATGCCGTTCACCACCCACGACGAAGGCTTGACCGACCAGGCGCAGGCGCAGGGCTACAACGCCTATGCCCACGCGTTCTCGGGCATGGGCGTGCAATTCATCCTGTTCATGGGCATCAATACCGGCATCGGCATCCTGCTGGCGCGCCGCAGCGGCGTCTGGAACCGCCTGCTGGCCGCGCCGGTCAGCCTGGCGCAGGTAATACTGGCGCGCGCCGCCTCGGCCGCCCTGATCGCGTTCGGGCTGTTGTGCGCGATCTTCACGGTTGGCGTGCTGGTGTTCGGTGTGCACGTGGCCAGCGTGGCCGGCTTCGTCGGGATCGCGCTCGGGTTCGGCCTGCTGACGGCCGGCTTCGGTCTCCTGATCGCGGCCTTCGGCAAGACCCCGGAAGCGGCGCGCGGCATCGCCATGTTCGCGACCCTGGTGCTGGTGATGCTGAGCGGCGCCTGGGTGCCTTCCTTCGTATTCCCGCCCTGGGTCCAGCAGCTGACCCTGGTCGTGCCGACGCGCTGGGCGATCGACGGCCTGGACGCCGTCACCTGGCGCGGCCTGGGCCTGGAAGCGGCCGCGCCGGCGATCGGCGTGGAACTCGTGTTCGCGCTGGTGTTCATGGCGCTCGCGCTGTGGAAGTTCGGGCGCGAGCAGCGCTGAGCGCGTACCGGCGCTCGATTACTGCAGCTTGACGGTGGCGTTCGCGGTGCCGTCGCGCACCTCGATCGCGGCGTCCTCGAAGGAGGGCGGTCCGAACTTGCCGCGCGCGCCGCGGCTGAAGCCGTAGTTCTCGCTGGGGATGCCGATCACGTTGCGGTCCAGCTTGCCGTTGTCGTTCTCGTCCTGGTAGGCCAGCACGGCCCAGGTCCCCGGCGGCACGTCGCGCACGGTGACGACCGCCTCGGCCGTCTCGGCGCGCACCGAGCCGCTGTAGGTGCATTGCTTGAGGAAGCGTTCCTTGTCGCACAGCGCGACGTTCACCCGGCCCTTGCCGGCGCTGACCCCGGACACGCGCACCTCGACGGTGGCCGCCGACGCCATCGACGGCAAGGCGGCCGCGGCGAGCAGCAAAAAGCAGGCAACTGGGCCGGTCAAAACTCGGCTGGACAATCGGGACATGGATTTCCTTTCTTTGGTGGTAGGCTGTCGGCATTCCTTGACTTGACGGACAGACAACCTATGCTGTGGAATGCGCTCATCGTCGTGTTCACCGTGGTGATGATGGAAGTGTTTTCCATCGTCGCCCACAAATACGTCATGCATGGCTTCGGCTGGGGCTGGCACCGCTCGCACCACGAGCCGCGCACCGGCTGGTTCGAGAAGAACGACCTGTTCGCCGTGGTGTTCGCCGGCGTGGCGATCGCCCTGATCTACGCCGGCACGCGCGGCCGCCATCCGCTCGAATGGATAGGCGCCGGCATGACCGCCTACGGCGCGCTGTACTTCATCGCCCACGACGGCCTGGTGCACCGGCGCTGGCCATTCCGCTACACGCCGCGCAGCGGCTACCTGAAGCGCCTGTACCAGGCGCACCGCATGCATCACGCGGTGCCCGGCAAGGAAGGCGCGGTGTCGTTCGGCTTCCTGTACGCGCCGCCGGTGGCGGCCCTCAAGCGTCAGCTGCATGCGCTGCACGGGGGAAGCCCGCCGCAAATGCATCCGGCCCAGCCGTCCCCGGACGCTGCCACAGGCCCACTGGACGCGCCTGCGGCGAACGCAGACGGGACGCCAGCGCGCTGACGCCGCCTTTGCCCAGCAGGTACAGCTTGGCGGCCTTGGAGGTGCCGACCCGCCCGTCCCAGGCGCGCGGCCCGCGCCGCTTGACCTCGATGCCGATCTGGCGATAGACGTTGCGCGCGGTGGCGATCGCCCACGCCGAACGCAGCGGCAGGGCCGAAATGCCGGCCGAGGCCGACTCGTAATACGGTTCCGCATGGTCGACCAGGCGCGCCGCCAGCCGCGCCAGCGCATCCCGGTGGCGCGGCAGCGCCAGTTCTTCGGGCGGAATGCCGGCTTCACGCAGCCAGGTGGCGGGCAGGTAGCAGCGCCCGACCCGGGCATCCTCGACGATGTCGCGCGCGATGTTCGTCAGCTGGAACGCCAGCCCGAGGTCGCAGGCGCGGTCCAATACCGCCTCATCGCGTGCGCCCATGATCGAGGCCATCATCAGGCCGACCACGCCGGCCACGTGGTAGCAGTAGCGCAGCGTGTCCTCAATGGTTTCGTAGCGCGCATCCTCGACGTCCATGGCGAAGCCGGCCAGGTGGTCGAAGGCGAAGCGCGGCGCCACCTCGTTACGCAGCGCCACTTCCTGGAAGGCCGCAAAGGCGGGATCCGCCATCGGTTCGCCGGCATAGGCGCGCCGGGTCTGATCGCGCAGCTGCGCCAGTTCGCGCACGGCGTCGTGGCCGCCGCGGTCCGGCTGGTTGAAGCCGAGGTCCTGGCCGTCGACCACGTCGTCGCAATGGCGGCACCAGGCATACAGCATCAGCACGCTGCGCCGCGTGGCCGGCGAAAACAGGCGCGCCGCCGCGGCGAAGCTCTTCGACCCGACCTCGATGGTGCGGGTCGCATGGTCCATCAGCGCCGCATCCCCGCCGTTGACACCGGTTGCGGCGTTCATGCGCGCACCTCTTCCGGCCGCCTTGCCAGCCGCTCTTCCAGCATCAGGCCGGCGGTGGCCTTGGCCGAGCCGATCACGCCGGGCACGCCGGCGCCGGGATGGGTGCCGGCCCCGACCAGGTACAGGTTGGACAATTCGGCGTCGCGGTTGTGCGGGCGGAACCAGGCGCTCTGGGTCAGGATCGGCTCCAGCGAGAATGCCGACCCGAGGTGGGCGTTGAGCTGGTCGCGGAAATCGTGCGGCGTGAAGATGCGGCTGGTGACCAGCTGGCTGCGCAGGCCCGGCATGTAGCGCCGCTCCAGGTAGTCGAAGATGCGGTCGCGGTACAGCGGCCCTTCGATCTCCCAGTCGATCGGCGCATTGCCCAGGTGCGGCACCGGCGCCAGCACGTAGTGGCTGCCGCAGCCGGGCGGCGCCAGCGAGGGGTCGGTCACGCACGGCGCGTGCAGGTACAGGGAGAAATCGTCGGCCAGGGTGTCGCCGCCGAAGATGTCCTGGATCAGTTCGCGGTAGCGCGGCCCGAAGCAGACCGTGTGGTGCTGCAGCTGGCTGTGATGGTGGTCCAGGCCGAAGTACAGCACGAACAATGAATTGCTGAAGCGCTTCTTGCCCAGCGCAGCGCCCTCGGCCACGCCGCGCGGATGCTGGCCCAGCAGCTTGGCGTAGGTGTGCACCACGTCGGCGTTCGAGGCCACCGCGTCGGCCGGGAACAGGCGCCCGTCCTCCAGCAGCACGCCGGTGACGCGGGCGCTGCCGCCGGCGTCGCTGGTCTCGATGCGCGCCACCGGCGCGTTCAGTTCGATGCGCCCGCCGATGTCCTGGAACAGGCGCACCATGGCCTTGACCAGCGCGCCGGTGCCGCCGCGCGGGAACCACACGCCCCACTGGCGTTCGAGCGCGTGGATCAGCGTGTAGATCGACGAGGTCGCGAACGGGTTGCCGCCCACCAGCAGCGAGTGGAAGGAAAACGCCTGGCGCAGGTGCTCGTCCTCGATGAAGCGCGACACCAGGCTGTACACGCTGCGCCAGGCCTGCAGGCGCGCCAGCTGGGGCCCGGCCTGGATCATGTCGCGGAACGACAGGAAAGGCACGGCGCCGAGTTTCAGGTAGCCTTCCTCGAACACCGCCTTCGAGTACGCCAGGAAGCGCCGGTAGCCGGCCACGTCGGCCGGGTTGCGCGCGTGGATCTGGCGGTCCAGCGCGTCCTGGTCGTTGGCATAGTCGAAGTGGCTGCCGTCTTCCCAGCACAGGCGGTAGAAGGGCGACACCGGCAGCATCTCGACGTAGTCTTCAATGCGCTTGCCGGCCAGCGTGAACAGTTCCTCGATCGCGGATGGATCGGTGATGACGGTGGGGCCGGCGTCGAACACGAAGCCCTGGTCTTCGTACACATAGGCGCGCCCGCCCGGCTTGTCGCGTTTTTCGAGCAGGGTGGTCTGCATGCCACCGGCCTGCAGCCGGATGGCGAGGGCCAGGCCGCCGAATCCGGCGCCCACGACGACTGCGCGTTTCGAATCGTTCATTCGGTTTTCCTGATCTGGTAAGGGTGGATCTTGCAAGCGGCGGCCAGGGCCGCGCCCACGGGAACGGGCGGTTTGCCGCTCAGCAGGCGCGCCTTGTCGCCCAGGCTCAGGCGCCCGGCATAGAAATGCGATATCAGCGGCGCCGGCAGGCGGTAGAAGCGCTGCATCACGCGCCAGCGGTGGTCCGGGCTGCCGGCCAAAAACAGCATGCGGTTGAGCAGGCGGAAGAAGCGCTGGCGCCGCCATTCCAGGCGCGCTTCGTCGCGGATGGCGGCGAACAGGGCGGGGGCGTCCAGCGGCGTCTGATTGGTTTCCAGCGCGGCCACGGGTGTGGCCAAGTCCGCGATGCGTTCGGCCAGGCGCACCGCGTGCGGCAGCGAATAGCCGGTGGTCACGTGGAACAGGCCGGCGCGCAGGCCGGCGCAGGGCTGGCCGTCGAGCTCGCGCCAGAACCGGTCGAAGTCGCCGGCCAGCACGATCGGCAGCGAACCCTGCTCCTCGCGCAGCACCTCGAGGATGCGCCAGCCGCGCCCGAGCGCATAGGCGGCGACGTTGGCGCGCAGGCGCTGCGGCTGGATGCCGCCGCGGTCGACGTAATGGGTGTCCTCGATCAGCACGCGGTCCGGGCCGAAGGGCAGCACGTAGACGAAGCGGTAGCCGCCCTGCTGTTCGACGCTGGCGTCCATGATGATGGGGGCGGTAAGGCCGTGCGGCGCCGCCAGGCGCACTTCCTGGCCGAGGAAGGTCTGGTAGCCCAGCGCCAGGCCGGCGCTGTCGCGCATGCCGCGGCCGTCGATCACGGCGCGCGCATGCAGCGTCTCGCCACCGGCCAGCGTGACCGTGGTCGGCGTTACCTGCGTTGCCTGCGTGGCGGTGCGCAGCGCCGGGCCGAGCACGGGTTCGAGCACGCGCGCGAAATCGCTTGATGCGATGCTGGCGTAGCCGCCTTCGAGCGTGCGCGCCAGGTCGGGGAACACCACGTCATAGCGCGGCCAGCGGCTCGAGACGACCGGCGCCAGCCACTGGCGCTGTTCGGGCAGTAAATCGCTGTCGTGGAAGGACCAGGTGTGGTTGCCGCCGATATGGGCGTGCGCTTCCAGCAGCAGGATGCGCAGCGACGGGTGGCGGGTGCGCAGGCGCCAGGCGATCAGGCCGTTGGCCAGGCCGCCGCCCACCAGGATCAGGTCGTACGCGGGCGTGTTCATACTGGTGCGCGGGACGCGCGCATGGCATCGTGCGGATGGGCGGCAGGCGCTGCGCCCAGGCCGAGCGCCGCTTCCACGATGTCGGCGGCGCGCGCGGTGCCGCCGGCGCGCGCCACGCTGGCGGCCAGCGGCGCCAGGCGCTGCCTGAAGGACGGATCGTCCAGCAGGCGCTCCAGGTGCCGCGCCAGCGTGCCGGCGCCGGTGAAGCGTGCAGAGGCCTGGATGCCGATGCCGGCGTGGCGCACGCGCGCCGCCCCGCCGGGGTGGTCGAAAGCGATCGGCAGCGCCAGCATCGGCGTGCCGGCCGCGATGGCGTCCATGATGGTGTTCCAGCCGGCGTGCGAGATGACGGCATCGGCGCGCTCGAGCGCGGCCAGCTGCGGCGCGAAGTCGCACACCCAGTCGGCGCCGGCCTGTTCCAGCGCGCGTTCCTGGCGCGCGTCCAGGCCGCCGCAATGCGCGACCAGCACCTGGACGTCGACCTGGCGGCAGGCGCGCACGATGCGCTTGAACAGGTCGAGGCGCCCGCCCTGCATGGTGCCGAGCGAGGCGAACACGAAGGGGCGCTCGGCGCTGATTTCCGGCAGCGCCGCCTGTGTGCTGCCGGCCAGCGTGGCGCCGGTGCGCGACAGCGGGCGCAGCGGCCCGACATGGTGGAAATGCGGCGGCAGTTCGCGCCGCGGGAATTCGAACTCGGCCACGGTCTGGCTGATCTGGGCCAGCGGCGACAGGCATTCGTGCAGCATGCCGCGTGGCGCCAGGCCCAGCCTTTTCGCCTGGGCTTCGATGGCGCGCCGGTGCGGCGTCATCATCCAGTCGTAGACGCGGGTGCTGCCTTCGACCATCTTCAGCGAGCGCTCGTCCAGGCCGTAGCCGAAGGGCATGACCGGCAGCGGGATGCCCGGTTCGCGGTTCACCGGCAGCGCGCAGGCGACCGAGATGAAGGGCAGGCCGGCGGCCTCGGCCGCCAGCGCGCCGCCGGCTTCCATCTGGTCGGCCAGCACGGCGTCGATGCCGAGCGCCTCGAAGGCGCCCGGCAGTTCGTCGGCCAGCATGGTGGTGGCGCGCGCCATGTCCTGGATCACGCGGCGCAGGCCGAGCGGGCTGCCGGGGTTGGCGGCCAGGCGCAGCGACGCCGCCAGCGAGCCGGGCGGGAAGATCCCGGCGCCGACCGCGTAAAAGCCCAGGCGCGGATCGCGCACGTAGGCGGCCGCGTCGGGGCGGTGGAGGAAGGTGACGCGGTGCCCGCGCTCGACCAGCGCGCCGGCGAGCGCACCCAGGGTCGTGAAGTGGCTCAGGAAAGCGGGAGCGACCACCCCGAAGTGCGCCATCCGGTGCCTTCCGTCAGTGCAGGTTGGCGCTGGCCGCCGCCACGCCGTCGGCATAGGGGCGCGCGCCGATCTCGGGCGCGAAGGCGAGATGGGCGCGGTCGTGCGCGAACAGGCTGCGCACGAAGCGGCGCGTGCGGCCCTTGCCGCCGACGGCGTCGGCCAGGTGGCGGTCGGCGTCGTGCAGGTGGGCCGCCAGGCGCCGCTGCGCTTCGTCCGAGCCCAGCGTGTTGACCAGCGTGGCCTTGCCCAGGTCCTTGCCGGTGTCCTTGCCGGTGACGGCCGTGTCGTTGCCGATGCCGTCGAGGAAATCGTCGCGGATCTGGAAGGCCTGGCCGGTCGCCAGCGCAAAGGCGCGCAGCGACTGGGCCACGCCGTCATCGGCCTGGCACATGATGGCGGCCATGTCGACCGCGGCGCCGAGCAGCACGCCGGTCTTGAGTTCGTTGGTGGTGGCGATGTCGCTGGCCGAATGCTGGCTGCCGCGCAGGTCCATGAACTGGCCGCGCACCAGGCCCTGGGCGCCGACGGTCTCGCCGAGCGCCGCCACCAGGCGCGCGCGCACGTCGGAGGGAATGTCGTGTGCCGCCGCCAGGATGCAGAAGGCGCGGCTGAGCAGGGCGATCGCGGCCAGGATGGTGACGTCCTCGCCGTACTGCACGTGGATGGTCGGCTTGCCGCGACGCAGCTTGGCGTCGTCCATGCACGGCATGTCGTCCAGCATCAGGGAGGCCGCATGCACCATCTCGACCGCGCAGGCGACGTCGACCAGGGCCGGCGACGCGCAGCCGAGGTCGCGCGCAACCAGCATCAGCAACAGTGGTCGCATGCGCTTGCCGGCGCCGAGCGCACCCGCGCGCATGGCCAGCGTCAGCAGGTCCTTCTGGTCGCTGCTACCCGCCAGCAAATGCTCGATGCGGGCTTCGAGCTCGTGCCGCAGGGCCTCGAGTTCCGCCACCGATGGGTCGTCCCGGTTCTCCAGGTCGAGTCCGCTAAACCGCCGTGTCTCTGTCGCCATGCGTTAGTCCTCCCTGGAACCGGAAAAGGGTATTTGATGAAATTGATGTTCATCATACCGGAAACAAACTTACACAATGATTAACTGTTTCCAATCGTGTGGGGCTGACGAGGGGGGAATTTGGCGGGATTGTGGGGTTTATGCAGCCGCCCGGGAAGCAATGTCCCGGGCGGAAGGGGAGGGCGTTGGGTTACAGGTTCGGCGCCAGGTAGCGCTCCAGCGTTTCCCTGTCGGCGCCGCGGCGCGCGGCCATGTCGTCGAGCTGGTCCTGGCCGATCTTGCCGACCACGAAGTACTTCGATTCCGGATGCGCGAAGTAGAAGCCGGACACCGCCGCGCCCGGGCTCATGGCGAAGGATTCGGTCAGCGCCATGCCGATGTCCTCGGCCTGCAGCGCCTTGAACATGTCGGCCTTGACCGTGTGCTCAGGGCAGGCCGGATAGCCCGGGGCCGGGCGGATGCCGGCGTATTCTTCGCGGATCAGGGCTTCGGCGCTCAGGTCCTCGCCGGCCGCATAGCCCCAGAGGTCGGTGCGCACGCGCTCGTGCATGTACTCGGCAAAGGCCTCGGCCAGGCGGTCGGCCAGGGCCTTCACCATGATCGACGAGTAATCGTCGCCCGCGGCTTCGAAGCGCTTCTCGATCTTCTCGGCGCCCAGGCCGGCGGTCACCGCGAACATGCCGATGTAGTCGGCAATGCCCGCATCCTTGGGCGCGATGAAATCGGCCAGGCACTGGTTGGGGCGCTGCACGCCGTCCACCACCGGCTTGACGCCCTGCTGGCGCAGGCCGTACCAGGTGAACGCCACCTCGCTGCGGGTGTCGTCGGTATAGATTTCGATGTCGTCGTGGTTGACGCTGTTGGCCGGCAGCAGGGAGATCACGCCGTTCGCCGTCAGCCAGCGTCCTTCGATGATCTTCTTCAGCATCGCCTGGCCTTCGGCATACACCCTGGTGGCGGCGTCGCCGACCACCTCGTCGGTCAGGATGGCGGGGAAGGGACCGGCCAGGTCCCAGGTCTGGAAGAACGGACCCCAGTCGATGTAGCGCGCCAGCAGCGCCAGGTCGACGTTCCTGAAGACGCGGCGCCCGATGAACTTCGGACGCGCCGGCGCATAGTCCAGCCGTGCCTTGTTGGCGCGCGCCTGCTCCAGGGTCACCATCGGCAGCGCCTTCTTGTTGGCGTGCTGTTCGCGGATGCGCTCGTAGTCCTGGGCCAGTTCGGCCACGTAGGCGTCGCGCGTGTCGGCGGTGACCAGCGACTGGCCGACCGACACCGAGCGCGACGCGTCCGGCACGTACACCACCGGGCCTTCGTAGTGCGGCGCGATTTTCACCGCGGTGTGGGCGCGGCTGGTGGTGGCGCCGCCGATCAGCAGCGGCACGCGGCGCTCGCGGAACCAGGGGTCGCGCTGCATCTCGCGCGCCACGTAGGCCATCTCTTCCAGCGAAGGCGTGATCAGGCCGGACAGGCCGACGATGTCCGCGTTCTCTTCCTTGGCCTTGGCCAGGATCTCGGCGGCCGGCACCATCACGCCCATGTTGACGATCTCGAAGTTGTTACATTGCAGGACCACCGACACGATGTTCTTGCCGATGTCGTGCACGTCGCCCTTGACCGTGGCGATCACCATCTTGCCCTTCGGTTTCGCCACCACGCCGGTGCGCGCTTCCTCTTCCGCCTTTTCCTCTTCGATGTAAGGCACCAGGTGGGCCACCGCCTGCTTCATCACGCGCGCCGACTTCACCACCTGCGGCAGGAACATCTTGCCCTGGCCGAACAGATCGCCGACCACGTTCATGCCGTCCATCAGCGGGCCTTCGATCACGTGGATCGGACGGCCGCCGTCGTTGGCCACCTGCTGGCGCGCTTCCTCGGTGTCTTCCACGATCCACTGGGTGATGCCGTGCACCAGCGCATGCGCCAGGCGCTGGCCGACCGGGGCCTCGCGCCAGGCCAGGTTCTGTTCCTGTTTCGCGCCGCCGGCCTTCAGGGTGCCGGCGAATTCGATCATGCGCTCGGTGGCGTCCGCGCGGCGGTTCAGCACCACGTCTTCCACGCGCTCGCGCAGTTCCGGCGCCAGGTCGTCGTACACGCCGACCATGCCGGCGTTGACGATCCCCATGGTCATGCCGGCCTTGATCGCGTGGTACAGGAACACGGTGTGGATTGCCTCGCGCGCCGGGTCGTTGCCGCGGAACGAGAACGAGACGTTCGAGACGCCGCCCGAGATCTTCGCGTGCGGCAGGTTGTCCTTGATCCAGCGCGTGGCGTTGATGAAGTCGACCGCGTAGTTGTCGTGCTCCTCGATGCCGGTGGCGATCGCGAAGATGTTCGGGTCGAAGATGATGTCTTCCGGCGGGAAGCCGACCTTCTGCACCAGGGTATCGTAGGCGCGCTTGCAGATCTCGGTCTTGCGCTCGAAGGTGTCGGCCTGGCCCTTTTCGTCGAAGGCCATGACGATCACCGCGGCGCCGTAGCGGCGGCACAGGGCGGCCTGGCGCAGGAATTCCTCTTCGCCTTCCTTCATCGAGATCGAGTTGACGATGGCCTTGCCCTGCACGCACTTCAGGCCGGCCTCGATCACGCTCCATTTGGAGGAGTCGATCATGATCGGCACGCGCGAGATGTCCGGTTCCGAGGCGATCAGGTTCAGGAAGCGCGTCATCGCGGCCATGGAGTCGAGCATCGCCTCGTCCATGTTGATGTCGATGACCTGGGCGCCGTTCTCGACCTGCTGGCGCGCCACCGACAGCGCTTCGTCGAACTGCTCGTTCAGGATCATGCGCGCGAATGCCTTGGAACCCGTGACGTTGGTGCGCTCGCCGACGTTCACGAACAGCGAGGATTCGTCGATGGTGAACGGTTCCAGGCCGGACAGGCGCAGCGCCACCGGCACCTCGGGCACCTTGCGCGGGGCGCAGGTGGCCATGGTGTCGGCGATCGCCTTGATGTGTTCCGGCGTGGTGCCGCAGCAGCCGCCGGCCACGTTGACGAAGCCGCTTTCCGCGAATTCGCGCAGCAGGCTCGAGGTGTCGGCCGGCAGTTCGTCGAAGCCGGTGTCGCTCATCGGGTTGGGCAGGCCGGCGTTCGGGTAGATGCAGACGAAGGTATCGGCAATCTGCGACAGTTCCTGCGCATAAGGACGCATCAGGGCCGCGCCCAGCGCGCAGTTCAGGCCGATGGTCAGCGGCTTCGCATGGCGCACCGAGTTCCAGAAGGCCGGCACGGTCTGGCCCGACAGGATGCGGCCGGAGGCGTCGGTGACGGTGCCGGAAATCATCAGCGGCAGGCGGGCCGTAGCAGGGTGCTCGTCGAAGTACTGGTCGATCGCGAACAGGGCCGCCTTGCAGTTCAGGGTGTCGAAGATGGTCTCGACCAGCAGCAGATCGACGCCGCCGTCGACCAGGCCGCGCAGCTGCTCGTAGTACGAGGTCACCAGTTGATCGAAGGTCACGTTGCGCGCGGCCGGATCGTTCACGTCCGGAGAAATGGAGGCGGTCTTCGGGGTCGGGCCGAGGGCGCCGGCGGCGAAGCGCGGCTGGTCCGGGGTCGAATACTTGACGCAGGCGGCGCGCGCCAGCTTCGCCGCTTCCACGTTCATTTCGTAGACCAGGTGCGCCATGTGGTAGTCGTCCTGGGCGATGCCGGTGGCGCCGAAGGTGTTGGTCTCGATGATGTCGGCGCCGGCGGCCAGGTAACGCTCGTGGATTTCCTGGATGATCTGCGGCTGCGTCAGGTTCAGCAGCTCGTTGTTACCTTTCACGAACAGTTCACGCGCACCGCTGCCGGCCGGCGCGGCGAAATCCGCGAAACGGGTGCTGCGATACGCCTGCTCGTCGAGCTTGTACTGCTGGATGATCGTGCCCATTGCGCCATCCAGGATCATGATGCGGCGCGCGAGGATCTCGCGCAGCTGGGCGTCGATGGGGGACATGGCGTGGCGGGCGGTGGTCATCGTTATGCTTTCCTGAGGTAGGTCCGGAGGATGGACCGTGGCTACTTAATATAAAGGAGGGGGTCTGAAATTATACCGTTACTGGCCGTGTTTGTTCCGGCTTCAGGCAACCCATGCAAGGGGCATCAATTGTTCAGTATGTAAAGCCGGGTAAAGCCAGGTAAAGACGTTTGTAAATGCCGGGTAGGACTGAAGTATTGTTACATACGGATACAAATAGCGGGGTATTCGCAATTTTACGGATACATACACCGACGACAATTAACACATGGAACCGCCTGAAGTGCGGTGCCTAGTCCAAATCAACGGAAAGTGCGGACCCGTCGTTCCGCCGCCTAAATGGGAAGAATGCTATGAACAAAGAATACGTGCCTGAATGGGACCAAGCGGCCGCTCGTACTGAAGAGAGCGCCCCGGCCAAGCAGCACGCCGTCACCGGTGTGAAGCAGATCGTCACGATTCGCCTGGACGTGGACATGCTGGAATGGTTCAAATCGGCAGGCCCGGGTTACCAGACCCGTATCAACCAGGTACTGCGCGAATACATGGAAGCAAACCGCGTGCGTGCCCAGGGCGAGTCGCACTGATAGCGGTAACAGGCGGGCATGCCGTGCCCGCCTGGCTGTGCTATTTGTTATGCAATTACACAGTTGAGGCTACATGTGGAGCAGTCGACCGACGCCGCGGCATCGATCGATTGTCCTGCGGGCCTTACTCGAACGTTACGCCATCGAGCGAAAACCCCTTCAGGAATTCCGCCGCCGCCAGGCGCTTGCCGCCGGGCTTCTGCAGCGCCGTCAGGCGCAGCGCGCCTTCGCCGCATGCCACCACGATACCCTGGGCATCGGCCGCCAGCACCTGGCCGGGCCGGCCCTGGCCATCGACCGCCTGCGCATTCCAGATCTTGACGGTCACGCCGCCGGCCTGGCCGTGCGCGCCGGGGAAGGGGTTGAAGGCACGCACCTTGCGCGCCAGCTGCGCCGCCGGCAGGCTGAAGTCCAGCTTCGCTTCTTCCTTGCTGATCTTGGCGGCATAGGTCACGCCTTCCTCCGGCTGCGCCACGGCTTCCAGGCCGCCCTGTGCCATTTTTTCGAGTGCCTCGACGATCATGCGCCCGCCCAGCGCCGCCAGCTTGTCGTGCAGGGTGCCGGTGGTGTCGCTGTCCTCGATGGCGACGCGCTCCATCGACAGCATCGGGCCGGTGTCCAGGCCTTCCTCCATCTGCATGATGGTCACGCCGGTTTCCACATCGCCGACCTCGATCGCGCGGTGGATCGGCGCGGCGCCGCGCCAGCGCGGCAGCAGCGAGCCGTGGATATTGATGCAGGGCTTGATGTCGAGCGTGGAGCGCGGCAGGATCAGGCCATAGGCCGCCACCACCATCACGTCGTAGTCCGTGGCCAGCAGGCGCTCGTGCGCGGCCCTGGCTTCGGCCGCGCGCTGCGGATCCCTGGCGTCCATGCGCAGCGACAGCGGCTGCAGCACCTCGATGCCGTGCGCCTGCGCCACCTGCTTCACGCTTGAGGCCTGCAGCTGCATGCCGCGTCCGGCCGGGCGGTCGGGCTGGGTCAGCACCAGCGGGATCTCGAACCCGGCGCCCTGCAGCGCGCGCAAGGCGACCGCGGCGAACTCCGGGGTGCCGGCGAAGACGACTTTCATGCGCGCCGCCATCAGTGGCGGCGTCCGGCGGCTTTCAGGTCGGCGTCGCGCTGAAAGCCGCGCTCTTCCTTCATCAGCTTGGTCTTGATGCGGTTGCGCTTGAGCGGCGACAGGTATTCGACGAACACCTTTCCCATCAGGTGGTCCATCTCGTGCTGGATGCAGACCGCCAGCAGGCCGTCGGCCTCGATCTCGAAGGGCTTGCCGTGCTCGTCGAGCGCGCGCACCTTCACGCGCGCCGGACGCTCGACGCCGTCGTACACGCCCGGCACCGACAGGCAGCCTTCGTCGTAGACCTGCTTTTCCTCGCTGGCCCAGACGATTTCCGGGTTGATGAAGACCATCAGGTCGTCCTTGGTCTCGGTGATGTCGATCACGACCAGGCGCTCGTGCACGTCGATCTGGGTGGCGGCCAGGCCCACGCCCGGGGCCTCGTACATGGTCTCGGCCATGTCCGCGATCAGCTTGTGGAGGCGTTCGCCGAATTCGGTGACCGGCTTGGCCACCTTGTGCAGGCGCGGATCGGGATAGCGGAGGATGTTCAGTAAGGCCATGATGATTTTGTCTGTTGGTTGAATGCAGTGTTATTTGGTGTCCGCACGGCATAAATGCAACACCCCGCCCCCATGACAGGAAGCGGTTTGGCTTGCTAGTTCAAGGATTTCTCGGCAGAATTTGATTCACTTCGGCAACCCGTCATGATCCGCCTTGCGGTAAGGGAGTCGTTTGCCCAGGCTGGCGGACGGCGCCGCCAGCCATTCCGTGTGAAAGGAAACACGACAAACCTGTTGTAATGCAGCCAGAATTTCATCGAAATTCGCGCTGCGCGCCACGGTGTGTCGAGGATCCCCTTGATGCCGCACTTTACGGACTCTTTGATGAAAAATTTTAGCACAGGCGCCGCCCGCCCGCCCATCGGGCGTAGCATGGCCGTGGCCGCCTTTGTCGCCCTGGCCTGCGCCGCCGCGCCGCTGCAGGCCGCCACCAATTGCAGTTTCCGCCCGAACGCCCCCGACCAGCACCTGGTCGTCAAGGGCGATACCCTGTGGGACATTTCCGGCGCCTTCCTCGAGCACCCGTGGTGCTGGCCGCAGGTATGGGGCATGAACCGCGACGAGATCCGCAACCCGCACTGGATCTACCCGGGCCAGATCGTGTATTTCGACCGCGCGCGCGGCCGCCTGAGCCTGACCCGCCCGGGATCGCCGGATGCGCACGCCAGCCAGCCGCCGCTGATCCGCCTGTCGCCGCAGCTGCGCACCGAGGACATGGAAGCCAGCGGCGCCGTGCCGGCGATTCCCGCCAGCGCGATCGAGCCCTTCCTGACCCAGCCGCTGGTGGTCGAGCCGGCCCAGCTGGCGAACGCGCCGCGCATTGCCGCCGCCCAGGAAAGCCGGGTCTACCTGGGGGAGGGCGACCGTGTCTACGTGCGCGGCGAGCTGCATGGCGCCACCACTTTTCAGGTATTCCGTCCGGCCAGGGAATTGCGCGACCCCGAGACCGGCAAGGTCATCGCCCACGAAGCGTCGTATGTCGGCGCGGCGCGCCTGCAGGCTGAAGCCAAGCCGGGCGTCGACGTGCATACCTTCGTGATCACCCGTTCGGTGCAGGAAATGGCGGTGGGCGACCGCCTGCTGCCGGCGCCGCCGGCGCCGATCCGCAACTACGTGCCGCACGCGCCGGCAAGCCCGGTGACGGCGCGCGTGATGTCGGTGCCGGCCGAGGTGAACTACGCCGGCCAGAACCAGGTCGTGACTGTCAATAAGGGTTCGCTTGACGGACTCGATGTCGGCGCCGTGCTGCAGCTTTATCATCTGGGCCAGACCGTAGCGGACCCGGGCGGCAAATCAGGCTTCCTCGGGTTCGGCAAGGCCACCATGCGGCTCCCGGACGAGCAGTACGGCAACCTGTTCATTTTCCGGGTCTTCGGGCGCGTTTCGTACGGCCTGGTCATGCAAGTCACGACGCCGGTGCAAGTCGGCGACGTGGCGAAATCACCGGAGTAACGATACCGTGCAGGACACGGACCCCACATTCTGCGACTCGACCGTGTCCTTGCCCGAGTCTGCGCCGCAGGCGCGCGTTGCGGCCGGCATGGCGCCCGGCTTTTGTTCAGCGTCAGGCCTGTCCGCGGCGCAACTGGCGGCCTGGCTACGCCTGGAACGCACCCACGGCATCGGACCGCGCACCGCGGCGGCGCTGCTGGACGCCCTGGGCGATCCGGAAACCATCTTCGCGGCCGACGTGCCGGCCCTGGCCAAACTGGTCAGCCCGGCCCAGGCGCGCGCCATCCTGCAACCCGTCTCCCCGGACACCGCGCGCCTGATCGAGGCCACGCTGCGCTGGCGCGAGCAGCCCGGCCGCCACGTGCTGGCGCTGGGCGCGCCGGGCTATCCGGAATTGCTGTCGAACATACACGATCCGCCGCTGCTGCTCTATATAAATGGACGCGTGGATCTGCTGGACACGCCCGGCCTGGCCATCGTCGGCAGCCGCAACGCCAGCGTGCAGGGCAAGGCGAACGCGCTGGCCTTTGCCGAGGCGCTGTCCGCGGCCGGCCTGGGCATCGTGTCGGGCCTGGCGCTCGGCATCGATGCCGCGGCCCACGAGGGCGCCTTGCGCGGCCGCGGCGGCACGGTGGCCGTGGTCGGCACCGGCCCCGACCTGGTCTATCCGGCACGCAACCGCGCGCTGTGGGAACGCATCGCGCATGAAGGCTGCGTCGTCAGCGAATACCCGGTGGGCACGCCGCCGTTGCCGAGCAATTTCCCAAAGCGTAACCGGATCATCAGCGGCCTGTGCGCCGGCGTGCTGGTGGTCGAGGCGGCGGTCCAGTCCGGCTCGCTGATCACGGCGCGCCAGGCGGCCGAGCAGGGGCGCGACGTGTTCGCCATTCCCGGCTCGATCCACGCGGCCCTGGCCAAGGGTTGCCACATCCTGATCCGCGAGGGCGCCAAGCTGGTCGACAGCGCCGACGACGTGCTGGAAGCGATGGCCTCGTCGCCCTTGATCGCGGGGCAGTTGGCGGTGATGACGCGTGCCGCGCCAGGAGATGCGGCCGCGTCCGATCCGGCCGCCACCGGGGGCAGCCGCAAGGCCGCAGGCGCCGCAAGCCCCGCCAACGCCGTGAGCGGCGCAACCGCAGGAAATGACGGCGTGGCCGATACTGACGCCGCGCTGCTGGCCGCCCTCGGCCACGACCCGGTCGAACCCGACGCGCTGCTGGCGCTGGTCGGCGGTACGCCCGGTGAACTCAGCAGTAAGCTTCTGCTACTGGAGCTCGCTGGCATAGTGGAAAGAATGCCTGGTGGACTTGTTCAGAGGGTAGTGAAGTGAATAAGGCCGATAAACAACGCCGATGTTTATGGACCCTGGCTGAGCACGTGCCCCACTTGTGCCGCACGGAGCTTAGCTGCTACAGTAGCGTCACCATGTTCGACATCCTAGTCTACCTCTACGAGACGTATTACCGTCCCGACGCCTGCCCCGAGCCGGCTGCCCTGGCACGCAAGCTGTCCGCCGTCGGTTTCGACGATGTCGAAATCACCGAAGCGCTGGACTGGCTGAATGGACTGACCGAAATGGCCAGTTCGGTCGACCCGGGCCTCGAATCGAGCGGCACCCGTTTCTATATCGCCCAGGAAGTCGATACGCTCGGCAGCGCCGCCGTCGGCTTCATCCAGTTCCTGGAACTGGCCGGGCTGCTCAGCGCCTCGCAGCGCGAGATCGTCATCGAACGCGCGCTGGCGCTGGACGAAGCGCCGGTCACGCTGGGCAAGCTGAAAATCATCGTCCTGATGCTGCTGTGGAGCCAGGGCAAGGAGCCGGACGCGCTGATGTTCGACGACCTGTTCGGGTCCGACGACGAAGACGCCGAACCGCGCCTGCTGCACTGATCGCGACACAATCGTCATGACGAAAACGGGGCTGCGGCCCCGTTTTTTCTTGCAATGAGGCAAGATGAAGCGTATTTTTCTTACCGCAACATTCATGTTGCCAGGGAGATCACGCAGGCAGAGTCTACTTGCGAAGTGCCTGGCAACCCGCTTATCATTGCCCGCACATCGCCAATTGTTACCAAGAAGCTATCAACGGGACAAGCGCCCGTACGGCCGCCTCATGTATGATGCGCGAGCCCAGCCATCCGAACACCTAGAGAAAACCATATGACCAAAGCCCTCATCATTGCCGAAAAGCCTTCCGTGGCGAACGACATCGCCAAGGCGCTCGGCGGCTTTACCAAGCACGATGAGTATTTCGAGTCCGACGAGTACGTCCTGTCGTCCGCCGTCGGCCACCTGCTCGAGATCGCGGTGCCCGAGGAGTACGACGTCAAGCGCGGCAAGTGGAGTTTCGCGCACCTGCCGATGATCCCGCCGTATTTCGCGCTGAACCCGATCGCCAAGACCGAATCGCGCCTCAAGGTGCTGAACAAGCTGATCAAGCGCAAGGACGTCACCACCCTGATCAACGCATGCGACGCGGGCCGCGAAGGAGAACTGATCTTCCGCCTGATCGCCCAGAACGCCAAGGCCAAGCAATCGGTCAAGCGCCTGTGGCTGCAGTCGATGACGCCGAATGCGATCCGCGACGGCTTCGCCCACCTGCGCAGCGACCAGGAAATGCTGCCGCTGGCCGACGCCGCGCGCTGCCGCTCGGAAGCGGACTGGCTGATCGGCATCAACGGCACCCGTGCCATGACCGCCTTCAACTCGAAGGAAGGCGGCTTTTACCTGACCACCGTCGGCCGGGTACAGACCCCGACGCTGTCGATCGTGGTCGAGCGCGAAGAAAAGATCAAGAAGTTCGTGCCGCGCGACTACTGGGAAGTGCGCGCCGAATTCCTGTGCGCGGCCGGCAGCTACGAAGGGCGCTGGCTGGACACGAAATTCAGGAAGGACGAGAACGATCCGGAAAAGCGTGCCGAGCGCTTGTGGAGCCGCGACGCGGCGGAAGCCATCGTGGCCGCCTGCCGTGGCCAGATGGGCAAGGTCACCGAGGAATCGAAGCCGACCACCTCGATGGCGCCGGCCCTGTTCGACCTGACCTCGCTGCAGCGTGAAGCCAACGGCCGCTTCGGTTTCTCGGCCAAGAACACGCTCGGCCTGGCGCAGGCGTTGTATGAAAAGCACAAAGTGCTGACTTACCCGCGTACCGATTCGCGCGCGCTGCCGGAAGATTACCTGGGCACCGTCAAGCAGACGCTGGACGTGCTCAAGGACAACCCGAACTACCACCAGTTCGCCAAGCAGATCCTTGACAAGGGCTGGGTCAAGCCGAACAAGCGCATCTTCGATAACAGCAAGATTTCGGACCACTTCGCGATCATCCCGACCGGCGTGGTGCCGAAAAATTTGTCGGAACCGGAACAGAAGCTGTACGACCTGGTCACGCGCCGCTTCATGGCGGTGTTCTTCCCGGCCGCCGAATTTCTGGTCACGACCCGCTTCACCGAAGTGGCCGGCCACCAGTTCAAGACCGAGGGCAAGGTGATGACCAACCCCGGCTGGCTGGCGGTGTACGGCAAGGACACCACCGGCGACGACAAGGACGGCGCCAGCCTGGTCCCGGTCGCCAAGGGCGAGCAGGTCAAGGCCGACAAGGTCACGCCGAACGCGCTGGTCACGAAACCGCCGGCGCGCTACAACGAAGCGACCCTGCTGTCGGCCATGGAAGGCGCCGGCAAGCTGGTCGATTCCGACGAATTGCGCGATGCGATGGCGGGCAAGGGCCTGGGCACGCCGGCCACGCGCGCGGCCATCATCGAAGGCTTGCTGACCGAGAAATACCTGATCCGCGAAGGCCGCGAGATGATCCCGACCGCCAAGGCGTTCCAGCTGATGACCCTGCTGCGCGGCCTGGGCGTGAACGAGCTGACCGCGCCGGAACTGACCGGCGAGTGGGAATACAAGCTGTCGCAGATGGAAAAGGGCCAGATCACGCGCGACGAATTCATGCGCGAGATCGCCGAGATGACGCAGATCATCGTCAAGCGCGCCAAGGAATACAGCAACGAGACCATCCCGGGCGAATACGCCACGTTGCAGGCGCCGTGCCCGAACTGCGGGAGCACGGTCAAGGAAAACTACCGCCGCTTCGCCTGCACCAAGTGCGATTTCTCGATGACCAAGGTCCCGGGCGGGCGCCAGTTCGAGATCGAAGAAGTCGAGGAACTGCTGACCAACCGCACCATCGGTCCGCTGCAGGGCTTCCGCTCGAAGATGGGGCGTCCGTTCGCCGCCATCCTGCGCATCGCGCGCGACGAAGAGATCAAGAACTACAAGCTGGAGTTCGACTTCGGCCAGGACCAGGAAGAGGGCGAAGAGGGCGAAGGCGTCGACTTCACCGGCCAGACCCCGCTGGGACCGTGCCCGAAGTGCAACGGCGGTGTGTATGAGATGGGCCTGGCCTACGTGTGCGAACACCAGGTGGCCAAACCCAAGACCTGCGACTTCCGCAGCAGCCGCATCATCCTGCAGCAGGAAATCCTGCCCGAGCAGATGGCCAAGCTGCTGAACGACGGCAAGACCGACCTGCTGCCGGGCTTCGTGTCGCAGCGCACGCGCCGTCCGTTCAAGGCCTTCCTGGTGCGCGGCAAGGATGGCAAGATCGGCTTCGAGTTCGAGGAGCGCAAGGCCAAGCCGGGGGCGAAGGGCAAGGCGGCCGAGGCCGAGAACAGCGACGAGGGCGGCGATACCGCGGTGGCGGTCAAGCCGGCGGCCAAGGCGGCAGCGCGCAAGGCGCCGGCCAAGGCTGCGGCGAAAACCGCTGCCACCAAGACCGTAGCGGCGAAAAAGGCGCCGGCCAAGAAGGCGGCTGCGAAGTAGTACAGGGGCCAGAGCCCGTTCACTCGGGTGGGCTCTGACGCTGGTGTGCAGCCGTGGTGCTTTTAGTACCAGGGCTGTTGGACCATCAGCTGAGTGCCGCGACAGGTGCTAATCAGGCCGCCACTGAACACCGGGGTCAGAGCCCAATCAATCAACACCGGGCTCTGACCCCTATAGACGCAAAAAAACCGCGACAGCCTCACAGCTTCGCGGTTTTTTATCGGCCGCACAAAAGGCGGCGGAAATAGCGTAAAACCTACTCGCGCCAGTCTTCCTGCAGCGCGCGCAGCGCCGCTTCGCCATTGCGGATCGCCTGCACCCGGCGCACGATCTCGGCGCGCCAGGCTTCGTCGGCGTCCTGCTCGGGCTCGTCGCTGTCAGTCAGCAGCAGGCGCAGCAAATCATGCTTGTCGGCCGCGGACAGCTGCCCAATCTGCGCGGCCAGTTCGGCGACGTTCGCCATGGTAATGCTCCTTCCGGGAAATATGACCGAATGATAACGTGATCTTCAGGGCATGTCGACTGGCAGCATGTTGTCTGTCGGTTTCCTGTCAATCAGCTTGTTGTCGGGATCGATGCCGGCCCGCGCCGGGCGGCCGTCCACCACGAACGTGAGCGTCTGGTCGCGGGTGGTGACGCGGCGCCGCTCGCGCGCCAGCGGGTTGCCGTCGCCGTCGTCGACGCCGAATTCGATATAGTCGGCCAGCGCCACCGGCTGTTCCTCGCCCGCTTCGCCGGCGCGCACCTTGGCGGCGCTGGCGCGCAGCGTCACCACGTACTTGCCGTCCGGGCGCCGCACGGCGCTGGCGGCGTCGGCGCGGTTTTCGTACAGGACGATGCGCTCGAACAGGTCGTCGATCAGGTAAGCTTTGTCGGGCGGGGCGACGGCGCGCAGGCGCTTGACCAGCGCCGTCACGTCCGGGTAGGGCGCTCCCTTGAACGCGTGCTCGGCCAGCAGGGCGGCCAGCACGCCGTCGACCACGTCCTCGCCCAGCAGGTCCTGCAGCAGGTACATCGCCAGGCCGCCCTTGTGGTGGTGGATATAGGCCTGGTTCTCGTTCTGCGCCAGCGGCAGTTCCTTGCTGCGTTCAGTGGCGCGGCCCATCAGGTAGCGCTCCAGGTCGTAACGCAGGAAGCGCCGCATCCTGCCGGTGCCGAAGGTGCGCTGCATCGTCATCAGCGCCGTGTACTCGGCCAGGCTTTCCGACAGCACGGCGGCGCCGTGGCTGTCGGCGCCGATCAATTGCTGCGCCCACCACTGGTGCCCGACCTCGTGCGCGCTGACATAGTAGGGGTAGTCGATGTCCTTGCGCGATTCCGGATCGACCCTGGCGATGAAGCCGGCGCTTTCGGAGAACGGGATCGTGGCCGGCGCCGCCTGGGCATCGTCGGCGTAGCGCGGGAATTCGGCGATGCGCAGCTCGCGGTGGCGGTAGGGGCCGAAATGCGCCGAGCCATAGGCCAGCGCGGCCTTCACGCCGCGGATCATGCGCTCGACGTTGGACTCGTGGCCAGGGTGGAAATAGACCTCGATCGTCACGTCCTGCCAGCGGTCGTGGCGCACCTCGTAGCGCGCCGACTGCACCGTGTAGAAGTTCAGGATCGGCTTGTCCATGCGGTAGTGGAAGTAGCGGCGGCCCTTGTCCATCCACTCCTGTTCCAGCGTGCCCGGCGCAACCACGGCCTGGTCCGGGCTGGTGCTGACCACGGCGTCGAAACTGATCCAGTCGGCGTCGTTGCCGAGGGTGTTGTTGGCGCGCGCCGCCGCATCCTCGGGCGCAGCCAGGGGCGCCCTCGGCGCCAGGCCGTGGCGCTTGCGGTCGCGCTCGTCCTGCAGCTCGGCGCTGCGCTGGTAGCCGACGTGCGGCAGGATGGCGTTGCTGAACAAGGTGCCGTTGCCGACCACCGCGGTGTCGCGTCCCAGCTTGAACACGCCGCCGGGCGCGTCGACCAGGTCGAATTCCAGCGCCATGCGCGCGCCCGGCGCCAGCGGGGTGTCCAGGACGTAGCGGTAGAAACCGCGTCCGGCGTCGGCCGTCACCATCCGTCCCGGGTGGGAAAAGCGCGGACGCAGTTCGGGACCGGGCTGCTGGGACAGGACGATCTCCCGGACCGGCGCGGCGCCGCGGTTTTCCAGCTGGTAGAAGCCGCGTACCTTCAGGGTGCGCGTTTCCGGCACGATGTCGATGAGCAGGTTGACGTCGCGGATGCGTGGCTGGGCCAGCGTTGCGTAGCGCTTGTAGCGCTGCTCGTACCCGGCGCGCAGCGCATCCTTGCGCCAGGCGCTCTGGTAGCCGCCCAGGTAGTCCAGGTTGTACCAGAGCAGGGCGCCGCTGGCGGCAAACGCCAGCACGCCGATGCCGAACGCCGCCAGCACGCCGGGGACCAGGCGGCGCCTGGCGAGGCGCAGGCGGTCGGCGAAACTGTCGCTGGCGCCGCGCGGCCACAGCACCAGCGCGACCATCGCCAGCACCAGCGCCGCGCCGCCCCAGTAGGCCAGCAGCGCGCGCTGCAGCGGCAGCGCGTGGCCGAAGCCGTTCATCGCGGAATAGGTGATGTCGGGCAGGGCGCCGTACAGCAGCAGCGGATGGTCGAGCCCGAAGCCGGACAGGGTCAGGCCGGCGGCATGGAACAGCGCCAGCACGAACCAGGCCAGGTACTTGTGATTGAGGATGGCGTGGACGGCGATCGCCAGCACGGCCAGCAGCGCGTAGCGCGGCAACAGCACGCCGAACAGCGTGGTCAGATACAGGCCTGGTTCCGGCGCCAGGTAGCCATGGAACAGCTGGATCAGCATCCCGCACAGCATGGCCACCAGCAGCAGCAGTGCCTGCAGCATGACCAGCGCCAGCGTCTTGGCCGCCAGCGGCAGCCAGCTCGGCACCGGCAGGGCGTCGATCATCTGGGCCATGCGCGCTTCGCGCTCGCGCCACACCATCTCGCCGGCATACAGCGCGCTGACGACCGGGATGAACAGCGAGAACACGCCGCGGATCAGTTCCAGCACCATGTAGGTGACCGGATAGGTTTTGGCGCCCTGGATGGAACCGAGGTCGAGTCCGCCCACCGCCAGCACCAGCACCGCGGCCAGCGCGATCACGCCGAAATACACGTTCCTGACCGATTCCCGAAAATTCAGCCAGACCGAGCGCGCCAGCAGCAGCGCCAGGCTGCGGCCCGCGAAATCGGGCGCCTCGCGGGTATCCAGCGCGGCCTGCGACAGGCGCGGCATGGCGCCGGCGGCCTCGCCGTCCAGGCGCGCGCGCGCGCGCCGTCCCGGCAGCGCCGAGACGAAGGCGAAGCGCCAGTAGCCGAACAGCAGCACCACCAGCGCGAACAGCGACCAGAGCGCGCGGTTGACCAGGTAGACGCCGGCCAGCGGCACCTGGCTGGTGTTGCGCTCGGCGATGCTCCAGTATTCGGTGAGGCGGATCAGGGCCGTGGTGCCGAACGGGTCGATCAGGGCGGCGAAGGTCTTGTAGTCGAGGTCGCGCGCCAGCGAGGGCGCGACGATGTAGCCGATCATCATGACCACCCCGGCCACGTACACCGGCAGCATGCGCCGCGTCAGCGCCGCCAGCACGAAGAAGATGGCGCCGAAGATGAACAGGTTGGGTAGCAGCGTGAACAGGTAGGGCAGCAGGTAGCCGGCGGCCGAGAACGGTCCCAGGCGGCTGGCGTCGATCCCCGGCAGGAAGCCCCCGAGCAGGCTGCCGAGCGGGATCGCGGCGAACACCGTGGCCAGCGTCGCCAGCGCGCCAAGGTAGCGCCCGAACACGTAGGCGTGCTTCGGGATCGGGGCGCTGAAGAAGAAGTGCTGGGTCTCGTATTCGAAATCCTGCTGCACCGAGCGGCCCATGACGGCGGCGGCCACCAGCACGCCCAGGCAGCCGAGCACCGCCACGCTCAGCGCGACCTGGCGCGGGCCGTTGACCAGCACCCGCCCGCCGAAGGAGACGGCGACGTCGCGGAAGGCGCCGCCGGCGGCCGCGGTCCACAGCATGGCCAGCGCCAGGAAAGCGAAGAAATACACCCAGCTCGACGGCAGCTTGAGCCGCTGGCGCGCTTCGAACCCGGCGATGGCGAACAGGGCGCGCATGCCTCAGCAGTTCCCCGAAGCGGCGTTGTGGCGGCCGGCGATGGTGGCGAAATACACGTCCTCGAGCGAGGGGTGGACCGGCTCGACATCGTCGCCCGGATAGCGCTCGGCGTAGACGTGGATCAGGGTGCGGCCGCTCAGGAGCCGGGTGGAGATGACCGTGTGGCGCTGCTGGAAGGCCGGCAGTTCCTGCTTGCTCACGAAGCGCGCCCAGATGCGGCCCTCGATGCCTTCGATCAGGCGCGCCGGCTCGCCGCACAGCAGCACGTGGCCCTTGTTGATGATCGCCATGCTGGCGCACAAATCGGCCACGTCGGACACGATGTGGGTCGACAGGATCACGGTCTTGTCTTCGCCGATGTCGGACAGCAGGTTGTGGAAGCGTACCCGTTCCTGCGGATCGAGGCCGGCGGTGGGCTCGTCGACGATGATCAGTTGCGGGTCGCCGAGCAGGGCCTGGGCGATGCCGAAGCGCTGGCGCATGCCGCCCGAGAAGGTGCCGAGCTTCTGGTGGCGCACCTCGAACAGATTGGTCTGCTGCAGCAGGCCGTCGACCACCTCCCGGCGGCGCGCACGCTGCGACAAGCCTTTCAGCTGGGCGAAATGGTCGAGCAGTTCATAAGCGCTCACTTTCGGATACACGCCGAAATCCTGCGGCAGGTAGCCGAGCAGGCGCCGCACTTCATCCTTTTCGTCGAGCACGTCGATATCGTCCAGGAACACCGAGCCGGCGTCGCATTCCTGCAGGGTGGCCAGGATCCGCATCAGGGTCGACTTGCCGGCGCCGTTCGGCCCCAGCAGGCCGAACATCCCGGGCGGGATGTTCAGCGTGACCCGGTCCAGTGCGACCACGCCGTTGGCGTAGGTCTTGGACAGGTTGCGGATGCTTAATTCCATGAAGACTCCAGTGCGATCGAAAAGCAGGGTGCGGCGAAGTGCGTGAGAATCTGTGCACTTTCCTGATAGTTGCATTGTATTAAAAATGTATGCCGGCAGCGGCATTCATGCGACGCACTGCTGTTTCCCTCACCCAGAGTGCACAAAAGCGGGAACAGGGATATGGAAAAAGACGGTCGAGCATACGCCGCCATTGTCTTTTCGTCCACTTTGACGGCATGCATCGCCGTCTTGCGGAACAGGGCATAATGGCCTCATGGAAGCGATCATCGATACCACCACCAAGGACAACATCCTGGCCTTGACGCGCCAGGGCCGCACCCGCGTCGAAGCCACGGACTGGTTCCGCGTCGCCACCGGCCTGCATTACCTGGCCGGGCTGATGACGAAGGAAGCCATCGATTTCAAGACGGTGGACCGGGAGTACAACCGGTTCATCTACCACAGCCTGGGCGGCGGCCACACGATCACCAGCGTGCTGCAGTTCATGAGCGGGGAAAACGTGGTGGCGGTGCTGCAGTCGGCGCGCTTCATGGCGGCGTTCGCCGCCACCTGTCCGGAAGTGCCGCTGGACTCGATTCCCTTCCTGCTTGAACTGAACCTGGGCGTGGCGAAGAACATTTCCGGTCTCGAGGTGGCGGGGCCGGTGCACGACTGGCTGCAGCGGCAGAAGCAGAAGCAGGAATAGGGCGGGCCGCCGCAGGACATATAATGGCGCTTTCAGGCGTAATCTCATTGCAAGCTATGGACAATCCACAACGAGCCATCAATCCCCTCGACCACCTGATCAGCGGTTTCGACAAGGCCCTGCGCGTGGTGGGCGGCGTCGCCAAGGCCTCGCGCACGAACCCGGGCACGCTGGCGCACGACTGCGAACTCAACGCGCAGGAACAGCGCCACAGCGCCGGCCTGATGCGGGTGAACCACGTGGGCGAAGTGTGCGCCCAGGCGCTGTACGATTCCCAGGGCCGGCGCGCGTCGACCCCGGCGATGCGCGCGCAGTTCGTGCAATCGGGCCGCGAAGAGGAAGACCACCTGGCCTGGACCGCCGAGCGCCTGTCCGAACTCGGTTCCCAACCCAGCCTGCTGAACCCGCTGTGGTATGCCGGCGCCTATGCGCTGGGCACGGTGGCGGCGCGCATGGGCGACGCCATCAGCCTGGGTTTCGTGGTCGAGACCGAGCGCCAGGTCGAGGCGCACCTGAATAGCCACCTCGAGCAGCTGCCGCCGCAGGACGGCAAGTCGCGCGCGATCGTCACCCAGATGCGCGACGACGAAGCCGAGCACGGCAGCAAGGCCCAGGCCATGGGCGCGGCCGAATTGCCGCTGCCGGTGAAAATGGCGATGCGCGCCGCGGCCAAGGTGATGACCACGACCGCGTATTACATCTGATCCGCCTTAGCCTTCCACGATCTCGAACGAGTGCGTGATCTCGGCCATCTTGGCCAGCATGATCGAGGCCGAGCAGTACTTGTCGTGCGACAGATTGACCGCGCGCTCCACCGCCGCCGGCTTCAGGCTGCGGCCCGTCACCGTGAAGTGGAAGTGGATCTTGGTGAACACCTTCGGGTCGGTGTCGGCGCGTTCGGCCTTCAGGGTCACGTCGCAGCCGCGCACGTCCTCGCGGCCGCGCTTGAGGATCAGGACCACGTCGTAGGCGGTGCAGCCGCCGGTGCCCAGCAGCACCATCTCCATCGGACGCGGCGCCAGGTTATGGCCGCCGCCTTCCGGCGCGCCGTCCATGCTGACCAGGTGGCCGGAGCCGGTCTCGGCCCGGAAGCTCATTCCCGAAGGGCCGTTCCAGCTGACTTTTACTTCCATTTTTTGTTCTCCGCTGTCGTGTCGAATGGCCTGTATTCTAAGTTAAACGCAAGCCGCCGTCAGACCGCCAGCACGTAACGCTCGCTCTTCATGCGCCAGCTGGCAAAGGCCACCGCGCCCAAGGCCGCCAGGGCCGAGCAGGCAAACGTGAGCACGAACGGCAGCATGCCGAGGTCGCCGCCCTTGGCGGTTTCGCGCAGCAGGGTCTGGTTCGACAGCATCGGCACCAGGTACATCCAGCTGGCCGTCTTGAGGTCGAGCATCGACACCGCAAGGCCGGGCAGCATCGGCACCAGCACCACGAACGACAGCACGCTCTGCGCTTCCTTGAACGATCTGGCGTTCATCGCCACCGCGATCTGCAGGCCGGCGGCGAACAGCGACAGCGGCACCGATGCCAGGCAGACCAGCATCAGCTTGCTCCAGGTGACGCGCCAGGACATCCCGATTTCCTCCAGCGGCAGCCAGGACAGGATGGCGTGCGCCAGGATCAGCTCGAAGGTGATGCCGATGATGGCCAGCGCGCCGGCCGCCAGCCATTTGCCGGTTACCAGTTCCCAGGCGCGCGCCGGCTGCGCCATCAGCACTTCCAGCGAACGGCGTTCGCGCTCGCCGGCGGTACTGTCGACCGCGGCCGAGAGGCCGCAGATGAAGGCCGGGAAGAACAGGAAGCCCAGGATGCTGCCGATCACGCCGGCCGAACGCGCGGCGGTGGTGCCGGTGTCGTAGCGCTGCAGCCGGATCGGCGACAGCGTCGCCGGCGACACCCCGTGCGCCAGCAGGCGCGCGCTGGCGATGTTGGCGTCATACGCGCGCAGCACGTCCTCGACGTCGCGCCGGCGCCGGTCCTGCTCGGTGGCCGAGTCGTACCACAGCTCGATGCGGGCCGGCCGCATCGCCTGGTAGTTGCCGGTGAACTGCTCGGGCAGGCGCAGCACCGCCACCACCTTCTGCGAGCGCAGCAGCTCGCCGATCGCGTCCTCGTCCATGGCCGGCATGTCGTGCACCGTGATGTTCTTCTGCCTGAGCTGGGACATCAGGGTCGGGGCCTGGGCGCCGCCGATCACGGCCAGTTCGATGCCCTCGCGCTCGGTGCGGGTGGAGCGCTCGATCTGTTCGTTCAGGATGTAGCCGAGCATGATCGGATACATCACCGTGAACATGGCGAGCAGGCCGAGCGCGCGCTTGTCGCGCAGGGTTTCGCGGAATTCCTTGAGGAAGACAATCAGGAACTTGGGCTTCAAATACGGGGGCTTCATGCCGCGATCCCTTCATCGGTGCCGACCAGGCTCACGAACGCGTCTTCCAGGTTGGCGATGCCGGTGCGCTGGCACAGCTGCTGGGGCGAGCCCTGGGCCACGGTATGGCCCTTGGCGATGACGATCACGTCGTCGCACAGGTGGCTGACTTCCTGCATCACGTGGGTCGCCATCACCACGCAGCAGCCTTCGTCGCGCAGCCGTGACAGCGCCTGGCGCACGGCGCGCGTGCTCATCACGTCCAGGCCGCGGGTCGGTTCGTCCAGCAGCAGGTGGCGCGGCCGGTGCAGCAGCGCACGCGCCAGCGCCACCTTGATGCGCTGGCCCTGGGAAAAGCCCTTGCTGCGGCGCTCCAGGATGTCGTCCATCGCCAGCATCTCGGACACCTCGTCGATGCGCTGGCGCAGGACCGTGCCTTGCATGCCGTTCAATTCGCCGAAATAGGTGAGGTATTCGCGTGTGGACAGGCGTTCGTACAGGCCGAACTGGTCGGTCAGGAAGCCGATGTTGGCGCGCACCCTGAGAGGATCGCGTTCGGGGTCGACGCCGTCGATGGCGATGGTGCCGTGGTCGCGTTTCAGCATGCCGACCAGGGTGCGCAGCAGCGTGGTCTTGCCGGCGCCGTTAGGGCCGAGCAGGGCCGTGATGTGGCCGTCGCGGGCGGTGAACCCGACGCCGCCCAGCGCCTGGACGGCGCCGAACTGTTTGCGGACTTCATGGGCTTCGATCATGGGTGCACTCAGGGTTGGGGGCCGGCGCTGCCGAGCTGGAAGGTGGGGGCCGGGATCTCGTCCAGGCAGCTGCCGTCGAGTTTGTCCTGCGGACGGTCGAGGAAGGTGCGCAGCAGGCGCGGCGCGCAGCCCAGCTGCGACACGCCGTGGCTGGCGTTGGGCGCGGTCAAAAGCTGGGCATGGCGCATGTAGCGGGCGGCGCCGGCGGCGCGGTGCGGCGGCGTGACCGGGTCGAGCGCGCCGGACAGCAGCAGCGCCGGCGCGTCGATCATCGACGGCGTGGTCCAGGGTACGGCCGGCACGTTCATCGCGCGGCACAGGCCGGCCATGCGTGCGGCGACGGCGCGCGTCAGCGGCGCGCTGTCGCTCGCGGCCAGCACCGGCGTGAAGCGCGGCATGTCCTCGGCGCACACCACGGCCAGGTGCAGCAGGGTGGCGGGCGAACCTTCCGGGTTCAAATCCGCCGCCAGGTTGCGCCGCGCCACGAACGGCTGCCAGCGGCCCTGGGCGGCGCTGTGCACCAGGAAGGGCAGGCGGCGCGCGTCGGCCGGCGTGTACAGCATGCCGTGCACGGTGCCGAGCAGGCGCGCGCTGGTCATGGTGGTGTCGACCTGGCGCGCGGTGCGCGGATCGGGCAGCGACAACTTCTGGCTGCTGGCGTCGAGCCTGGATACCAGGGTATCGAATTCGGTGCGCAGTCCCGGGAAGGCCTTGCGGCAGGCGGCGTCCTGCACGCATTGTTCGAACAGCCGGTCGAGCGCCGCCTGGCTGTCGCGTCCGCCGGCCGGGATCACCTGGTCGGGCGCGGCCACGGCATCGAGCACCATGGCGCGTACGCTGCCCGGATAGGCGCGCGCATAGACCTGGGCCAGCCGGGTGCCGTAGGAGCCGCCCCACAGGTTGATCTTGCCGTAGTCGAGGGCGCGCCGCACCTGTTCGACGTCGTGCGCCGCATTCAGGGTGGTGTAGGCGGCGAACGGCGCCTTGCTGGCGGCGATGCAACGGCGCAGCGCGGCGTCGACCTCGTCGTCGGTGAGGCTGCTGTCCTCGTCCGGCGGAGACGGGCATTCGAGCTTGCCGGACAGGCCGGTGCCGCGCTGGTCGATGAAGACGATGTCGCGCGTGGCGCGCACCCGGCGCAATGCGGTGGACAGCAGCGGCAGCACTTCGCTGCCGGCTTCGCCGGGGCCGCCGGCCAGCACGAACAGCGGGTCGGGCCGCGCGCCTTCGCGCAGCGCCGGGGCGATCGTCACGTGCAGCGCGAGCGTGGCCGGGGCGCCGGCCGCGCCGGTGGCGCGGGCGGGGTGGAGCGGGACCGGCAGTGTCATGCAGCGCAGCGCTTCCTCGACGCCGGGCAGGTGGCAGCTGCGGATCGCCGCCGGCGCCGCCTGGCTGGAGGCGGCGGGAAGGGCGGCTGCCAGCAGCAGTGCGCCGAGGATCTGGCTGGATTTCACAAGGTCTTCCTCCTTTGATAGCAATGATACTAATTTGGCATTGACTCAAGGGTCAACAAAAAGTTGCGTATATGCATGGCCCAATCGTCGAGTCTAGGCTTTCTTTATATAGAGCAATTTGCGGCGGGTCTAGGGGCACGGCCTGCAACGCCAGCGCCAAGGCTGACTTGACTGATGCGCTAAAAACCGGTTATGATCGTCGGCTTTCCATTTGCTCAGGAAAAGACAATAAGGCAGAGTCCGCGGCAGCAAGGCGGAACCACCATTTGAGCAATTTACCTATTAGGAAGTCAACATGAAAACTTTTTCCGCTAAGGGCCATGAAGTCCAGCGCGACTGGTTCGTGATTGACGCGACGGACTTGGTCCTCGGACGTGTTGCCAGCGAAGTGGCACTCCGACTGCGC
>Ga0265798_10000724_pt1 | contig 53555 bp, 61 predicted proteins | sample P3T30metagenome_FD_192430 | JGI IMG/M metagenome (GOLD analysis project Ga0265798, IMG submission 192430) | Plant litter microbial communities from East Loma Ridge, Irvine, California - P3 T30 | ecosystem: Environmental > Terrestrial > Plant litter > Unclassified | place: USA: California...
CCTCTTCTGAGACCTGGTCGACTGCCTTATTTGACTGATTAGAAGGGTGATCGGGGTCTGCGTACTCGAAACAATGCCGAATGAAGGCGGAGACGCTGCTCAGGAACTGTTCGTCGCGACCGATGCGGTCTGAACCTGCCTCCGAGCTTACGTCAAGTGACGAGGCAGCCGGACTTGGATCGTGGACGCCTCGCCTCGACAGGAAAAGAAGAGCTTCTGAAATTCTCAAGATACCCTCACGATCAACCCTGCCATCGCCGTCGTCATCGTAGAGTTCGAAGAAGTAGCTGATGTTGGACATGATGTCCTTTGTGCCCTTTACGTGGGCAAAGCCAGTGACAACATTCTGTAGCGATAATGAATCCGTCATGTCTACATCCCAACGCCGGAACAAGCGTCGCATGAATTCGTGGTCCGCTGGCTCTGGTCCTATTCCCCACGGTGACATTGGCGGTCGTTTCCTCATACTGTTTCCAAAGTATGAGTGCGGAGACTGAGTGCCACTACCCTCGGGTGGTGAGCTCGGTGAGTCAGTAATTGCCCACTTTGCGATACCTGTATCCTGTAAGCGTACATACTTAGAAACGATGACCCATGACTTACCAGCAAGGAACTCTCTAAAAGCATCGTAGTCCATCTGGGTAGGGCTTGGTCCGAGGGCCACACGACCCTTCTCCGCGCTCCCAGATGTACCCATCACAACCTCGGTTGCCTTCATCCTACTGGCCTTTGCCTTACGCTCGGCCTCTTGTTGCATTATCTCGGCTCTTTGCTGCCGCTCGTACAACACGGCGTAGAACTTGTCGTACAAGAACCCAAGATCATTCACACTCAGCTTCTTACTATCGGGACCGAGGTTACGTATTGATGTACGCTTGGCGAAGTTTTCGATGTTCTCTAGTACGGCATCCTTGTGCTTCGCTCGCTGCTCGGAGATGGTGTTCTGTGTGATGCCCGCAAATTCTTTGAACGCGACCACCATGAGCTCTTGGAATCTAGTGACTGCTCGCAGTTTGGGGTTCTCGGACTTCGGGTGGGCAGACTCGTCAAGCCTTGAGAAGTACGACTTCAAGACTGAGATGAAGGTGCCGTCGTCTGTGGCATCGAGTAGTTCCTCGCCATTGATGCGCAGGATAGCTAGGCCGATTTGAAAGAGTACCTTTGGGCCTTCGAGGAAGAAAACATCAAGAACGCGGAAAGCAAAGATTAGAGGCATAGAGTTGATATAGAGCGAAAGAAACCAAGGTAGCGAAACAACGGACAACTGCACGTCTGATTTGACCAGATGATCCCATAGTATGGGCATCGTCTTTTCGACGAGCGATTCGAAGACCTTTTGGTCCAGCAAGGTGCCATACATGGTTTGTGAGTAGTAGCCGGGCAGGAGGCGGTCACACAGCACGGATAGGAGGAAGAAGGCCTGAGTCTCGGACATGTAACTTGGTTCGTTAGACAAAAGCAGCTGTATATCAAGGGGTACACATACATCAGCAATGCTGCGACCACAATGTTCATCGCCTGGCAGTAGCCAACCTCCTCGTTTGTCCAGCTGTATGCCGTCAAGACTCGTCGGAGCCGGCCGATTCCCTCTTCGGACTGAAAGCCTGGATATTCCGGCAGACTCCTGTTGAGGTCCTTTTCAATCTCATCGATCGCTAACGACTCTCGCCCGGAGAACTTTGCTAAGGTCTCGGTGTAGAGGTTCGGGTTCTGTAGGCGCAAGAAGAAGGCGCCCGACGTGAGCTCCCACATCTCGCCTCGTAACCGATTCGGCAGACCGACGCGAATGAGCTTGTGGAAGGTAGGTTGTCGGATGAGAGTTGCGCTTCGGCCGTTATCTGCTGCATGTTAGTAACGTCGTTAAGCACGCTTGGTGGTCATACCTCTAAGATACTCGCGCCATAGCCGTATTTTTGTCGCATCCCTCAGCTTCCGTGCGTTGCCTGGATATTTGAAGATCATGCCTAGGCCGGTATCTGGGTGTTCTCGCGCTTGCTTGCCATCATCTCCGGCCTTCTTCTGCTCGGCGTCTGTGAGAAGATACTCCGAGTAGCATTGCCCCACTACCTTGCGCAGATTGTCTACCTCCTTGACGCCTTCTCTCAGTCCCTTCTTGAGAGCATCGCAAAAGCGTTCGCATGCCTGTCGCGACCCCGCGAGCTGAATCGTAAGCTTCTGACCAGCAGGCACCTGCGATTTCGAGTCTGGTATGCCGTTCCACGTTGTTATCGCCAGCGCGAACATGTAGCTCTGACTATGCAGCCGTTCCACCCGTCGTATGCCGCATAGCGGTAATGTGAAACCGTTGCCCGCAGGTCCCGCGCCGTGAGTCTGCCCGGTGAAGCTGCTGGAGGAGCTCAGGCTCGCGGTATTGGCGAAGCTTGAGCCCTGTGTGGAGAAGCAGAGATACTGCTCACTTAGGTGCAGCTTGCCGACATAGTGGTTGCCCTGACTGCGCTCCTTCTCCGATGTGACGTCGCCGGGGCCCCTCGTGGAATGGTGGGGTTGAAGAGTAAGCTCGGCGGTAATCTCTTGGAGGGGGTTCTGCGAGTCGGGGAGGCGGAATTGGTAGCGGAAGAGGGTGGCTTTGGACGGTCGGCGGTCTGACGATGCGGGAGCGGCTATGGTGTTGAGCGTGGGTTCGATGTACTGCTGCGCCTTCTGCACCAAATTCGAGATGTTGAACATGGCTTCGGGCCGGCCAAAGAAGCAGAGTGAGGGTTGGTTATACTGTATTGCGTGACTGTTTATGCCACATGACGCGACTAGATTAGCCCTCGTGAAGCGCCTTGGAGGGACTGGAGCTTTATGCAGGGCTGGTGTTGGTGGAGTCGCACGGCCACAAAGAGGCTGAGAACCGGGATGACTAAGACACGCGCTGGGCAGCTTTCTCAGGATCCGCCCAAGATTATGACGCACCCGCCAATTTCAAAGACGATGCAAGAGTCAAGTTCACGCGGACAGAAACGGGAGTGGGTCGCGTCTTTTTCAATGGTTGATTATCTGAAGATTCTCATACTATTATTGAAGCTGCCATAGCGCCTTCTGTCGCCAGACTGCGCCCAAATTATCACTCCAGCTGGTGGACTTCTTCACTCTATCATACATTCTTGCGCTCTCGCTCACGTTTCTCCACTGTCAGCCCTGGCTTAAGTGCATGTGTAGGCTCCGTCAACTCGGAGGTCGGCACCCTGGGTTTGGTCAGTTGTTGCTCATCGGTGCGGCTGAACATCACTTACAGTAACGTAGGAACTCGCGTCACTAGACAAGAAGGTGACGGCACCCATCAAGTCCTCAGGACGTCCCATCTTACCAACGGGAATGAGAGAAGTCCACTGCTTCTGAAGGTCTGGGTTGTCGTCGAGAATCTTCTTGGTGCTACAACTTTGTTAGCATCTGCGCAATCTTCGTCTCACAGTGTACTTACAGCGCAGTAAGCATGTATCCAGGCGAAATGCAGTTGACACGAATGCCAGCGCCAGCCCATTCAACCGCCAAACTGGATGCCAGATGTCTGACAGCTGCCTTGGCGGCGTTGTACGGAGCCTGGGGCTGTGGGACGTTGACAATGGCTCCGGACATGCTACCAATCATGACGATGCTGCCCGGTACCTTCCTCTCCATGAGGTGCTTCGCGACTGCCACAGAGTACAGGTAGGTACCGTCAACATTGACTCCCCAGAGCTTCTGTATGCGGTCATGGGGGTAGGAGATGGCATCGTAGTTCTCGGTGAAGCCAGCCGATGTAACGAGGTTGTCGACCTTGCCGTGCTTCTTCAGGATCTCGGCAAAAGATTGGTTGACAGACGTCGGGCTCGAGACGTCGCAGAAATGTGCTGTGACCTTGGGAATTCTATGTTTTGACTTAGTTGAGGTCGTTGGTTCTGTATATGAGTTTCTTACCTCCTAGACCCTGGGTTCTCCTTCTTGAAGATATCGAGCAGGCCCTTGGCTGACCGCTCACCCTCTTCCTTGTTCATGTCGACAATGGCTACATCGGCTCCAGAGGTCACCAAGGCCTGCGCCATGACTAGACCCAGACCTCGGGCTCCACCAGTGACGACAGCGACCTTGCCTTCCATAGAGAAGGAAGCCAGCGTGCGCTTGAAGTGCTCCCCTCCTCGACCCACGACGGGGTTGGAAGGTGGCAGGTCCTTCTCTTCTGGGTACTCGACGACAATGTCGTCTCGGGTACGTGCATACTGACCCTCGTGCTCCCCACTCTCACCAGGCTCGCCCGATGTGGTTGCAGCGTTGACATCGTCCTCGTTGGAGGGGTCCTTGTCGAAGCGACTAGGCGAGGACGTGAAATGTCGCTGTGAGGAAATAGCTGACTGTGCTGGTCTGAAGGATGCACGGGGAGCTTGGGCTCTGGCCGCGCGTGCGACTTTACGGAAAACCTGAGATCTGAACATGGCTGTGGTAGAAAGCCCAATTCAATTGGACGTCGCAGTTGGTAGAGAGAAGCTCTGAATTATGAGGAGAAGGTAAGCGTCGAGGTAAAGTAGATTATCTGAGGTGATTCTAGAAGGCTCTCGAGTCAATGTGATACGACTCAGGAAGGAAGCAAGCTAGAACAGGGCAAGAAGCGGGAAGTGAAGAAGGAGAATCAAGTGAGGTTGGGAGTGAAGCTCACGATGCCCAAGCACCTGGCAAATAATTTCGGTCCTTCCAAGAGCTTGAGCTTTTCCCCCACCGCGTTTTGTTGACGGACGCCTCTGACGACAGGTCTATGCAGGGCCAGGATTTGGCGAGGCCATCCCGCATGCACTCCCACCTCCGCACACTCCGCACACTGCATCCTGGCCTGTCTGGTTGATTGTCTCCATTGAAATCACACGCCGTCGCGGTTGGCACTCCACCTCCAGAGCGCTCAGTGGAGCCGCCCTAGCCGTTTGTCCTCTCCGCACTACCGCAGCTCAGCAAATCCTGACCGCCTGCTACCCCACGCTGCAGCCATTTGCCTGCCACTAGACGCGTCCACGGGTGCACCACCACCCTCCCCGTGCATGCCCTTACCTGTACTGTAGACGTCTTACGTGTGTTGTTAATTCCAGCAATAACTCTGTTCGTACCTTCCAAGCCTTCGTTTGCACCTTCCCCGCCCTCGTCATCCCTGGTGCCGCATCGTGATCGCCCTCAACAAGCCGGAATTGTGCTGACCGACGCGTCTGCAGCGACACGACAGCATCGTGATCCGTCATGTTTGAGCTCTACCTCCTTACCTTCAATGCGGCGCGCAACCTCGTCGATCCCCAGTCCCTCGCGCCTTCCTTCTTCGACGCCCTCCCCAAAGACACGCCTCTGCCCGACATCGTCGCCATATCCCTGCAGGAGGTTGCGCCCATCGCCTACTCGTTCCTCGGAGGCTCCTATATGAAGCCCTACTTTGACCGCGTGACCACGACCGTCCAGCTTGCCGCCGACCTCCGCAGCAATGGCAGCGACTCACTCGAGCACATTGCGACGCGCAGCCTGGGCATGACGGCCCTGATGCTCTTCGCGAAACCCCACGTCATACAGAGGATACAATGGATACAGTCGGCAGGCGCAGGTGTCGGCTTCTCCAACATGGGCAACAAGGGCGCCGTCGCCATGCGCGTCGGCTTCTCGTGCCCCGACTCTGAAGACACCCTCGATCTTACCTTTGCGGCCGCCCATCTTGCGCCCATGGAGAGCAATATCGACGCGCGGAACAAAGACTGGGAGAATCTGGTGCGGAACCTGGTCTTTGTCAACAACGATGACTCCCCGTACAGCTCGAGCGAAGAGCGACCGCTGCTTGGCCCCTCGTCTGAGACACCAGCCGACCACAACGGTCTCTTTACACCTGGCAACCACGTCTTCTTCTACGGCGACTTGAACTACCGCACCCATGATAGCCCACCAGAAGACGGAGCGCATCAAACCTATCCGCAGCCGACAGCGTCCACATCTTCGCCAACACACTACTCACATCTGCTGAAGAAGGACCAATTGATGAGAGAAAAGGACGCTAAACGCACCCTGCATGGCTTCCAAGAAATGCCTATCAACTTCCCGCCTACATACAAGTACGCCACCTCACATGGCAAGAACTCCAACGCGCCCAAGCGATCTGGAGAGGACGACTCATGGGAGTGGTCGAAACATCGGTATCCCTCATGGTGCGACCGAATCCTCTACCTCTCATCCGGATCTTCATCAGACCTTGAGCCGCAAATTTACACCGCCTTGCCCGTACAGCCGACGTCCGACCATCGACCGGTTGCTCTATCTGTGCGCGTTGATGACAAGCCTATCAAGATGGGCGTGAATGACGTTCTTTCCAGGCCACCCTTTGAGGTCAACCCACAGTGGAAAGCCAGGAGAGACGCAGCTCGACGGTGGGAGCTTATCGTAGGCGTCATGTCGTATCTCGCTCTGACCGGCAAGGGCAGGATCATTCTCATCACCTTCCTGGGTGTGGTCATGGGCAGTCTGTTCCTTGCTGGTTCTCTAACCAGGTGATCTTGGCTACGAACACATTCTTGCTCTTCGGAATTAATTAATTTCTCCTGCGTAATGGTTCCATCTCCAGTTCCATTGCTCTTTGAGATGCTCGACCGACGTGCGTGTTGGCATGCCTGTGGTCTGTACCTCTTCAAGAAACTCGATCATCTTACATCGATCCTGGTCATTCTGCAGTATGGTGCCAAACTTATGTACTGCATACGCGGCGTCCCATTGCGCGGAAATACAATGAGAATTGCACCGAGCGATAGCTATCATCTCTCTCAAACCTCTCGAAACTTCATCATGTACGCCTTGCATATTCATCCCTGGAATGTAAACCGCGAGTGCAATACGGCATATTCGCAGCTGTTGGTTCGCCTCCGCTGTCGCCTGTTAGCAAACAGTCCGTGAGCTGACGATTAATTGGACTCACCATGACAAGCGCCAGAGAACCACAATTCTGGATATCCTCCAACGGCATGTGGGTTGCCTTCCTGGTAAAAGAAGGCGTCGAAGCTTGCGGGTCGCCTTCTTTCCCACTCATCGACCAAACTGTGAAGATACTGCCACTCGGCCATCGTCCGCACGCTCTTTTGCGCCCACTGCAAGATGCGCGCAGTCAGCCATAAAATTCGATTTCCCCACGAGACTTCATCGATTGGCGATATCAGAGCTGGCAGAATGAAGTTTTCATAATCAATGCGCAGAGTGGGTTGGTTGAGCAATGCTTGGCTGACTTCGGTATGCACATGGAGTACCAGAGCAGCTTGTACAACCGGGCTAGACATATCGAAGACCCAGCCTTCAGGACCATAGAAGAGTTCAAACGTCGAGAGATGTGATTGTCCTTGTGTACCCGCTATTTGAATGTCAGCTGATCTCCGCGCAATTCCTCGTGTTCACGTACCATGGAAGTCCTCAAAGTTTCGCAGCAATATGGCGGCCACCAGCGTCGCCTCGTCTTCAATTTGTCCCTTCTCGGCAATATACGGTATGAGACTCTGCAATAGTCTCTCATGATAGTCGTATGGTCTGGTGGGGAAATACGGATCGAAGCGCAGTATACACTGTCCGGAAATCATGAAGATGGCGTTCATGAGCATCGGGCTTGTCAAAGCGAGCTTTGGGACGATATTCTTGAAGATGCTAGCAGGACTCATTATGTCTAGTGCGTCTGATGCTTTCTCTACCCAGAACCGAAAAAGATATGCTTCGATTGGGTCAGGTATCGGCCATGCTACCGGTGAAGCATGGTTCGTTGGAACGAATGAATGTGGCGAGGGGACATCAGAGTTCCAAGTTCCCAGCAGGGGCTCGTCAAGGCTGGAGAGACTTGAGACTGAGCCAGGTGCCGGGCTTGTGTGTCGCCGGATATGCGACGGAAGCTGCCATAGGTCAGGCGTGGTCTGTGGTGCTGCGGGTATGAGCACTCGATCATTCCAGCTTCGACTCGTCGGGCGCATGTGTCGCTCTCTTACTTGCGGACTCTTCCTCGATACCGACTGTGGTATCTTCTCAGCCGTCCTGGAGCGAACCAGATGTCTTGGTGTCTTCCTTTTATCAGTACTTCCGGGGCCCTCGAACTCTTCAGCTATGAGTGACGATTCGTCGACAAAGTCCACTACAAGACAGTCATTAGCATCGACTTAACAAGACTACCACATGACTTGTACCTACATGTTCCTGGCGTACCGACCCATCTCTGCGCCGCACCAAAGAAGTAGTCGTACTTCTTGATATCGGCCCTGGTAGCCTGACTTTCCAGATCAGGATACACACCATGTCGAAAGCGGACTTTGTAATTGGCTTTCCTTCGCGGGGCGGATTCTGACCAAGGCGCCGACATGCTTCTGGAAGGAAGAGCTTATCCACAAAGCTTAATATCTTGGCAACTTCACTGTACCCGTAATCAAAGTTGAAACAAGACCTCGATATCCGATCTTGGCAAGTACCTCAATTCCAAACTGGAAAGAAGCAAGTAGGAAGCAGGAAAGAGGAAAAGCTGATGCTACTCTCCATCAACAAACAGGAAATATCGCCGCTTCAAATGGGGATATGTACTCCATATCACAACGCCATGAATTGCGCGGAGACACCCACGCGTCACAATCCGTTGTGCTGATCATTTTCCTACGTGCGTCTAGCCAGCACGCTATTTGCTCTTCTCATCGCCCATCCCGCGATTATTCAGCGGAGGAGCGGTATGGGAAAGCACAGGGCGCGTGAGGCTTGTAGGTGCTTGGTGTGGCATTTGATAAGCAGGATTTATTTACGTACGCGATGTTTGATGGGGGATTTGGCAGCGGACATGGGGAAGGGTGGGTATGCGAGTACGGGTAGATACGGGGTGGCTCAACGGGAGGACGTCGGGTGTTGGGGTGCACGAAATGCTTGCCTATTTGGGAGTCGCTGAGGTAGGGGATGGAGCGTGATGGGAGTGGGTAGACTTTGTGGCTGGCTGGTAGACCGACTCAGCCTTCGCTAGCCACTGTATTGGAAGCGGGTGATTGGATCATGTACTAGGGTTGTGGTTAAAGACGTGCATGATGTTCATCCCACCGCAACGTCCAGCATACACCATTCTTCTACTGGCCCTGCCATCACGAGCCTATGCCATACACTCACAGCCAACTAAGCTTTCCTCACACGGGTAGGGCTGCATGCACCTCGAGCCTCCTCCTTCTAGAAACAATCACTCCCGCACCACAAGACGTGGTTGAGTAAGCACATCGCTGGACAGCCATAGGTTCATCGGACCGTGTTACTGCGTAGCTCTATAAGCTGCATCGTTCGATATTGCAACGACTAGTGTTATGCGGCTTATCCAGCTCGTCATGCATACCCTATTCAGCTCACTTGTCCTACTGTCGCGCTTCCACGTGACGCCTTTCCGGTCCGGGTAGCGACATCGGTAGTTCGTGAGAGATTTTGTCAGCGGGGATATTCTAGGGAGTCATACTCTCAAGAATAGTTGGTGTTTGTTGACACGAGGAGGTGTGACTCAAGTGTTTTGTACTACGCTGTGCGCTGGTTCTATAGGTGAGTCCCCCAACGGTCGTTGAGGCTTTGCTAGTTGGTGGCTTGAATGAAGTGATTACGCAGCTTCTTCACCGAGTGAAACCCGGAATTGTTGCGCGTGAAGAGAAGATGTTAAGAGTGCGGACAGTGATCACTCATCTTCATTGAAGTAGATCAGGTGGATGGTAGTGTGTTGTATTCGATGACACCTGCTCCTTCCACAGAAGGGCGCCTACCCAGACAGCCCGAGGTGGAATGTGAATACCAAGAACACGTGACTACTAGACTGAAGACTTCATTGATGTAAGAACTGCACAAACCGTATATAGAACATCGGCACGACCGAGTCTGAGGTTCCAGACTTCTCACGATGGTGGAGACACGTTCAGCTTTTCCAACGGCATGACGTAGGAAAACAAGCGTCTTTCCTTCCCGAAAAGCCACGTCTCGCGCTTATGCTCAGCTAGCAACTCACTGGTTTTATGGACCCTCGAGTCGATGGCACTAATATCTTTCTTCGCACTCGCTTGTCACCGCACTTATCGAGTGCCGGTGCTCAAGGTCCGAGCCTCGGGTCATCGACTCCGATAGGCTGGCAAGAGACGAGAGCAAAAGGAAGTGCAAGTGGAAGCTCCATCGCTGTCACGATCACGATGCTAAAATTGGGCGCGAAGGATTTTGTTCATCAACATCATAGCTTCGACGTCCACGATGCAGCTTTGACATGCGCCAGGTTTGGCGAGCAGGAAGATCGAAGACGTCGCATGTTGGGTTACGCAAGAGCCAACATTGATGCCCTGTAGAAGTGCTGGGGGTGGTGTAACTACAGCAAAGGCGCATGCAAACATCGGCGCGACTACACCTGGGCAACAACAGCGACAACAACAACACACTTTACGGCTGTTTGATGCAGCCTTCGGCGAAACAATGGGCACAAATGCATGAACCCGGGCATGGGAATGCGAAAATGCCATGCATCACAACCACCATGCACGAGTCTATTGGCCTCGGCACCATTTTGCCGTCACCTGAGGTCCAGACCTTTCGTTGTGCGAGGTTGGTTCCCGCGGCAGCATGTCGGAAAGCAGACGCTGTCAAAGTTTAATCAAAAGAAAACGACATGACAGCACCGAAAAGATGCCTCTCGCAGCCTCTCCGCGCCTACGAGTGGACTCCGTGGAGGACCCGCTTGCCTCGGAGCTGAAACGCACGTCTGCGCACATGCGAGAAACGAAGCAGGACGTGGTGAGAAGCGCGACTGACGTCACAGTGCAGCGGCCACCAAAGGCGCGCTGCACCACCTGCCCGTCCAAGCGAGCCGATCCCCAGCACAACGCTCGATCGATACCGACTTCTAGGCCCTGCCTACTACTCCGTGCGCCGGTGGTCTGGATTCCTACAAAGAGTGGGCTCTTTAGCCTGCGTCCCCCAGCTACGGGACATCACGGACGTATTCTGTATAGAGGCTATAGGGAATAAGGAAATAGAGCGACGTTTTGTACGGAAATATGGACCCGTGATTGCCGTGAAAGGAGAGAAAGGGATCGGGCCTTGAAGCGTGAAGGCTCGTGGTTGTGGGTTTTGCGTGATGGGCGGATGGATGAGGGTGAGATCTAGACACGACTGTGGGGCTAGGAGAAAGTCTTGTCTTACGTATTGTGGCAGGTGTGTTGCCGACAGGGTGCTCTGCGCATGGAAAGAATCACGAGTGCATGAGGAGATGCAGGTGAGGTAATTTGGGTTTGATTGTTGTGGTGGTGGGAGTTTGTCAAGTCCTCCGAGGGAAACTCTGCCTAGCGCTCCGCCTCTTGCATGCCCTGCCAAACGCCTGCAGTGGTCCTTCAAAGCGATGAAAAAATGAAAATGGTATATCATACAACTGAAAGAAAAGATCGCTCCGTGTAAATGCTAAACCGATGTGCTCCAATAAAGTTTCCCAAATCGCAAAGTCGAAGCTGAAGAGTGTTGCCTGCACACTGTGCCGCTAAGTCGCTGATGTTTGAATGATTCGTCGAATGTCATGAGGGTGAACGCCTAGGGTCCGGCGGTTATTGCGCCCTTGTCGACGATGATTGAGAGTTGAGTTGTGACAGCGATGCGAATGAGTTGGTCATGGCTGAGTAGGCAGCTGATGGTAGACCGTTGGTGGATGATGTGGATGAGGCGCTGTTGCTGCGGACTTGGAGGTTGAGTGTGTGGCAGCTATCGCATCGTCCGTTCATGCGGTTGCAGCGACCCCGGCATCCTCGCTCGTAGTTGGCGCAAGAGAACATTGTGGCTTGGTGTGGTTGAGGTTGGTTGTTGTCGTTGAGTAGTAGAGTAATAGAGTAGTTGTGGTGGTGTAGCTGTGTGCGACTTGCGACCGAGAGACTTTGCAGTGTGCTGGACTTGGACAATACTGAAGCCGAGGGCAGACTTCGTAATATATGCGCCGGTGGGTTGTGAATGCCCGATGATGTAGCCAGCAAATGCAAGATATGCAGGGTAGTAATTGCGTATTCGGGCGTTAAAGTAGCCGTAATCGATGGGGTCCGTTGGCGTGTCTTGGTAGCGTGCGGATGGGTCCAATAATAGTGTGATGGAGTGCCGAATGGAGTTAATGTGAAGATGCCCAAGTTCTGCAGATGCACGATGCGTGGCTTATAGCTATGAAGCGCAGATTAGACAGATGGCTGGCAGGTTTCAAAAACTTGGAAGAGATAGGTGGAAGATCAGCTGTGACGATGGAGGCCGCAACTTCTTATGACAGTTGACGCGTCCAGAAGATGTGTGTGTCATGGTAGATTATACAGTGGAGAGACCCGAGGCCAGAATGTCGGCGGTCAGTGCGCTCTTACTCAATGGCCAGGGTCTCCTCTTACGCATGCACGAGACCCTGCCCTGGTTGTTCATCGACCAAGTTAGCGCCAAAACCTTGATTTTTCGCTCTCCCGTCCATTCCGGCACTTCGCAGTCGCCTGCATACCTCATACGTACTCGGTGACGCTCAGCCACCACGGCGGTTGTTCAGGCGACCATCAACAGGTTGTTGCACGGAATACTATCCATGTGGACACACGACTAATCATTCAAACAGCCAAGTTGACTTTACAGGGACAGGCACAGTAGAACCTCGTTTCAAACAAATTCTGGAAAGCGGCTTAAAGTGGGCAAAGAGTCCAAGACTTGCACGGCCACTTCATCCGTGCGCTCGTCAGCACCAAGACCCAAGAAAGCCACTCCAGAGAATCCACACATGGCGTTAGCCTGTCGCACTTCAGCCCTCTTCGATTACGTGGTGCTGCAGTCGTACCCTACGTGAGGCAGTAATCATGGCGCATGTGTGCCATGTGGTCCTGGCACTGCTGCCTCAGAACATGATAAGCCGGCCCGCTCGACACCGGAAACATGTGCGGGCGTATGTAAGCTCGCGAGTCGCGACACCGATAAGATAGCGTACCTGATATCAGAAGATGGCTGAAGTGGAGGCCGGAGTGCGCGTTCGAGACTTTGTTCGTTTTTATGAAGATCGGCACTCCTACATGCGCGAGATCGATATGGCCTCACGGCGAAAGATTTATCCACCAGATCTGGCCTGATCTCAGAAGATGCGAACTGCTGTTACTGCGAAACCGGTCGAAGTTTCGACCTCGTGCGAGAACTAGATGCGAGTGGTTCGCAGTGGGTTGCTCCGGACGCCCGATCTGCGACCGTTAATCAAACCGTCCGGTGCATCCGCACCCGTTGCACGGCCAAACGCAATCGGGTCTCAACAACTTTGCCTGCGGGCAACTCTGCACCCCGAATTCCGCCTTCCAGCCTTGTGGGTGTCAGTGGGTTTGATGATCAGCGGGCGGATCCATCGCTTATCGTGCTTCAAGGACCACAGGGACCAGAAGCCCACTGTTTACTGAACATTATGAAACGTGATAGATCCAGGCTACATGCTGAAGTAAGTTGCAGCAGAAGTCAGACATGCATGGTTATGCTGAGAGCGAATAGAGGCTTCCAGCAGACCGTCACCTCATTTCCTTGCTCGGCCCTCTGCCGCTCTCCCATACACTTCAACTTCCGCTCCATTCAATGTCATCCCATTCAATTAACTCGACGCTGAGCGTCACTATCTTGCGCGATTAATTTCTCTGCCTGCAGATTCTTAGACAAGGTGCACATCCAGCAGTACCAGTTCACACGGTCAATGGCAACGTTAACATCTTGGAGTTATCCTACATTCGTCGAATTATTGAAGACCCCTTTGCTTACATGGCCGGTCGGTAATAAAGTCGTTGCGATGTGCACGCAGGCACAGGATGAGCGCACGATAGGAGGCGTGACCAACTCAATCTGAGCGCATTGCGTGCTGATACTATTAAGCAGTGCTCTTCACGAAGCCAATAGTACCAAAACACTAATCAGTTAACCTGCAAGACATGTCTTCCCCTTTTCTCGCAAACATCAAACTGAGCACTGCGGAAAACAAACGAAATTCTCTATTACACTCTTTCCACCAAGCGTCATGAACAAAATGAAGCCGACTAACGCTGCAGCGCAATCTACTATACCTTTTCCAACTCTGCCACTTGAGCTCCGCGAGATCATCTACCGTCATGCGATACTCCCAGAGGACCTTGCTTCTCAGTCTCAGCCCTTGAACTTCGGCCCCGTAGACACCCGGCGTGGAGGCGACCCTTTCTACCTCCAGTGGCTCGAACAACTCTGTCGCGTGAACCAAGCCACGCGCGTCGATGTATCCCTGTATCTTCTACGGACGACCGAGTTCTACCTCATCTACCCGGAGCAAGTAGTGCGATTCACGATGTTCCTGGAAAGTCTAGGCGAGAACGACCAAGGCTTTGCCGCAATTCGTAAACTCGATTTCCAACTCTTTGGCCGCTACCAACCAATTGCTGGGGCTAACAACGCTTACATCGAGCTCATGAAGCGATGTACAGGGCTGACGCAAGTCGCATTGAAGTTCGAAGTTGGGTACATGACTATTGACTCATGTAATTGGGCTGAGGATGTTGTTATCCCTCCTACAACGCTAGGGACCTTTGATCTATGGACGTTCGATCAAACGCGCATCAGAGAGCTAGAAGATGTCGTTGCGATTTACCAGTTGGCAGATCTCCTGGAGGTAGAAAGTTTGCAGACGTTGACGATCGAGGCTTGGCCTAGGATCAGGGTAAGTGATCGGCACGGTATGCAGAACGTTTTGGTGGACTGTGCGCCGTTGATCGAGCGGTTGGTGGTGTGGCTTAGGGAGGGGTTTGCCGCCAGAGGGAGGAAGGTCGATGTGAAATATGTGGAAGCGAGCAGTCCAGGATTGAGGTGGAGTCGGCGGATCTGAGGTACCTAGTAGTTGCTGAGGCTTCCATATGAAGTCAAGTCTGCGTAATGAAACAGTTGACTGAGTCAATTGTCCAAGTTGCATGAAAAGTTGTTGCCTCTAATGTGTACAAGGCCAGAATATGTGTGTCCATCATCTACCGAAGTATGTAGCAACTTGTTGTATCGTGAAAGTACCTGGGCAGCATGGAATGGAAGATGACGTGCGTGGAAGGTGAAGTTGGGCTTGGTCTTGCGACAGGCCTATGACTAAGCGAGGGCTGTCGTGTTTGCCATCTAATCCCAGCCAGCCCTAACCAGCCTCATTCATCCTTACACGACCGAGCGCATCCGCAGCACCATCGTCGCTCAACCATTTTTGACCATCACTGCCATTGCTGCATCTGCGCGCACTTCGGGGCTCCAATTTTGACATTGTCGGCGCGCTTTCACGCCACGCGCATCGACTTGGCCGCGACGCGTCGACGTAAACAACAGCGCGACTCCTCCACCACCCCGCCCACAAACCGATCTACCCAACCACCACCATGTTTCTTCCAGAGGACCTCCTATTCAAGCAGGGCGCGCTTGCGCACGTCTGGCTTGCCTCGAATCAACAGAAGAAGCTCACCAAGGCCCAGGTGCTGCAGCACAAGATCCCAGAGAGTTGCGAGGTCATCATCCGACCCGAGGTGGCCGCTGGCGGTCCGCTTGCATTGCGGTTGAACGCGCAGTTGCTCCTCGGTGAGGTTCGCATCTACAACAAGAAGGTCAACTATCTACAGGATGACTGTCAGGAAGCCCTATGGAAGATCAGGATGGTAGGTTCCAAGCTTGACTGCGTGACATGACCACCTCTGACCCTTGTGCAGGCCTTCCGCCCCGGAAACATCGATGCGCCCGCCCAGACTCACGTCGCCAATCCCACAAATCTCATGCTACAGGATCAGATCACCGATCTTGATCTGTTGGCTCCCATGCCCGACCCTTCTTTCCTTCTCTCCCAGCCTCTTAGCGGCAGCCTCAACCTCGGCAACACCACAGTCCCCGATTGGGACAACAGCCAGTTCCTTTCCGGCAGCATTGAGCAGGCGCGCGGAGAGCCCATGGAATTGCCGGATGACGACCTGAACCTGGACATTGGAGAGGATGATGACTTGGAGCCGACAGCCGCCTACGACGAGGGTACCAGCATTGAAGTTGGCCGTAACGCACCTTTGGAACGCCGTCGGTCCGAAGAGTTTACCGGGCTAGGCAAAGACATGATAGTGGATGACGATGATCTCGGCATCGACCTTGGCGAAGATCCTCCCACTGAACTCGCACGCGGCCATGAACTCAATTTGGACGATGACCTGGATATTACTATGGGCGGTATGGACATGGACACCGAACTTCCTGCAGGCTCTATCGCCGGCGACTTCCCTGTGCGACAACGTGAAGAGTCACCGCTCTCCGAGTTGGGAGAGGAGGAGGCCACACGTCTTGAACAGGAGGTTGCCGAACAGAACGTCACCGTGTTTGAGCCAGAGCCAGAGCAGGAAGAGGAAGAATCAATCCATCAAGCCCGCGCCAAGCGCAGGAGGGTCATTGCAGCTGATGCCGAAACTATGATCTCAAGTCACCAGTTGAGGGAGCAACAGAACAACCGCGAGAAGATCCTCAAGCCTGCATCGTTCCTGCCTCGCGACCCTCTTCTGATGGCTTTGATGAACATGCAAAAGTCCGGAGGGTTTATCTCAAGCATACTGGGCGACGGACGAAGCCAAGGATGGGCTCCAGAGCTTCGAGGTATCCTTTCCCTAGAAGTTGTCTCACGCCCAGCCCAGAAGCGCAAGCGTGGTGGTGCAATTGCCGACAATGACGCTACCGAAGACGAGGCCGCGGCCGAAGGAGAGAAGACGCCACAATTGCAGCTGGAGTTTGAGCAGGATGAGCCAACTCTGGGAGGCGGTGACCTTGGCCTTGGTGGCGACAACGACCCCACGCTTGCGGGATCCGACGATATCGTTCAACTTCCCGATGACCCTGGTTTCCAACAGGTTGGTGATGACGAAGAGGACATCTTCTCGCCCGTTCCAGACAACTTCGACGACACAACCGCGCCGCTCGTGCATCCCGACGAGGCCGGGCCCGTATCGCTAGGCACAAAGCACGCTGTCCATTTCTTGCGAGAACAGTTTGGACCCGAAGCTGAAGAGAGCGAGTCGGTACGACAGAAGACCAGCATCGTTTTCCAGGATGCCTTCCCAGAGGCCCGCACATCACGAACAGACGCGACGAAGATGTTCTTTGAAATGCTGGTACTGGCGACCAAGGATGCCATCAAAGTTGAACAGCCAGCTAACGAGCTTGGTGGCCCTCTGCGCATTCGCGCTAAGCGTGGCCTTTGGGGACAATGGGCAGAGACTGGTGCTAGTGGCGAGCTGGCATCCCAGGCTCAAGCAGCACCTACAGGAGATCCCGACGCGCCCGCTGAGGCCATGTTCCAGGGACCACCTGAGGTGTCTGTATCTGCCTAAAAGTTCAACAATCTGTGTTTCTCCGACCCTCTTTGGGGCTTGGTATCATCTGTCGGTGTTGGCTGGATACCCTTTTCATGTATGACTCTTTTCACGTTGGAGACGGACTCTGCCTGGTGTTTTGGTGTTCTTGTGAGGTATGGTGTTTGTGGGAAGTTGGTCCCTTGTATGATTGTATTAGGATAGTTACATTCGCTGGAAGATGGAATGAAAATAGTACTACCATTACGCCCCAGTGCTAAGTTTGAAGACTCGTGCGATCACGTTGGGCTAATCAACGGAGGCTCATGGCTCGTTGTGTGCTCTAAGTAGCTGTATTACCTAGGTATGCTCGAAGAAGTTCGGGTAGTCTGTCCTGCGGCAGGTGCGCCCGGCGGCAGATCATCCGGGGTCGGCAACCGCGTCTGCGCGGCCTCTCCGATTCCACCTACTCACCTCTCGAACTTCGGCGGAAACATCCCCCTCCAACATTCCCGTCGTGCTAGTCATCGCATATCGCGATGCCTTCGGATGGGCCGGCGACAGGCCGCACGCGCAAAAGGGCTGCCGAGGCATGTACGTTCTGCCGACGGAGGAAGGTTCGTTGCTCGACACCTGCATGTCATGGTCGAGGAGCTGCATACTGAGGCTGGTAGATCAAATGCAGTGCCGAGAAGCCGATCTGCGCAAGTTGCAAGACACATGAGACGATTTGCCATTACGAGCCTATATCCATAGATGACGCACAGCATGCTACCAGTCGTCCGCGCAAGACGCCGCGAGCAGAAAGAACATCCGAAAGAGCATCAGACAGAACATCAGAGTCAACACCATCAATCGCCGCTTCTGCGCCTGTTGCACAGACCCCTGCAACTACACCTCAAAGCGTGTCGCGCATTGTGGTCGCTCCCAATGGCTCCTCTAGCTACCATGGACGCACAAGCACTTTATTTGACGAAGGCACAAATGATCGATATGCGGCTGAAGTACGACCCCAGATGTCGGATGAATGGATAGAAAAAGGTCTTGTTGCTGAAGCTGCCCGTCAGAGACAACTTGAGACGGTCAACTTTCGACTTACGAAGCTCGATTTTGACGGTGTCGAACCAGAGCTTGGCATGCACCTGTTATCATTACATTGGAACCGGCAACACCATTCGTTCCTTACTACCTATCGCCCAGCCTTCATGCGTGATATGGCATGTGGCGGTCCATACTTCTCCAAACTTCTCCTCAACGCCATCTACTTCGGCGCAAGCAAGTTCAGTCCACGGCATGAGGTTCGCCGAGTAACAGATGATGTCCGCACTGCTGGTTGGCAATTTCGTGAAAGAGTGAGAGAGCTCCTGGGCGGTGCTTTGGACAAGAGCGAAATCACAACAATTCAAGCGTTGCTAGTTATGACCAACTCGTTGTTTGCTCTCGGCGACGAGCGTAGCGCTGCCTGGTTGTACGCTGGGTTGGCATTTCGCATGATAGTTGACCTTGGTCTTCACGTCGATACGCCTGCATTTGCAGGATACCGTAAGCTTTCTGATGAGGATCATGAAATTCGGCGTCGCGTTTTCTGGGCAGCATTTGGTCGGTATAGTCTTCATATCGCTCATCATTACACTAACTAAAAGCGCAGTCGTCGACAAAATCCAAAGCCTCTATCAAGGTCGCCCAGTGAGCATGACAGATACACTCGTACCCACCAAATTCCTCGATACGTACGAAGAACTCGAACATTGGACGCCCTTTTCCTATTCCACGCAACCAGACGCCGTCTATCTAGGCTCTCCGGCATATAGTATCTCGACGTTTCGACACCTTTGCCATCTCTCGGTCATTCTGAGCGATATACTCAGCACCATATATACCGAAAGAAGCTTCGACGTAAGCCCTACAGAGCTGTCGTCCAAGTTGGAGAGCATCCATCAAAAGCTAATAGCATGGCGAGGGCTTCTGCCCGAACACCTCACGGTAGATGTAGCAGAAGTAGCCGCGACACCTCCTCCGCATGTCCTAAGCTTACAGTAAGTGATCACAATGTTGCACACGCCGCGGATGTACTAAAAAAAACACTAGCGCCTTGTACCATGTGCTCACGATCCTCTTGCACCGACCCTTCGTCGCAGACGGGCATCTCTATAATACATCACGCGCCATCTCCGTGAACTCGTTTATGGCGTGCGCCACTGCGGCGGATGCTATTGTACAGCTCCTGAGAGCATACGACAAAACGTTCAGTGTGCGGAGAGCCCCCTATCTGATTTCCTATGCGACTTATGTCGCTGCCACTGTGCATGCCCGTATTGCGGCGAAGCGGGGTGCAGGCTCTCAAGCTCACAAGAGCCTAGAGACTTGCTTAGCCGTTTTCCGCGAGAACCAAGAGACAAATTGGGCTGTACGACGGGCCAATGCCATTATCCAGAACTTGATGAAGAGACTGGGTGTTGTTGCGCCTGACCTGAACGATACACATATCGGCAGTGGTGGCGAGGACAATCACGAGAGCACTCCAGACGTTTCGTTGAGCAGGTCGATGGATCGCGAACCAAGCTTGCAGAGCTTCGATATAGATGGCATCATTCAAAGTTTCGTCCGAGAGCAGGATTCGTCACATATGCCAGGTCCAGTAGACCCTACCGCCGACATGGCTGTACCTGGAGTGCCGTCGTCGGCGTACAATACCATGGAGACGGCAAACATGCCCTACGGAAATTCTGGAAACTGGGCGTATCAGGACCAACAACAACCCTTCAGCGAGCAACCATTTTCGGTGGATGACCTCCTTTACGGTTTCAACGGATCCGAGCTTGATCAATTCCCAACCATGAATTGGGACATGTAAGAGATGGGTATGGCGACATGAGGCTCTTCCTGTCACCCAAAGTACCATTAAAAGTCATTGTCATTATCATCGGATCATCACGAGACGAGCGCACACAAGAGGATCCTCTTCCTGTCACTGCGTTGGATTCTGTGGGGCATCGAGTCCCGCGGGAAGAAAGCCGAGGTTTTACCGCGGCTAGGCTTCCGCAGCATGTCAAGATCCCACGGCATCTAACGCGCTAACGGGAAGAGTCTCATGCCTACCCGTCGAATACACTGCGGCCCGTACTCCTGGTCGTTTCTACCCGAACATTTTTGGAACGAAGACATATATAGAGAAGTGCATTGCCCGATATGATGACACATTTCAAGCTAGAAACGAAGCACAAACTTCATCAACTTCACCACCTTGAACCGTAGCATCATCCTCTATAGATGCTACGCACAATTCTCAAACCATCCATTCTCCAAAAGGCACACGCCTCGACTGTCTCACACATCTCGCCGATCCGCATACCTGAACTCCCAATGGCACACGAAAGCGCCCCGAAAAGAGTGCGACACAGCCTACCAGCCGTTTTGATGCGTGCTGGTACTTCAAAAGGTCTCTTCATCCATCGTCACGACTTGCCATCTTCCCAATCAGCATGGGCTGGCCCATTACTTGCCGCCATGGGCTCCCAAGGCTCAGACGCTCGACAGATTGACGGAGTAGGAGGGGCGACTTCAACGACTTCCAAGGTTGCAGTTGTTTCGCCATCGTCACGAATGGGCGTCGATATCGATTACACATTTGTACAAGTAGCAGTGGGTCAGGAGGCGGTCGACTTCAGCGGAAACTGTGGAAACATGTGCGCTGGTGTTGGACCATTTGCGCTACAAGAGGGATTAGTGCGTGCAAGTCCCGGAGAGAAGACGGTAAGTCCTCCTATTGTAATTGAGACGGATAGGATACTCATTCTTCTTTAGCTCGATGTACGGATCTTCAATACGAACACTTCGCGGCTCATTGTCGATACCGTTCAGGTAGACGAGGACGGGTCGTTTGATGAAGACGGAGACTTCGCGATACCAGGCGTCAAGGGAACCGGAAGCGAAGTAAAAGTGGCCTTTGTGGATCCTGCAGGGAGCATGACCGGAACTCTCTTTCCTACGGGGAGACGGTGTGATACTATTCATGTGAAAGGACAAGACGGCAATCGCTTCTCGGTCAAGACGACGTTGATAGACGCAGCGAATCCTTTCATCCTAGTCGACGAACGAACATTACCGCCAAATCTAAGGAGAGGGAGCAAAGACACCGCCGTCTACCTCGAGGACATGGAGTCAATACGATGTACTGGCGCCGTTTTGATGGGCCTTGCTTCTGATATAGACGCCGCTGCAAAGGTCCGCGGCACACCGAAGCTGGCTATCGTTTCATCTCCTCAACCAGATGGCCATGGCCGGGAAGACACGCCGGACGTTCATGTCCAGGCTTTCAGTATGGGCAAACCCCACCCGAGCCTGCAACTCACAGGCGCGGCATGCTTGGCGTCGGCAGTGTGCATAGAAGGTACCGTAGCCCACGGACTTGCGTCCGGCGGCAAAGTACAGTCCTCCTGGCAGTCGTCTTCACCTGAGCGGACTCCGAGTCCCTGCTCAGACTCTGATGGTAGCTCTTCGGATCTTCTGCCGAGCCAGCGGAGAGTCTGTCTTTCGCATTCGAGCGGGTCGATCAAGGTTGATGTTCTGGCAACCAGCTCGGAATCGTTTGCTTTTGTGGATAGGTGCGTTGTCTCGCGGACTGCTCGGCGGTTATTCGAGGGGAAGGTGTATTATTACTCAAGTAGCGTTTGATCCAGGTAAATCCAAATACTACAAGATGATCATAAGGAAATTGCGCAGGCTTCAGCCACAGCTGTAGAGTTTGAGAGAGGCTGGTGCATGACATCACACGCAGGGCTACGGAAAAGCGCGCCATCACTTGATCGTGCAGCGGACACGTACCTGCCAAGCCGTCACTCGACGCTGCGAGAAGCCGACACATGGTAGGCAACACAACACTAAGCCACAAATAGAGGTTACATTGAGTGTTTCAAAACGGAACACGTCGTCAGATGGGTCTAGTGCTGTGAAGTCAAACAGTAGTTCGTGTGAAAGTGGTGACCAGACGCTCGATGAAGACCCCTGCTCGAGAGTACCGGTGCTTTGACGTTTTGGTCCATCATCGACATTCAGCAACACCATCCCCAACGACAACCCGCAATCGACTCGCCATTTCCTTGTCTCGTCCCGCTCGCCAATCAAAGACGCATTATTACCGCTAGCACCAATGCGATAATCCACGGCGACGAGCATCTTTTCCCACGCTAGCTCTGGACGGATAGGCCACGTTGGACCGCGGCGCAACAGTCGACTCCTGGCCATGCCAACATGTCAAAAGCATCCACGTCCTCATTGCCCCTCTACAATGCCGCGGGCCTGCCCTCCAAGTCTTCGCGGCCCTCTTCGCCCATGCTGCAGCCGCCAGAAGCCATCAAGCGCAGCACCACGCCCTCAGTACGCCATGCGCTCCGGAGTTTTGGACACGCCGCTGACACGTGTGAATAGTCAATAACATCCGCCCATTCCCTCCTCTCGGCACAGGACACGGCCCACAAGCTCTCGACGTCGATTACACATGGCCTCTCTGCCTCGGACGCCTCGGCGCGCATCCACACCCACGGCCTCAACGAACTCCCCCACGAAGAGCCCGAACCGCTCTGGCTCCGCTTCCTCAAGCAATTCAAGGAGACGCTGATCTTGCTGCTGCTCGGGTCCGCTGCTGTATCCCTCATACTGGGCAACTTGGATGATGCTGTGAGCATTGCTGTGGCTGTAACCATCGTGGTGACAGTGGGCTTCGTGCAGGAATACCGCTCGGAGAAGTCAATTGAGGCGCTGAACCAGCTGGTTCCGCATTCGGCACACATCATTCGCGCTGGGGTCGAGCAACCGCGGAACGGTCGCATACCGAATGGCACGGCAACTGACGACGTCGAGTTGGAGAATCTGAAGGACACCACTTCGGCCCTGTCAGCTGCGGAGCGCAAGTCTACTACCATATCGGCGACGTTGTTGGTACCTGGCGACCTCGTCCTCTTCCACACTGGAGACCGCATACCCGCCGACATTCGCATCACGCACGCGGCAGACCTCAGCATCGACGAGTCGAACCTCACCGGAGAGAACGAGCCTGTCTCCAAGTCGCCAGACACCATCACACCCCCGCCGGGCTTACAACGGCCATCTTCACCTTTCTACGCGTCCGAAGCCGCAGGAACGGTCGGCGCTGATATACGACTGAATGATCAGAAGAACATTGCTTTCATGGGTACATTGGTTAGATCGGGTTACGGACAAGGAATCGTCGTCGGTACAGGAGGCAACACGGAGTTTGGTGCCATTTCTGCATCTCTACAACAGATCGAAAGCCCGCGGACGCCTCTACAACTTTCCATGGACCGTCTGGGCAAGGATCTGAGTTACATGTCTTTTGGAGTCATTGCCTTGATTGGTCTGGTAGGGCTGTGGCGCGGTTGGAAGTTCATTGAGGTCTTCCAGATCGCCGTCTCACTCGCTGTTGCCGCTATCCCCGAAGGACTGCCGATTATTGTCACTGTCACGCTTGCGCTGGGTGTGCTGAGGATGTCCAAACGCGACGCCATTGTTCGACGGCTACCTAGTGTTGAGACGCTGGCTTCTGTCAATGTCGTGTGTACTGACAAGACGGGTGAGTCAACCATTCTTCGCGCATGCGACATTTACTGACTTGGACCAGGCACGTTGACCACGAACCATATGACCGTTACGAAAATATGGCATTTTGACGAAGCAGCACCGATTGACGTGAAAACGAAGCACGACTCCACGGACCTCGATTCGCCGACCCGCAACATACTACGAATTGGCAACATTGTCAACAATGCCCGCTTGTTGAGCGACCAGGCAGCCTCGGCGTCCACGGCAGCGGTACTTTCTTCGACTCTAGGAGGCGACGACAATACAGCTGCCAAGAGCCGATGGGTCGGTCAACCCACCGATGTCGCGCTCTTAGACCTAATGGACGCTTTTGGGGAAGACGACATCCGGGAAAGACTCGGCGAACGCAAGTTCGAGACACCGTTCAGCTCCGAGAGGAAGTGGATGGGGGTCGTCGTTGGCGGTAATTCTGGCAACCTCACCCCTGGATCTGAACACGCATACATCAAAGGCGCACTGGAACGGGTTCTGGACCGCTGTGATACGTATGTAACGGCACAAGGGAAAGAGGTGGCACTGGATCAAGCACGCAAGCAAGAAGCGATGAAGGCCGCCGATGCAATGGCGCAAGAAGGCTTACGTGTGCTCGGCTTCGCAAGCGGTGCATCCAAAATGAAAAAGAGGAATGCCAGTGGTACAGCCTCACCTGCACCATCCACCAGCTCGGCGCTTGGTGATGATGAACAGTACCGTGGTCTTGCGTTCGCTGGCTTGGTTGGCATGAACGATCCGCCGCGTAAGGGTGTAGAGAGAGCCATTCGGAGACTCATGGCCGGCAAAGTCAAGGTTATCATGATCACAGGAGATGCAGAGACCACAGCAGTCGCCATCGGCAAGAGTCTGGGTATGCCAATTATGCCAAACTCAGCACTTGGACGCTCAGTCATTCGTGGTGACGAACTGGATCACATGAGCGAGGAAGAGCTTGCCCAGGCTATTTCGACAACCTCGATCTTTGCGCGAACTAGTCCTGAGCACAAGATGAAGATTGTCCGAGCACTACAATCACGAGGCGATGTTGTGGCAATGACTGGTGATGGTGTCAACGACGCGCCTGCACTCAAGAAAGCAGATATCGGTATCTCCATGGGTCGACTGGGCACGGATGTCGCCAAAGAGGCCGCAGACATGATTCTGACAGATGACAACTTTGCGACCATCCTCAATGCGATCGAAGAGGGCAAGGGCATCTTTTACAACATCCAAAACTTCCTTACCTTCCAACTCAGCACCAGCGCGGCAGCACTGAGCTTGGTACTCCTTAGCACATTCCTCGGCTTCCAGAATCCGCTCAATGCCATGCAGATTCTGTGGATCAGTGAGTTTCTCTACTCCCGTTCTCATTGATATCTACTAACAATCACCTCCAGACATCCTTATGGACGGTCCACCAGCACAGTCTCTCGGTGTAGAACCGGTCGACCCAGCCGTCATGGCGCTACCTCCACGCCCACGCCACGCCCGCGTCCTAACCCGCCCACTCATCCAACGCGTCCTCCAATCCGCCACCATCATCATGCTCGGCACCCTCACAACCTACTACCTCGAAATGTCCACCGACAACCTCGTTACCGCCCGCGACACAACCATGACCTTCACCTGCTTCGTTCTCTTCGATATGTTCAATGCACTGACCTGTCGCTCCTCCAGCAAATCCGTTCTTGCAGGCGAGATTGGTGTCTTCGACAACAAGATGTTTAATTACGCCGTCGCGGGCAGTTTGCTCGGACAGCTGGCTGTCATTTACTTCCCGCCGCTGCAAAGCGTTTTCCAGACTGAGGCTCTGGGTTTGGGCGATCTCGCCCATCTTGTTGCGGTGGCGAGTTGTGTGTTTTGGGCTGATGAGGGGAGGAAATGGTATGTTAGGTGGAAGGGACGGAGAGGGTATGGTGGGGGGTACAGTACTGTTGTTTGAGTATAGAGCGTTGGGTAGAATATGGCGGTGTAGAAGCGTTAGAGCGCGCAATGGAAGTTGCTGTTGTCAATGATGTGTTTAGTGCGTACATTCATGCTGTGCGGAACGCAGATATGCGGACTTCAATGTGGTGTCGACAGATTCGCCGAGATGAAGCGCATGCACTCATCTCCGTAGGAAGACTTCGTCTCATGTGCGAACGATGCTCTCGCGAGAACTCACCGAGAGCCCGACCATGCACCTGCTCCTGCAGGCCATATAAAAGCCACATCTCTCTCTTCTTCCTCCACTCTTCACTCATTCTACTTCCTTGGGATTTTCTACAGAAGTCAGAGTTGTCCATGGACATGTGTTTCCCCTGGGAACCAAAACCCAAAACATCCTGTGTATGTCCACTTGTGCAAAGTCCACAAAACGAGTTTCGAGATCGCCATGTATCGCCGATGTGAAAGCCAAAAACGCCTGACAAAGCCTTCATGACCTGTCTCGCGCTCTTGGGCTCATCCACAGTAGACATGAATTCTGTCGAGTGGTCGATACTTTCGTTTTTTGTACACCACCATAACTGGTGAGACACCAAAACCTGCGATTCAAGCACTGATGGTGTTGGCTTTCTGGCCACCAAATTACCTCGATGGTTATCTTATGACTGCGCTGGCGACTGTGGACGATATCAAAACAGGTCCAGGAACAGGTCGATGAGAGACACTTATCGACTGAGCTAAACAAAATGGACATGAAGCTCTCGATGTGCGGTGCGCGACTGGACCAAAAATAACACAAACCATACTCATGTGTTGAGGTGGGCCTTGCGCAGTATAAAGCTTCGCTCTCTTGCCGACTATCACATATTCCTTACATCTTTCTTATATTGCGCGCTATCGAAGACCGAGAGCAAATCTTCTTATGAGCTTGCTCTGCGTGGAACAAAACCACTGCCGATAGAAACATGTCTGTTCGAACGCTTCTCCAGAGCTGGTAACTCTGTGCTCAGTCGCTTTGAGGACTCTGAGTTTGTCGAAAAGACGGTGCATGTTTTCTGAAGAGCGAGAATATCAAGAGCATGTCGAAACATATCCATTAGTAAGTCATGTCTCTTGATTCGAGGTTCTGGCAGTATAAATAAAGACGTCTCAGTCGTTTCTAATCCCCTCATCTACACTTGCGCAACTGTGCAGTATCCAAAACAATAATAATTAAAATACAGACAGCAACCACTTCATGGTCTTTCCTTCCCTTCTCTAAAAGGTACTGTAGAGAAGTACATGTTGGTGTGGTGCAGTCCAGAGGACTCTCTACCTTTAGCCACACATCCACGCTACCCGATAAAAGTCTAGCCAGGGTCTATCCATGTGTATCATATAGTACACGGGAATGTCATGACAACATTGCGCACCATGCCATGAGCTAAGACCAGAAGGCTATAAGTAGGAAATTGCTACCACCTCATACCAGGGAAAAACTGAACAGGTCTGCAGACTACATTGACCCAAAACCTTGCAAAGAAGGTGACCCAAAGTCAACGTAGGCTCCAGGCTGTTCAGCTTTTCCCTAGGTTGGCGTGCTACCACACTTTCCACCTTCCTTACTCCCTGACTATCGGCTTCGCCAATCTCCAAAACTCATTCGTTTGTCCCTATGTTTGTCCGCCTCTGGATTCAGAGTGTTGTTCCAAAAAAAGCATATTTGTGACGACAGTATCAAAAACGGAACGAACTCAAGACATGAGCAGTCGGCGTTGGCCCAGACGTTTCGTATTATCGACAAGTTCAGAAGGTTGTATCATGCTCTGTGGTCTTCATAACTTTCAGGCAGAACCCGCTCATAGCTGCTTTATACACGCATTCTACTATATAAAATACATACGAAAAGTGCTGAAATATCTAATCTAAAGAGGCAAAACTCAGCGTCATGAAGAAAGGCCCCCTATGCACTTCTCAAAGATGCTCCTTCCACCGAAAGTCACGTCCTTTGGATACTACTCCAAAATCAAATCGAGATCAACAAATGTTCTTGCTACGTTCCAAGACTGCCGCATCTCTTCAAAATCTCAAAGAGGGCTGGGTAACGCATGCGACTAGCGTCTCCGGACATCTACACAAACTCTCGTCCCTCTCTTCTCACCATCTTCCAATACCATACATCTCTCTCCTTATTCACAAAAGCAGTTTGTACACAGCCCTATGTGGAGAAGGGAGAGAGGTGTGTCTACCAAAACAAAAAACACTTTCGAGATCTGTAACATGTGGCTTGCTCTCTTTGTGCGTCTCAAAACTTCGACGGACGGATTCTATGCTGTTCTGCCGTCCAAATTCCGTATAAGACTACACCATGTGCTCTCACCATATACATGTCCTACATATCTATCTCCAAAAGCCGATCTGGCAATGAACATGTTTGCGACTAGCGTCATTAGGTATTTATATAAAGATCCGTTGCGTCCTTACACCTCTTCAACCCAACTTACATTTACAAATCAATACCAAAACTTAAGGCTGTACAACTGATGTGGAGAAGGGAGAGAGACGTGCGTACGAAAAACATAGCAGCACGACTTATGTCGTTCGTTCTCTCCGTGCGTCTCAAAACTAGCCTACGTATTCCTCATGTTGTCCTGTCGTCCAAAATACAACAAAAGACCATGCCATGTGCTCTCCACACCCAGCACGCCCGTAGTGTATTTGTAAAAGCGCAGGCAGCAAGAAACATGTCTGCGACTAGCGTGCCTGGATTTCTATATAAATCCTTCGTTGCGATCTCAATCAATCCTCAGAACAGTACTCACTTCAAGTACCAAAAACGAACTTCTCGCATCGATGTGATGGAGGAGAGGAGGAATCTAGGCTGACCAAAAGAGTCCTTCTACAATTACATGTGTTGTTTCCAGCTCTCGGTTCTAACGACTTCGTAGTCTGTGCCTTCCTGTCGCTTCGAAAAAAACTTTGAGTACCAGAAGCGATGTGAACTCGCGTTATGAAAGGAGATGAACGTTGAGTCGTCGCTTTCGTGCGAGAGATGTCAGAACAGAGCATGCATGGGAAACAAGGGTGATGATGACGATAATCATCATCATCGTGACATGGGAATGTACGTGAACCTTTGATTTTTGCCGGTCGACTTGACCAATGACGATGTGCCAGCTGCTTCCCTCGAAAGCACTTGGGGTACTTGAACACTATCGCCTTATTACCAGGAGGGCAAGAGCCACATCTAGAAGAGGCGGCGTCTCCCAGCGTATGCTCGCGCTCTGTAGTGCCTTCCAACGCCCTAGCTGTTCGCTTCTTCCGGTGTAATAGGGCATCGCGTATCGCAAGCCATGTCGCTACCATATCTTCCTCTTCTGATCCGAGAAGCCCCCTCATATCAACTCAACATCTCCCGTACCACACCCCACACACCAAGCCCTCACCGCACTCCATCTCACAACCCAGACATCCCCCCTCTTCATCTCAAACCGCCGATCTGTTCCTTCCACGAATATCTCTCCCACATCGCGCAAAGCCCTGACAAAGACCGCTTTGTCCTCGTCGGGCTTATCAATCATGCTTATGCCACCTGTGGTATCATCGAGCCGTTGTAGCGACGCCGGGAACTGCGAGAGGAAGGAGGATGTGTAATGCGAGGAGAGGAGCGCTTGATGCGACGTCAGGTATTGGTGTTCGGATGGGGAGAGGAGCGGCGAGGTCGTTTCGAGGGAGGCCGTATGTAGCGATTGGATGTGTAGAGGGTGTGCGTCGATCTGCAAACGTGGTATCAGTATTGCTGTACAGATTGGCAACAAGACAGGACAGGACCATACCTTTTTTATCCTCGCCCTCAGAAAACTGCGAACCAAGAACTTGAACCGCTCAAGCTCCGTCTGTATAATGATGAGCTTGAAATTCGTCTTCGGGTTCATGTCGCCCGTCTGGTCTTCGACAAGTTCAATCTGGCTGCGTCATTAGCTACCTTGTGTTGCGTAAGCTGCAGTCTTCCGCGCGCTCACCTGTCTCCTAATCCGCTCCAACACCCTCTCCATGAGCTCCTCAGGCCACGGTAATATCTCGGGCGCAACCCTCTCCGCGACCCAACACCGCGTCAATTCCTGCAGATCGCGTGTCTCTCTCGGCGTGGAGTCGACCGAGACCTCCGCGAGAAGGTCGTCGATGTCCATTGTACCGCTCCACACAGCTCTTTGCTTTTGTCGGAACTCAAGGGTCGTATCGGTCGGGTACGTAAGTCGCGTGTCTGCCGTGTCTCACGCGCGCGTGTATCGTAGCGGCACCGAGATCGAGGTAAGGCGGGGTGATGGGATCAAAGGTAAGCAATCGGCAGGCACCCGAAGACCTGCGGCTGGATGCAAGACAGAGATCTGAAGTATGTCTCGGGCCGGATGCATGCGTGTGTTGGCTTGCAGCGAGCGTGCATGCAGATTGCAGATGTTTGGTGGGGCAGGGATGCGCGATGCGGGGGTCGCTTACAACTAGCGCCGACGCGTCCCAGTTTGGTTCCGACGCGTCTTGACACCTCAGGAAAAGCAGGCTACACATGTATGACGCCTTGGTAGGGGCTAAGGGTGCAGCTATCAACGGCCGTCGCTACCGCTGTATTTCAATATGAACCATTGCTAGTGTCTGGCTCAACATATAAACCGTGCATGCATTAGTTTGATGATACATCGTGGTTTCTTCATCAGGATAATGGTACAGGTGGAGCAATCTGATGAGATTTCATTGTTGTTTCTAGCTTGGTCGACTGCAGGACTTCCTCAAGCCAGCCTTCGTCCATCTGCATTACAGGTATGTACAGCCCATTACCTCCTCATGTTCCTTTCTGTAGATGTACACGAACCAGAGAATAGAAGTAGGTAAAGGCAAATAGATACATGAAAGAGTCGCGCGAAGGGTGATACAAGAGAAGCCAAGGAGTTCAGTCTGTGTGATGTAGAGAATGATACCAAATGAATTGTATTAAGGAAAGGGCAGTAGATGCCGTGTAGGTGATGAATGCTTTGGAGGCACGTAGACCTGTTTGTGTACTTGGTTTCGTGATGATTCTTAGATACTTGTTCTGAAGAACATGTGCAGGCAATGTTTCAGCGCTACAAGGCCAGGAGAGATTCGTCTGAGGATGGGTAATAGTGACAAAGGAAATGAAGAAGCTCGCGAGGCAGCCTTCTTTGGACTGCTCAACGCTCGCCGTAGACAAGATGGGTATCCAGCGTTCCCTATCAAGAAATGTGAACTTTTGTCCGGGCCCACAGCTCCGCGACAAGGGGTATAGAAAAGAAACGGGGAGACACCCCAAAGATCAGATGCAGACTGTTGCCGCTGTGCAAAGATTCCGAGAGTGATGCAAGCCAAATGAAATCGCTCGAACGCCCCGGAATGGAAAAGGACCAAACGCCAATGCTGTGGGGATCCAATGCCACGCAGCAATCATCCATAACGCCGTGAATCAATCCGCCATGAGTTAGTTTAGTTTCGTTATAGTGTTGGTTGTTCGTTGTGCAGGCTTAATAAGAAGCCATGCGACGGGAAGCGGCGGTGACACGTCCGACTTCCAGGGAGTCATTGCCGAGGGCGAAGATATTGTTTCCAGATCTTGACCGGCCCATGGCTGTAGGGCTGTCTTCCATCTGGCAGTGCTGCCCGAAGGTGAAGGTGGTAGCACGGTTGAGTTTGGCACGCGACTTGAACTTGAGCTTGTTGAGGCCACGTTCACATGATTGTTCATGCTCTTTGGCATCCATGCGAAGGTAGTTTTGGGGGTAGCAGCGAGTGGCGTGTGAATGGTAGAAGGAGCTGTATCCGCCGTCGAGGATGTACACTTCAGGGAATGACAGATGAGGGTATTGATGCGCGTTCTCCTTGCGATCTTGCGAGCGAACAAACTTGGCCCTGGTGTTGTTAGTGAATGACCAAAGCCGAAAGATGAGATGAACTTACATTAGAGGAGCACGATGCGCAGAGTACTCGCAGTGAAGGACCAACAAAGTGTTCTCGCTAGACGGGGCCTGGAAGAGACGCTCGGCAAGCTTCTCCTTGTCACAGAAGTTCAATGCACCTTCAATGTGTCCACCATTGTATTCGTACTCGAAGCGGCAGTCAATGACGACCTTGTTGTCATACAAGTGATCATAAGCACCATCCAGCACTTCTACCAATGTCTCGTGGGTGATGCGAGGGAGACTCTCTGGCTCAGTAGTGGTGAAGTGGGGAAGCTTGAGAGTGTTGGCATCATCGACATCCATCACAGACTGGAGCCCACTGGGCTGGTAATCATCCTGTTCTTGCTTGGCATTCATTACTTCACCGGGGCTTTCGAACATGCTTAACGATCTGCGGAACTTGCTGGGACGACGAGAAGGAGGACCGGCGGGTTTTCTGACGGCGGCAAGGGGGGAACCATTGGCACGGGCGGCAGTAGAGTTGAGAGAGAAAGGCTTGGGTTTTGAAGCGAAGAGAGAGCCGTTGGAAGTAGGACGACGTTCTTGGGGAGGCGAAGCAGTGAAGCACTCGTCCAAGCTGAGTGAAGACGAGTTCCGGGTGAAGTCACCGCAGCCAAACTGGAAGGCGGACAGCGGAGTGCTCGATGGCTTGTCTTGGTCCTTGAACGACACAGTGTTAGTGGAGTAGTTCTTGTGGCGCGCAAGAGAGGGCCTGAGAAGATTGGACTTTCGGCGGTCGGCGGCTGACACGGGTCGGGGAACCTCGAGCGAGGGCGTAGAGTATGTGGGTGGGGTGGGCAGCTCGTCACACGGGGTGAGCATGTCGCTGTCGGAGCCGGGGGTCACCTCTGGGGAGGGAGAGGGTAGGGGCAGGCAGCGGTCGTTGATGAAGCTGAAGGGAGCCTTGTGGGGAAGAGGCGAGATGTCCATGGAGTCTGGTGCAAAGCCAGGCGAGGATGAGGGAATTGGCGGAGTCGTAACGCCTTCCCATCGAGCCAATGGGGTCGTGGTTTCTGTTTGTGCCTGTTAGCCCTTGTGCTTCCAGTTTGGAGTGCGCAGCCACTTACCCCGGGTGTCGATCTGGTGAAAGAGATTCGACGTGAAGAGCGACCGACGCGGCGTGGCGAGCTGGGGGCTGAAACAAGCGCGTTAGTGTGCTGCCAATATCAAAGAGACAAAGGAGGGATTGTACCTCTGGTCCATGTGCAGGTTGCTCGACATGTCGGCGGCCAGGCTGGTGGTGGGTGACGAGCCTCGCATGGGCTGCAGAGTGAAGTAGTCTCCCCCACTCTTCTTCATGCTGAGGTCGCGGAAGTTGAAGCTCTTGGGGCCCAGGCTGTGTGCTCCTCCAAACAGCGGCTTCGACTGCGGCAGGTCACGGCGGTATCCCCAGGGGCCGGGGATGGGCGGCGGGTGCATGGCGGCGAGCGGCGAAGACATCTCCATGGTGGATTGGTTTCGTGTTGGTCGTGGCTATCGTCGTACCGGGCAACGGGCGGAGCGAGCGTTTGCACGTCGGGTCTGAAGTGATGTCGGACGGGAGGATGCAATACTGGCGATAAGCATACAAGACAGGAAAGCTAATTCCAATCTGTGAAGATGCTGGTGGTGATGGTGTCGATGTCGGTAGAGATGCTACAGGCGGGCTCCGGACATGGGCGAGGCTGAGGCTGGGAGGCTCCGGGAGAGGGTCGGCAGGTGGATGGTGAACGAGGTAGCTCTTGCCGTAGTGATACTGGCGATAACCGTCGTCCAAGATCCGCTCAGCCAACTTAAGAGGGGATTGGGCCTTCTTGGGGACGAGAAGGGTAGAGAAGAGAGAAGCGGAGCCCGGTCACGCACTGGATTTGAGCATGCCGTGGTTGCTGGGGTAGCCCGCTGCTGGGCCAGGTTAGGGCCGACGACCAGGGCGTGGGCTTGAGAGCTAGGCGCTTGCACACACCGGAGGCCTCACTGCTCAGCACGGGACAAAGAATACTGGGGACTGGAGTTTGCTTGCCCGGCTATGCACCCAAGCCCAAGCGGTGCTGTTGATCCGCAGCCTCTAATTCCGCCGCAGGTACACCGGCCCATGATTTGATCGCGATCCCACGCGTAGGCTGTCGCGTAGTCGCCGTGCAGCTGCAGCTAAGTCACGCTGCACGCCCGTAAACAACCGTTCGCAGCTGTTCCACCTCGCGCAGTACCCATTGAATAGCATCACGGCACGGCATCACGGCCACACTGCTCCAACGCGCGCTGCTTCAGTCCGGCCTCGATCTCAGATAAAGCTCGACAAAGCAGCCAAAGCGCACTCCTGCCATGGTTGCCAGAGAAGCAATTGCCTAGCTCGGCACGGGTCAGACGCAAGCGGAATGGATGCTCCCTGTAAGCCCAGCACGATACGTGAAACCATACGTTCGCTCTCCGCCTAAACTCGCGCCGCCGAGAGAATTTCTCCCTTCGGAGTGGTTCTGCGTGGGCTGCGTGGAGCGTCTAGCCGTCCTGCGTAACGTACCAACCGTCTCCCAGGGAAACCAGCTGCACTCGCTACCGAACGGCGACCCCTCTCTGCCCACCGTGTACACTATCGTGACTATCCAGATTCTATGCACGCTACGGCAGAGCGCTGGCTAGATTCGGCATCATCTACCCCATCTCCAGCCTCGTTCACGAAGCGCGAGCTGTTTTGATCAGGCAAGCTCGGTCTGCATCTGCGCATGCTTTCGTCATCGTACGGCCCAGCGACGAGGCTTGGCGTCGCTGCCAGGGAACCGCCTCGCTGTAACATGGCTTGCACGCGTCGCCATTGGCTGCCTCCTCTGTCGGCGACTCATTGGGCGGGCGGGAGATTTTCAGACTGTATTCGGTGCAGCGAGACCGACGTCGCAGGCGCCGCTGGCTCGACGACGTGAGCTCACCCCGGCCCGTTCGCCCTCTGATCCCCTTAGCCCTAAGCGGCTGCATAAAACAGGAATGGCTCCATCCAACGCGCTACCGCTCTAGTCCCGTGCTCGCGATCGAGCTCTCCCCTCTGGGATCGCGATGGCGACATGTTGCAAACGTCATAGGCAATAAGGCTGAGATGAACTGCCAACTTTGCTATTCTCGGCCGCCTGTTTGCGCCTACTGCTGCAAACCAGTTCAGACAACTGTCGACCTGTCGACCACCGACCCTCGCTAAGAGCCGCAACAACATGACAACAACAACAGACGTCAGCGCAGACCCGACATGGCTTTCGGAGAGGCCGGGGGCCGCTGTCATAGTTGCTGTGGTGCCATTTAGAGGCGAGCTGAGTCGCTGTTCGAGAACGGCGGCTCTGCCCACCACACGTCTGCACAAAACCTTCATAACGGCACACGATCGGCTGGACCCCACCACCAACGGGCTGACCCCTCCTTTTGTGGACCGCCAGACACACGACAAGCCTTCGCACGGCCAACCTGTGGCGCTTGTTGCAAGCGCCTCGAAAAACCATCGTCTCGTCGCCAGGTGCGACGCGTCGAGCTTCGTATACACAAACAACCGACTTCGCGCCATCACCTGACCTAAATAGGTGAAGGCGAGTCTCACCACAGGGTCTGCGTCATATACCCCAGACCTCGGGACCCGCTTCACGACGCCGCCAGAGCAGGCCTCGCGTTTCGAGACCCTGAAAATCTGCACTCTCGTCACTGGTGGCAGCTTAGCCGTAACTCTTTGTCATGGTGTCTCGTCGTCCATATCGTGTCAGCACCTGGCCGGACGCATCCGACATGATGTGCAGTAAGAGCTTCATCATGGTGGACACTCTGTGTGAAGAAAAACTCTGCCCATGATTCTCAAGACACATCGCGGGACATGTTTCGGGCCCGAAGGTCACTCACCATGAAAACCCAGACAGCTCCTGGAGCTCCTTGAAGCGTTCACCAGTATCAGCCATCTCGGAAATTCAATCCCTTGCGTCGCGTGCATCCCGTTCTCGGCCAGCACGTTGCACATCAGACCCTCTTTCGTGTGACAAAGGATTCACTTATAGTTACTATAGTAATGTACCTCGAGGGTTCGGCGTCCAACAAGAAGCACGGGTTTCACATCGATGCATGCGGCGCCTTCGCTTGCGGCCTGGCGTTTTCGGAAGGTGCGATTCCTGAGACAACGCGGGACGCTGTGACATGCGCTTTCCCTTTCAGCCTGTGACTGCGGGGACATCCGGTGAGCATCCGCATCGTCAGATTCAGATTACCACCACAAAGAAGGGTATATTTAAATCTGCAACGCGGTTTCGTCTTCCCGCGGGGTACATCCTCATGATTTTCCAAACATACCCTCGCGCATATCGTCCGTTGCCAATCTTTGCGATTCATCCCTCCGCATGACGGTGTGGTTTTGCCCGGCGCCTTTCGCATTTGCAACACTGTTGCCATGGCGATGCATGGGGTCAGACGCGCCTCATGTGTACCCAGCCGGTCCCTCTTTGCACAACTCTATTCGTATCATCCGAATACCCTCAAGAGTCAGTAAATTATGAGCATCCGAGCAAACTTTTCAAAATGTGCAAAAGGGGGTGGAGTTTGTGGCAGAGGCACCGACCATGCAATCTGCGATATCGATAGGAAAACCTCACCGCCTGCTCCTTTTCTTAGTGAACACGGTAGACAGTAACCTCACAGAGCAAGATTGAAATATTTAATGACTGGTAAGCCCGCTTCATTCTTACAACAGGCAACTTGCGTTGCACGTGCTTCGTTTTTGCGGACCTAGATCATGTGATCTGTGTTGAGAGATTGCATCGTGACATCGTCGACAGACTGAAGAGGCTCGGGAGCGGAAATAACCTTGGACCGATCTTTGAGAACACGTTCCTCGCACCCTGGGATGTCGAAACTTTGCTTAGGTGGTGTTCCAGTGGAGAGATTGCCTCCGATGTCATCTTGAGGAAGTATGGGTGTGTTCATCAGGGTCTTTGAGATCACGTCAATTCCTTCCTAGGATGCCGAAAGCTTGCTAAATCGAGAGATTGCATCGTCTGTCATTTCGAGGAACTACAGAAGTGGTCATCAGGGTCTTTGAGATCACGCCTCTCCCGCCCTGCGATGCTCAAAGTTTATTTAGATGGTGTTCTAGTCGAGAGATTGCATCGTGAGTCAAATTGAAGAAGCTCGGGAGCGGCTGTCAGGGTCCAGGAGATCACGTCACTCCCATTCTGGAATGCCGAAAGTTTGCTTAGGTGGTCTAGTTGAGAGATTGCATCGTATGGCAATTTGAAGAAGCTCGGAAGCGCATGTAAGGGTCCATGAGATCACGTCACTCCCACCCTTGGAAGCCGAAAGTTTACTTGAATGATGTTCTAGATGCCGCGAGAGAAGGGATCAGAGCCTTGATGCGACCCGTGGAGTCAAGTTGGCATGTCACCCCCACGAACGAAGCAATCAGACACCCAGCAAGACAGCGGTACAAATTAAACCATATTGCGCACGATGGTTACAATCTCCCGAGCATATATTTGGGGTAGAAGAACCTCTCGAATTAAGCATCTACGATTACATGGCGCTTCGATACACGTCTAATCCTCCCCGTTATCATGGTTACTTAAAATATGCCTCATACCCAGGCCATCCCTTGCCCTGTCTTCCTGCTCGACCACGCTCAACGGCAATCCCTTACCAATACCACACAACACGAAGGCCGCCCACTTCCACCTGAACGGGTTGATTGCGATGGTGAATACGAACCAGTAGATGAGCTCCGAGTACGTGAAGAAGTCGAAAGCGCCACCAGGAGCCTTGGTCTTGATGAACCGCGTCATATCGATCCAGCGCTTCATCCACCAAGTACGCGGTCGAGCGAGAGGGTCGACAAGGTACATGAGTAGGAAGCGCGTGTAGATGCCGATGTGGTAGTTGCCGACCGTGCCGATGGCGTTGACGTAGGTGCAGTTGTTTGCGCAAATGGAAGGGTGTTCTGGTGGGAAGACTTGAAGGTACCAGTTCGGCGGTTCGTATGGCTCTTGAAAGACCTCATCTGGTAGGAAGCCTAGGCTTGGACGCTTGTAACCGGTCGCCATGATGACGATGTCGGCTTCGATCAGTTTATCGGAACCGGGTCCATTCTTGGGGACGCCTCGGGCGCGCTTGTTGAATTTGATGCCGGTGCCAGACTCATCGTAGCCCAAGATATCGCCGCGTAACCATGATGCTTCACCTGAGCGAATGAGGTCAAGGACTGAGTCGTTTACCATTGGTGTCTCGGTGAAAAGACCCTTTCCACTGTTGGGTGCTGGTGAGATGTCGTAGAGATCGCGGTAGAAGAAGAGACGGAGGATATACTCCGGAATCCAACTGAAGATAGTCTCCATCCCGAATATGTTGAAGGCGAGAAGACTGTCGATGAATGGGTTTCTCGGAATAATCCACTTCTCGGATCGAGCCAGTACGTTGGCGTGTTCTGCTTCTGCGCTGGCGACGAATTCAAGGGCTTCGACAGCTGAGGCTCCACCGCCTATGATGGCGACCTTCTTTCCTTTGGCGACTTTCCCGTCGAGTTGCGAACTGTGCCAGATTTCGCCTTTGAAGTGCTCTTGGCCAGGAAGCGTTGGCATCTTGGGATCACCACAGGTGCCAATCGCAGCAATGACGCCGTCGAATCGTCCGTGAGAGGGGTCGTTGATGATCCATCGTCCGTGAGGATCTTTGTACACCTTCTCAACCCGCATATTGAACTCCGTCTTACTCTCAAGACCGTATCGTTCCCAAAGCGACCTGATCTGTGATACAATCTGCTGGCGATCCGGATATCCTTGGCTCCAATGCACCGAAGGGTGGAATCGGTACATGAGCGAGTGGATTTGTAGACCAGACGTGTTGTTCACCCGACTCCAGATTCCACCGAGATTCTTTTTGGATCCGGCTTCGAAGATGCGACAGTCGAAGCCATGGCCGACGATGTGCGATGCAGCGGATACGCCTGTTAGGCCCGCGCCGATGACTGCGATCTTAGGTCGTACGAGGCTTGCATGCGGTGGCGGCGGTGCTGGCGAGAGCACAAAGTCGAGCACATATTGTATGACTTCGTAGATGAAGAGAATGGGGTGAGTGAGGCAGTATTTGATGTAGCTCATAAAGTAGCCCATCGTGACGGATGACTTTCTCTCGTTGGGAGAGAAGGGAGATGGAGAGACGGAGGCGAGAAGATGGCTGCGGCATCTTGATATGCATGACCTTGATCCATTTTACGTGACGTTCAGCTTTTCACACGGAGCCTTGCGGAAACGTGCAGTTTCCGATGTTGTGTTTCGCATATTACGACTTGTGATGTCACGGTGGGCCCGTTGCATTGTCCTGCAGGTGACATGTGAAAGCCTTTCGGGCTGCAACGTTGCTTTTGACAGCACTGAGCCATCGTTGGGCTGACTTGATTCCGCCTGCTGACAAGACGGGTAGTTGAAAGTATCCTTAAATTATTGAAAGTCAATCTTCCCACGTTTACTGCTTCCAGTAGTATCCTAGCAGCCAAAGTCGAACCAAGCTGATGGAACGAATGAGAGGCCTCGTCCGGATCGTCGACAGGGATGGGGCGGATAGCGAGGTCTGGAGCTAGGACCTGACGCTAATGCGAAAGCGGGCAGCTCCTTCTATTTGCGCTCCACCCTCTAGCTCAATCCTTCCTCAACCACCAACGGTGGCTTTTGTAGCCATGTCGTTCTTCCGGGGTCAACCCGATGTAGAGACGCGCTTATGCACGGCAGTTAACGTTGCGATACAAGCCGGAGATCCGCATCAATTGCAGTCCATCGTACTGCTGGAGCCAGGCGAAGGCAATGTTTTCCCGCCAGACCATCAAGAGCTCATCCAGTCCTTGCAGCAGAATTACCCTGCAAGCAACGAACAGTCTGAGAAACGTCTCGAGGATCTTGTCAGGCGAGTCGTCACTGAGACTGCAGAGTCTGAGGATGAGGAGGGCAGACCTATTCAGTCTTGGGGTTCGCTGGTCACCTTCCTTGTCGGATGGATGACCTTTCTCCGAGACATGGACGCAGAGAATCTTGTGTTGATTTTCGAGCTGATGACAGATCTCCAGTCGTATGTTGATGGAAGTACCCATCAAAGTACTTTATGCTAACGCGACTCCAGACGAGCAAATAGCGCATTGCAGCATCCTACCAAAGGCATTCTCATGCTTCCAACCATCATGTACTATGCAAAGGTATTCGCAAGAGTAGCGATTGGACTAGAGAAGAGACCGGACTTGACGATGCATCTCATTACCACCGACGCGGACGAGGATGGCCAAAGCGAGTCATTGCCAGAGCGGGCAGCGAATATCGTGCGACAGGCCTTCATCATATGTCTCAACGACCGCAACACTGTACCCGGAGGTATCAAGGACGGTAAGCCTGACGGGAAGAAGGTTGGAATCTACAAGATGGCAAACATATGTTTGAAGACCCTCTTCCAGGCCGATAAGCTGGGGAGCTGCGAGACCATCTTCAACAACATATCGAACTCCTCACCACCATTACACATCTACCCGGCTGCGGAGCGCATTACCTTCCTTTACTACCTCGGGCGGTACCACTTCAGCAACACGAACTTCTACGGAGCTCAGCTCGTTCTGGAGCTAGCATACAGAGGTTGCCACGGGCAGTGTCCAAAGCAACGCCGCTTAATCGCAGTCTGCCTTGTCGCTGCCAACATACTCCTCGGTCGTTTCCCAAACGAACTCATCTACAACGACCCTGCATGTGTGGGCTTCCGGGAAGTGTTTGAACCGCTTTGTCGTGCGATTCGCAAAGGAGATCTTGAGACATTCCGTCGGATAACGAATCTTGATCTTTCTCATCCAAGTGCGGAGTTCATGATCAAGTACCGTATTTTCTACCCAATCGGCAACTATTGCGAGCCCCTCGTATGGTGGTCACTTCTCCGCAAGGTATTCATCCTTACTGGAAGCATAGGGGAAGCATCGAAATCGGCTGCTTTGCTCGACCTCAACGCAGCTGTCCTTGTATTCCGCTTCCTAGAAGCGCGCTCGCTCATCAGAAACGCCGCAATGGCCGCGCAAGACCGTGGCCCAGGTCGTCGCAACTTTGGTCACATCTACCAAGACCATGCATCAACAAGCAAATCGACATACATCGACCCGGACTTTATCGGCATGGAAGGAGTACAGCCGTACACCCACGAGTATGATTTACTGGAGCTGGAGTGTATATGCGGCAGTCTCATCACCCAAGGTTATCTGAATGCGTACATTGCGCAGGCGAAGCAGAAACTGGCCATCCAAGGTGTGAAGACGGGTAACCTGAGCGCTGGGTTCATCAACCCATGGGAAGTCAACAAGGAGAGAAATAAGGACGAGGTGCTTGGATGGAAGAAAGAAGCTGGAGGCGATGGAGGACAGGTTGTCAGGCTGTCGTCCGCGGCACCGGCTGGGATGTAGAGGATGGCTGCGCATGATACCCTGATACTGAGACTGGATAGGAATATATGCCAGTAAGACTCCATACGTTGCTTGCGATGCTAACCAACCCCAAAAGATAACCTGCGAACTTCCTCAATGCCGACGTGCTTGTATTGTTTGCGTGGCACCACGTACCTCAAACCGGGACACTGTTGTTGTCCATCCGTCTTCCAACATCCGAGCCTCAACACATGATAACGACCGTGTTGTTCTGACCTCTTCTGTTGCGAGATTGCCTTCCTCGTCGTGCTCTGGGATGACCTGCAGTGGGATTGTTGTTGCCTGTGTTCAGTCAACACTGTAATGAAGAGACTTGGTCAGCAAGCATACCATTAGAGTCTCTTCTCCATAGCTTCGTGCCTCGACGTCTGGCCAGCCAAGCTTTAAACAACAGACCAATACAAGGGATGAGTACGACGAGCAGAATGCCGAACAACCCGAAGAGCGCTTCTTTAGTCCAGTAGGGGTCTGCGATAGATTCATGGGGGCTTGGTTGTGAGGATGAAACATCTAGCAGCAGACATTCGTGAGCGAGCCTGTAAGCGACGTTGACCAATAGACATACCTCGTAGAACTTTAGTCGCTATGGGCATTGCCCTCGATAAATATTGTACTGGCATGAATTGGAATGAATGCAGGATAAGTGATTGTGATGGCTATCACAACCGCGAAAGTTAGTGTATGAAGCTGTCATGATGGTGCTGGATCAGTTCAAATTATACCAGCTCGGGGAGAATACAGAAGAGCGTACACAGCCCCCGACTTTGTTCCACATCGGGCATGTGGTCCAAGCTTCGCAACCGCTCAGCCAAGTACAGCTCCGCTGTCAACTGGTTGTACATTAACTAGTCTTTCTTTTTGCCCACGCCATCTACATGTATACCAAGTCTCCTCACACATTGGAGCTGTGATTACAACCAAAGGCGCATCTCTTTTTGGTGTCTGTCCAAGTGCACTTGAGCTGCTACCACGGAAAGCTGGTATCCAGAGCTGCGTTCGCGCCCTCGTCACACCTAAGCGAACTTGTAAGCACCTGCCCATCACTGCATCTTACAGCGACAACAACATTAACTACACTGCAGCGCAGACGTATCTCGCCTGCGAAATCAGTGCTCATCGCCAACCGCATTCTTGAAGTGGCGATCGAACGCCTTAGCCCGTGGACGAGCACCCGCGTGTGTGCCATATCCCCCTTCCAATCATCACCAATCCACCCTTCTTTATATTCCCAATCTGTCTAGGAAAGCGCATCATGGAGCACAATACAATAGAGGAGGAGGAACGGGATTCGACTCACCTGCCGTTTCCCAAACCGATCCCCGTCGAGCACTTCAATGACCCCGCTGTCATCAATAGGAGCCCCGACGATGAGCTGCCAAGTTGCGGGGGACACGGCACTTTAGAGATTCTACAAGTGGCAAAGCTACTAGATGGAGCTGGCTTTACCTGTTGTCTCGTTGGTACTTCCGCTCTGATCTACTACGGCGCCGGAAGGGTACGCAGGGTAAGCTCAAAATGACGCCCCGTTCTCTAGATTGTCTCAATCCTTGTACCGCTGACCTGGACTACTAGGACTGGGAGGTGTGCGTGCCCACAGAACAGCTTAAAGAAGCGTCTGTACTCCTGGGCTCAGCCGCCACTTACGAAACCTATGCGCCGCGCCCACCCGCCCCGCGGTCGCTACTGCACACTTTCCCCCGGTTCAAAGTCGTAAACAAAGCACTGTGCTTCACATTGATCCCCTCGGAAGACGCGCACATCGAATGCGTATCCCCCAACATTGAGCGTAGCCACATGGGTCTCCCGTACCCGATACTAGAAGTATTCGCACAAAGTCTTCTCGACACCAACGATATAGTTGCACTCACAGACCTTGTAGACGGCATGAATCTGACCGAACAATGGGGCTTAGAGCATTTGAACCTTGACGCCGAAAATGATTTAGCGTGGGTATGGCGAAAGAACGAGAAGATCCGGGCTTCGGTTCCACTTGACTTCACCTCGTGTCTCCTGGAAATTCCAAACAAACCGATCAATCTGAAAGAGTCCTGGAATGACGTTGTTCGAACCAAGGAGCGTCGTATTGGCGCGGAATTGGCCGAAGGATATTGGGCCACGCGGTTTCGTGGTGTAGCATCCCCGGATCCAAGGTCTACGGAGAGGGACTACGTATAAGGCGCGGACGCAGGCGTAGTAACAACGCAGAGATCTCCAGGATAGCTCGGAGCATTACAATCGTCTATGTCTCATCAAATTCCGTTTGATGATTGAGAAAAAGCAAGTCTGGATGTGATTTGGAGTTTGCCAACATCAAATACCCGACCACCAATCCACGATCGCCGAAACTATTGTGGTCTGGTTTACCGTCGTCTCTTCGAACTCAAATGACCAAGAATTGAAGACAAAGTCAGTCGTTTTTGGCTAAACTTCTGTTCAGCTACGACACTGGTTGACAAGGAGGCGGTTCGCCGCGGCGCAGTTAAGCGCTGCTGTGCCATTCAGTTGCACTTAACGCGCTATGATCATGAAACACACGCTCAAGGCACACACTCCTTTCACAACGAAACAGTTCGCGCCAGGATTTGCGATAGTCAAATTCGCGCGCGCTTTCAATTCTGAGGTCCTCTTATCTGTTGGTGACTTGAACTGCTCATCAAGAGGAACAAATGATGTATCACATTCTCAGACTAGCTACTGCCAACTCTTCGTCTTCCAGTCAGATATACGTTGTTCTGTATCATATCTACGTAGGTATTTTACAATACTCGGTTTTCGTCTCATCTTCTCAGTCAAACCTTTTATCTTCGGGATGTCTCGTTCCCGGGCAACTCAACAACAACCGGGAACGTATAGCCCTGAACAACAGCATGCCTTGGTGGCTGCGGCAAATCGTGCTGTTACCTCTCAACTATTCGCTGCAGCAGACCTCATGTCTCGGGTATTCCAAGTCAACGCCGTCCCCTACGCCTTTATGGGCGGATTTGCGCTGAAGCTTCGAGGAAGCATTCGCGATACCCAAGACGTTGACGTGGCTGTCGGATGTACGATGCAACGGGCCATCGATGTGCTTTCCGTGCAAGTCAGGTGAGCAACTCAACATGCCATTAATCTGTCCAGCGACGAACTGAGGTCATAGAGTCCGTCGTCCTGCTGGCCCTACGTCCGGCGTGATGAGAATTCTCGTTCTGGTCGGCGGCCCCTTGGATCCTGGTGTTCCAGAACTCTGGGTTGCCGTAGATATAATCCTCGGAGGCAAGCGTCACTCTTTGTTTTCTCGCGGCTGACTATGATGGACAAATCGCTAACTTCTGCGACAGGCTCTCTCGGCGCCCCTACCGACATTTAAAGCAACTCGGAGATTGTTACCTACAACACAGACCTCGGATCAAAGCAGCTTCCTCTCATTGACATAGTGAGCGCAATGGCTAGCAAGCTGAATGCATATCAGTTTAGACAAGAACGAAAAGACTACGAAGATATCTGGTTCCTTATAAGAATGTACTCTGAACAAGTTTTTGCAATCAGAGCACGACTAGACGCAACGCACTGCCAGTATTTTGTTGCATCCCTTGCTGGGAGAGAATCAGAGGAGGCTATTCGAAGTATCACGTCTATTCTTGATGTAGCTTAGGGATAGAGGTCGGAGTCGAGAAGTAACGCACACTTCAAAACTGCCTTCTTTGTCATCGCGAGTAGTAGTAAACGCTGGAATGATGTGAATGTGAACGATGGTGATGGACAGTGCTGATTAACGACGTAGCTCTACAAAGAACGCACAACTTGTTTCCGCTAAGGCGATGAGCCATGAGACTGAACAGGAAAGTATCTATCATGCACTGAGTCCGCATAGGATAAAGTACAAGCTGTTGCCTGGGGAGGCATGACTCTTGATGATATTAGCCTGCGGTCAAACTCTCCAGCTTCGAGAGATGCTAGAGCCACAACTGGTGATCAAACTGGTGCAGTCGATGAAAGCGAACACGAGAAGAGGAAGACGGCGATGCGAAGCGAGTTCAGAATATCTCCAGTACGGGTGGCAGTGAGTTGGTAGAGAGCCTGAAGTTGCTGGAGGTTTTAGTCTTATATGGGCTACACGGTGCTGCGCGCGAGGCCGCACCATACAACCACTTGTACGGCAATCGACAATTCTTGCATCGCCGGATCAGGCGGTGTCGAATACATGGATTCGGATAAATCGGCACTCGGTCGTAGTCGGACACTAATGCAGTGCAAGCGACCTGCCCCACCCCCGACCTCTACTTAGCCTTTTGAAGTCTAGATGTTTTATTGTACGTGTTGTAGTGCTTGTAAAGGTCATGTACTTACAGTATCGTTCGAAAGAGCTTCACAGACCTCATTGGCGTCTGAAACTAAAACCCGCGACCCGGCAATAGGCGAACCGCTAGTGCTTGAACCCCGGGTAGCATTAAGTGATTAGTTCGAATTCAGGCTTGCGGCACCGTAATCGCGCGATGAAGGCTGGAAGAGTATGTTTGTCGGGCCAAAGGGCCGAAGAAGATCAACTCTACAAGGTCCATTTCGTATGATCTATCTTACACCACCGCTTGTTGTCCGTCTATTGCCCGACGTTAGTGAAGCGCAGGTACTTCTTGACCTCCCTGACATCACCGAACTTCTTCCTGGCATCCTCAGTGCTGACGCTGGGTGGTACGATGACGTCTTGGCCCTTCTGCCAGTCAATGGGTGTAGCAATGCCCTTCTTGTCTCCTGTCTGCAGGCTGTCGATAACTCTCAGTACCTCCGCAGTGTTCCTGCCCGTGCTTGCGGGGTATGACATTGTAAGACGGATCTTCTTCGCTGGATCGATGATGAATACTGAGCGGATGGTGAAGGCAATGCCGCCGTTCTTCTGGAGCGCATCGAGGTCGTCTTGCGAGATCATATCGTAGAGGAAGGCGACGTGGCGGTCGGCATCGGCGATGATTGGAAACTGCACGGTGGTGTTGGAGGTCTCGTTGATGTCGGCAATCCACTGGTCGTGAGAGCTCAGGTCGTTGGCGCTCTACAGCAATGTCAGTGGGCCAATCTTGATCTGTCAATGAGCCGATAGACGCGTACCAAGCCAATCATCTGGACGCCGCGCGCATCGAATTCATCCTTGAGCTTCGCAAAGGCCCCAAGCTCAGTCGTGCAAACGGGTGTGAAGTCGGCAGGGTGGCTGAAGAGGATAGTCCACTTGTTGCCCAAGAACTTGTGGAAGTCCTACTTGAAGTCAGCATGCGTTGCGCAGCATTCGTCGGAGAAGCTTACCATGTCGCCATGGGTGGTCTTCGCCTGGAAGTTAGGCGCTGCGCGTAGTCAGTACCGTTGATCTGAGATATACTCCAAACACTACATACCAATGGATCCCAGCCTCAGTCGTGGCTGCTCAGCTGGAAGCGCGATCCCGCGACGGAGTAGCGGGGCAGCAGGACGCTGTACCCGCAGGGCAGGACGCGCCGAAGCGCGAAGAGCTCGAGAAGCTGCACGAGGGAAGAATGAAGCCATTGTGAGGTTTTCAGAATACGATCAGGTATCTGAGATGTGTTCTGGAGCTTTGGAGGTGGCTCGCGGCGGCAACGTCGATTAGTAAAACGGGGACTTTTCGACATGGCGTCATGTCGAATCAAAAAGCCCCGCCGGTCCGAAATCGGCCGTCTCTATCTCTTCGTGCAGTTCCATCACTAATGGAGTATTCTGTCGCGGGTCTATAGCAAGCATATGGAGTTGTACGAGTTGATGTCGCGCTTGGTCAGTAACGATGCTGCCACGCGTGTGCCACGCGTGTGCCACGCGACGGTATCCAACATGACGTCAGCGTGCGTGCATAGCACAGCGAAGCCACCGACCATATCTCACACCTTTCCATCTACTTTCCCGCCCTTGATGATTATGTTCAACTCGTCCTCTGAAGCCAGCATGATTGGAACAGTGAAACCCTTCCACAAACGGGCGGGAACCCTGTCGCCTTCTGCCTCTTTCTTCTCCAGCTCACCACACCACCATGTGCAACCCTTTGGACGCATCCGAATTATATATCGGCCGTCCTGAAGGCCTCAGAACATTCGGCCCATGATGAATGAATTGATGAATGGAATTCCAGGTTTCGAAATGACTAAGTCGTCTATCTTGGCTCGCAGGTCGGTTCTCACATCTCGCAATTGGCAGATGCTGGTTTGTTGCCTGTGCATCATTTCTCCAGTCGCGGCATTGACTATGAAGAGACTTGATGTGGGTGGGTAATCTAGCTCTGACTGATCAATGACCCTGCGGCGACTGTCGAGGGTATCGGTTTCTGGAGCCGAAAGACCCCATGGGACGAGGTACTTCTGTTGGCCCAGCGACTGCACGGTCACGGTTTCGGAGCCAGTATTGACGACGGTAACTTCCAATGATGTATCATTGACTAGACGCATCTTCGTTTCTAGTCGCAGTGGAAACTTTAGGTCATCGCCGACCTTGAAAGCTGCATTGCCATGACGCCAGCTGTTGACCAGTCTTGCTTCCTCGCCATCTTTGTCGCTGTCGGCAAAATCCTCTTGGTCATTGTGTACCCATTTCTGGACGCCAAGGTCGCGACTTGCGATCCTCAATTTGTATCTATTTCCCGGCTTCAGGACCAACGCTAATACGCCCTGGAGATCAATAGCACATAGGTATACCGTGAGGTTATTCCGCCAACTCTTTGTGCTATGGGTCCGAGACGGAACTGCAATACAACCTCGATTGCTCGCGTCTACCTTTCCAGTTGACCTTACATTCACCTCAACCCACTGCATAGCTTCCCCTGGACGTTCTTCGTACAGTGTAAGTAGGCTATATGCCAGTGCGTAAGGCACATCGAATACTGGACCGACCGTGTCGATAAGTATTGATCGGGGATCTGTATCAGCCTTTTGTAACCGACAAAGACCAAACACTACACTGAATGGTAGCTTCCCTGATGCGTCGAAGACGTTGTAGCGGCCGTGGAGCTGAACGTGTATTGGAAGCCTGGTCATTGCGGTTCGTACGTGAGAGGAACAGAAAAACCTGTGGATACACCGGGAAGTAAGAGTGAAGGGCGTTCTTGAACATGAATCATCTTCCAGGTCTCATTGGCGTTTCTATAGGTCTTGAGCATAAGCACGATACAAACACTCGTTGTTGCCTGCCGTCGCGGACATGCCACGCGAGTGCCCCACTCCGGATCTCGAACATGACGTCATCCCGCGTTGTCAAAGCCCGAGCTCCTCATGAAACTTGGTCGCATGTGGCTGGGGATCAGGGCCACGCGCATCGGGAGAAACAAGAAACGAAAAGCCGTTGAAGACCCGTCCCGCATATTGAAGACCGTTTTGTTCGCCCTCAATCCGTCTTCGGCAGCGCCTGCCTAGCTACACTCGCTTCCCCATCGCCCAATATGTCCATAACGTCCTTCGACAACAAGCCCGGAACAGGCGGCTTCTTGAAATTCAACTCCGGCCCGCCGCGCATTTATCTCACCTGCGCTCTACCAGCCCCAGAGAAAGCGCTGCTATCCTGGCGCGAAGAAGGCTACGATGCGCAATACCTGCCTTACGATACCAACACGCAAAACCAAACAGCGTACATCCGGTCCCTCAAAGAACTATCTATAAATTTGAACCTGGGCGAGAACTTCGCGATTATAGCTTATGGCGACGCAGCGAGTGTTGTGCTGAAAACAGCACAGAAACCGTTGGCGAAATGCTGCGCCATCATAGCATTCTACCCCAACGTGTTACCGAGCCCAAAGACCATGTACCCGAACTCGCATCAGTTGCAAGTCCACATAGCGGGACTCAGCCAGTCTAGCCCAAGACCGGATATGTGCGAATGGAAGCTGTATCGGTACGAGAAGTGTGCCACAGGTTTTGCAGACCCATCTTCGCGAGCGTACTCGGAGGTAGAGGCGAACCTGGCATGGACAAGAGCGCTAGCATGTATACGGAAAGGATTTGGGAAGAACGTGGACCTTGAACCCGTTGCGCTGAGCCATTGGAATGCGAGGTTCGAGGACGACGACCCTAATCGCGCGAGTATGAGTGTGGTGAAGAATATGACGCAGGATAGCCCGCATGTTACGATCTTGCCGACTATGCAGGGTGGGGTGGGAAGGAAGAAGCTTGCGGAGTTTTACGGAGAGTTCTTCGTGCCTAGCTTGGTGGAGGACTTTTCCATACGCTTGGTCTCGAGGACTATGGGTGTCAATCGTATAGTGGACGAGATGGTCGTGTCTTTTACGCATTCGGACGAGGTTGACTGGGTGCTGCCAGGCGTGCCGCCAACGAACAAGCGAGTGGAGATACCCATGGTCAGTATCGTGGCGGTAAGAGGTGACAAGCTGGTTTCAGAGCATATGTATTGGGATCAAGCTTCTGTTCTTGTGCAGGTCGGCTTGCTGGATCCTAGGATGGTTCCGAAGAAGTTGAAGAATGATGGATTGAAGGCGATGCCTGTCGTAGGGGTGGAGGCAGCAAAGCAGTTGGTTGAACCGCAACAGAACCGATACAATAAGCTGTTGCAGATGCACGGTCTCATGGATGGGTTGAACGGTAACTGAAGAATGTCGCATCTTTCCAGCGCGGTGTTTTGGAGTAATGCTTGGAAGAATCGCTTCATCGAGCCTAGGGGCTTTGCTGTAGCTGTTTGCTCAAATCTCCAATACTATCCATTATCGAAGTTCACCTTCAAGTCAATTCTGGGATTGTCTATTCTCAACCGATGAAACTGCATGTCGGCAGCTTGTACTCATTAAGTACCCAGTACTTCCGCCTCACACCCTCCCATTCGCCCTTATCATCCAGATTTGGCACCGGAACCGTTTCCCACTCTGTGTCGAAACCAGCCTCGAAAAGATCGAATTCTACGATCTTATTGTAAACATCGTAGACAATCTGGCGATCTGCTCCCATTCCGTTGAAGAAGCCGAACTTGCCTCCTTCGCCATCGGAACCACCGGCGGGATCGAGGAGCCCGATGACATGTTCTGTGAAGAACTCGCGTAGTGCTTTGTACTCTTCCGCGAAGGTATCAAAGTAGATCGCGTCAAACAGCTCGCCCTTTTCGACAAGACCTGGTACAATGTCCTGCCAGCGGCCCTCGTGGATGACGACGCCCGGCTTCTCGTGCCATCCCTGCTCTTTCATGCGCTTGATGACATCTGGGTGCGCCTCGATGATGTGATGAGCCTTTGGTTTCTTCTCCTGGAAGATACCATCGATGATGCCCATGCCATGACCAACGTTCAGAACGCGAAGCCCTTCTGTCGGTACCAGTAGTTCCGCAGATCTGCGCATGAGTGTCGTCTCCCATTCCATCATGACTCCATTCGAAGAATCGTCCAGTAATCGGTCGCGGTCGAACGTGAGCTTGGAAGAGAGATAATTGGGGTTCTCGGTTGATTCGTCGCCTTGCGCTTCTTCCTGGCTGATATCCACTACCTCGACGCCTTCAGCCACCTCTTCAACCTCTTCAACCTCTTCGTCTTCTTCATCTGAATCATCGTCTCCAAGAAGCTGGTATTGCTCCATGCGACTCAGCAGCATCTCTGCGCGCACGCCTGCGTCGACACACAGCTCGTATAGTTCCTTTAGGCCCAATCGATGCGCGATGCATCCCGGTGTTTCGCCATTTGAATCCAAATCGTTCCATATCGCACCGTTCTCAAACAGGAATTTGATGGTCTTTACAGCGCTGTCCATTTCGTTCTTCGAATCTTCCGCCCCATCTGCTGCTTCCCCATTTGTGTCTCCGTTGAATCGTTTTGCGTCATCTTCGTCGGGCTCACAGGCAGCGATTGCGGCGTGCAGAGGCGTAAAACCAGTCTCGGAATCTTGGACGTTTGCGGAAGAGTTTCGCAGAAGGTTGCGGAGGGAGGCGGTGTCGTGGTTCGCAGCGGCGAGCAATATGCTCTGCGTCTGAAGATCAGTCTGGGTATCGAATTCCGGATCGTCCATGATTATTTCAGTAGTGTTGGGGTTGTGTTCGCAAAGTATCTGGAGGGGCAGTTGAGGGGCCTGGAAATTTACTGAGACGCGAGTCATGCAGGGTCCAGCTGGTGGATGGCGCAGTGTCAGTATCCTCTCCTCAAGGCCAAAGCGACACAGAATTGCATGAATGTGAGTACACTAAAATAATCTTGCAACACACATTCAAGCTCGGATACCCCACTATCAAGTAGTGCGCTATGCATTCCCAAAAAATGGCACTAATTCCTTCTCTACAACTCATCGATAACACTTGAGTCTAACATCTTCTCCAGCTCATCCCTCGGAGTGATCGTCCTGTTATCCTGCTTCGCTAGATACCCATCCTCCTCGACCAAAAAGTCTATCATCCCATCATCCCACCGCCCACTCCAGTTATGGTGCTTCCAAACAGCCTCCACAACCTCCACATCTGCATCAACAGTCTTAGCCACATATTTAAAAACGTTCTTCTCTTTCGGCGTATTCGTGAATACGTCCCGTGTTTTGTCAAGCGCCCTCACAAACTCTACAATGTCCTTGCGCCTCGAGGGGTTGTCGAGAGCCTCTGTAGTAGAGAAAAGCGTATAGACTTCTCTGTAGATTGATGCGTTTTGGAAGATGATCGCGTCGTCTCCCAAAGCCCTAGCGCCGAGCTCGACAGAAGTTTCCCAAATACCGAACGCATCCAGGCTTCCGTTATTGAGAAGGTACGGGAGAGTATCGTTTGCACACGGCGTCTTCATGCACCACCACGCATTAACCCCTTCGTACTCATGATCCTTCACACCAACACTACTCATCATATTGTGTACGAACACTTCCGCACTCGAACCCAGAAAACTGCCAATCCTCTTGCCCTTCAGATCTTCAAGTTTGTTAATTCCCTTCCTTCTGTCGGCGACGAGGCGGTACGAAACCTCGCAGATGACGTAAATGAGGCGGATGTTACGGTGATCGACATATTGCCTAATACTTGGTGTTTCGGCGTTGGCGCTGAGGTCGACGCTTTGGTTGGAAAGGATGTCGGGGACACCACCTGATATGAGAATCGCAGGCGTACTGCCGTTGTAGAAGTTCTCGATGGCGTAGGGCTGAGGCGTCCGCTCTATCCAAAGGGGGTAGGATGCGATTGTGAGTCCGACAACACGGTGAAGCTGGATGATAACAACAGCGAGTAGAAGGAACGACAACATCATGCGTCGTGTGAGCGATGAGCTATCTGATTGTGACAATGAAAGGTAATCTTCGAAGCTCAAGCTTATATGTGTCTACTTGCGTCCCGGTTGCTGCGAGAACTCTGTTACGCCGGGTCAATACGAAGTCTTGGAAATCTGCATGCAATTACAGCATCCCGATCGATGATGTCGAAGCAGGGATCAGTGCATTGAAGTGGTTACCCATATAGGATTATTGCAGGGTACATCGCCCCATCTTGGTATTCTACACATAGGCTGTCAAATTGGGGCGTAAAAGAGACGCACGATACTCAAAGCGACGCGGAACAATTTTGAAGATCTGCTGCATACCATGGTTAGGCTGTCGGAAATCAGCTTGCTACTAGAATGCGTTTTAGCAGATGCAGTATGAGCGCATTATGAGACAGAAAGCACGTCAGAGGAAAGAACAAGGACATTAAAGCTTCCCATGTCTGATCGGGTCGCTAATGAGATGGAATTCAGATTTGGCTTTCGCCATGCCTACCTACCGTAACGCCGTAGTACCAACATGGTCGGATCGGGTGCGCATTGTACGCATCTGTAGAAGAATGCCAAGGTACATATATTCGTTGTACAATAGCCTTAGTGAGACTGTATCCAGCCCAGCATTTGACCGAAAGCTTGCGCTTGTGACTGCTTGATCTTGGCATTCTCATAATCTCCATAGACAGCAAAACCATGAGGTACGCCCTCGAAGACCTGGATCTCATGCTCGACTTTGTTCGTCTCCATGGCTCTGCGACCAGGTGTCAATGCGTCTTCTTCGGAGAACATGGGGTCATCTTTGACAGCGGCAATGTAGACGGGCGATTTGACAGCTTCGAGCTCCTCCTTGTATGTCATGGTTGGGTGCGCAACAGCGCCGGCCCTGAGAACGGGCTCTTTCTTGACCGTGCCTTGCTCTACATCTTTCTGGGTTTCTTGGCCCCAGGCAACAGTGTCAGGCAGCTCGGATGCCAACATCAGGATGTACTTGGCACCGAAACAGTAGCCGATGCCATAGATTCCTCCACCGTTGGCAACAGCATCGGCGTACTCTTCCTTTGCACTCTCAACAACCTTGTGAAGCAGCGGAAGGACCTTTTCGGGAGTATGCCGAGCGAGCCACATGTCAATCATGAATGACTTGATGCCCTCTGCGGTCCTCAGCTTGACCGATTCTAGCCATGATGCTTCCTTGGGTATCTCTGTCATATCAACAG